>Ga0126383_10001011_pt1 | contig 16900 bp, 20 predicted proteins | sample PanSoiMetPlot_35_FD_96882 | JGI IMG/M metagenome (GOLD analysis project Ga0126383, IMG submission 96882) | Tropical forest soil microbial communities from Panama - MetaG Plot_35 | ecosystem: Environmental > Terrestrial > Soil > Tropical forest > Bulk soil | place: Panama | collected 2016-02-17
ATCACCAGCACCGAACCCGAGCTGCCCATCGAGGTCAAGCAGGCGCTGTACCGGGTCGGCCGGGAGGCCCTCTGGAACGCGGTGAAGCACGCCCGCGCCCGGCGCGTCGACGTCCGCCTGGAGGCTTATGGAGACTCGGTTGAGCTGGAGATCGCTGACGACGGTGTTGGGTTCGACCCCAACGGGAGCTTCCCCGGGCACCTGGGCCTGCGCTCCATGCACGAGCGCGCCATCGAGGCCGGCGGCTCGCTGGAGGTCGTTAGTGCTCGCGGCCGGGGCACCCGGGTCGTGACCCGACTTCCGTCCGCGCCTCAGAGTCCTCCCCAGGGAGAGCGTGCGTCGCGCTCGGTTGATAAGGGCCTGGCGACAGGCTAGTCGGTCGTCTCGCCGGGAGCGGCCTCGGGACCGCTTCGCCTGGCTATCCGACGTGACGCGTGCAGGTCCACCATTTCCCGGCCTCAGTCAGACGGGCCGTGTAGGAGGCGTTGGTGGTGACCAGGTATCGCTTGGCCTGCGCGTGGCTGCCGACCAGCCAGGCGACGCGGTCCCCCAGCACTTCGCGGCAGAGATTCTCGCCGGCTGCGTCGTGACCCAGGCCGGGATGCCTCTCCGCCACAGCAGGCGCGCGGCCGACGTCGTGGAGCAGGGCCGCCAACACGAGGTCCTCGTCGGCGCCCTCCACCTGGGCCAGGGCCGCGGCCTCCAGGGCGTGCACCAGGTGGTCGACCGGCTCGCCGCCGTAGGGGAGACCGGCGAGGCCTTGCATCAGGGAGAGCAGCTCTTCGGGAGTCAGGTCATGAACACCTCCTTGCCCTCGATCCAGACCTGGCGGACCGAGGGCAGCTCGCGGCGGCGGCCGACCGCAACCAGGTCGGCTCGCATGCCGGCCGCGATGTCTCCCCCGGAATCTAGCCGAGCCGCGCGAGCGGGCGAGACGGTCACCAGCGCCATCGCCTCTGCCCACGAGCACGCGCCGCTGGCGGCGAGCGCGTAAGCCGCCGCAAGCAGCGAGGGCGGATGGTAGTCGGAGGCAAGGATGTCGAGCACACCCTCGCTCAGGGCCTCACGTGCGGATGGGTTTCCGTGATGAGACGCACCGCCCCGGGCGTTCGGAGCTCCTATCACGGCTTGGGTCGAACGGGTCCGCATGCCTGGCAGCGCTTCGCTCTCACTCTGTTACGTGGCCAGCGGATCGCTCGGCGGCTACTGTGGACTCGCCGCAGAAAACGGCGCTCGCACGATGTGGCGGCAGCGGCTCTCGTTCTCGGCGAGGCCGCACTGATCCGCGCGTCGCTGGCGCGGGAGCTGGGGGACGTGAAGCCTCCTCCCGCCGATCCATGGCTCGATATGATCTGCTGGCTCAACGACGGTCCCGTTGCAGACCTGGATGCCGCCATGTACAACGCCGGCCGATGAGGTTTGCCGACACCAGCTTCTGGTTTGGCCTGCAGGAGCGACGGGATCAACGACATGAGCAGGCGCGAGCTCTAGGCCGGCTAGTGACGACAAACCACGTCTTGTGCGAGACGTGGACGCTGCTGCGCCGGCGTTCCGGCCATCCCGCGGCTGTCGGCTTTCTGGATAAGCTGCTTGCGCTTCCCGACGTGCAGATCGTGCACGTGGACGAGGCCACGGAGGCGGAGGCCTGGCGCTGGTTCCGCGCCCGCGGCGAGCGCGAGTACTCATTCGTGGATGCGACCAGCTTTGCGGTCATGCGACGGCGCCGGATCCGTGAAGCGCTGGCGTTCAGCAAGTTCAACGCCGCCGGCTTCGTCGAGGTTCGAGCCGCCTGATCGTCATGGGGCTTCGGGCTCAGGGCGGCCCGTCGGCCGGGATTGGACCCCCGGTGACCTTCCGGCTACCATGCAGCGCGTGGCTGGCGCCGGCACCCCGCTCCTTCTCGTAGTCTTCGGGGTCGGCGCTGCAGCGACCTGGGTAGCGGGCGTCTACCTGTCCCGCAGCACTGATGCCCTCGACGATCGGCTGCACTTTGGGGAGGCCGTGGGGGGAATGGTCTTCCTTGCGGTCGCTGGAAGCCTGCCGGAGCTGGCAATAACGATCTCGGCCGCTCTGGCGGGGAACCTAGGCCTGGCCTCCGGGAACCTTATCGGAGGGATCGCAACCCAGACGCTCGTGCTCGTGCTGTGCGACGCCGTGATCAGGGGCGAACGGCCGCTGTCCTTCATGGTCGGATCATTGATCCCCGTCCTGGAGGCGCTGCTGGTCGTGATAGTGGTGACGGCCACGGTGGCCGGCGGCCTGCTGCCTCCGTCGAACTCCATCGGTCCGGTCAGCCCGGCGTCGGTCGCCATCGTGGTGCTCTGGGTCGCGGGGCTGGTCGTGCTGAACCGGGTCCGCAAGGATCCCCGGTGGCGCGCTGCCGCTCCGGAGAGCAATCCGGGAAGGCCCAGCCGGCGCGTGCGCCACCCGACCGCGACCCGTCCCCACGTGGAGAAGAGCACCACGAGGGTGGTCGCCGTCTTCGTGACAGCTTCGATCGTCACGCTTGTGGCGGGGGTGGTCCTCGCCAACAGTGGAAGCGAGCTCGCCGACAGGGCCGGCATTAACGGGGTCGTTTTCGGTGCGACGATCCTCGCCGCGGTGACGGCCCTGCCGGAGGTCAGCAGCGGGATCGCCGCCACTCAGCTGGGCGACTACCAGCTGGCGATGGGCGACATCTTCGGCGGCAACGCCTTCCAGGTGTGCCTCTTCCTGATCGCGGACCTGGCGGCAGGCAAGCCGGTCCTGCCCAGTCAGGGAAATGCGAACAGCTGGATCGGGGAGCTCGGCCTGATCCTCACGGCCGTGTACGGCGCCGGGATCATCGCCCGGCCGAGACGCCGGTGGGGGAAGCTTGGACCCGACTCGATCGCCGTCCTCGCGCTGTACGCCGTGGGTGTAGCTGGGCTCTTCGCGGTGCGCCAGTAAGTTCTAAGGAGCTATAATGACTGACCGGTCACCTTTTATTCGTCTTGCTGGAGGAGGAGCGTGCCCCGACTGGGCGCGGAGGCAAGGGAGGCCCGGCGCGAGAACATCCTGAGGGCGGCGCTGCGATGCTTCGCTCGCAGCGGCTACTACCCCACCACTGTCGACGACATCGCGGCTGAGGCAGGGGTGTCGAAAGGAGCGCCCTATGTGTACTTCGAAAGCAAAGAGGCTCTGTTTCAGCAGCTCTACGACTCGTGGGACTGCGGGCTCATAGCGCGGATCGATGCTGCGCTCGCCCGGCTCCGTGATCTCGGGTCGCGGTCGCCGAGCAGGGCGCTGGAGGCGATCATCGCCGCCGTCGGCGCCCACGTCAGTGAGGAAACGGACCTCTGCCGGGTCTTGATAGAAGTGCGGACCCAGGGGGCGTACGTCGACGCTATCGCAGAGCGGGTCAGATCCTCCGAGACGGAGGCCCAGGGGAGTTTGAAGCAGCTCATCGAGGCTGGGATCGCCTGCGGTGAGTGGCCACCCGAGACCGACCCGGACCTGCACGCCCAGCTGATTCGGGCCACACTCCACGGACTTATGGCTGAGTGGCACCTGCGTCCAGGTTCCTTTTCGTGGGAGGAGATGGCCCGGGTGCTGACAGCCCGGGTTGGAGGAGCTGGAGGAGCGGTATGAGACAGCAGCGAGCAGACTCCTGGTGGGCGCAGTGGACGTGCGTGGGCGGTACCTGCGCTCCGCCGGCGGCCCCTCCCGGTAACCGCTTTGAGCGCGCGCTGGACGCCTACACGAACATGACCGCGCCGTTTCTCCGCGGTTGCTTTGTCTTCGTGACGGTCGCGGCTGCGTACGCCGCGACCTCCGCGCTCGGCCCAGTCGGTGGTCTCTTGCTGGAGGCCGTCTTCTTCCTGGTCGCCGGTGCCTACTGTCTCGCCAACTTCGCTCGATGCCGGGAGGCACACTGCATCGTGACCGGCCTGGGCTGGTCGGCGCTAGCCGTCGCCGGCGTGGTGGCCGTACTGGCGGGGCGGGACATCCGCGCAGGCGCGTGGATCGCATTCCTGGTCATCGCGGTGGCGGGCCACGGGTTCGAAGGTGTCTGGAAGGCAGTGCACGGGAACAACGCCCTCCGGCTGGGCGAGGGCTGAGTCCGGGCACGGCCACTCCTGTAGTTACTTACCGGAGAGCCGCCCAACCCCTGGGCACCAGAGGATTTGAACGCTATACCTTCCCATAAAAAATCGCCTGAATTAGCTATAATCCAACAGTGAAAGTCGCTAGAACCGAGAAGGCGGACACCTCGCGCTTGGATGTCGGGGTGGCCGAGCTCAGAGCCCAGCTCAGCCGCTACCTCACGCTAGTGCGTCAAGGTGCTGAGATCGTGGTCACTGACCATGGACACCCCGTCGCGTACATCACTGCCCGGCGGCGGAACACGCTGGACGACCTGATCGCTCGGGGCCGGGCGCGAGCACCAGCGCTGCGCAGCCGCACGGAGCCAAAGCCGGTCGAGTACGACGGGACTCTGGACGACATTACACGGGCGGTACAGGCGCAACGGCGGTGATCGCCTACTTCGACACCAGTGCCATCATGGCGCTGGTGCTTCGCGTGCGGTCAGGACACGAGACCGCCAGGAGGGTATGGCAGGACGCCGACGAGGTCACGACGGTCCATCTTGCGCCGGTCGAGGCGCGGGCCGCCTTGACGAGCGAACACGGGGGCGGCCGCCTGCGACACACCCGCTTCCAACAGGCGAAGGCGGCGTGGTCCCAAATGTGGCAGGAGATGGCAGTTGTCTTCGCTGATGAGGAGCTGGTCGTGGCTGCCGCTCAGACCGCCGAGCGGTTCCGATTACGCGGCTACGATGCCATCCATCTTGCAGCGGCGTCGCACAGCGGCTGCGACATCTTCTTGTGCTCCGATGCCAGGCTGCTCGACGCGGCCCGCGGCAGTAACCTGACGATCGTCGATCTCAAGGAGGTCCCCTGACCAGCGCATCAGCCGCAGACCCGCGGCCCTCTCCCCCGCGAAGTCGGGGGAGTACCCGGCGAAGCCGGGGGAGGGGGGTCCCCGCGACCCGGGGTCCCCGCGAAGCCTGCTTCGCGGGGTGGGGATGTCGGGGGAGTACCCGGTGAAGCCGGGCGAGGGGTGTCCCTGCCAAGTCAGGGGGAGTACTCCTGCGCTAGGGGATCAGCCCGAGCTCTCTGGCCCTGGCCACAGCCTGTGTGCGATTTGCCGCTCCGAGCTTATCGAGGATGTGGGTCACGTGCTTCTTCACGGTGTCCAGCGTGACGACGAATTCGTCGGCGATCTCTCGATTCGACCTCCCTTCGGCCAGCATCGCCACGACCTCCAGCTCCCGACCCGTCAGGACCTCGACCAGGCCGGCGACAGCGTGGACGCCCTCTTTCCCTGGCACCGCCGGCCCACGATCGGAAGGCGATCTGACTGCCCGCAGCACACGGCCGAGGTAGCCGGCGGGGACCTCGGCGACCGGGACGGAGACCTTCTTCCTCTTGCCGCGAGCCACAAGTCCCCCGAGGAGGGCGGCCATCGACGGGCCCTCATCGGCGAAGACCCTGACGTAGCCCTCTGGCCGGCCAAGGTTGAGAGCGTCCACGAGTCTGCTGAGGGCCCGAATTCCGTCACCCTGGGCCCGAATTGCCAGAGCCTGCAGAGCCTGCACCTCGATGACGCTTCCGAACCGCCCCTGCGCCCTGGCAGCGTCGTGAAGGCGCTCCAGCAGACCAAGGGCCCTGCCGGGCGAACTCGTGGCGAGCAGCAAGCGAGCCAGCACCAGGTATTCCTGCTCCCTTGCGTACGCCGGCTCGTCAGTCTCCGCCAGCCGGCGTTCCTCTACCCAGTTTGCAGCCGCAGCCACCTTTCCCTGGGCCAGCAGCAGTCGAGCCCGCTGGGCGGGGACCGGGTTGTGGAGGGATACCACGTCGAGGCTGGGTAGGACACGATAGGCCTCCTCCATCGCCTCGATTGCAGCCGCAGGGTCGCCCATAGCCTGCCGGATCCACGCCATCGTGGCCAGGCCCGTGGCCAGAGACTGTGCCGACGTAAGCCGCCTGCACAGTCCGATGCCCTCCGCGACATGGCTCATGGCGTCGTCGAGCCGGTCGCGCTGGTACAGCACCTCGGCGATGCCGATGTGGGCCTCCCCTACGGTCAGCACCTTCGGGCGCCCGGCACCGGCTCCGAACTCGAGCCCTTCCTGGTAAGTGCGCAGGGCCCCTCCAAGTCGGCCCTGGGCCCGCTGGACCCGCCCCAGGACGGAACCGGCGCTGAGCGCGAGGTGAGGCATGTCGCTGGCGCGCCCCTCTGCAACAAGACCGCTCAGCTCGTGCTCCGCGTCGGCAAAGCGGCCCTCCATCCAGTTCGCCAGCGCCAGGTTCCATCGGACGGAGAGGCGCGGGGACCAATCGGTTTCGGACGTCAGGGACTGAGCCCGTTGGACGAGCCGTCGCGCTCGCACGGGCTCGCCACGAGCGATGGCGAGGCTGGCGCGGACACTCATGATGGTGGCGGGGATGGTCGCGAGCACGCCGTCTGTGCCGCCGCGTTCGGCCGCGGGTTCACGGCCCCCGGCCGCAAGCGCCCGTTCGGCGTCATCGAGCCAGGCCTCGGCCGACGCCAGGTGCCCAGCGTTGTAGAGAGTGATCGCCTGCACGAGGCACAGGCCTGGTCTCGAGCGCACGGCTTCAGGAGATAGGGCGGAGAGCCACCTCCGTAGGGTGTCCCCTTCCCCGCGTCCGAGGGTCTCGTCGACGTGGCGCTCCACGATCTCCGCCGCCCAGGGGGCGTCGCCCACCGCGAGGCTGTGCCGAACCGCATCGTCGACCAGCCCGTGGTCCTCGCACCAGGCGGCCGCGTTCCGGTGCAGTTCCGCTGTCCGCCCGCGATCGCGCTCTGCCAGGCGCACACGAAGCAGGTCTGAGAAGAGCCGGTGGTAGCGATACCAGCGGCGCTCCTCATCCAGTGCCACCAGGAACAGATTGGCCCGCTCGAGGCTCTCGAGCATCGACTGCCCGTCGGAGCGCCCGGTGACGGCATCCGAAAGAGGGCCGCTCAGCCGCTCCAGGATCGACGTCTCGAGCAGGAAGCTGCGGACACTCTCGGGCTGCCGCTCGAGCACCTCCTCCGTCAGGTAGTCGAGGACGTAGCGGTGGCTGCCGGTGAATCCCGCGATCAGCCTGACCGGATCGGTAGACCCGCGCAAGGACAACGCGGCGAGCTGCAGGCCGGTGATCCAGCCTTCGGTCCGCTCGGCCAGGGCAGCCACGCTCTGCTCGGGTAGATCGAGACTCCAGGCCTCCAGCAGGAGCGCCGCCGCTTCTTCCGGGGTAAAGCGGAGGTCCTGAGCACGAAGCTCGGTCAGCTGTCCCCTGCCGCGCATCAATGTCAACGCGATGGGCGGGTCACTCCGGCCGGCTATGACGAGGCGTAATCCGGGCGGCAAGTGCTGGAGCAGAAAGGCCACGCTGTCGTGAACAGCAGGAGATTCGATTACGTGATAGTCATCGAGGACAAGGGCGAGCTCCCGTGGATGTGCTGCGAGCTCGTTCACCAGCGTCCCAACGAGGACCTCGGGATCCGGCTGACTGCGAGCCCTCAGAGCACGGACGGGCCGCTCCTCGACGCCCGGGTGGACTCGTGCAAGCGCGGCCGCCACGTACCTCCAGAAGCGTGACGCGTCGTTGTCGCCGGCTTCCAGGGAAAGCCACGCGACGGGCGCAGCCGTGGCGCGGGCCCAGTCTGAGAGCAGGGTCGACTTCCCAAACCCGGGCGGGGCGCTGACCAGGATCAGCGCGCGGTTAGACGCCTCCTCCAGCCGCTCGACGAGGCGCGGACGGGCCAGGATGTCGGGGCGAACACCTGGGATGCGCAGCTTCGTCGCCAGTACGGAAGCGCGCTCGAGGACGCTCGGCAGCTGGTCCATCGGCTGATGCGAAGGTATCAAGCGTAGAGGGCGTCACGCCGTACTGCCCGGCGCGGTTCCTGCCGCGCCCTACATGAGCGCAATCGCGCCGGTAACACCCACGCCGTGGGTGTCTAATCGTTTGTCTACATGGGCAGGCGGATCACCGCCGAGGAAGAGAAAGGCCACGCAAAGCTTGGACTGCCGGCCACGCGCCGAAGGGAGTGCCAGACAACGGAGCCCACGCTGTTTTCGATCGGGGAGGTTGCAGCGATGCTGAGTGTTTCGCCGCACACGATCCGAGCCTGGGAGCGGCGCTACCAGGTCCTTACGCCGCGGCGGAGCGCATCGCGCCAGCGGAGGTACAGCCCGGAGGACATCGCGATCCTGCTCCAGGTCAAGCGGTCGGTGACCAGATACGGCGTTTCGCTGAAGGTGGCCGTGAAGGCTGCGCAGGGCGAGCTCACCGTCCCAGCACTGGATGCTCCGATTGAGAGGGAGTCGACCAGCTCAGAAGTCGCCCTGGGTCAGGCCGGCGGTGAGCTCGTCTGGCGATCGGTGGTCGACCTCATACCGCAGGCCATCTTTGTCCTCGACCGCACAGGTCGCGTCGTGGAGGCCAACGCGGCGGCGGCTCAAGTGCTCGCGTTTCCGCTCGAGCGAATGGTCGGCAGAAGGCTGATCGACTTTGTGGAGCCCGGAGCTCGCAAGCGCGTCCGGGACCTCCTGCAGGCGGCGTTCGGTCAGCCCCAGGGATTCGAGGCCTGCCTTCGGCAACCGCGTCAGGACCATCGGTGCTGGTTTGTATGCCGCCCCTTCCTGCACGACCGCCAGGTCTGGGTCGCGGTCTTCGCCGGTCATGTTCAGCTGATGCCGGTTGAACCCACCCTCGCCCATGTGGGCGCCTCGGACGTCCGCTGACCCACGACGCGAGGCGAGCCGGCGCAGGCGGGCAGGATCGTCCGCTTACGTGCGACCATGCGGACACGCGCATCGGAGACCAGCGCGACCAGGACAGGTACTGATCCACGGGATGGAGGAGGACAGAAGTGGCGGACCAGATTGCAACCAGTGGCATCCATCATCTGCGCCTGACGGTGACCGACATTGACCGCAGCCGTGAGTTCTACACCGGCCTGCTCGGCTTCGACGTGGCGGCGGAGTCACCGCCGGCGGACGACCCGACCGCGGAAGCGGCGTACCAGGTCCTCTGGGGTGGCATCGTCATGGTTCGCGGCAACCTGCTCATGGGCCTGAGGCCGGTGGCCCCAGAGAACGATCGTTTCGACGAGGATCGAGTCGGCCTCGACCACCTCAGCTTCAGTGTGGACAGCCGTGAAGAGCTTGAGAAGGCCGCCCGGATCTTCGACCAGCGAGGGGTACCGCACGGTGAGATCAAAACCCTCTCCTCATTTGGCATTCACGTGCTGCCGTTCCGCGACCCGGACAACATCCAGATCGAGCTGACCGCACCCATCACCTGAGTGCGCCTGAGCAGGACCCGCCGCCAATCGGCATCAATCATCTAGTGTCGTAGCACGATGCCGGTGGCGACGGAGATCCTTGACGTAGCAGGTCGACCGGTGGCCCTGACCAACCCCGGCAAGATCTTCTTCCCGAACACAGGGCACACCAAGCTCGACCTGGTCCGTTACTACATGGCCGTGGCCGACGGCGCAATCCGTGGCGTCGCTGGAAGGCCGATGGCCCTCAAGCGCTTCGTGAACGGCGCGGGTGGGGATTACTTCTTCCAGAAGCGAGCGCCCTCCTCGCGTCCTGAATGGGTCGAGACGGTCGAGCTGAGCTTTCCATCGGGGCGGACCGCCCAGGAGGTCGTCGTGCGTGACGCGGCGCAGCTCGCCTGGGTCGTGAACCTGGGCTGCATCGATCTCAATCCGCATCCGGTGCGTGCACAGGACCTGGATCACCCGGACGAGCTCCGGATCGACCTCGACCCCGTACCAGGCGTGGCGTGGTCGCAGATCCGGGAGGTCGCTCTCGTGGCGAAGGAAGTCCTCGAAGCCTTCGGTCTCGTCGGGTGGCCGAAGACGTCCGGCTCCCGCGGCTTCCACATCTACTGCCGGATAGAGCCTCGCTGGACGTTCATGGAGGTCCGTCGCGCGGCTGTCGCGCTGGCGCGTGAGGTCGAGCGGCAGGCCCCCGACATGGCCACCAGCAAGTGGTGGAAGGAGGAGCGCCACGGGGTCTTCCTCGACTACAACCAGAACGCCAAGGACCGAACGGTCGCGTCTGCGTACTCTGCCCGTCCCACGACAGACGCCCGCGTATCGACCCCGCTTCGTTGGGAAGAGGTGGCGGGGTGCGAGCCGGATGAGTTCACGATCGACACCGTCCCCGAGCGGTTCGCCAAGACCGGCGACCCGTGGGCGGAGATCGACGATGTCGCCGGTTCGATCGAGCCGCTCCTCGAGCTTGCTGCCCGCGATGAGGCCGCCGGGCTGGCCGACGCACCATGGCCGCCCCACTTCGACAAACAGGCCGGTGAGGCGCCTCGAGTCCAGCCCTCCAGGCGGCGAAAGAATGCTGGGCCGCCCGTGCGGGAGGGGGTGGTTCCGCCGCCGGCGCCCGGCAAGAGAAGTGGGCCGACGGGCAGGCGCCGGACCACGGTGCCGCTTCTGGAGATCGCCCGGGCGGCCACGGAAGCCGAGGCCAGGGACGGGCTTGAGCGGTGGAGAAGGCGACACACCGCCGTCTGGTCGTTGCTAGGTCCGGCGGACGTGCTTGTGGACTCGATGCGAGGCCGGAGTACGAACTGGACCCGGATCCGCGTCAACCTGCGCAACGTCCCTGAAGCCGAGCGTCCACCCCAGGAGGCGCTGGAGGTCGACTTCGATCCCTGGGAAGGGGCCGGCGAGAGGGAGTAGGACAGAATGTTCGCGTGATCATCGACATCTGTGCGCACATCCATCCGCCGCGGTTCGTCGACGCGACCTCCAACTCTGCAAGCTCCTACATGCGCAAGCGCGTCACACGCATCGCCTCGCTGCAGGACCTGGAGACGCGGTTTCGGATCATGGACCGGTACAGCGCTTACGACTACCGGCAGCTGCTGACCCTGGCGCTGCCCGCGCTGAGCACCGTGACGACGAGGGAGAATCATCCAGAGGTCTGCCGGAGCATCAACGAGGAGCTCCAGGAGATCGTCGTCCGCTACCCGGACCGATTCGTCGGGGCGTTCGGCGAGCTGCCGTTCAACGACCCCGGCGCCGCTCACCTCGAGATCGAGCACATCAAGGATCTCGGACTCCCGGGCTTCCAGATGCACACCAACGTCAACGGCAAAGCGGTTGACACGCCAGAGATCCTGGAGGTCATCGAACACGCCTTCGCCGAGGGCCTTCGTGCCTTCATGCATCCGAGCCGTGGCCCTCAGCCCCCGGACTACGCGGGGGAGGAGAAGTCGAAGCTCGAGATCTGGCACGTCTTCGGCTGGCCGTGGGAGACGACGGTCGCCATGGCGCGCCTCGCATTCTCCGGGCTTTTCGATCGCCGGCCGGAGGCCGTGCTCATCACGCACCACCTCGGCGGCATGGTGCCTTTCTACGCAGACCGCGTGAAGAACGCGTACGACCAGTTTGGCGCCCGCACGCCTGACGAGAACTACGAAGAGATGCTGGCCCGGATGCCCAGGCATCCCGTCGACTACTTCAGGATGTTCTACGCCGACACCGGGCTCTACGGCGGCCCCCGCTCGATCGAGACGGGAGTGGAGTTCTTCGGGGTCGATCACGTGCTCTGGGGCAGCGACTTTCCGTTCGACCGCGAAGGCGGCAGTCTTTACATCCGCCTTTCGATAGAGGCTCTCGAAGCTGCGGGGCTCTCGCCACAGGCGAAAAGCGCCATCTATGAAGGCAACGCCCGCCGGATCCTGGGCCTGGACCGCGACGGGCGCCGCGTGCCTACCGCGGACGCGGCCGTCACAGCCGGCTGAGGCGTCGATCGCCGCCGACTTCGAGGTTGCCCGCCGCGCAGCGCCGGTCCACGGGCTACGATCGAGCCCATGGTTGAGCCCACGCGAGCACTCGACCCCGCGACGGCCGCAGCCCTCATCAGCGCCGCCGGAAAGTCCTTCGAGGCCGAGCTGACGGCGCTGCCCGAAGCCATCGCCTCTTGGCACCCCGCACCCGGCGAGTGGTGTGTGAAGGAGGTCATCGGCCACGTCATCGAAGCCGATCGCCGCGGATTCGCCGGCCGCATTCGCGAGATCCTGGGGGCCCATGAGCCGCGCCTCGACACGTGGGACCAGGCGGGAGTCGCCCGCGAGCGCGGCGATTGCGACCGAGCGCTCGCCGGGCTGCTTTCGGAGCTGAGCCAGCTGCGAGCTGGCAGCCTGGACCTGCTCAAGGCCCTCAGCTCAGCGGACCTGGAGCGGGGCGGCGACCACGTCACGGTAGGGCACCTGACGGTGCGCGACCTCCTTCACGAGTGGGTGCACCACGACCGCAATCACCTCCGGCAGGCGCTGGCGAACGTTCAGGCCTACGTGTGGCCCCAGATGGGCAACGCCACACGTTTCAGCAGCGGTTAGCGGACACCACGTCGAAAGCTGAGGGTCAGCTGTCGCGGCCTGGTGACCGGCCTTTCAGAATTTGGGCCCGATTACGGATAGCAGGCGCCACCGTCCGGCCCGCCACGCGCGTATTGACTGCGAGAGAAGTCCATGGGGGGCGCTGACAAGGGTGAATTCGAGGAGCTCCTGCGGCCGCACCTGGGGGTGGCCGCGCGCCTCGCGTTCGGCTTGCTCCAGGACCGGGTGGAGGCCGAGGACGCCGTCCAGGAGGCGGCCCTGAAGGCCTGGCGGCGTTTCGAGACATTTCGGGGAGGAGCCTTCCGACCGTGGTTTCTCGGGATCGTGGCCAACCAGTGCCGGACAGTCCGGCGCGGCCGCTGGTGGAACGTGATCCGGCTCGCCCAGCCCGAAGCTCCGCAGCTTTCACCTGACCCCGTGAGGGGGGCCGACCTCCGCCGCGCCCTCCTGGAGCTTCGGCGGGGGCAGCGGGAGGCGCTGCTAATGCACTTCTACCTCGACCTGCCACTCGACGAGATCGCCACCGCCCTCGGCCTCACGACAGCCGGCGTCAAATCCCGAATCAACCGCGGCCTGCGGCGGCTGAGGCCGCTTCTTGCCTCCGAGGAGGAGGTCCATGAGCCTGCGTAGAGCCCTCGATGGGGCCCTCGATCCCGGACCTGAGTTCCCCAGCCAAGCGCTTGCCTATCGGATCGCCGCTGCTCTGGATGAGCCACCCGAACGCCGGCCCCCACGCACCAGGCAGGTCGCCGCCGGCCTGGCTGTGCTGGTCCTCGCAGGACTCGTAGTGGGCACGCTGCTGATATCCAGGACGGCCGGGCTCCACCGGTCCAATCAGACCGCCGTGCCTGGATCGACCCCGCTGCCCCTCGCGACCCAGCGCGGCGCGCCGCTCGCCGGCAGCGCAGCCGGATACTTCATCTCGCAAAGCGTCAGTCCGCAGGTCATGTGGGTGGCGCAATTCGCCCCCAGCGGCGTTACGCACGTGAGTCGCTCACTGAACGGCGGCGGAGCGTGGACGGAGGTGGAGCAAATCCACGGTCTCAGCCTGCCACCGCATGCCCAGTTCTTCAGCCCCGATGAGGCGGTCGTGGTCGGCCCCATCGCTTATCCCCAGCGCTTCGGCATTCGCGTTTACGCCACGAGCGACGGTGTCGGGTGGACCGAGAACGAGGCGCCGGCTTCGGTCGGATTCCTGCGTAAGGCGTATTTTTTCAGCAGCCGTGAGGGCTGGCTGCTGACCGTCAGCCGTCAGAACGCGGGGACGAACGAGCCCACCACCCTCTGGCATACATCCGATGCGGGCGCCCACTGGGAGCGGCTGACCGACTCCTCAACCGTTCCCAGGCTGAGTGACTCTCGCTCTCAGCTGGCCTTCGACTCCCCTTCGCGCGGCTGGCTCTATGGCCTGGACTTCTTGCTCCGAAGCACAGACGGCGGGCGGAGCTGGCAGAGCACCCACATTTACCCATCCGGTGGCTCCATCCAGTCGATCGGGCGGCCGCATGGCAACCTGATGCAGGTAACGACGACGAGCGCCGCCAGCTATGTCTACCGGACCGCCGACGGCGGCCAGACCTGGAGTCCGGTCCGCCGGCTGCCGCACAGCGGGAGCGCCGTGTTTTTGAGCGACGTGAGGTGGGTCATCCAGGACAAGGACAGGTTCGATGTCACCGACGATGGCGGCCTTACGTTTGCAGCCGCCAGTGCGGCAGTCCCTACCGGCTGGCATGTGTGGCCGCCGCTGGTCGCCGCCAGTGAGATCGTGACCGCGGCCATCAGCGACCTCCCCGTCGGGCAAGGTGGCCGGATAGCCAACGTGTTCGCCCTGGGCGGCTCGGCCCCTGCTGATTCGACCGAGCCGATGGACATGAAGATCCAGGGCACTCCGCCGCGGTTCGCATTCGTTCGCAGCCTCGACGCCGGACGCACCTGGTCGGCGGTCTCCATCCCAGACCTGCCCTGAGCCCAGACACGCCGAGGCCGGCGCGCGAGTTGCGCGCCGGCCTACGGGTAGGCGGTCAGAATCAGTTCTTACGCCGGACGGGTGCGGGCGGCGCCTTGTGCGGCGCCTGGCCTACCTCCGACTTCGGACCGTGGCCGTTGCCGTTGTGCCCGGCCTGGTGCGGCTCGTACTCCTTGTGCTGGTAGCGCTCGCCGCCGGAGCGGACGATCGCCCCGATCACGATGAACGTCCCGGCACCGAAGATGACTGCGGGGGGGCCGATGAGCGCGAGCAGCTCCATGGCCGACTGGGCCATGGTGTGCAGATATACGAGCAACGCCATCTCAGATCACACCTCGTACTCAGGGTCCACAGCCGTATCTCATGTCGCCGTCGGCGTCAACGACGCCTCCACCGTGTCCATGTTACGGGTCCCGCCGGCGTCCGTGATCTCGAGGACCCCGGCCACTGCCATCTGTGCCTTTCCAACCGGGAGGAGCTCCTCCTGCTGGAATACGGACCCGGGCAGCTTTATCTCTATCGTCTGGGTTTGCCCGGGGTCGATTGTGCCGGCGGGCGTGGCCGTCATCTGGTACTCACCGGACTCGGGTGAGCGGGCGGTCGGGTTGACGAAGGTCAGGTAGGCCGTCCTGAAGGCCGTCAGCGTCACCGGCGACTTGCCGGTGTTCTTGATTTGAGCAGTCATCGTCAGGACCTGGGTCGACGGGTCCCAGATGGCGCTGCTCAGCGACGCGTCAGCAATGCTCGCCGGCGCCTCGAAGTTCGGTGGCGTGATCCAATCGGTCTGCTGCGGGATCCTTCCTGGGAATGCGAACGCCGAGATTGTAAAGGCCACGATGACCAGCACCGCCGTGGCCCCGGCGATGATTGCCGTGTTCCGGTGGTCTTGCCTGGTGATCAGTCCGACGGCGTCGCCGCCGTCCTGGTTCAGCGGCAGCTGGTTCGTAACCGCCAGGCGAGTGATTGTGGGCCTGGTCCAGGTCCATACGATCATCCAGGCCAGGCCAAGGACGAAGGTCAACAGTGAGAAGCCCACGATAAGCCACTGGCCGTACGACTCGAGATCAACGGTTTGTCCGTTGAGAAGCTTGATCGGATAGGAAAAACCGCCGGCCGCCTCGTTGACCTGAACCGACGTGCCCGGGCCGATGATGGTGCCCGCCTGCTCCACTGCAACCGCGGGATGCACGTGCCAGTTGCCTGGGGAGCGACCGGTGAGCGTCATTGAGAAGTCGTACGTGCCGCCCTTGTGGCAGAAGATGGACTGCGGCGCTTCCGCGCCGTTGATCATGCGGTCCTTGAGAACGAACTGGGCCCCAGGTTCGACAATCGTGAAGTAGCAGACACTGGGATTGCCGCCCGAGAGGTTGTTGGGCCAGGTCTCAAGCAGCTTGGCCGTACCCGTGATGGTGAGGTCTTCGCCCTGCTTTACGTTGGTGCTGGAAAACTTGACGTCCCAGAACGCCACGCTTTCCATGCGGATGAAGCTTTCCTGCGCCCGCTCTCCGTGAGCGGAGGCCGTGGTCGAGCCGATGGCGACTGCCACCAGCGCCACCAACGAGCCGAGGAGGCTTAGTGCAAAGCGTCTCTTCATTAACGTTCTTCCCCCCTCGTCGTCAAACCTGCTTGAGATAGCGCAGGATGGGCCACACCGCGAGATAGCGGCCGATGAACTGGCCGATCCAGTACCCTCCCACGGCTAATGTCGTGCCGAAGGCAAGCGCGACGTATTGCGGCTCCTGTAGGAACGTCCTCAGCGACCCCCGCTCGATCACCCTGATGTACTCAGGAGTCTGGGCTCGAATGTACGTGATGCCCTGTACGTCGGCCACGGTGAGGGTGTGACCGATGAAGGTGGTGGGCTGCAGGAACGGTGCCAGCATCAGGTAGTTACTCGCCCAGAATGTGAGCGTCCAGATCCCGGCACCGATGACCGAGGTGATGATGAAGCTCCTCGACTGCAGCAGGAGAAAGTCGATGAGGATCCCCGCCGGGATCCAGGTCGCGGGCCAAACGAAGTTGATCGGATAGTTGACGAAGTACTTCCACTGCACGACGCGTCCGACCCATGTCGCAACGAAAAGGCAGGTGGCTGTATAGGTTGCGCCGGTGGGCATCCTCCAGGCGCGCCACTGGATGTACTGGAGCGCCGACGGGATGATGATCGTCGCGAAGGGCGTGATCGTCATCCACCACTGCCGGTCCTTCCAGTCGGTCCAGAAGTCCCAGTCCCCAGCGAAGAGCAGCCTCGTGATGTCGGCCGCCGCCCCGACCACGAAGGCCGCGGTGAACCAGAACATGAAGTCCCACTTCCGGTCGATGAAGCGGTACTTCCGGAACAGCTGCTGTCGGAGCTCCCCAGCTCGAATGTCAATCGCCGCCTGTGCCACTCCTTACTCTCCTCCGCTGTCGTAATTTCGAATCTTGAGTCGGTCAGCCACAGGCTGCCTCAGACGGGCGCAGCTTCAGGCGATGGCACCTCCGCTTCTTCCTTCACGATGTCGTCTTCGATCGCGGTGAGGCGCAG
>Ga0126383_10001013_pt1 | contig 16894 bp, 15 predicted proteins | sample PanSoiMetPlot_35_FD_96882 | JGI IMG/M metagenome (GOLD analysis project Ga0126383, IMG submission 96882) | Tropical forest soil microbial communities from Panama - MetaG Plot_35 | ecosystem: Environmental > Terrestrial > Soil > Tropical forest > Bulk soil | place: Panama | collected 2016-02-17
GCCGCGACCGCGGTGAGAACGATGATGCGCGTCTGCATGTGCGGGTTCTCCCTCGCTGGTGGGCTACTCGGTGGACGGGACCTCGAATGCGGCATCGCTGCTGACGGCGCTAGCCGGCGCGGCCGGAACGCTGCTCGGGGACTTCGATCACAACGCTGGTGGCCTTCACGGAAGCGATCGCGATGACGCCCGGCTCGAGTTCGAGCTCATCGGCGGCCTCGCGGCTCATCAGCGACACGATGCGATGCGGTCCGGCCTGCATCTCCACCTGCGCCATCACGGTGTCTCGCACAACATTCGTCACCAGCCCGGTGAAGCGATTACGCGCAGACTCCCCGATCACGGTGCGCGGCTTGGGGCGCTCCGCGCTGGCCGCGAGTTCTTCGGCGAACCGGGCGAGGTCTGCTCCGGCGATGACCCGCCGCTGGACCTCGTCGGTGCTGGTGGGGACGCGTCCCGCGTCCGCCCAGCGGCGGACGGTGTCGTCGCTGACCCCGAGCAGCTCGGCCGCCTCCCGGATGCGGAATGTCGTCATGGCCGCGGACCTTATCCGCAGATGCGGCACGCCGCCAGCGATGACCCGGCATCCGAGGCATACTCGATCCGTTCGCCCCGAATCTGCGCCCAAGAAGTGGAGGAACTCCATGCGTCTTTCGGCCCGCAACCAGCTGACGGGAACCGTGGCCGCGATCGCCGTCGGTGCCGTAATGACCGTCGTCAAGGTCGATCTCGACGGCGGCCAGCAGATAACCGCGTCTATCACCAAGGACGCCGCCGAGGACCTCGGGCTGACCGTCGGCGCACGAGTGACCGCCGTCGTCAAATCCACGGAGGTCATGATCGGAGTCGATTAGCGGTGTGACGCGGCCGGCAGCCATCGGGCTGCCGGCCGCTCCGATGAAATCAACCGCCGATCGTGAACGTCTCGCGGACGACGTTGGAGATTGGCCGCTCGTGCCCGGTCACCATTCCGGGCGCCCGGCCACTGACGAGGAACGCGGTCAACGTGGCGTGGACGTTCCTGCCGAAGAAGCCGGGCGAGCCGACCTCCCATTCGTTGACGATGCGCCGGAGCCCGTCGTGGCGCTCCACTGTGTTCAGCTGGAACACACCCGCCAGGTTGGCGTTCGGACCACCCGCACGCGCGGGGGTCGTCGACATCGTGACGACGAGGCCGGGCGCGTCGGGGTCCGGCATACCCGGTCCGAAGGTCCGCGCCGGCGGGAGGTTGAGGCCCGGCCGGTAGCCGTTCGCCGCCGACAGCTGCTGGTTTCCGTGGCCGTTGAGAGCCGTCGCCGTCACATCGACGAGGAAGTCGCCGTTTCGGCCGGCGATGTCGTGCGGCAGCGGGTTGGTCACGACGAGCCGGATGTCCGGCCGGTGGTGGTAGCTGGTGTCGGCCGACGCGACTCCGGCGGTGACGGCAGCGGCAATGGCGCCGAGCGCGACGACGCCGAGCGCGGCTGCGCCGACGGTGGCGCGCCGCACCTTTCGCCGCGAGGCCTCGTGCGCCGTCTCATGGTCTTGCATCTGGTCCTCCATATGTCGGGCGGGCCAGGTGCCCGCCGCTGTGGTCGACCGTCGCAGCGCCTCGCAGTTGCGGGTATCGGGTGTTTACTGCAAAGCACACCCTGAACCGGAGCCGAGCGACCCCCGTGCTATTGGGCGTGACGACGCTGGTAGCGCCGCCGGTTTCGCCGCGCATCCGGGCTGGTGAGAAGGGGGCATCTCGTGGGACGGGTGGCGTGCGAAGGTCGCCGCTGATCGGGAGATCAGCAGAGCTGGCGGAGCTTGACGGGGCCCTCGATCGCCTCGCCGCCGGCCGGCCCTGGTTCGTCCAGATCGTCGGTGAACCTGGGATCGGCAAATCACGGTTGCTGCAGGAACTGGCGCGGCGGGCGAGCGCGCGCGGCTTCCTGGTGCTGTCCGGGCGGGCGGCGGAGTTCGAGCAGGACCTCCCGTTCGCGATGCTGCGCGACGCATGCGACGAGCACCTCGGTTCCGTGTCGCCGGCCGTCCTACGGCCGCTGCGTCCGGAGACGTGGGCGGAGCTGTGGCACGTGTTTCCGTCCCTGGCCCGGGCCGTCGAGGGTGCCGAGCCGCCCGCCGCGCCGCCGGGCACGGATCGGTATCGCACGCAGCGCGCAATCCGGGAGTTGCTGGAGCTGCTCGCGTCGCGGCAACCGGTCGTTCTCGCATTGGACGATGTGCACTGGGCCGACGCAGCATCCGTCGAGGTGACGGCGGGTTTGCTTCATCGCTTCCGCGGCCCGCTCGTCGGCGCATTCGCCACCCGCATACGCCCGGGCCGGCTCGGTGGCGTGTTCGACTCGATGGCGCGGTCGGGCGAAGGCGAACGGATCGACCTCTCGCCGTTGACCCCGGTCGAAGCCGACCGCCTGATGGACCCGTCGCTGCACATCGAGGAGCGTGCGCAGCTGTATCGGCAAAGCGGCGGCAACCCTTTCTACCTCGAGCAGTTGTCTCGCGCAGGGGTGCCCAACGACCGTCGCCGCCACCGGGGTGCCGTCGATGTAGCTGGGGGTTGGCGGCCGCCCGCGGCCGTGTCGGCGTCGATCCGGGAAGAGCTGATGGCGCTGTCGCCGGCAACGCGCACCGTTGTCGACGCAGCCGCGATCGCCGGCGAGTCGTTCGAGCCGCACCTGGTCGCGGCCATTGCGGGACGGCCCGAGCAGGCGACGCTGGATGCGTTTGACGAGGTGCTGGCCGTCGATATGGTGCGGCCGACCGATGCGCCGGCCCGATTTCGGTTCCGGCACCCGATCGTGCGCCGGGTCGTCTATGACGAGCTGCCGCGTGCCGGGCGGCTCGGCGCTCATGCGAGGGCGGCCGCCGCGCTGATGGCGCGGCAAGCCCCGGCAACCGAAGTGGCCCTGCACATCGAGCGATCGGCGAGCGCAGGCGACCCCGCGGCGGTCGAGACGCTTATTGATGCAGCGCGGACGCTCGCGCCGCGCGCACCGCTCACGGCAGGACGGTGGCTGCGGACGGCGCTGCGGTTGTTGCCGCACGACGCCGATCCGGCGCGGCGGATCGCACTCCTGGTCGAGGCGGCGTCCGCGTTGGCGTCGGCCGGTGCCGACGAGGAGTCGGTCGAGGAGCTCAGCCAGGCACTGGAGTTGGCGCCGCCGTCTCAGCACGGCGCACGCGCTGAGCTGATCGCGAAGCTGTCGGAAGCGCGCCGGCGCAGTGGCCAGCCGTTCGCGTCGCGCCGGCTGCTGCTGTCCGCGTTGTCGTCACTTGACGACCAGGCACCCGCGACCGTGCGACTGGCCCTGCAGCTCGAACTGGCGATCGATCACCTCTGGCACCGCGAGTGGGCAGACGCGCACCGCCTTGCCGGCATCGTTCTCGCGGCCGGCTCGGAGGATTCGGTCGTCGCACTGGCCGCAGCTTTACGCAGCATTTCGGCGAGCGGTGAGCTGCGCACCGATGAGGCCACGAGCGACCTCGCGGTCGCATCCGAAGCGCTGCAGCGGCTCAGCGACGAGCAACTCGCCCAGCGTGTGTACCTCGGCGTCTACGTCGGGACCGCGGCACTGCGCGTTGAACGGCTCGATCAGGCACGTGCGCACGTGCATCGGTGCTTACGCGTCGCCCGAGTCACTGGTCAGGACACGATGGTGAATCCCTGGCTGTCGATAACGGCAGCTGCCTCGTTGCTGAATGGTGACCTCGCCGCAGCTCGTTCGGACGCGGCGTCCGCTGCTGAGACCGCGCTGCTGCCGGCCGAGAACTGGCGAACCGTTTGGGCACTGGAGCCCGGCGCGTTGGCGGCGTACTGGGCGGGTGACGTCGAAGGCGCGATGGCCGGCGCGACCGACATGATCGCCCGTTCGGGCCGCAGCGTAGACCGATTCCTTGACCCGACCGCTCACGTGCAACTCGGCGGCGCGCTGCTCATGTCCGGCGATGCCGCGGCCGCCCTGACCGAGCTGGTGGCGGTCGACGAACCGCCGAGCCAAGACGTGCTCGACCGGCACGCGGGATTCGGGTGGGAGCTACTCACCCGCGCGTATCTGGCGCTCGGCGACACCACGGCGGCCGACGAGGTGTCGTCGCGCGCGCTCAGGCGGGCCGACCTCGCCGCCCTCCCACGGTGGCAGTGCACCGCGCGCATCGCGCGCGCGTCGTCGCAACTAACGCACGGCGACGTCCCGGCCGCGCTCTCCCTGGCGCGCGAGGCGGTCGCGATCGCGGACCGCGTCGACAACGCACTGCTTCTCGGCCGCGCCCGGCTCATGCTGGGCCGTGCGTACGCGGCGTCGGGCGATCGCGACGCGGCGGTCGTCGAGCTGAGCGCGGCCTACGCGGACCTCAGCGCGTGCGGCGCGCTGCGCGAAGCCGATGCCGCCGCACGCGAACTGCGCCGACTGGGGGAGCGAGTGGCGCGCCGCCGCCGGCCCGGCACTGCGGCCGGTCTGGATGCACTGTCGCCTCGCGAGCGTGAGGTCGCGGCAATGGTCGCGAGCGGCCGAACCAATAAAGACATCGCGGCTGCGTTGTTTCTCAGCGAAAAGACAATCGAGAGCCATCTCGCCCGGATCTACAACAAGCTCGACATCCATTCCCGCGCAGCATTGACTGCTGTCATCGCCCGCGCCGGTTACTGATGCCCACATCGGCGGCGTACGCAGAATCTGCACAAGACACCGAGTGAACCGAAGCGCTAGGGTCTTCGTGACAGTAGGTAAGTCGGCTCCGGTGCTCGGGGTCGACTTAATGCGGGGGCAATTCATCACGAGCTGTACGTGTCAATTGAGGAGGCTACTGTGCCAATGTTTCCGCCGACCGCGCACGTCGCGGTCACCGTCACCGACCTTGAGCGAAGCACCCGCTGGTATAGCTTGCTGTTCGCAGCAGAGCCTGTGCTCGATGAGGATGAGCAGGTAGGCGGCTTCCACCACACGGTGTTCGCCCTCGACGGTGGGCAGCTGTTCGGATTGCACACCCATCCTCAGGGCACGGCGGAAACCTTCGATGAGCATCGCACTGGTTTGGACCACATTGCGTTCGCCTGTCGCGACCGCGCCGAATTGCAGAAGCAGGCCGCGCGGCTCGACGAGCTGGGGATTGCTCACGGCGAAATCAAGGATGCCCACTACGGCTCGGGTGTTTCGTTTCGCGACCCCGACGGCATCGCGCTCGAGTTTTTCGCGCCACCTGCGTGAGAAAGCGCGGTGACGACTACCGACGCGCTGGCGGCGTGGGGGGCGTATGACCGGGACAACCCCTTTCCGCTGTTCGCCCAGGTCCGGGAGCTCGGCGCGGTGCATGAAGTCACGCTGGCCGACGGGCATCAGGCCTGGCTGGTAGTCCGCTACGACGCCGTCCGGGCCGCTCTCAACGATCCGCGGCTGTCCAAGGACATGCACGCGGCGCTCGCGACCGGCGCCGATCTTGTCGCGGAGGGACTTCCTGGACCGGCGTTCGCGCGGCACATGCTGAGCGTCGACCCACCTGATCACACCCGGCTGCGCAGGCTCGTGTCGGGCACCTTCTCGCCACGTCGTGTCGAGGCGCTGCGGCCACGCGTGCAGGTCATAGTGGACGACCTGCTTGACCAGATCGCCGCTCAGGGTCCGGAGAGCCGGGTCGACCTGGTCGCGGCGTACGCGTTTCCGCTGCCGTTCACGGTCATCTGCGAACTGCTCGGCGTGCCGGAGCCGGAACGGGACGCGCTCGGCCGCGGCCTCGCCGGAATGCTCGTCCCAACCTCGACGCCGGCGCAGTACGCCCGTGCGAAAGAAGCATCCGACGGGGTCGTTGCCATGCTCGGCGAGCTCGTCCGTACCAAGCAGCAGCAGCCCGGCGACGATCTCGTGACCGGGCTGATCAACGCGCGTGACGGCGAGGAGCGGCTGGACAACCAAGAGCTGCTGTCGACGATCTTCCAGCTGATCGTCGCCGGACATGACACGACCACGAGCCTCATCGGCAATGGCGTCGTTGCGTTGCTGCGCAACCCGGACCAGCTCGCCCAGTTGCGCAACGATTCCGCCAGCATCGCCGCGGCGGTCGAGGAGCTTCTGCGTTACGACGCCCCCGTGCCGCACGCGACATTCCGCTACGCCATCGAGCCGGTGACCATCGGCGACGTGACGATTCCCGCAGGGGCTCAGGTAGTGATCGGGCTGGCGGCCGCCAACCGCGACCCCGACCGGTACGCCAACCCGGAGCTGCTCGACATGGATCGGGCCGAAAGCCGGCACCTCGCATTCGGCCACGGCATCCACCATTGCCTCGGCGCCGTACTGGCGCGTATGGAGGGTCAGCTCGCGATCGCATCGTTGCTAGCGCGCTTCCCCGAATTCCGCCTCGCGGTGCCGGTCGAGGAGCTGCACTGGGACCACGGCGACGGTCTGGTACTGCGCGGGCTGGCCGAGCTGCCCGTCATCCCGGGCCCGCCCGTCGCCCGCTAGGAGCGGATGCCCGGGTTACCCGAGCGGCCTGGCGATGGCGAGCTGGGCCGCGTTGACCGGCGAATGCGGCGCCTGCCCGCTCAGCACCCGTACCACCTCGTGCGCAGCAAAGTCGCGGACCGTGCGGATCGCCTCTTCCGAGTAGTAGGCCGCGTGCGGTGTGATGATCACATTATCCAGACCGAACAGCGGGTTCTCCGGTTTCCAGTCGCGCTGCTTGGCGGGCTCCTCCTCGATGTCGTCCAGGCCGGCTCCGGCAATCCATCCTTGCGTCAGCGCCTGGTGCAGCGCGGCGTCATTGACGATCGGACCGCGGGCGGTGTTGACGAGGATCAGCGTCGGTTTCATGCGCCGCAGTTCCTCCTCGCCGATCAGATGGTGGGTCTCCTTCGTGAGCGGCGCCTGGATCACCAGGTAGTCCGAGTGCTCGATCAACTCGTCGAACGACACCGGTGCGGCTCCGTGGGCGATCACGTCGTCGGGTGCCATGTAGGGATCGTGGGCGATGACGCGCATTCCGAACGCGTGCGCCCGGGCTGCAATCGCCTGCGCGATCGCGCCGAACGACAGCAGCCCGAGGGCGCGTCCCTGCATCCGATGGATCGGGGCACCGGACTGCCACCGCCAGACCCCCGCGCGGGTTGCGCGGTCATACGCGCAGATCTTGCGGGCGGCGGCCAGCAGCAGCGCCATGGCGTGGTCGGCGACCTCGTTCTGGCACCAATCATTGGGCACGTTCGTCACCAGGATCCCGCGCCGCGTTGCCGCGTCCACGTCGACAATGTCGACGCCGGTGCCGTACCTCGCGATGACCTTGCAACGCGTCAGGGCGTTGATCGCCCTCGCACCCACCGTGGCGTACTGCGCGATGATCGCGTCTGCGTCTCTCGCTGCTTCGATGACGTCGTCCTCGGTCTTGCAATCGGCGGCGACCAGCCGGAATCCTGCGTCTTCGATGATGGCCCGCTCGATGTCCACGTCACCGTAGTCATAGTCGGCGATGACGACGGTCTGCTCCGTCATTTCCTCACCCTCAGGTAATAGAGGCACCTTCCGAAGTGCCGCGGGCGACACGTGAATACAAGGACAGGATCCCGTTGCTGTGCCGCGGTTGGGGCGGTCTCCAGACGCTGCGCCGTTCCGCGAGTATTGCCTCGATCTCTTCCGGCGGACGATGCTCGCCCTTGACGCCGACGATCGCGAGGCGACGTTCCGGCGCATTGATCTCGATGAGATCGTTGTCCTCGACGAGTGCGATCGGCCCGCCCTCCAGCGCTTCGGGCGCGACGTGCCCGATGCACGGCCCGCTCATCGCGCCCGAGTAGCGGCCATCGGTCACAATCGCCGTGGTCTTGTTCAGCACACGATCGGCGGAAAGGATGGCCGCCGCGTAGTACATCTCGGGCATGCCGTTGGCTCGCGGCCCCTCATAGCGGATGACGAGTACGTCCCCCGGTGATATCTGGCGCTGAAGCAGCGAGTGGATCGCCTCGTCCTCGAAATCGAAGACCCGGGCCGGCCCGGTATGGACGTGCATTTCTTTGGGCACCGAGAAGGTCTTGACCATGGCTCCGTCCGGCGCAAGGTTGCCGTAGAGAATGGCTACCCCACCGTCCGTGCCGAACGGGTCGGACCGCGGGCGGATGATTTCTTCCCTGGTGACCTTGACGTTGTTCAGGTAACCGCGCCGCTCGGCAAAAAAGAATGGGCTGTGCTCGATCTCGTCGAGGTTCTCTCCCAGCGTCTTGCCGGTGACGGTGAGACACCCCAGGTGCAGCATCTCGCGCAGTTCGAGCATCAGAGCGGGAACGCCTCCCGCGTACCAGAAGTACTCCACCGGGTACCGGCCGGTCGTCTTGACATTCGCAAGTACCGGAACCAGCCGGTGAATGCGGTCGAAGTCGTCGATGGTGATGTCGACGCCCGCCTCGTGCGCGATCACCGGAAGATGGAGCAGCGCGTTCGTCGACCCACCGGTGGCGGCATGCAGGATGATCGCGTTCTCGAACGCCTCCCGGGTCAGGATGCGCCCCGGTGTCAGGTCCTGGTGGATCATGTTGACGAGCTGCTTGCCCGTCGCGCGGGCGTAGCGCAGCAGTTTGGTCAGCGGCGCCGGGACGAGTGCGGATCCGGGCAGGGCGAGCCCGAGTGCCTCGGCCATCACCTGCCCGGTGCTGGCACTGCCCATGAACTGGCACGCCCCGCACGTCGGGCAGGCGCCGCGCTGGGCGCGCTCAAGGTCCTGCCGGTCGAGCTCGCCTCGTTCGACGGCCGCCCCCATGGGCCACATCTCTTCAGAGGTGACGTCATTGGGCGCATTCAGCTGGGTGCCGCCAGGCAGGTGTATGGCCGGAAGGTTGCAGCGCGCGATTGCGAGCAGGTGAGCCGGCACCGATTTGTCATTGCCGGAAATCAGCACCATGCCGTCGTGGGGATGCCCCAGGGCGTGGATCTCGACCATGGCCGCCATGATGTCGCGAGAGATGAGCGAGTAGCTCATACCGTCGGTGGCCTGGACGACGCCGTCGCAGATGTCGCTGACCGCGAAGACGCCCGGTTTTCCGCCGGCCTCGTAAACGCCGTTGCTGACCTCTTCGACCAGCTCCCGGAAGTGGAACGTGCCGGGGTGGCCCATGCCGTAGGCGCTGTCCACCAGGACTTGCGGTTTGCCGAGGTCCTCCTCGGTCCAGTTCATTCCGAGGCGGAGCGCATCACCCTGGTGGTTGACCAGGCGAAGCCGCTGGCTTCGCAACTGCGGTCCGGCTTGTGCCATCGGGGTCCGCCTTTCTTGGCTGGTTCCTCCGTGCCGCCTAGGGTCGGGCCCGTCCGAGCCCGCACCGCATTGCCGGAAGGGGATGGAGCACATCGCGAAGCGCCTGTCGGGTACGGCAGAACGGCATGTGCGGCACGGGCCCGTGGCGCACGGCCACCTCCTTGCCCGACGTGCTGGAGCCCTTCGCCGATGCGCAGCCGGAAGATCGTTCCTGGCCAGCGCCAGTGTACGACGAATCCGGCGCGCTGCCGACTAACCCGCGCAAGGTGGTCAAGTTGGCGCCGGGCTCGTCCTGGTCGACGATCACCCGCAGTTCGGCTCTGTCCTGCCGGACATCAGCGGCGTAATATCAACCCGGCCGTGTTTTCCGTATTGTGGTAATTCGAAGGGATGATCTCGGAGAGGGGCGGCGTGATGAAAGCCTTCGTCATGAAGGAGATTGGCTCGGTCGGCTTCATCGAAAATCGGCGTGCAGTCCTAGACCCAATGACACAGTTGTACAAACTCGCAGGGCTTTCATTTGGACAGTTGATTCGCACACGGCCAGGTGCCGTATCGGCCCTCGGACGGATTTGATGCTCGGCCATCAGGCGGTCCAAGTATTGATGACGTTCCGGGGCGAGAGACATGCTTGACCAGAATCCCGCCTTTCGGCCCGTCCGGCAGCTCGACGGCTATCTTCCACTGGAGGATCTGGGCCTGATCGGAGACGGCGCTACAACTGCGCTGGTAGGGCTGGACGGCAGCATTTCGTGGATGTGTGTTCCCAATTTCGATTCCGAGCCGCTATTTTGCGGGCTTCTCGATCACACCAATGGCGGCGAATTCGCGGTTACGCCCGAAGACCTGATGGAAGCGCGGCAGCGCTATGAGCCTGACACCGGCGTGCTGATCACCGAACTGCGCAGCGCTACCGGTCTGATCCGGCTGACCGACGCGTTGGTGTTGCGGTCCGGCGCAGATCTCACCGACGATGCCCCGGCCAACCGGGCGGAACTCGTGCGCTCGGCAGTCGTACTGTCCGGTCACGTACGGCTCCGGGTGGATCTGCAACCGCGCGGGGGAGCCTTGGCTCACGCGGCGTTCGACGGCCTCGCGGTACAAGCGGCGCGCCAACCGGGCCTTCGGATCCACCTGCGCGCGAACCGGCCGCTGACCGGCCTTTCGAGCACGTACGACCTCGAGGCGAACGACAATCTGGACCTAGTGCTGTCCTGGGGACGTGTTCATCGCCACCACGCTCTTGACGCGGATGCCCGGCTCCGGCAAACCGTCGATGCATGGCGTAGGTGGATGTCGCAATTCGCTTACGACGGTCCCGAACAGGCGATGGTTCGGCGTGCCGCCATCACGCTCAAGATGTGCGACGACTGGGAGAACGGCTCGCTGGTCGCCGCGCCGACAGCATCCTTGCCGGCGCCCGTCGGTGGCGTGCGTAACTGGGACTACCGCTACACATGGATCCGCGATGCAGCCTTCACGGTGTTCGCGATGCGCCGGATCGGTTTCATGAACGAAGCGGACGCCTTTCTCGGCTGGGTCCTGGATGCCTTCGATCAGAGCCAACAGGCGCGGATCATGTACACCCTTGCTGGTGGTCCGGTACCTGACGAATTCGAGGACAGCGAACTCGAAGGTTATCGGCGCTCGGCGCCGGTGCGATGGGGCAACGGCGCGGCCGACCAGCGACAGCACGACGTCTACGGCGAGGTATTGGACTGCGCGGACCAATGGGTCAGAGCCGGTGGGCAGATTCAGTCGGGCTTGTGGAAGGGCCTGAGCGCGCTGGCCGATGCGGCGGGCCGAGCCTGGCGGGAGCCTGACCAGGGCATCTGGGAGGTGCGCAGCGAGGGACGGGTCTTCACCTACTCGGCCGCGATGTGCCAGGTCGCCCTGGACCGGGCCGCGGCGATCGGCGAGCGGCTCGGCCTGGGTGGATCAATCGCGCGTTGGCGCTCGGAGGCCGCCGCACTGCGGGAGACCATCCTGAGCCGGGCGTGGAACGAGGATGCCAAGACGCTGTCCGAGCATCTCGACGGCGACTCGAGCGTGGATGCCAGCCTGCTGGCGCTTCCGCTGCGCAGAGTCGTCCCGGCGGACCATCCGCGGATGACAGCGACCACCGCCGCGATCGCGGAGCGCCTGTCTGCCGGCGGCGGTCTGCTTTACCGCTACCGGCATGACGAGTCACCGGACGGTATCGCCGGCGACGAGGGCGCGTTCGTGCTGTGCAGCTTCTGGCTCGTCGACAACCTCGTCGGCCAGGGCCGCCTCGAAGAGGCCGAAGAGCTTTACGTCTCGCTGTGCTCCCGGGCAAGCCCGCTCGGTCTGCTCTCGGAGCAGATCAACCCGACCACGGGCGAGCTCGTCGGCAACTTCCCGCAGGCATTCAGCCATATCGGCGTGATCGCCAGCGGGGTCACGCTTGCCCGAGCCAAGACAGCGCTTGCGCAATGATCGAGCGCCTCGCCATCTTCGGCGCGACCGGCGACCTGAGCGCGCGCTATCTACTACCTGGCCTCGCTGCGCTTCGTAATGCAGCGCATCTGGGTGACGCGTTCCAGCTGGTCGGCGTGAGCCGGGAGGACTGGAACGACGAGCAGTTCCGCAATTGGGCAGCGGCTCAACTCGATCGCCACGCCGGAGAACTCCCTTCCGGGTCGCGGCGCGCCGTGGTGGCGGCGTCGCACTACTACCGGGCAGATGTCACCGATCCGGCCGCCGTGGCCACCGCGACTGCCGGCGACGGGCCGGTCGCCGCCTACCTCGCGCTGCCGCCGTCGATCTTCGGCGCGACCGTGTCGGCGCTGCATCATGCGGGACTGCCGGCCGGAAGCACGATCGTCCTGGAGAAGCCGTTCGGCGAGGACCTCGCGGCCGCGGTGAAGCTAAACGCCCAGCTCGCCGAGGTCGTTCCCGAAGAGTCGGTGTTCCGGGTGGACCATTTCCTGGCGATGACGACCGTGCAGAACGTTCTTGGCACCCGGCTCGCCAACCGTGTTCTGGAACCGATCTGGAACAGCTCGCACATCTCCGACGTGGAGATCGTCTGGGACGAGACGCTCGCGCTCGAGGGCAGGGCCGGCTACTACGACGGCGTCGGCGCGCTCAAGGACATGCTGCAGAACCATCTGCTGCAATTGCTGTGCCTGGTCGCAATGGAACCGCCGATCGGTCTCGACACGCGCGATCTGCGCGACCGCAAGGTCGACGTACTGCGCTCTATTCGCCCGCTCAGCGACGCGGACGTGCTGCGTCGAACGCGCCGAGGCCGGTACACACAGGGAGCTATCAAGGGTCACGCGATACCGGCTTACGTCGACGAGGCAGGGGTGGATCCGGAGCACCGCACCGAGACCTTCGCCGAGCTTGAGCTTCAGCTGGACAACTGGCGCTGGCCCGGCACTACCTTCCGGCTACGCACCGGCAAGGCACTCGGCCGGGATCGGATGGAAGTCGCCGTGCACTTTCGGCCGGTGCCACACCTTCCGCTGCTTCCCGAGGGCCTGCGCGGCGAGGCACAACCGAACGTGCTCCGGTTCGAGCTCGAACCAGAAGGCGTCGTCCTGGAGCTGATGGGCATCGGCAGTCACGCGGGCACCCTGCAGCCCCTGACCCTCACGGCCGAGCTCGAACCGGCCGCGTTGCCCGCTTACGGGCGGCTGCTCCTGGACGTGTTCAACCGCAACGCTGCCCTCTCGATCCGCGGCGATGAGGCTGAAGAGTCGTGGCGCATCGTGAGTCCCGTGCTCGCCGCCTGGGCCGCGGACCGTGTTCCCCTCGAGGAGTACCCGGCCGGCTCCGATGGTCCCGCCCGGGGATAGCTGAGCTGCTCGCCGCTCAGCTGTGGCTGCGCTGTGGGCTCGACCGTCACGGTTACGCGGTCGGCTGCCTAACGGATACTTGCGATGTGTTGCCGGGCATCGTCGAGCAGGGGATCGACTGCGCGCAGCTGCGAGGTCACGAGCGGGAGCCGTGATGCGCTTCGCTGCGCCCGGCTGGCTGCTGTTGCTCATCCCGGCGGCAGCGCTGCTTGCCGGGTACGTGATCGTGCAGCTGCGCCGCAAGCGCCACGTGGCGCGGTTCACCAACGTCGAACTGCTTGCCAGCATTGCACCCAGGCGGCCCGGGTGGCGGCGGCACCTGACCTTCGCGTTGCTGTTCGTCGCCCTTGCCCTGCTCACCCTGGGCAGCGCCCAGCCCACCTCCGCGGTGCGGATACCTCGCGATCGAGCCACCGTGATGATCGCCCTGGACGTGTCGCTGTCCATGGAGGCCACAGACGTGCTCCCCAGCCGAATCGGCGCCGCCAAGCAGGGGGCGATCCGGTTCGTCGGTCTGCTCCCACCCCGGATCAACGTCGGACTCGTAAAGTTCGGTGGCAACGCCAGCGTGGTTGTCCCGCCCACCATCGACCGCGACCCGGTCAAGGTCGCCATCAACAACCTGCAGCTTCAGGACTCCACCGCCATCGGCGAAGCCGTGTTCACCTGCTTGGATGCGATCTCCACCTTTGCCAAGGCCAGCACGGTCCCGGGCGACAAGCCCCCACCTGCGCGGATCGTGCTCATGAGCGATGGCGCCAACAACAAGGGCCGCACGCCCGAGCAAGCGGCCGCTGCGGCGAAGGCGGCCGGAGTACCCGTGTCGACCATTGCGTTCGGCACCCTGAACGGCACCGTGAACTTGCCCGGATACGGCCCCCAACCGGTGCCCGCCGACCGACCCACCCTGCGTGAGCTCGCGGACGCCACTGGCGGCAGCTACCACGACGCGCCGTCGTCGGAAGCCCTGCAATCCGCCTATCGCGACATCGGCCAGCAAGTTGGCTATACCACCACGCGGCACATCGTGTCCTGGCGGTTCCTTGTCGCCGGCTTGCTGTTCACCCTCGCCGCCGGCGCGACCTCTCTACTCTGGGCCGGGCGCATCACGTGAGACGTCGCGGCGAGAGGATGGACCGGTGATGGACGGGCTGCCCCGTCCCAGCATGGCCGCGCTGCTCGATCAGTGGTCGGTGCAGCCTGTCGCGCTCGCCGCGGCGGTCGCCGTGACCAGCTGGTACGTGTACGCCGCGCGCCGCCAAGGCGAGTGGCCGGTACGCCGCACCGTGGCATTCGCGATCGGGATCGCGCTGCTGGTATGGACAACGTGCGGATTCCCCCAGGCCTACTCGGGGTCGCTGTACTGGGTGTGGACCGCGCAGACGCTCGCGCTGCTGCTGGCCATTCCGGTGGTGCTCATGGCCGGGCGCCCGCTGGACTTGGCGCAGGGCAGTCCGGGCCCCCGTGCCGTTGCCGAGCGGGTGCTGCGCTCCCGTCCCGGTCGCGCGCTGCGCAACCCGCTGGTCGGCCCGCTGCTGGTGCTGGTCTTGTCTGTCGTGCTGTTCTTCGGCCCGTTACCGGGCTGGGACAGCGCCGTGCCCCCGCTCGGATGGGTGGTGCAGGTGGTGCTGGTCGTGGTCGGCGCGCTCATCGCGCTGCCCCTGATCGGTGGCAGCAGTGCGGCTGGATCGCTGGTCGTTGGATTGGCGCTGGCGGTCGGCATGGTGGAGTTGATCCTCGACGCGATCCCCGGCATGGTGCTTCGACTGCAGACGCACCCCGCGACCAGCTACTTCACAGATCGCCTCACGCACCGCTGGTCACCGTCCGCTCTGCACGACCAACAGCTGGCCGGCGCGATCCTGTGGGGTGTCGCCGAGATGATCGACATTCCGTTCCTCGCGCTCGTGTTCCTCGCCTGGGTTCGGGCCGACCGCAGCGAGGCTGCTCAGGTCGACGCGGTCCTGGATGCCGAACGGGCTGCCCGGGTGGCGCTAGGGGAGACCGACGGTCCCGGACAGACCGATTCGCCGTGGTGGCTCACCGACCCGGCACTGCGCGACCGCTTCCGGCACTGAGAGCCGCTCGGTCACCGGTCGTCATCGCTTGTTCGGTCCGTTCTGCTGTTCGGCTGTGGGCGCTTACTTGTGCCGAACGATAAAGCCGAGCTGGGTGAGGACCCGCACCGCGCCGGTCTGGCCACCCTCGAAGTCGCCCGAGGCCAGGCGGGTACCCGTGGCGAATTCATATGCCGTGCCGAGAATCGCCTTGGGCGGGTAGCTCCGTTCGTCTTGGATCAACTCGTAGGTGGTCGTCGGCGCGAACCCATGCGCCTCGAAGAATCGGTCCGCGCCCAGCCGGTCGTACTCGGTCAGGGCTTGCTGGACGTGGGCGGCGTCGACATGACTCCAGTCGGGTGACATCGCGTTCTCCTAGATGCGGGCCGGCCATCACGCAGCCGTCGGAACGTGATTGCGTTTCGTGGCGCGGCAGGATGGTGGACGTTAGTCGCCAGATGCGGTGACGAGGTATAGGAACGCTAGGGCTCACCAGCGAGGAGGACGCGCATGGCTCTGACTGGTGATTACGAACCGAGTGCGTCGGCGTGGGTTCGTGGGCACGTCCAGCACATCCTGCGCACCGGCACCACGGACGGCGTCACGATCCGTGGGCTGCCCACGGTCCTGATGACCTACCGGGGCGCCAAGACGGGCAAGATCCGCAAGACGCCGGTCATGCGTGTCGAGTACGAGCGGCGCTACGCGGCGGTCGCGTCCAAAGGCGGTGGACCGACCAACCCACAGTGGTACGCCAGCCTGGTCGCCGAACCGATCATCGAGCTGCAGGACGGCACAGTGCGCCGTGAGTACCGAGTACGCGAGGTGTTCGGAGAGGAGAAGGCCCTCTGGTGGCGCCGAGCGGTGCACGCGTACCCTGCCTACGCCGACTACCAACTCAAAACCGACCGCACGATCCCGGTGTTCGTGCTCGAACCAGTGAGCGCAGGCGCACGTGCCGGTGAGCGGACCGACGGTTAGCACCTCGACGCCGTCACAACTGTCGTTCGCCGACCGTCATAAGGGTTGTGGCGTCAATCGGCGCAGGGGAGCCATGGGGCTGACCCCCGAGGAGCTGCTGCGGCTGCGCGACATCGAGCGGCAGCTCGCGGCCGAGGAACCCGAGCTGGACCGTGCCCTCCGCGGCCGAGCAGCCGGCCGCGGCCCCTACCTCACGTGGGCAAAGGCGCTCGGCGTTGTATGGCTGCCGATCATGCTCATCGGCGACGCCATCAGGCAGGTGACGTTCGCCGTGGCAGGTATCGCGTTGCTGCTCACCGCGCTCACGCTCGCGATGATTGCGCTCACGCGGTAGCGCACGTTAACCCGTGAGCTTGCTCGAGACTCGCCAGTTGGCCGGTGTTTAAGCCGGCGCGCTGGCGCATCGTGGCTGATAAGGCACTCGAATGAATGGACCGACGGCTTGTTGTCGGCCGTCCGGAACTGGAGGAATACCCGAATGACCATCTCGGACAGCGCGGTTGGCGATCTGGAGACGCTGCGGGCGGTGGTGGCCGGCGGTGTGTTCATGCTGGGGGAGGCTGGCTATGACGAGGCGCGGCGGGTGTGGAATCTCGCCGTTGATGAGCGGCCCGCGGTCGTGGTGGAGGCCGAATCGGCCGGTGATGTGGAGCAGGCGCTGCGGTTTGCCCGCGCGCGGGGGATGCGGATCGCTGCGCAGGGCACCGGACACGGCGCGGGGCCGCTGGAGTCGCTCGAGGGCGCGATGCTGGTGCGCACCTCGCGGATGCGCAGTGTGCGTATCGATCCGGTCAGCCGTACCGCGCGGGCCGAGGC
>Ga0126383_10001014_pt1 | contig 16890 bp, 10 predicted proteins | sample PanSoiMetPlot_35_FD_96882 | JGI IMG/M metagenome (GOLD analysis project Ga0126383, IMG submission 96882) | Tropical forest soil microbial communities from Panama - MetaG Plot_35 | ecosystem: Environmental > Terrestrial > Soil > Tropical forest > Bulk soil | place: Panama | collected 2016-02-17
GCTACTAGCCCTGCCAAACATGCTTTCCGCACGCGCACTGTACGGTGTCGGTGGGCAGCTTTTTGGTCAATTGCTGTTTGCAAATCGGGCAAGGCTTCGTCATTACGTATGTCATAAGCTTGCATCTCCTCGAGGCAAGGCCGCCTGTTTAAATGCCTTGCACGCCGCGTACCATAAGAGTTGTCGATTTTCCCGGGCATGCTGCCCAACGCTGGTTGGGTTACCAAACAGGTAGGGCGGCCGATTCTTGCGCAAATCAAACGCTCGTACGAGTGCTATCAGCAAATGTCACTACTAGTTCATTGAGTTGGCAAATTCAAAACGCGCCACTGCAAGGCAGACTTGCGCGCCTGACCAGTGAACGAACCGTTGGAAGGCGCCGTTATGAGTGTCTCGGTTTCAGAGTGAGTACCTTCGCTTCGTTCCAGAGATACAGCAATTGCTGTAGCGCAGATTTTCTCGATCACCTCCCGAAAGTTCCACTTACTTTGACGGCGGGAACGTTTACCCGGCACAAAAGACAGGCTGGGATCTGATGGCACGGCTCGTGCTTTCCAGAGTGCAGGGGTATGGAAGCATGCTGGACTTGAGGATTGAGAAAATAGGTGACCTTGCGGTGGTTGAGTGCCACGGAAAAATCGTTCGCAGTGACGATGCTTTCAAACTGTGCGAAGCAGTCACGGCACTGCCAGGCATAGGAATTATAGTGCTTGATCTTTCCCAAGTAAGCGCGATAGAAGCTGGCGGCCTAGACATGCTTCTGCTTCTACAGAGATGGGCTTACGATTGCGACATTCAGGTTAAGTTGTTCAATCCCAGGATTTCTGTTCGCGACCGCCTGAAACGCGGCAGCTCGATGCCACAATGCGACATTGCTACGCTCCAGGAAGTGATGGCACTCATGGTGAAGGCAAATACTCGCTCTGCCTTGGCTGCCTGAAGCCAAGCTAATCGATTGAGGCATGCTCGAAAACAGAATTTCTTCACTCGCTATCCATGACAACCGCAATTAAGCCCTCGCGGTAACGGGACAGGCGGCCAAGTCGGATTTCTTGAGGCGTTAGGCGAGGCCAAAGCAATCTTCGTAAAGACGACTGGATCCCACAACATCTAAGCTGAGTCGTTATGAGAGAGTGGGGCACGAGCAGAGAAACCCCGAAAGATCGGTCCTTTATCTTATCAACATCGTCGAAGTTGACACCGCGTGGCCAAGATGCTGGTTGTTTTGCAGTTGCTCTTCTCCCGACCTTGAAGCCGTTTAGATGGTTCCTTTAGACTTTTCAACCTGTCCGATCCAAGTGCTGTCCGAGTTGCCGAAGTGCTCATGGCCCCGAGCGACTGTCGAAGCCTGTCTCAAGTCTCGAAAGCAGGCGTAGAGAACTGCAGAGAGGCTCTTCCAAGAAGAGGGAGGAATGACATTCGACAAGTGGCGGCAAGATCGCCTCCTGCAGGCAATGCGGCCTTGCTGGAAAAAGTGCGGGTTACCATGCCTTTCTGGAAGCCGGTTATAGCTCCGAGAGCGCATTTAGCCGATGTTCCAGAATACTTTCGGCCCGACCTCGATTGCATACTTCAGGATGGAAGGCTGCAAAAACCCAGCCAGAATGGAAATGACGTGGGGTGCGGGCGAAACCACTTGCTACAAATCGCGAGGCAATTCGCGTGTGGTTCCACTTGCTCCGCTAGATTGATTCATGCCTAACCGCCGTCTCATTACCGCGACGATTGTGTACGTCATCGTTCTCGCCGCATTCTGGATCGTGGCAGAACACTTTTCTCTTGCCGCGCGACTCGGGCACATGCCGAGCACGTTCACGGCATTCGGACTGGCGCTCGCGCCGTACTGGTACTTCGGATTTGGCCTTGCCGAGCTGCTTCAGAAGACCTTAGCCACCCGGGTGATACGCTTACTCACTCCTGGAAGTTTGTCGGTTCCTTACCTCATCTACTCAATACCTCGCAGTGAATTTCGTTGGACATTTTTTTTCATCTTCTTTTTCGTTCCAGTGGGTATAAGCACGTTACTGGAATTCTTGCCACCCAACAGCGCACCATCACCGGCATCGGGATTATGCTGGCAGCACGTGATCGTGCTCGCGATTGTGGGAATTCCGGTCGAACTCCACTGGATTGACCGCAGCTTTCCCCATCCCGGACTCACGTCCCTGCCCAAGCTTTTGTTGGTGGACTCGGCTTTGTATGCTTTTCTGGTAGTGCGCCAACTTGAACATGTTGGCTACGATTTTGTTCCGCGACTACGCGATTTCGTCATTGGCGTTCGCGAAGTTTTGTTCTTTGCGCCGATTGTGATCACACTCGGTCTGGCTCTTCATTTCATAACACCGCACCGCGGCTTACCATCTGCGGCAACGGCGTTTTCGGCTGTCATGATCACATTCTTCTTGGTGGCAATACCCGAGGAACTTTTTTTTCGCGGATTATTGCAGAACCTGCTCGAGCCTCGAATGGGGCGCATGGGCGCTCTCTGGACCAGCGCAGTCATCTTTGGTCTTTCTCATTTCAACAAACCACTCCCGTTTAATTGGAGATACGTGCTGCTGGCGACGATTGCGGGACTCTTTTATGGTCGGGCCTGGCGAGACCGACGCCGCCTGCTCACCTCCGCGACCACCCACACACTGGTGGACGTACTCTGGTCGTTGTGGTTCCGCTAGGCAACTCGCAAGTGCTTAAAGCCCCGTGGTTTGGTACTGCAGCATGGCCAGAGCCAGCCGATAATCGTAGCCGGCCTGTGCATAGCCAATCTGTGCTTGTGTCTGCTGCAGCTGCGCCTGGCTTAGCTCGACGATGGATCCCAAGCCCAAATTGTATCGGGTCTGGGCAAGGTTGAGGCTGAGATCGGCCTGATCGAGCAACTGCTGCGTAACACTGAGTCGCTGGTACGCGGTATTGGCACCAAGCCAGCTGTTGCGCACGTCTCGGGAGATCGTATTCTTCAAATCGAGCAGTCTTTGGCGAGTCGCTTCTTCTTGAAGCGATGCCTCCTTAGACATCGCGCTGTAGCGAAAGCCGTTAAACACAGGAATCCCCAGATTCACGCCCGCGGCCCAATACCAGCTGGTCAAGGGCGCAATTCGCACCGGCGTGTCCCCAACTGCGGCCAGGGCGTTGATGGTAGGAAAAAATAGGTCACGCTGCGCTTTTTGAAATTTCTGCGCCGATTGGTATTGGTAATCGAGCGATCGTATTTCCGGGCGGGCCGCGAATGCATCGGAGATCAGGCTGTCGACATTGGCAGGTGGGGCGACCAGCGGTGTTGTGTCCTCCACGAGCTGGAAGTTCTGCACCGCGCTATAGCCGAGCACGGCGGAGAGATTAGCGAATGTAGCATTCTCATTGTTCTGCGCGTCCAGCAGAAGCAGCTTGGCCTGCGCCAGGTTGACCTCGGCAAAAGCATAATCCACTTGCGACTTCAATTGGTTCTTGTATAGAGCGTCCACCTGATCAGCCACAGTCTGGCGTTCATGAACCGTCTGCTGGGCAACCGTCAGAATGGCATGAGCCTGCAGAGCTCCGTAGAATGCCTGATCCACCGCCAGCAGAATTTGTTCCTTGGTTGCGAGCGCGTTCTGGTCTTGTGCTTTGGTGGCAAGACTAGCACTGGAGACGAGATTGGTCGTATGTCCAAAATCCGTGATCAGCTGGCTTACACTGGCGCCGGCCGCAGCTCGTTCAAAAATGATCGGATTATTCAAAGCACCAGCGGTGATGCAACTGCCCACCAGCGAATCCACAGCGGTGAGATCGGCTCTAATATTTGGCCAAAGGTTGGATCGCGTTTCACGAGCGACCTGTTGTGAAGCCAGGGCCAACAGCCTACCCACCGAAATTTGCGGATTCTGGCGCAGGGCAATCGTCTGTGCATCTTTCAGCGACAGCTGTGCCGGGCTTCCGCGAGCCGGCTTGTTCGCCGAAACCACCTGCTGCGGCGTCGGCGCGGATGGCAACTGCAGCTCCGATGGTGGAAACGCTTCGATCGAGGAATTCGCCTTCGCGGGCGCGGTCGAATCAATCTGCAGATTGATCGAGCTCTGGGCACGGGTCGCCACCGAGAGCAGCAATACCGCAACAAACTGGCGCATTAGGCGATCACCTCGGACTTGTGAGTCTCGTCTTTTCCGTGAAACCACAGATAGGCGCCGGGCACAAGATACACCGTCACTACCACCGAGACCAGCAAGCCGCCGATAATCGAACGCGCCAACGGAGCATAGGCTTCTGCTCCAGTGCCCAGTTTCATGGCCATGGGAATCAGTCCCAGCAGAGTAGCCAACGAGGTCATGAGAATTGGGCGGAGCCGCAACCGCGAAGCGGTCGTGACAGCCTCGCGGATCCCTATACCATCCTCGCGCATGCGACGGGTAAATTCCACAATGAGAATGCTGTTCGAAACCACGATCCCGACCATCATCACTACGCCCATTAAGGACATGACGTTCAGCGAGGTTCCGGTGACGAGCAGAAAGAGCAGGACACCCGCCAGCCCGGGGGGTACGGCGAGCAGGATGATAAAAGGGTCGAGGAAAGATGCGAATTGTGCGACCAGAACCAGGTAGACGAGCAGCGCGGCCAGAATCAACCCTATCCCGAAGCTCTTGAATGAGGCGTTCATGGCCTGCACCGATCCGCGTACCGACACGCGGACACCTTCCGGCATCTTGGTTTTGCCGAGGATCTTGTCGATCTGACTGTTCACTTTGCCGAGATCCTCGCTCTTGGGTGCCACATACAGGTCAATGACTCGGAACAGTTGATAGTGATCCACTTCGGTTGGAGACGGAATCGTGCTCACCTTGACGACCGTGTCCAGCATAGTCGGTTCGCTGCTCTTGGCCCCGCGCAAGGGCATTTCTTTCAGGTCTTCCAGCGTTTTGACCGCATCCTCGGGATACTGCACCGTCAGCAAGTAGGGATTACCCGTCTTAGGATCGATCCAGTAGTTGGGAGCGATCATGCCGTTCGAGCTAAGAGCGGTGATCACATTGTCAACAACTTCCTGTTGGCTGAGTCCGACAAGGCTGGCTTTTTCCCGGTCAATGTCGAGACGCAGTGCCGGATAATCGATGTCCTGCGGGATCAAGAGATCGCTGACTCCGGGAAGCTGGCGAACTTGATTGGCGATCTGAGTGGCGGCCGCGTACGTCTGTCGTAAACTGCTGCCGCGGAGCTGAATATCGATCGGCGCCGGCATGCCCATGTTAAGCACGGCATCCACGAGTCCGCCCGACTGGAAATAGGTACTCAGTTGTGGCATCACTTCACTTAATCTCGCGCGAACCCGTCTCATATACTCATAGCTCCCGACCCTGTGGTTGTCCTGGAGGCTAACCTGAACGAAACCGGTGCTGGGGGCGGAGTTCGGAGTATAAATGGCAGAAAAGTCGCCGGTTACTCCGATATTAGAAACGATTATGCCGAGCTCGTTCGCAGGGACGACTTGGCGCACGATATCTTCGACCTGTTTGACGTAGCGGTCGGTCAATTCGATGCGCGTGCCAGTTGGCGCTTTGAGATTGATAACGAATTGTCCTGGATCCGTGCGGGGGAAGAATGCCACTCCCAGCAGCGGATACAGTGTTAGACAGAGAAGGGAAACGCCGGCTAAGCCAAGCGTTATTGCTGCGGGGCGCAGCAACGTTTTGGCCAAGCTGCGGTCATACTCACCCAGCATTCTTTCAAAGTAGACGTTGAATTTTTTGGCAATTGCGCCGAAGCGAGCGCCAACGGAGCCTTCCCCGACTTCCTCGTCGGCTTGATGTTTCCCAATGAGTTTGGCGCAGAACAGCGGCACGACCGTCATTGCGACCAGGTAGGAAGCAAATAGGGAAAGGACAACCGCCCCTGCGAGAGCGACAAAAAGGAAGCGGCTAACTCCGTATAAGAAGATAACTGGAAAGAAGACAATCGAGGTGGTAATGGTGGCAGCGAGCACCGCGAGCGAAACTTCCTGTCCACCTTTTTCGGCCGCTACCTCGGGAGATTCTCCCATTTCGATGTGACGGAAGATGTTTTCCAGCACCACGACCGAGTTGTCAATAAGTCGCGAAAAGGCAAGAGCCAATCCGCCGAGAACCATGGTATTGACCGTGCCGCCCCCAGCGCTGATGGCCAAGAATGCCGCCAATGCGGAGAGCGGAATCGACAGGAATACGGCGAGGGTGGCTCTGATACTTCCAAGGAAGAGGAGGATCATGAGCCCGGTCAGAATGAGTCCCAAGGCACCTTCGTGCAGCAGGTTCTCAATTGCCATTTTGACAAAGATGGACTGATCGAAGACAACCTTCGTTACCAGCTGCTTGGGGACATCCACCAAATTGGAGATCGCTTTTTCGATGCCGTTGACCACGGCGATCGTGTTGCTGTCTCCGCCTTGCTTGAGAATAGGGAGGTAGACGGAATGCTGGCCATCAACGCGCACCACGTTGGTCTGAATCTGCTGCGCGTCAACCGCTTTCCCAACGTCGCGCACTAGCACCGATGCCTGGCCCACCGTCTTGATTGGCATCTCATTAATCAGCTGCGCGCTGGGAGCTTGGCTATTGGTATAGAGATTGTAATCATACGGACCTATCCTTACATCGCCGGCGGGCAGAATGAGATTGCTGCTGTTTACGCTACGGACGACGTCCATGGCCGAAAGTTGGTGCGCTTCGAGCTTCAGCGGGTCGACATACACCATGATCTGCCGGTAGCGTCCACCGAACGGTTGCGGAACCGACGCACCGGGCACATTCGCAATCTGGTTTCGCACCGTGTATTGGCCCAAGTCGCGCAATTGGGTTTGATTCAAGCCTTCGCCTTTAAGTGTGATCAGGCAAACCGGCAGACTGGAGGCATCGAACTTCAGCACTACCGGAGGCAGGGTACCAGGCGGCAAACGCCGCAGATCGGCCATGGCCAAATTCGAGATGCTACTAAGGTCAGCATCGGCATTGCTCCCGGGCTGGAAATAAATCCTTATCAAGCTGACGCCCGTCAACGATCTCGACTCGATGTGGTCTACTCCACTGGCGAGTGTGAAGAAGCGTTCGAATGGATCAGTGATGCTAGTCTCGATCTGCTGCGGGGGCATTCCCGAATAAAAGGTAGCGACTACAACTACCGGGATGTTGATAGGTGGAAACAGATCCACGGGCATGCGCACGAGGGCGAACATGCCAACGATCGCGATTATCAGGCAAGCAACAATGATGAAAAACGGGTATTTGATGGCGAACTTGGACATCAGATCTGGTTCTCCGCGGTGCTAGGTGCGTCGGTAATCAGCTTGGGCACTATCTTTTCGCCCGCCCGGAATTGACTACGGTTGCCGATGACGACGCGATCCGATTCATTAAGTCCGGAAACGACTTCCACGCGATTGGCACTCTCCATCCCCAGTGTCACTTCCCGCTCCTGGATTTCGTTTTGGGGATCCACGAACAGAACTGTGGCTCGTGGACCGTTGCGCGAAACCGCCTCGATGGGTACCACTAAGGCATCGTCTTTCTTGACCAACGTGAGGTTCACCTCGGCGTACATGCCGGGTACCAGAGCGTTATCGGGATTGGGAACGTCCACCTCTGTGTGCATAGTGCGGGTCTCCTCGGAAACGTCATTGGCAAAACGGGAGACCTTCCCGTCAAAATCGCGATTGAGCGCTTGTACGTGTACCCTGACCATGTCGCCAAGCTTGATCATTGGTACAGCAGACTCGGGAACCGGCAGGGTCAGCCGGAATAAATCCATCTGGGCAATGCTGACCACGGGAAGGGACTGTGTGTTGGAACTAGTTCCCGCCTGCACCAATGCACCGGTATCGACCCAGCGCTTGGTAATGACTCCCGGGAAGGGAGCCCCAATGCGGGTGTAGTCGCTCAACGCGTTGTATCGCTTTTCGTCAGCGAGTGCGACCTCGAGCGCGCCCTGGGTTTCAGCCAGCGCAGCTTCGTCGGCAGCAACCTGTGCTTCGGCTTCCTTGTCCTTGGCAAGCGCGTCATCGAGCTCCTGTTGAGCGATCAGGCCAGGGCGCGCTTGCGACGCCTGTTGCAAACGTGTCCAGTCAAGATGCGTGGCCTCATGTAACGATTTGGCGCGGTTTATGTCGCTTTCCGCTCGCCGCACGCCATCTTTGGCTCGATGTACCGACGCAGTCGCACCTTGAAGTTGGGCACTGAGTTCGGGAACCTCAAGAACGGCCAACGTCTGGCCAGTCTTCACGCGATCGCCGACATCCACATATATCTTGCTGATGTACCCGGCGACCTTGGCATGCACGTCGACCTGCTGGAAAGGCACAAATTCCCCGGAGAGCGTGACCGAGTGCGCCAGCGGCTTGCGAGCCACCAGCGCTACAGCGGCGGGAGTGATTTGCTGGTCGCCCTCACCATTCGCGTTCCCTTTGCGCACAGAGAGGCTCACCAGCCCGATGACGCACCCCAAGAGGACAACCGTGAACCCGATCACGATTTCTCGTTTGCGCTTCATAATCCAGCAGTTCCCTTCTGGCGAGAGCGCGCTTAAGACCGGCCGCTCACGCCTGCCCCTTTAACCATGCTGCTGCGCCTGTACGCGTCAGACAACGAACAGGGGAGGCAATACAGAAAATGGGCAACCCTTTTTGCATTTCGTCTCGATCGTTTCAAGATCGGCGCCATCACCAAATCGTTAAGGGATTGGCCTGAATAGCGCCTGAACCTGCCGCAAGTATCAACCGCGACCGATGAGATCCCACCGAGCATCGGGGTACGAGCGACAACCTACCCGCTTCGGGGTATTGCTAGGCAATCAGAAAAAGGGAGGGGGACGATTGTAGAGCCAATTTTCGGAGTGAAGATAGATGAGCGGCAAAATGGGGTGGGAGATCCGCGTCTTACCGCGTGGAACTACCAACATGATGAAGGAAGCGACAGGAGCGGTCCATTGCGGGCCATCACTCAGAAGGTGCTGCGTCTTGGCGTTCGCCGACTCTGCCGAGATGGAGGTTTGCTTGCCAAAGTCTGCGTTAGGAGTTGTCGAGAACCGCGATACTAGGCTGACGGCCAGCGAGGAAACGGCGAGAAGCACCAGCAGTCCGCGGCCAATACTATGGCGCACACCCACCACGCGATGTCCAAAGGTTGACATCTCGTAGCCATCCGTTACGACGTTCTTTGGGGAATTATACAATATCGCCTGACGAGATTTCTGATCTCATAGTTAGTATAAAACAAATGTGATGGGGACAGCCGCCAGGTTGGTTGCCATAACAAAGAACCACGACTTTGCCGTCTGCTGATCTTCGTAAATGCAGTACGGCCAGCATACTTGGCGGCGGGTAGAAGTACCAATCTCGTTTGTTCGAATGCTACGCGATAGTGCACAGAAGGAGCTGATAAAGGCAACCGCTGCACTGGAGCTAGTTCTGGTCAAACCTCCAGCCTAGACTTGGGTTCGAGGTAGTCGTGCAGGAAAAACGCGGAACGAAATTCTCCTAAAATCCCAAAAATTTCATCATTGCCGGAAAGCGGGTTCGAATGCCGCTTTGGCGATCACGTCCGGAGCCTCGTTGAAGGAATAGTTTGTCGTTGGATTGTAAAAACCTCCAAAAGCTGCGGAGAGCATCGCCTCTGGCTGCTAGATCGGAGCCCTAGCCAAACCTTGTTGTTGAAGTTCTTAACCCCACGCGCGCCGTGACCACGAAGCTCAAAGGGCCTTTTTTGAGGGCGAGGAATGCAAGAAGCCGCTTGGCAAAAACATACGTGTCAGACCCGGCAGGTTTTACTCTTTGTGAAAAGCATAATGCCCCGAATTAGAAGCGATGTCCTGGGTTAGCCCCTCCAAGATGTGGTACTGTCCGTGAACATCCCAAAACATTCCGGTGAACTTTAGGGCAAGCGGAGTGAGCAGGTTGGCAGCCAGGCCGATGATCTGCGTTTGAAGATCAGATCCGGTTGTTCCACCCACAGAGTTTAGTTTTCCCTGCAACACTGAGCGACATACAGCGCCGCGTTCGGGAGGAGGATTGTCTCCGTCCCACTTACCAGAGGCGCAGGAAAGCGCCATTTGCGTGGTCTCACCAGCTTTCAATTCTGTTGCGAGGTGAGGATCGTGCGGCTGCAGTTCCCAGCTCTTGGCCGACTCAATCGCTTTTTTCGCGTCGGGATTCTCTTCTACCTTCTGAACCCATTCGATGCTTGCCGCCATTGCCGTATGGACCGCAAGCTGTTGATGAGCCAAATTGGAAGCATCATCGCCGCGTGCAGGAACTGGCCCAACGTTGTGAAATTGTGCCTGAGATTTTAGCGGCTGCCCAGGAGTCTCATATTCCGTGTACATCAGCCGGGAATTGTCATGATTCATGTGAGTGTGAGTATTCCGCGCACCCGGAATCGGCGGATAGATCCCCGACTTTACCTGGAAAGGCCAACCGTCGGGCTGACCATGTTTGCCATGAAACTCGAACCAAGTGGGCGCACGAAGTTCACCGGATGGTAGTCGAACCATTTTCACGTCCGTCTTGTCGAAGTCATTGTGGATCCAGTCGGAGTGGCTATAGAAGTCCTGGACAGCATGCAAAGATGCCCCCAGGGTAACAAGCGTCAGAACCTTGCGCGTGCGCTCGTCAACCTTGATTTTGTCGTAGCTGGCCAGCAGATGTTGCGTCGCTTGAAGCAAGTGGGAGAATAGGTAGTCGAAGTCGGAGTTGTGTTGGAAATCACCATTCAGGTTGTCGAAGTGCAGATAAATCGCAGCCCCCCGGACCTGCGGATTGCTGGCGACGAATTGCGTCAGGCCTGGCAATTGCTTCCAATTCGGATTTCTGGCTGCATATTCAGATACTGGTCCAAAAAAATCAGGCGAGAAGTTACCCAGCTGCATGATTTTCCAGGCATCATTGCTAAAACCAAATTGGCCGCCTACTTTTTGGCTACATTGCAAATGCCAATAGCTGTCGAAACCGGCTGCGGGAGAAATCAGCAACGCAGTCAGCGCCAGGAGAGTGGAGAGCTTTCGCATCTTTTTCACCCTGGGAAGGTGGGATGCACAGGACAGCGAGGTGGGATGCACAAGACAGCGCATGGGGTGCCGGGAGCTTGTGCATTCGCGTTTTCTATGAAGGAAAAAAGGAGAACGTAATAAGCTTAGCGGAATTGCCGGGTGCCAACTCTTACTTGAGAAGTATGCTGAGGGCGTTTTCTGATTCCGGCACGAGTTGGAAGAACCCCCGGGCTGAGCCAAGCGCGAGATGCTAGATCCTGGCGCTGCACTTCGATCGAAGCCTCTCGCAGTGCTCCGAATGTGTTTTGTCCGTGAGATTCCGCGTAATCTGCGTCCAGGAAGGATTCAAGCAGGCGCAGTACCGCCCTCGGGTCCGCCGTTACCGTACCCGCAAAAGTGCAAATAACGGCGTTCGCAAGCGCTGCCCCCCGGTTAGGTTGCCTTCCTTCTGCCCACTACGAAGCACTACCCCTGCGAGCTCCATACATTCTGCCGCATGCCGAAGGGAGACGTTTTGCAATTCAAATCACGATCCAGTGCAACTGATCTTCTTCGGCATAACAGGCGGTTAGTTCCTCAAGATTGTATCGTCGGGATCCAGCAGCAGCCTTCGAGTACCTGGCGGAACGGAGATTCGAAATGCGGTGTCCGGTCCGTCGGCGAAGATTCGCGCGACGAGGACCCTGTGATTTCCTGTTAGCTGTGCAAAAATCGGAACTGATGTCACTAGTTCGTCTGGAGCATTTTTTTGCAAGATAGTTCCGCTGGCGGACATCGATCGGCCATTGTCGGCCAATTTGACACCTTGTAGTTGCAAACGAGGAATTGCGGTGCCGTTGATCCAGTCTTGGTAGAACCAGTCGAGCCGTTTTTTCCCTTCGTATCTTGCGCCCGGAGGCAGCTCTTCACTAAACCCTTGGAGCACCTCGCGGACGGTGACTGGCTTGCCCGCGTAACGTTCTCGCAATTTGTGCAAGGCTCGAGCAAAGGGCTCCGAGGCGGGGCCTTCTCTCCGGTGTTCATCATCTGCCGGAACGTCATCCAGAATGTGGCGAATCATGTGGAACAGCCACGTCCCGCGGCCATAACTGATCGCCTCGTAGCCGTTGGGAAATTCCGAGGAAGACAATCGTAGTCCGAGAGTCACGGGACCTGCATCCTTCAGCACTGCGCCCACTTTGTTTTTTTCCAACAGATTGTTCCGATATCGTGTCATCACATGATTAAAAGTGACAGGATCCATCGATTCCAGCATCATCAGCGAACAATAATTAGCGAGCCCCTCGAATAGCCACTGATCTCGGTAACCCTGCCAGTAGACGAGGTCGCCCCACCACTGATGAGCGGTCTCATGGGCAGTCACCTGCCGTGACAGAACCGCTTCCACCGCATCCGGCTGAATGCGGGCTCGTTCCTCGGGAAGCAGGAACGAGAAGCTGGAAAGGAAAACGAGCCCCGGCCAGCCCTGGCTCATCGGACCTGGCATCTGTGTCAGACGCAGGGTCTCGTAGGGATAGGGGCCAAAGCGTTCCGAATAGAAATCGATCGCCCGCGCTGCGGTGTCGGCTACCATCTGCTCGTTTCGTGCGGGAGACACGGGAGATGAGACTAGCGGTACAGTCGCTCTGGGCGGGCGGCCTGGCACCACGCCAGGCCCGCCAGCCTCCAGCTCGGGAGGCTTGGGAAAAGCGCGCTCTACACCGGCCGCCGCATAGGTTTCAACGATAGCGTCTCGGGCTCGGGTCTCAGCCTTGGAGTATTTTCCCAGGTTGAATCCTGCAACTGGAATGGGAACTTTCGTTATCCAGCGACTCGCCCTTTCCGCGGCCGGCCGCGACAGCTCAGCATTCTCGTTGGTAGAGACTCGCGCCCCGGTTGCAAGTAAGCTCCATCCTGCTGGGTAGAGAAACCTTAGGTCAAAGTCGGCAGCTGCCATCCCGCGGTTGGGATACCAAATTCCGCGGGCCCCGACATAGAGTAGTCCGCCACCCGCTTCGGAAAGAACATCACCCCCGTAGACGAAGTTCAACTCAATGTTCTGGCCGGCTTGGAGCGGTTTGGGAAACACAACTGCCACAATGTCATTGCCCCGCCGTTCCAATTGGGTTCCTTCCACGGCCTGGTTCTGAATAAACTCCAACTCATTGCCCTGCTCGGTGATCCTGCTTATTTTGAGATATCGCGACAGTTCAAAAAGAAGCGCTCGCGATCCGCCAGCGAGCACGTCTACTTTCATCCGCGTCTTCGCTTGTAGGTTGGTGGGGGGAGTTACCTCGACATCGATTTGATAGCTGCGGATGGCAACTTCTTGGGGAATTCGCCTTTCGCTGTGATTGAGGAAATGGTTGACCGAAAACTGCGTCCAAACGTTGTAATAAGTCACTCCTTCCAGAGATTTCTGTTGGCCAATCGAGACCTGTTCCGCGGCCGATGAGTCATAAGTAACATCAAACACGCCCAGTTTGCTGCCCTGCACGCGGGCATGCAGGAACCGTTCTTCCGGATCGAAACTGCAGTGGGAGCTTTCTGAATAATGTTGTCCGCCTGCAGGCAGACAGTGGCTGAAGCTCACAAACAACCGCAACGCATCGGCGGTAGCTAAATTTCGAGCGGCGTCTCCCCACTCGGCGACGAAATCTTTTCCAGCAGAACTCGACCGTAGGTGCGGTTGCAGAGAGTCAAAAGTGTCGTCATTGAAACGAAAATACGCTGTCCGGAACCGCTCTTCGAGGATAGCGGCGCCGGTGAACAAGGTCATCGAGGCTCGCTCCGCCTGGTCGGGTGGGACCATCAGCAATTCCCCATCACCTTCGAAGAATGCTCCGGTTATTTTTCCGTAAACGTCAGCCGTGAAACCGATTTCCCCGTCATCCAAAGTTATGTGTAGCTTGGGGTAATCGAGGGATGCATCACGAATCTCATAGACCCTGGCTGGATCGAGCTCGACGGCGTGCAACTGCAAATAAAGCTGTTCGGCAGGTTTGGCTGGCGATGTTGAGGAACCCTTCAACGGACCGGACGCCGACAAACCTTCGACCCCAAGTAGCAGCGACAGAATAACGAAGAGGAGATTCGCGGCGCGTCTTAGCAGGATTTTGCCAATTACTTCAGTCACTAGGTGGGGCCTCGGCTCGTTGTTAAAATTCGCCCGTACGGCACCTTACGCATGTATTCGTTGTAATCATATCGGCTCTCCTCCGCCGTGCCGATGTTATACATCTGAAGAATGGACGGACGATTTGGCCCGGCCATGCCCAGCAAAAGGGGCCTCATTTGGAATATGACTTTGGCGACCATTCCGACGCCATCCCTCAAGCCGCGGTGGAACGCGTAGAATCCAGAGGTGTACCTCCGCAATTTGGCGCCTCCACGGCGGCGACATCCGAACCGGACTTGCCAACGGTAGTTCCGCAGGAAGAACTGACTGCTGGTGCGCAGCTGCCATCTAAGCTCATCCACAACGGGCACGGTGATACCGATGCGCTGCCCTCCGTTAAAGGCAGTTCCCACGAGATTACAGCAGCCGCCTACTTTATCGCGGGAAAGCATGAATTCGATGGCGGAAATTTCCTCTTCCCGTGGCCATCTCGACTTTGCCTTGCGCTTTCAGCCGATATCCCAACCATAACTTGATTATTATGCCGCCACTCTGGTCCAAATGGGCAAGGCCAAGTATTGCAGTCGCTTACGGGGAGAGGCCGACTTGCCTCGACCCGGGTTCGGCGGATGCTTCCCGCCATGTTGGACGCCGCACAGTACGCGTCCGACGACACGAAAATGCGGTTGGTCGTGGAAAACGTCGCTTCGCTTATACCCTCATGCAGCCTCTGAGGGCATCGTCCGTTGGACCATCTGGTTGTTGAACGAGTGTGCCAGCTCCTGCTTGAGAATCCGTGCCGGCTCGGAATTCAGCGAATCCACGCCGTGAGTCGGAATTCGCAGCTTACCGTCGTTGCCCCCGGTCCAGGCTGGAGTCTGGGTTAGATCGCTCAGGCGCTCGACACGAAGAACGTGGGCAGCGCCTGTTCGCAACTGTTCCGCCATTCAACAGGAAATTTCGTTCAACACCCTCGAAGCCGGTGGCATGCGATTCCTCTACCTTTGAGGCCATGCTCGCGTACCCATTCGTCTGGTTGCCCTCGTTCCTGGTGACACAGCCCATAGGTTGTGGTACTTTCCTCGCCTGGCAAGTCATGCCTGTAAGCTTCTTAAAGAGAAAGGATTTCTCTCCACCGTCGCTGGCGCCGATTGCGGTTCCATCGCTTAATCAGGCGGAAATCTCGGCCGTCTATCGTGGTCAGCGCGTCGGCGGCGACTTCTATGATTTTCTGCGGGTGGCTCCTCATCTGGTCCTTTTCGGACTTCTGGACGTTGCCGGGCGTCATAGTGAGAATGCAAGCATAGTTTCCGCGGCCCAACAAACCTTTCGCAGTTACGGCAATGAACTTTTCTCTGCCGATGATATCAATGAAGCCAATGCCATGATGGACTTATCGTTGCGGATGAATCGCGCGGTCATGGAAGCTGCGCATGGCGTTCGCTCCTGTCCAGCATTGATCGCCTGTTATAACGAAAGGTTAGGTACGGTTTGCTATAGCAACGCGGGACACACACCCGCGCTGGTACGGGATGGCACGGGCATTACTCGTCTCGCCGCGACCGGGCTTCCCTTCGGCTTATTTTCGCATGTGACCCACGACGCGCCCACAGTTGGGTTGGCACCCGGTGCTTGTCTCTTGTTGGTTTCCAGAGGCGTGACCGAAGCGCGGTACGACGGTGGTGAGTTCGGGCTCGATGGGGTTGCGAAAATTTTGGCGCAAGCCAATGTCTCAACCGCGGAACAGCTCTGCGAACAAATCTTAAACAGCGTTGACCGAGGCAAGGAGAGACGTCGAGTGGCGAACGATGTGACCGCCTTGGTACTGTTGCGGACTCTCGCGGAAAAGGCACACGCTTGACACCCGAACGGTTTTGGACTCGACGCATAGCGCAAGGTGGACGAGACCTTCACGGCCGCACGATTCGGGTGCAAATCCATTGGCTTTAATCGCCGAGAAGCAACTCCCTCCTCCAAAGTGGGATCTGCCCCGTCCGGGCCTTAGCGGCTCTTCCTTTTCTTGCTCGCTACCGCAGGCTTTGCGGCTGGAGCAGCGGTCGCGGCCGGAACTAACTCATTGGCGGTTAGGAAGATGGGTTCAATGTCAGTCGGAATCGAGTCCAATCGCGCCAATGCTCGTCTTATAGGAGGTCGAATGACACCTAGTTCATTCAACATCTTCTTCGCCCCAACATAATTGCCCTTAGCTTCCAACATAAGAAGATCATGATCCAGCTCGCGAACCGCATCTCGGATCTTGCCCATGTCCACGCTGTAGGTGCCATCATCGTGAGCGACAAAGGCGCCCCTGTCGGTCAGGTAATTGAATTGCATCGCCATCCCCTTGCCGTGGGCGTCCTTCAAACCGAAGCGCAGGCTCCGGAACGCCGAGGCAAGATACGTGATGTACAACTGTCGTTGCGCGGCATCGTCAGAGGGCAGCACCTTTGCCAGGTCCATCTCCTTGCTGTGATCCATCATGTATTGCAGGGCAAACAATCCGGTGACGTCCGCTTTAGCCTCTTCCACCGCACCATAGAGCTCTTTTAGTTCTGCGCGTGCCGTAGTTGCGCGGCCATCGAGGGTGATCTGTTGCGGCCCTAAACCATGCATCAGTTCGTGGGCGACGATATGAGTGAAGAATGAATCGAAGTTCACATCAATGGCATTGGATCGGATCAGCATTTTCCTGGCAATGGGGACCAGAACGCTGTGGAATTTCGCCTCCTGCACGTTCTTCATCATGACCCGTTTGCTACCTTTTTGCTGCACAACGCGCTCATCGTTGGGAAGGTTATACGCGGCAGTTTGAA
>Ga0126383_10001016_pt1 | contig 16884 bp, 18 predicted proteins | sample PanSoiMetPlot_35_FD_96882 | JGI IMG/M metagenome (GOLD analysis project Ga0126383, IMG submission 96882) | Tropical forest soil microbial communities from Panama - MetaG Plot_35 | ecosystem: Environmental > Terrestrial > Soil > Tropical forest > Bulk soil | place: Panama | collected 2016-02-17
GACTAGGTTGGGGGAGGTTGTACCGGGAGGATTGGTTGTCTTGATCGTAGGGCGGGGCCCAGTGTTCAGAGCCTAATGCCTGTTTCTGGAAGCCTGACACCAAAAACTAAGAGTCCCGAGGTGATGTTGAACTCATTCCTCTCGGCCAGTAGCTCGCGTTTAGACCCTCGCTGACCTTTTCCCACAACTCCCTTGCGGGTTCATTGTGAGTCGATCTCGCTCGGGCTCCGGGCTCACCGCCAACCGGATAAATCAGTCCAACGCCTCGGGACTCTATCCTGCCTTCGACTGTCGCTCCTGTTCGCCTCAACCAGCGCTTTGCTATAGACCCTTACCGACCTTCTCTCGCCTACCTCGCGGTCGCTTGAGTGATCTGGCTCGAGCCCCGGACGCCGCACCAACTGGGAAAACTTCAGAACGTGTCAAAGAACGATTATCTTTTTACTCCTCTCATTTCCTGCGTCAATCCTTTTTACGCCCCTTTAACTTCTTACCCCTCAATCACCTGCACCCCGTCCACAACCACCTGAATCAGAATAGGTGCAGTCGCGCTAACAACTCGTCTTTAATGGCAGCTCTGAATCAACACATTCGCGCTTTCTTGCGAGTTTGAGACGTGCTTCTACCCCTCGCGACTAACAATTCGTATTGTGAAAATCTGTCGCTTTTTGCGTGAGTATTCAGCAACTGGAGTTCGTCGATGGTTCTCGCGCAGGTACTTACGCCCGGTTAGTTGCAATCCCTACAATTTTCCTTACGTAGGGAGCGTGCATCATGACGATGTTTGACCCGCCGCGAGGCAAAGTGATTGATGTACAAGGCAGTCGGATTCTCCGGATCCTAGGATTGGCATTCGTGGGTCTGCTGGTGATCATTTTTCTATTTTCCGCGGTCACGCGCGTGGACTCGGGCGCCGTGGGTGTGCTGACCCTGTTCGGCCGCGTCACGGGAGAGGTCTTGCCGGAAGGGCTTCACCTGATCAGCCCGTTCAAAACCAATCACGAGTTGTCGGTTCGTACGCAAGAGATCAAGGAGACGGCCAGTGTTCCCTCAAGCGAAGGGCTGGTCATGAGCTTGGATACCTCGCTGATCTATCACCTGAACCCTGAGAAGGCTGCCGAGGTCTACCAAAAGATCGGTCCCAACTACATCGAAGTGCTGGTCGAGCCGAATCTGAGGGCGGCGATCCGCGAAGCGACGGCCTCGCATAGCGCTAACGCCCTTTACACGGGTGAACGTGAAATGGTAGCGAAGCAGATCTTCGACCAGCTCTCGAACCTGCTGGGGCAGCGTGGATTTGTGGTTGAAAGCGTGTTGCTGCGCGACATCCAGCTTCCGTCGACCCTGAAGTCCTCGATTGAAGCCAAGCAGCAGGCTGAGCAGGAAGCGCTGGCGATGAACTTCCGCCTCCAAAAAGAGAAACAGGAAGCCGAGCGCAAGCGCATCGAGGCCGCCGGCATTCGTGATTTCCAGCAGATCGTCGCTCAGGGCATCAGCACACAATTGCTGGAGTGGAAGGGCATTGAAGCAACAGAGAATCTCGCCAAGAGTCCAAATGCGAAGGTGGTCGTCGTCGGTGGTGGAAAAAACGGATTACCGTTGATCTTGGGACAATGAAGAGCAGTTCCCGGTTCCGGGCTTTCAGAAGGGCGGGTCGAATTGTCCGGCTACTGACTACTGGCTACTGACTACTACTTACTGATTTACGATACTTCTCGTGGCTCCTCTGCTCGACGTCCGAAACCTGACGATTCGATTTCCGCAGTCTGGTGTGAACCGGTCAGGATCCTCCTCGAACATGTCGGCGGTTCGCGATCTCACCTTCGAGATCGCGCCTGGAGAGGTGCTGGGCTTGGTCGGAGAGTCGGGCTCGGGAAAATCTGTAGCCTCCCTCGCTATCATGGGGCTTCTGCCGCCTTCCGCCCATGTGAGCGGTGGAATCCATTTCCAGAATGGGAACGGACACTCACGCGATCTAACTCAGCTTCCTGGCGAATCGCTGCGAAAGATTCGGGGTTCGCGGATCGCCATGATCTTTCAGGAGCCGATGACGGCCCTCAATCCCGTGATGCGGGTAGGAGACCAGATCGCGGAGGCTGTGTTAGCGCATAGCAATGTGTCGAAGGACGAAGCGCGAGAGAAAAGCGTGGATTCGCTTCGCGACGTTGCGATCCCCGATCCCGAACAGCGTGCGCGCAGCTATCCGCACCAGCTTTCCGGGGGTATGCGCCAGCGCGTGATGATCGCCATGGCGATTGTCAACCGGCCACAGCTGCTGATCGCCGATGAACCGACCACTGCGCTCGACGTTACTATTCAGGCTCAGATTCTCGAACTGCTCAATGATCTTCGGCACAAATTCGGGCTGGCGATGCTTTTCATCTCGCATGATCTCGCAGTCGTATCGCAGGTCGCCGACCGGGTCGCCGTGATGTATGCGGGAAATCTGGTTGAACTGGCCTCGAATCGCGACATTTTTTCAGCTCCGGCGCATCCGTACACCCAAGGCTTGCTTCGAGCTATACCCACGCTCGCCACTGAGCGAAACCGGCCGTTGCAGACGATCTCCGGAACGGTTCCGCCGGTCACGTCGATGCCGCCAGGATGTCCGTTTGAGCCGCGTTGCCCCGACCGGGTCGCTTCTTGCGCGGAAAGCCTGCCTGGCCTGGTCGAGGTCGCCCCCAGCCATTGGGCGCGCTGCCCTGTCATCAATCCACCCAGAAGACCAAACATCTAGACAAAGGAACCAGGCGTTAATTTGGAGGACGTTGGGCGCGAACGAGGCTATAGGATCGCCGTTCCAGTTCCGTAACGGGACTCTGCAATCTGGCGTTTGAGTCGGGCAATCAGGCTATAATCTCCGATTCGTCGTGCGAATCCTCGTTCTCAGCGACATTCACAGCAACCTGGAAGCGCTCGAGGCCTGCCTTGCTGCAGCCCCGGCGCACGAACTCGTCGTCAACCTGGGGGACACAATTGGCTACGGAGCGAATCCGAACGAGGTAATTGCTCGCTCGCGCTCGGTCGGGAACACTTTCGTTCGCGGCAATCACGACAAGGCCGTCGGTGGCCTGATGGATCTCGGCGAATTCAATGCTGCCGCGGGCCTTGCTACGCTTTGGACACGCGACCAACTCACGGTGGAAAATCTCGAGTGGGTGCGTTCTCTTCCACAGGGGCCGATTCGCATCGATGAAGTTCCCGGAGTGCAATTCGTCCACGGTTCAGCGCTCGACGAAGACGAGTACCTGGTAAGTTTGCGCGATGCCATCGAACCGCTGCTCACCGATTCCATGCCCGTGACTTTCTTCGGCCACACGCATCTGCAGGGTGGATTCGTCGCTCAGGGAGAAATCAGCGAAGTGTACCGGCCGGGGTATCGCACCGTAGGGCAAGCAGAGTCATCCGATTGGCCTCTGCATCGCCAACGCCACTACCTCATCAATCCTGGTTCCGTCGGACAGCCGCGCGATGGCGACTGGCGCGCTGCCTTTGCGGTCTTCGACAGCGATAATTGGATCGTCAGCTTCCACCGTGTTCCCTACGATTTAAGAATCGCCCAGGAAAAAATCCTGGCCGCAAAGCTTCCACAACGACTCGCTACGCGCCTGGCTACAGGAAGATAGATGTTCGGCCGTCTCTTCAGCGTGGTGTCGGCTGTTTTATCCGCGGCTTTGGTGTGGTCCGCGTTCCTTCCGAGCCTTAACTGTCAAGGTTCCAACCAAACTCAGCCGACACGGAGGGAACAGCGAAAAGGCGCCAATCCTGACGATCGAAAGCACCAGGTTAGTGTCGCTGGAGTCACGCGAAACTATCTGCTTTATGTGCCTCACTCGTATCAAAAAAGCAGTCCGCTGCCCCTATTACTAGTTTTTCATGGCGGTGCAGGTCACGACTACAACATGCCGCGGTTTACAGGGTTTGACGAGATCGCGGAAGCGAAGGGCTTTGCGGTGGCGTATCCCGACGGAGTCGATGGGCACTGGAACGATGGACGAGGCCTGTCCTCTGCCGATGACGTTGGCTTTGTGCGGGCGCTCATCGATGACGTGAAGCACTCGTATTCGATCGATCCTGCAAGGGTCTACGCGTCCGGCATCTCAAACGGAGGTTTTTTCTCGCAGAAACTGGCGTGCGATCTGGCCGACGAAATCGCGGCCGTCGCCTCAGTAGCCGCTACGATGCCTGAACCGCTGATGGCTACTTGCCACCCGGCACGGCCGATATCAGTCATGTTCATTCAAGGCACGAAGGACCCGATCGTAAAGATCGATGGCGGGGTTGTCGGTCCTGGTCATGGCCGAAACATCTCTCTTGCGGACTCAGTGCACTTCTGGGTGGAGCACAACCAAACTTCAGCCAAGCCCCAGTCCTCCGAGCTTCCGAGGCACGACACCAACGGAACCAGCGTTCGTCGTGACGTCTATGCCGCAGGGAAACAGGGGGGTGATGTCATTGTTTATACGATCAGTGGCGGCGGGCACACGTGGCCGGGCGGGCAACAATACCTCCCGGTTCTGATAGTCGGCAAGGTAAACCATGACATCAACGCTAGCCAGGTCATATGGGAGTTCTTTTCTCAGCATAAGCGGTGAATCAAGGGGCGCCGCGGCTCGTTGTACACTCGCTGAATGAACCCTCGCGCTTCCAGCAATCGATCAGGAGATCTTTTCTCAGCGCCTTCGCGCGCTAACGTTCCTGTATGCACGGCTCATATCGATGGAGGCGCGCGCGGGAATCCAGGGCCCTCGGGCTACGGTGTCGTGATCCACGATCCATCAGGCCACAAGGTGGCAGAACTCAGTGAGTACCTCGGGCACCACACCAACAACTATGCCGAATATCAGGGCTTGCTCGCCGCGCTCCGCTATGCAACCACAAACAACATCACAGCCCTGAAAGTGATCAGCGATTCGGAGCTCATGGTTCGGCAGATGAAGGGCATATATAAGGTCAAACATCCAGAGCTGCGCAAGTTCTACGAGGAAGCGCACCAGCTAACCAAGAAGCTCAGCTATTTCGAGATTCGCCACGCCTTGCGCGAGCACAACCAGGATGCCGACAGGCTGGCGAACGAAGCCATGGACCGGGGAAGATTGCAGCGGTGAGAGATCACCAAATCGCATTGCAGATTGAAAAGGGTCGGATTACAGAGGATCAGATTTCCGAGGTTAGATTGCAGAAGTGAAAGGTAAGTCCCCGGTTCTCGGGTCTCAATGCATACGACAGGCGAACAAAAGTTCAGTCTGCAATCTGACCTCTTACTTCTGCAATCCCTTCACTCTCCCGCTGATTGGTCGTGGACGATCTTCCATCCGTCGGGAAATTTTCGAAAAATCAACGTAAACAATCCATGCGGAGTCTTACCGTCGGACATTGTTAGGTGAAACTCGCCCCGAACGAACGCGGCGTCCTGCCCGAGCATCTCGATACGCAGATTGGCGAACTCGAGTTTGCCCATCTCGTGGCCGGGACCTTGATACGCTTTTTTGTACCGATCAAGGGACGCCTGCCAGCCCGTGGTCTCATGAGCTCCAGAAAAAAAAGTTAGCTCCGGAGAATTCCAGTAACCCTTCATGAAGCCCTCGAGATCGCCGCTGTTCCAGGCATCGCGCTGCATCATGATGACGATCAGAATCCCTGCTTGGCTGCTATCGGGTGGCCTTTGGGCAAAAGCAACGGTTCCGAGAAATGCCAACAATCCGAGTGCAGGAGCCAGGGCACGCATGGGCGCCTCCGAGGGGCACCAGTGTCGCACAATTTACTGATCTTGGAGCGAGGAAACGGATTACGAGAGGGATATCAAAAATCCCCATGAGCTGATTGGGAAATGCCCGAAACTGGAGAGCAGTTTAGCGGCTCGCTTTTTTCGCGGACGCTTTCGAAGTCACAACCTGCCACGGGCGCTTCGGCCGCTCCACTTCCGGCTTGTCGCGGTCCTGGATGCGATCGTAGTGGTAAGATTCGCTGACAGTCCCAAGCGATTCGTTATATAGACTGGGCAGCCCGAGAGCTTCTTTCAGCTCTTCCGCAAACTGGTGAAGTGCCTTCAGATGATCGGCGGTAGCGGGCACTTCCGTCTTCGAGGTTTTCAGGAACTGCTGGTAGCCCTTATTGACCAACTTGGAGATCTCACCCGAGATCAGGTATCCGGGGTAGGCAAAAATCTTCACTCCGCCATCTTCAGTTTTCTGGATCGCGGCGGAAACATTGTACTTCCGCAGAAATACCCGAGTCTGGGCGCCAGGCGCTTCGGTGAGGTCGAATCCGTGGTCACGCAGGTAACTGACGGCGTCTTCGTATGTCTTTTGTTCTACTTTGGTTGCCATTATCGTTATCTCAATCCCTTGTTTTGTCGAGTTAGATGCTGCCACGTCTCTTTGGGTCTCTACTGGGTTTTACGCCGGAACCAAATGTCTGGCACTTGAATCCAATGACCTGTATAGATATACCTTTTTAGCAGTAGGGGGCACATTACCCTAGTCATTAGAGTCATATCCTGCATGACTGCAGCGAGTTCCAGTTCTACACCAAAGTCCGAGTCTTCCGTCGCACAGCGAGCCGACATGGGCAACGGAGAGGCTGTGCTCGAGCGTATTGGCAACACGCCTCTGTTGCGCTTTGATTCCCTGGTAGACGAACATCCTGGCATTCGTTTGCTCGGGAAAGCCGAATGGTACAACCCCGGCGGATCGATTAAGGACAGGGCCGCTGCCAGCATCGTCACCGAAGCGCGTCGCTCCGGAAAACTCGCACCGGGAAAAATTCTGCTCGACTCGACCAGTGGCAACACCGGAATTGCTTACGCAATGCTCGGCGCTGCTTTCGGATTCCCGGTCACGCTCTGCGTTCCTGAGAACGTTTCCCCGGAACGAAAACGCATTCTACAGGCATACGGCGCAAATATCATCTTCACCGACGCGGGTGAAGGCTCTGACGGCGCCATCAAGATCGCAAAACAGCTTGCGGCCGACCGTCCCGATCTTTATTTTTACGCCGATCAGTATTCGAACGACGCAAACTGGCGAGCGCATTATCACACAACCGCAAACGAAATTTGGAAGCAGACCGAGGGTCGCGTCACGCACTTCGTCTCGATGCTAGGCACGACTGGGACATTCGTCGGTACCACGCGGCGTTTGAAAGAATTGAACCCGCACGTTCATTGCATCTCGTTGCAGCCTGATTCGCCGTTTCACGGCATCGAAGGCGCCAAGCATCTGCCATCGGCAATCGTGCCGCGCATCTACGATGCTTCGCTCGCCGACGAAAATATCGAAATCTGCACTGAGGACGCGCATGCCATGGCACGACGTATGGCGCGGGAAAACGGGCTGCTGCTCGGCATCTCTGCCGCAGGCGCTCTCGTGGGCAGTCTCGAAGTTGCCGGCCGTCTGAAGAAACATCAGCCCGCCACGATCGTGACTGTGCTCTGCGATTCAGGCGACAAATATCTGAGCGAAAGATTCTGGCAAGAAGGATCCGATCTTTGATTATTGATTGTTGATTTGAAGATTGCGCCCTTTCTCGCTTAAAGCGGGCGGCCGAAATCCCAAGATCTACAATCAAACATCAATAGTGATGCTCAAAATCTCCCCATCCCTGCTCTCTTCTTTGCGACATCACGGAGAGGAAACCTATCCTCGCGAGTGCTGCGGAGTTCTGCTCGGGCAATTTGAGGGCGACGGCTCGAAGACTGTGACATACGTGGCGCGCGCAGGCAATACCCGTGAGGACTCTCCGCACAACCGCTACAACATCGATCCGAAAGAGCTGATCCGCATTCAGCGCGAGGGCCGCGAGCGCGGAGAAGATATCGTCGGCTTCTATCACTCCCATCCCGACCATCCGGCGAAGTGGTCGTCGACTGACCTGACCGAAGCTCACTGGTTCAGCTGTTCGTACGTGATCACCAGCGTGGAAAAGGGGACGGCGAAGATTACAAATTCGTTTGAACTGACGGGCAGTGATGAAGCGGACAAGAAATTTGTCGACGAAGAAATGACGGTTTCCTGAGGCCGCGAGGCTGCCATCGAAATTATCTTCCTAATTGCGAGAGTGCTGGAAGGTAACGTGGTCCAGCCATTTGTCTGGCTCGGCCTCGCGATCCTTCTGCGATAGTTCTATGCGGAGATTCGTGCGAGAGCCTCTGAACAAGCGCCGAAGAATCATGGCGGGGCCTTGGAGTTCGTAGTGGCGCGCCAGTTGCGCGTCTTGACATGGGCTGCCCTGGGCTTATTGGTTGTTGTGGCAGCTCTGGTGACGATCGGTTCCCCAGACTTCCCTTATCCTTCTCTGCTGATTCTCACATTGATCTTCGCGATCATTTGCATCTCGCGGACCCTTCCCCTCGTGATCGATGACACGGGTATTTTTCAAGCGCGCAGTTTCCTTCCCATGAAGAAAATCGCATGGAGTGACGTAGCATCGATTAGAGGCGGCCCGTACAGTGAACTCAGATACATCTTCTCACGGAGCGGTGGACCTTCGATTCGTGTTTCGGCATATCTGGTGGGCAGCAACCGACTGGAGGCAGAGCTTCGAAAGCATCTGGCGGATGGCGCGATTCAGTTGCGATAAGAACGTGGAGTCACCCAAAGTAACTTCTCACTTCTCTGCTCGTCATGTATGCCAACAGGGCCATCGCGATCGTTACACCGATGGCACCTCTCCATCGCTCGCCGATGGCGAAGTTGATCGCATCCCCAAGCACGTTGATGGCTATCATGGACACGCCGAGCAGCCATCCCCAATAGCGACGCCGGAACCAGCCCACCGAAACGAACGCCAGAGTGCCTGAAACGATCACGAACGGGATCCCTGCTATCCGGCCATACACCGTCAGTTCTGCGTGGGCGCGCGGATTCATGGCCCAGAGCCGATCCAGAAGCGTTCCTGGCTTGAGCAGCGTAATCGCCGCATAGGCTGCCATAGTCGCTCCGAACACGAAAAATATGCCAATCGGCATGACCCCCCGCGGCCGTGTCCGTCCCAATCCAGCCACTTTCCTATGCTTTTGGGTAGGTTGCATTTGCATCTTTGCGCGCTACCATAGCATCTTTTCTTTATGCCCCAGATCCAGATTCCCGGTCCGCTTCGTCAATATGTCGGCAAACAGCCGGCTGTGCAGGTTCCTGCCAACACGGTCGGAGAGGCACTCAGCAGCCTCGTCTCGCGGCACCCCGATTTGAAGAAGCATCTCTACACTGACGACGGCAAGCTGCGTGCCTTCGTGAACGTCTATGTAAATGATGAAGATATGCGTTATCTGCAGAAAGAGGCCACCTCGCTGAAGGATTCGGATACCGTCTCGATCGTTCCCTCGATCGCGGGTGGCAACAATTGATTCTGATTGTTGATTTATGAAGTACGATGTACCATTGATGTCAATGAACACCGATCCCATCACGGCCTGTCGAATGTTCTGTTGTTGTCTCATGTGCTGTTGTTGATCGCGCCTCGATCCTCCAAACAACAGCTGTAAAGCTCAAAAATCAACAATCAAAATCAGCAATCGTGAATTTGAGGTTCTTATGCCGACTCTGACCGACGTCAAACCCGAAGCCGTTCTCAGCAATGATGAGATTCTCCGTTACTCGCGCCACCTGATCATGCCTGAGGTCGGCATGGAGGGGCAGCAGAAGCTGAAGGCCGCCAAGGTGCTCTGCATCGGCGCAGGCGGACTGGGTTCGCCGTTGGCGCTCTACTTGACCGCAGCTGGCGTGGGCACACTCGGCATTGTCGACTTCGACGTCGTCGATTACACGAACTTGCAGCGGCAGGTTATCCACACGACCAATGATGTCGGCCGCAAGAAGCTTGATTCCGCCGGCGAAAAACTGAAAGCAATCAATCCATTTCTCGAACTGCGCACTTTCGAAACGAAACTGACCAGCGCCAACGCGCTCGATCTGTTCCGCGAGTTCGATATCATCGCCGACGGCACCGACAACTTCCCAACGCGCTATCTCGTCAACGACGCCTGCGTGCTGACCGGTAAGCCGAATGTCTATGGCTCGATCTTCCGCTTCGAGGGCCAAGCCAGCGTCTTCGCGACCGAAGAAGGGCCCTGCTATCGCTGCCTTTACCCCGAGCCGCCACCGCCGGGGCTGGTTCCCTCCTGCGCCGAAGGTGGCGTGCTCGGCATTTTGCCCGGACTTGTCGGAGTCATCCAGGCCACCGAGACCATCAAGCTGATTCTCGGGCAGGGCGATCCACTCATCGGCCGTCTGCTGCTGGTCGACGCCCTCGGCATGAAGTTCCGCGAGCTTAAGCTGCGTAAGAATCCTGAGTGCCCGGTCTGCGGAGCGCATCCCACAGTGACCCAACTGATCGACTACAACGAGTTTTGCGGAATACGGGGCGAGGAAGCTCCAGCCAGCAACGACGTTCCAGCGGTGACCGTCGCAGCCCTAAAACAGAAGCTCGATCAAAAAGCCGATATCTTCATTCTCGATGTGCGCGAGCCGCATGAGTACCAAATCTGCAATTTGAACGGTTACCTGATCCCAGTCGGAGACCTGCCTAAGCGCGTGAACGAACTTGACTCAAGCCGCGAGATCATCGCCCACTGCCGCTCGGGCGTGCGTAGCGCAAGGGCCGTAACCTTTCTGCGCCGCGCCGGCTTCAAGAAGGTTTACAACCTGACGGGAGGCATTCTGGAATGGGCTGATAAGATCGATCCCAAGATGCCAAAGTACTGAAAGTCACTTTCAATTAATCAGCGAATGGGGATTGCATGTGCAATCCCCATCTTGTTTGCCAACGTGTCACACTTTGATGTGCGCTGCGTACATGCAATGATGTTGTCTCTCCTATCCTCCCCAATATCTCTCCGTTTTGCCCTCTCCAAGTAACTTGCAGCAGAAGTTATTGGCAATTTAATGTCCACCGGGCATAATGCTTCTTCCCCGAGCATTGGAGGAGCCATGTGCCGCGTTCTTCGTCTATCTCTCTGGCCACTCGTGATTGTCTCACTAACTTTAACTTCTTTTGCTGCCGAAACGCTCACTCCTGGTCCTAACTCTGATCCGACTTACCAGCAACTGCGCAACATTACGCTAGGCGGGGAGGCCGTGGCTGTTATTGGGCTGGACCTCCGGCGCGACGCCGCCACCTTCCACTTGCGCACTGGCACCGTATGCTTTGTCACTGCTGTTCAAGGCAAAGTAACCGGCGCGGTCTTCGTTGGCGACGGTAATTTCATCATCGACCCGCCCAATGCCACGGAACGAAGCATGCTGATGCTCCTTACCAATGGCAGTGACTTCAGTGAGAACTTCAGCCAAGCCGTGTTTCGGTTCACTGACTCAACATATGATGAGATCAAGAAAGCTGGCACTGCCGCCACTGGCGGCTGCGACTCCGGCACGTTGAAAGATAGCCAGAATGCCGCCCGTCACAAGCTTAAAGAAAATATCGATGCGCGCATACTTGAAGATGTCTTAAGTCCTGAGCCGGGCTTGTACTTCGCGGCTTTTGTCCATGGCAAACGCTTCAATGACAAGGAACTGTTCCGCATCGACCCGCACAGCTCCGGAGATCAGGTAGAGCTCTTCACGTTCGACGAGAGCAAGTTCGGTACCTGGGCCGGATTCAATCTCTCGAGCAGCGACCATCATCGAATCCAGCGCCGCCGGATGCACATCGAGAATCAGCAACTCGATACCACAATCGAGAAGAACGCCGCACTGACTGGAAAAGCGACCACGACCTTCGTGGCCTCGGTGAACGGATTGCGAGTTGTCCCTTTTCTGCTGTTCCCGACGCTGCGAGCCGAGAGCGTAACGGGCGAAGGCGGGCAAGGGTTGCAATTCGTCCAGGAAGACAAGAACGACGATGCCGATTTTGCAGTAATCCTGCCAAAGCCATTAGCCGCGGGCGACAGTTACACAGTCACCGTGACCTACCATGGCAAGGACGCCGTCAGTAACGAGGGTGGCGGAAACTACTTCCCGATTGCCCGTAGCAGCTGGTATCCGAACAATCCGAATGGCGCGCTGGGAGAGTACTCCTCCTACGACATGAAATTTCATGTCCCGAAAAATATGAAACTCGCAGCCACGGGCGCCCTCGTAAGCGAATCCAATGAAGGTGGCGAAAATGTGACCGTATGGAAAAGCGAGGTACCGCAGACAGTCGCTGGATTCAATTTCGGTAAGTTCAAGATGGAGGAAGCGAAGCTCGCGAATCCCGAGTATGTGGTGCAATCCTATGCCAATCAGGAACCGCCTGATTGGGTCAACAGCCTGCAACACGCCGTAAACGATGACTTGCCGACGACGGGTTCCCACATGGGACCAGGGGTAGCTCTCGGCAACATGAGCACAACGGGATTGATAAAAAAAGCACTCGCCGAAGGACAAGTCGCGGTCCAACTCTATAGCGACTATTTTGGGCCTTCGTCTTACAAGCACCTCGCTCTGACGCAACAAACAGCTTGCAATTACGGCCAGTCTTGGCCGGAATTGGTATGGATCCCGATGTGCTACTTCTTCGATAGCACAGTCCGGCACTCGCTGGGAATGGATTGGGGCGACCGAGGTTACTGGAAGGTTGTTACGCCCCACGAGGTAGCGCACCAATGGTGGGGACATACCGTCGGATTTAACTCCTACCGGGACCAATGGATGAGCGAAGGATTCGCCGAGATGTCGGCGTCGCTCTACCTCCAGTTAATTGAAAAGAATCCAAAGAAATTCGCTGAGTTCTGGAATGACGAGAGGGAGCTATTAACTGAGCGCAACAAGGAAGGCTTTCGTGCCATCGATGCGGGCCCGGTCACGTTGGGGTACCGGCTCAGCAACAGCCGAACTGGCTTCGATATTACGAGACGGCTGATTTATCCCAAAGGAGCCTACATCCTGCACATGATCCGCATGATGATGTGGGAAGGTAAAACGGGTGACCAAAGGTTCAAGGCCATGATGCAGGATTTCGTCAAGACATACGGAGGCAAAGCAGCGACCACGGAAGACTTCAAGGCAATCGTCGAAAAGCATATGACACCCGACATGGACATCGACGGAAATCACCGTATGGACTGGTTCTTTAACGAATACGTCTATGGCACGGTGCTTCCTTCATATCACATGGACGCCGTCTCCTTCGACAAAGATGCGAATGGTGATGTCGTATTCTCCTTCAAGCTGAGTCAGTCGGGAGTCGATGCAAAATTCAGCATGCCGGTACCGATCTACCTGGAGACAGCGGAGGGCCGCACAGTGCTGTTGGGACGAGCCCGGCTGAATGGAAACAGCTCGGTCGAACAGAAAGTCACACTTCGCGGATGGAAGAACACGCCGAAGCGCGCGTTGGTCAACTTCAACTACGACGTGCTCGCAGCGGCCAACTAAAAATAGGCAGGAAGGCTGTACCTTCCTGCCGGGGTTCAGTGGTTCAGGAGAAGATCTGCTATTTCGTAGAAGTTCCGCTGAGCGCAGCTTTCTCGCCGCCGCCGATGGCAATGGCGTACTTCTTTCCGCCGAAGCGGACTTCAGAAACGGATGGAGTGCCGGCGCTGCGATCAATTACCGCCGAATCGTTCGAGGGTGCGTTCTGCAATTCGATAACGCGGGCCGGGGTCTTGGTAACCACTTTCTTGCCCTGCATCACGGTCAGTTCAACGTTCGATCCCGTACCTTCCCAGCGAAGCTGGTAGTCGCCTGCGGAAAGCTGTTGCCCGTTGACCTGCACGGCCTCGGATACGTGCAACGAACCCTTGTTGGCAGCAAATGCGCCGGTGGCGAGCAATACTGCGAAGCTGAGTACCACGACCTTTACCCAACTGTTCGACTTCATAAGCACCTTTTCTTCCCGGGCCTGAGCCGGGATCAAGGGCGGCTGGTTCGATGTCCGAAGCAGGGCTTGCCTTTTCGTGACAAATCCCTACAATGCGGGTGCGTGGGTGACACAAAGGGATGCGGGCCGCGAACTCGCACTCTCTTTGACCGGGCCTGGCTCACCTGGGCCGCCAAACCAAGCGTGAACCGGTCCCGTCACCCTGCGAAGAATCTGTTCGTCACAAGGCGAGGCGTCACCTCTCCTCACCCCGGTTCAGTTCGCCTCAAGATACGATTCCCGAATTAAGGAAGTTCCTGATTTTTGCTGCGAACTTGCAAGTTGGACGAAAAGGCTTCGGCCACCGTTAGCGGAACGGAATAGCTTTTCCGGCACGCGACAATCGGGCAGTGTTTTGTGAGGACGGTGTTCGACGTCTACAGGCGGGCCTGGCGAGAAAAAACCGACTCTGAGCCGCCGCTACTGAATCTTCAGCACAATCTTTCCGCAGTTCTTTCCCTCTTGCATCAAGGTGTAGGCCTCGCGACCCTGCTGCAGGGAGAAGATTTTCCCAATCACCGGATTCAGTTTGCCCGCCGCCAACCACTCCGAAACTTGCTTCCACGCGGACGCCATCAGTTCGCGATTCTGACTCAGGTAGGTGAGCCATAAGCCATGCACGCTGGCGCCTTTCGCGTAGAGGAGCCGCGTGTCGAGCATCGGAGTTTCTCCTGTCGCGGAACCGTAAACAATGACTCGCCCAAACTGTCGCAGGCACTTCACGCTTTTCGACACATGCTCACCACCGAGCATTTCGAAGACGGCATCGACACCTTCCCCGTGGGTCAAGTCTTTGATCGCTTCCTGGTAGTCCTGCTTCTTGTAGTTAATACCGTGTTGCAAACCGAGTTCCCGCACTTTCGTCAGCTTTTCTTCCGACGAAGATGTTCCATATATCTCGACACCGAGAATTTTTCCGATCTGAACTGCCGCTGTTCCCACACCGCCCGCAACAGCGTGAATCAGGACGCGTGCGCCGGCGGGTTTGTCGATCAGTCCTGCCTTCCAATAGGCGAAATAGGCGGTGAAGAAATTAACCGGGAAGGCTGCTGCCTGCTCCGGAGTCCAACTCTGCGGAACTGGCCACAGGAGCGATCGGCAGGCCGCGGTCTTTTCGGCGAATGCAGCCCATTGCGTGTAGCCCATCACGCGCTTGCCCGACTCCGTGTCAATACCAGCAAACTCGCGGCCCGCGATCAAGGGTGGCTTCGGCGTGCCGTGATATCCTCCGCGCGCGGTGAGAATGTCTGCGAAATTCAGGCCGCCAGCCTCGATGTTGACGATAACCTGTTCAGGACCGGCATGGGGTTCGGGCGCATCTTGCACTTCGAGCACTTCTGGGCCGCCAAAGCGCGTAATCATGAGTGCTTTCATGCGGCCAGTTTACCGTACAGAATCGTGCTCCGGCCGCGACGTTCGAGCATCTATAATGAGGAAGGTTTCCGACTCTCGCGGCCTGTGGTGCATGCCGTGGCTGGAGAGCGAGGGTTCTACTCCGATGAGGTGAGCCCGAGGGTGTAGATGGAAACGTCTGCGCCTCCCGTGTTTGGAAAGGAAACGAGGTGGTTTCTGCCTGCGTCGCTTTCCAAGCACATCAGAACTGCACGCATTCAGTATCAGCTGTTTTCAGACCGCACGTTTGATAACACGGCTGGAAACGGGTTGGTCTGAATGCTGAACGTCGAGTGCTGATTGCTGACTCTCACCGACCAATTCGGCCGCCGCATTCACGATCTACGCATCTCGATCACAGATCGCTGCAACTATCGTTGCGTTTATTGTCGTACCGGCACAAATGGAGCCGCATACGCTGAGCTTCCCTTCGACGATTACTTGCGGATGGCGCGCATCCTCGTCGAGCTCGGGGTAACGAAAATTCGCCTGACGGGCGGCGAGCCGCTCTTGCGGAAGGGAATCATCGATTTTGTCCGTGAACTCTCGGCCCTGCGCACCGTCGACGGTGAGAAACCCGACATTGCACTCACCACGAATGGCCACCTCCTTGCGGAAATCGCACAGCCGCTCAAAGCTGCTGGCCTCGATCGCGTCACGGTTAGCATGGACGCAGTTGATCCGGATCGTTTTGCGCGCATCACTCGTGTGCCCAACGGCTATGACAGCGTACTTGCCGGCATCCGCGCCTCCCGCCGCGCCGGATTGGACCCCGTGAAAGTGAATTGCGTACTTCTGCGAGGGTTCAATGAAGATCAGATCATTCCCTTCGGAATGTTTGCGCGCGAGGAAGGTGTTGTGGTCCGCTTCATCGAGTTCATGCCGCTCGAGGAGGACCGCGTCTGGTCGCCCGAGATTGTAGTGACGCTCGACGAGATCGTAACTCGCATGTCCGAATATCTGCCGCTGGTGGAGATCGCGCATCAGCGCAGCGAAACGGCGCGCCGCTATCGTTTTTCTGACGGAGTCGGTGAAATTGGCATTATCGCTCCGGTTTCGCATCCTTTCTGCGGACATTGCAGCCGAATTCGGATCACGTCGGATGGCAAACTCCGGACTTGTCTCTTTTCCGTCTGGGACCATGATCTGTACGAACTGATGCGGCGGGGCGCGTCCGACGAAAAACTGATCGAGTTCATTCAAAGCGTCATCGAGAAGAAAGAAGAGCGCCACCACATCGGTGAACCTGGATTCGTACCGGCCTCGCGTACGATGGTGCACATCGGAGGCTAGGTGAGCGCGCGCTGGCGTGTCGCTTTTTCGCTGATAAGCGTACTTTCTCTCGAGGGCATCATTTTCGCCCAGGGCGCCTATTTCGGCTTCGATCGCAACGACTATCCCGGCGACGAAAATCTGCCTGAGTTGCGCAAAACCTTTTCCTACGCCGGGTACTGGCTAAACAACCCGCCTGGCGCGAGTACCAACAATTGGCTAGGAAAGCGCGCGGAGATGGAACGAGCCGGCTTCGGCTTCCTAGTACTGTTCAATGGTCGTCTGTATGCAGAGTTGAAGACGGTTGATCGCGCCGCGAAATTGGGCGAGTCGGACGCCCAAGCTGCCGCAGCTTCAGCACGGCGCGAGGGCTTCCCCGCC
>Ga0126383_10001017_pt1 | contig 16877 bp, 12 predicted proteins | sample PanSoiMetPlot_35_FD_96882 | JGI IMG/M metagenome (GOLD analysis project Ga0126383, IMG submission 96882) | Tropical forest soil microbial communities from Panama - MetaG Plot_35 | ecosystem: Environmental > Terrestrial > Soil > Tropical forest > Bulk soil | place: Panama | collected 2016-02-17
GCGTTCGCCTGTTTTGCGCTTGCGCCGGAAGCGGGAGCCACTTGCCAGGACGGTTGTCTAACGAACAACAACACCGTCCTTGGTGACGATGCGCTCGTTAACAACACAACCGGCATTGACCACACGGCCATCGGCCTCGATGCGCTCGCAAGCAACACAAATGGCAACGCCAACACAGCAATCGGTTTGGAGGCTCTATTTAGCAACGTGACGGGCAGTTTCAACATAGCAGTGGGCAATAACGCCGCTTACGACCTCACCACCGGCTCATTCAACATTGCCTTGGGCTTCCAAGCCGGTTTCAATCTCACCACGGGGAGTAACAACATTGATATTGGCAACGGGGGTGTTGCCGGCGAGTCTAAGACCATTCGCATCGGTAAGGAGGGAACGGAAAAAGCTACGTTTATCGCTGGCATTAGCGGGGCAACCGTTCCAACAGGTGTAGCGGTGATCGTAGACACGACCGGTCACCTGGGCACGACGACTTCTTCGGCGCGATTCAAAGATGAGATCAAGCCGATGGACAAAGCAAGCGAAGCGATCCTCGCGCTCAAGCCGGTGAGCTTTCGCTACAAGCACGATCTTGACCCGGAGGGAATCCCGCAGTTTGGCCTGGTGGCTGAGGAAGTGGAAAAGGTGAATCCCGATTTAGTCGCCCGCGATGAGCACGGCAAGCCGTACACGGTGCGCTACGAAGCGGTGAATGCGATGCTGCTGAATGAGTTTCTGAAAGAACATCGCAAAGTCGAGAAGTTAGAAGCGACCGTCGCGCAGCAACAGGAGCAAATTCAAGGTCTGACATCGGGCCTACAGAAAGTAAGCGCACAACTCGAAATGAGCACACCTGTACTGCAAACCATCGCGACCAATCAGTGACGAAAGGAAAATAAACCCATGAAAACAATAACGAACATAATCTATCTCGCGTTCGCGCTGTTCGCGCTCGCACCAGCCATCCACGCACAATGTCCACAGGTCTGCGACGTCGACAACACGGCTCTGGGTTATGGTGCATTCTTGACGACAACCGGCAACTTCATCACGGCCATTGGCGGTAATACGCTCTCTAGCAATACGACCGGCGGCGACAATACGGCCATCGGTTTTGGAGCGCTCTTTAGCAACACCACCGGCCTCAATAACATGGCCAGCGGTGTCAGTGCGATGCAAGAGAACACGACCGGTAGCTATAATACGGCCACGGGTAATATTGCGCTCTTTAACAACACAACCGGTCACGACAACACGGCCACCGGGTTTAAAGCGCTCTATGGCAACACAACCGGCAGCAACAACATCGCTTTAGGGTCTGAGGCCGGTTCGAATCTCACGACTGGCGACGATAATATTTACATTGGAAACAAAGGTGTTGAGAGGGAGGCGGGGACAATTCGCATCGGAACTCAGAGGAATCAAAGGAGAACGGCCATTGCCGGCATCAGTGGGGGGATCGTTCCAACAGGAGTAGCAGTTATCGTAGACATCGACGGTCATCTCGGCACGACCACCTCCTCGGCACGTTTCAAAGACGAGATTAAGCCTATGGACAAGGCGAGTGAAGCGATTCTCGCGCTCAAACCAGTGACCTTCCGCTACAAGCACGATCTAGACCCCAAGCGCCTCCCCCAATTCGGCCTCGTGGCGGAACAGGTAGAAAAAGTGAACCCCGATCTAGTCGCTCGCGACGAGCAAGGCAAGCCCTACACCGTCCGCTACGAAGCAGTAAACGCGATGTTGCTCAACGAGTTTCTCAAGGAGCACCGGACAGTGGAAGAGCTAAAGCAAGAAATTGCGGCGCTCACTGCGACCGTAAAAGATCAGGCATCGCAAATCCAGAAGGTAAGCGCAGAACTCGCCGCAGCGAGTCTGTCCGGTGGCCGACTTGAAGCGACAAAATCTTCGCCTCAAATCGTGCTGAAATGATTTAACAATTGCTTTTGCCCCGCGTTTTCTGTCACTCTTGAAAGTTATGCGACTAGTGGTTGAAATTTTGATCATCGTGACCCTGATTTACGTCGGCTGGAACACGCCCTTCAAGCAATACGCCGACCAAGCGAACAGGAAAATCACATCCGCGTTGGACAGTCTGGGATCCAACTTACAGAAACACGAGGACAAGTCCGTGAAGCGATACTAGCTGCGCGAATCGTACAATTACGCGCTGTCATTTTGATCACAGCGCATCAGGGCACCGCGTGGTGCAGCGAATCGGCGGCTCAAGTCACGTTCGATTCAAGTCCGGTCATTGTGAGTAGCGGCAAAACCGTGAAATGGCCGGTATCGTCATAGACGATCACATACGACGCTCTTGGCGGAAGCGAGATATAATCGCGATGCGGCACCGGATACTCTCGCCCGTCTGCCATCCTTAACGCGAAGGGCCGCCCACTCGCCACCGCAGACTCAATCTGTTCTCTGGTCACGAAGAATCCTTACTCGAAGCGGTTGGTCTTGCAAGGGACCGCTACACGGCACGCGGCAAATACTCGATGGGCCCGAACCATTGCGTGACTGCGGTTAATCCGCCAACGAGGGCAATGTCCACCACGGACGTGGCCACTGCGCCCGCGGCCGAAGGACGAGGCGCCATTTCACGCTTCGATTACTTCTTTAGATGGGATTTGACTTCGTTCCAACTCGCTCCCAAAGCAGAATTCAGCGCAAAATCCTCCAATTCTCTGTCGAGCAACGCCTTTTCTTCGTCACTTGGCTGTGCACGTCCCCTCAACTCTTCTTCTTCGAGCTGCTAAATCCGATCACGGATTTCTCGAAGATCAACCAACCGCATTGAGCTTTGGCACTCGTTCCAAAATCTCAGCTTTGCTCATGTCTAGATGCCGACGCTTAGTGTAGCGTCCGATTGTCGGGCAGTAGTCCCGCCGCTGCGGAACAAAGTCAAATCAAGTGTGAGCCCTCAACTCTCAACAAACGACGATCAACTCCTCTTCAATCTACTCGTTGATCGTCTCGATCAGCTATCAGCTCTCTGGTCCTATTCGTTGACCGTCTCGATCTGCTTATCGATCACTCGTCCGGTGAAACGATCAATCGCCACGTGGACCCAGTAATGTTGTTCCCCTTCGACGACAAAGTCATTTTGAAGGCTCGCAGCATTGGGCTTAAAGTGACCTGACTGCGCGACCACATCGATTAGCAGGTTCCACACGCGTGTTTGCGAGACTGAAGAAACCGCGCGCGCAACAACCTCGCGCTGAGTTTTTACAGTCTGCTTAGGGTTTGGTTGCGATCCTGTAGTCGGCACAGGTAGAACTCTGGTCGCCAAATTAGCACGAGTTATCAGTTCCGATTTGTTCTGCATCGGAGTTGTTGATGTTGCATTCACGAGTTGGTTGGCCAATACAGGCGCGTCCGTCATACCCGTACCTGTCGGGGTAACAGTTGTGGAATTGATCTCATCCAAGATTGACCCGGCTAATATAGCCTGAAGATCCGCACCTTGTGCGGTGTTCAGATTGACCTTGCCCGCAGTCATTGTGGGTGGTGCCATACCGACGATATTGCCGTTTCCATCCAACACCTGAGCGCCATCATGGATACAAAATATATCCAGGAGGCCCGCATCCGCGCTCTTGTCCGAAAAGAAGTCGAGCGTTTTCCAAGGCAGATCGCGAAATGCGTAGCCCAGCTCACCCACGTTTCGAAACGGCCGATTTAAAACAATCGGTTGATAACTCGTTGTGTTGTAAGGAGTCGACGAGCCCTTGCTTGTGTAATACGGATCAGCATACAGTGCATCGGCCGAGCGAACTATTGTATCATTATCGGCGTAGGCGGTCGCTTGGGCGTAACGAGCAGGAGGCGTAGGATTGGCTGTTACCCCATTGTTGATACAGAACGTCCCAGGGTAGTAAGTGCCAGTTCCTCCCGGAGCAAATCGCAACGGAACATGCTCGACATCTGTGCCCACGGTACCGCCGTACCCATTTGGCACTGTTGCACTGTTGCCTGGCCAAGCCGATGATGTTAGCCGCGAATTAGTCGTCGGGTTAGTGTCCGTCTGGAAAATCCCGAACCGTGTCGCACGCGGATCCGCCTTCATGTATGCTGCGGGAGCAGGGACCTCCGTCGTAAGCTGGCTGGTGCCAAATGCGCGCGGCGTTCCATTGGACGAAAGCGACTGCCGCACGGGCAGCGCCGCATCGTTAACCCAGCTGTCTCTGAAGGAGTAACTGGGGTTAGTGTCAGCAATGCCCACGAAATGGTTATAAGGCACCCATGTGCCAGTACCGGTCGCATCCACCTCGAGCGTGGCATTAAACCGATTCGCGGTAGTCGTTGTGCCGTTAGCACCCATCTGCAGCATTAGCTTCGGGTTATTCGGCGAGCCCGTGGTCATGAGGAAATCCGGTAAGCGGAAACCTACCAAAGAAGGAGGATTGATTGTGAAGGTCACGTTCTTAGTGAGAGTGCCGCACTGCCCGTTGTACGTTGCCTGCAGGGTAACTGTGTAGGTGTTGGCAATCGTCGGAGTGCCTGAGATTACGCCTGTTGACGTATTTACCGTTAGGCCAGGGGGCAGATTCGTTGCGTTGTAACTTCGCACACTGCCGGTGGCCACGATTTGATAGTTGAAAGCGACACCCACCTGACCGGTCGCGTTGCCGCTGGTGATGCTCTCGTTGCACGCTGCGCTTGCGGTGATGCTCCCGGCCAGCAGAAGCACCAACGCAGCGGCCGTTTTGATTAGCCCGCGAAACTGTAAGTGATAACGATTGGAGGTCATGGTGGAACTGACGGCGCGGCAAGAATAGCAAACGAGCCTACGGTCCCTGGCGCAGGTGCTGCGCCTGTTGTGTCGACGTTAGTCAGCGGAGCGGGAGCAGAGAACGAAGCTGCCGAGTTCAGAGTAATGGACTGTCCAGCAGCGTTACCATTGGCAGTAAATTGGGGTGTGGTTCCGCTGACCCAAGTTTCACCATTTCCTCCCTGGAAAAGTCCGATTGCGCCATCAACCCGCAGACGAACACTGTTAGGTAAAATGGAAGCATTTTGATGCGGGTTCCAAAGCTGAAAGGTCAGATAAGTCGCCCATTTCGTTGAATCGTTCGGGCTCGTACCAGCAATCGGATACATCTGGGTGATGTACGGAAGATTCTCGACGCCGTACGCGGTCCAGAGTGTTCCACCGGGGTTAAATTGAATCCGCATGGGTACCGAATCAGGGTCGGCTTGGTCCATAATTGCCGCTCCGATGGAAAGGATATGATGCGTGCTATTACTCATGTGAACATCCGGGAACACGTTGCCGCCTGTCACACCGCCGCCGGTATTCTGGCCGAGTGAACCACTCAAGATGCCGGCTTGAAGTAACTCAAAAAAGTCCGGCTCACGCGCAGCGGCGGCGACCTCATCCAAGCGTAAGATTCGAGTAGCCGCCGTCGCTCCCGCTGGATTGGTATACATCCACGGACTGCCGGCCGTTCCTCCGATTGGAAACGTCAGTCCAAAACATTCCTTTATGTTCGCGACCGTTCCAGCTTGGATCGTTGTAATGCTGACACCGGCACCAGTTAGCGCGAGTATAACTGGATCGTTCCGGTTTGCGGCGTAGACCACCGCGCTCGGGCCTTTGTAGGTAATCCAGGCTAATCGGCTAAGGGGAAAACGGGTTTTCACCAGAGGTTCTCCTAGTATCGAGGTTGTCCCATCAAAACGAGTGAAGGTCGTCGTCACACGCCGAGACAGGAAGTTCGGGTTAACTGCCGTCGAAGTAGTCGCGAGCCCCGCATAGTCTATACTGCTGCCGGGCGGAGTGGCCGGTGAAAACGAAGGCCCGTTAGTTTCTCTCGAGAACGTGCCGAGATACTGGAGAGCATTCGCAGAAAATTGAGTGGCCGTTCGAAAGGCGATAAGCGCCTGCCGCTGAACAAAGACTTGATCTGTTCGGTTGTTCCACGTTGCAGTAGCAGGGCTCACGAATCCGTTCGTGTTATTCAGCACGTAATTGTAGAACGCCGTCGCCGGCCCTGTGCCGGTCCGGAAATTGTACGCAAAAGCCTGACTTGGATTCCCAACGGTTCCGATATCGGGAAAATTGTTTGTTGGCTGAGTAGTTGCATAATTCCGCCAGCCAACTAGCCGATCCACTTGGTAAACAGGAGGATTACCTGTATTTGGATTGGGAATCCCAAAATTTTGACCGCAATCGGTGCTTACGCAGAGATTTGTTAGGTCCGCAAACGCGACAGATCCCTTGCGACCGGATTGGATTGCACTGGTCCCTGTCGGAGAACCAGCCACATTCATGTCGAGCAAGCCACCTTCAGCGTACACGGCATAAGAATACCGACCGATAACTGAAGTATTTGGAGAAGTGACGACTGTGGCACCCATGGGAGTAACAAAAACCCAATCCGGTGGAGTAAACCCCGTTGGGACTGGCGTGTAGGGGTTATAGGGAGCGCCCAAAGGACTGGGCGGATAGGAATCATCGTTACCAGTATTCGCCTTTGGCAGAAGATAATGCGTGTTCCAACGCGCGAGAGTCACTGATCGCCAGTTAGCGGACGCGTCAGTTGTCGAGTTGACAGCCGAGGCGCGACTTGGCGGAGCCGGGTTTCCGGAGAGACCATCGGAGCGGATGCTGCGCCGGATAAGATTTCGACCGAGCGCCGTATTTCCGCTTGGCTGAGGAACCATATTCGCAGCAGCGTTGGGCGTGTAAAGCGTTGTGCCGTCAGCTTCGGCAACGGCTGTTGAGCCGTTGGTGATCTCCTGTCTCAGATCCCCGATGACATTATCCACCGCGCTTTGAACCAATTGATCTACGTCAGATTGCTTGAAGCTGGTGTGCGCAACCTGGCGATCACTTGTCGTCCGGGAAAGATAGGCAACACCGAGGGCTGTAAGTAGAACAACAAACGCCAGAACAATAATCAGCGCGGCACCTCGTTGCCCGGAGCGAACCCGTTCGATCAGCGAGTCCATTCTACCAAATTTTCAAATCGAAGTAGCGATTGTAAACTCGGATCCCCTTCGCTGCTTCACGTGGTATCAGTTTTCCCCCAGAGATTTGGCCGGTCTGAGCCACCGATTCTATGATGCCTTTCCACTCGTCCTCAAGATCGCCGATGGATTTTTGCGAATTCCCCCTGCCACAGCTGTTTTTGAAGTCCGGCAGCTCGGCGGCCAGATCGAGAATGTCTCCGTAGGCCGTGTTGGCGGAGGCTGCCTGTTGAATCAGAGCGCGGGTTGCCGGGTCAATCACCGCAATTGACACCGCAATTGCTCGTACCTGGCTGAGACCGAGTATGGCCGGGTAATAGATCGTCTGCTGAGTTGGATAGTCAAACCTGTCCCATGGCCAACCCGTTACACGTCCGTTCTTGAGCATATAATAGTACTCAAACCGGAAAACGTTTGGGCCAATTATTTCATAATCAGGGTCGCTGCTGTTATTGGTATTGCAGATTGCCGCTGACCATACATTCGCCCACGGACCGATGGTCCCGTTGCAAGGGCACTGGTTCCCATTACAACTGGAATCGATCTGGCCTGTTTGAAAAACAATCGGGTAATACACATTGTTGCCGTTACCTGTATTGTTAGAGACGCCATTCCAAAGCAGACCCTTCGACATGCGTTCGAGTCTGCCATAGCGAGCAGCATCCTGACTGGCAGTACTCTCGTTAACGCGATATGCGATGAGAGAGATCGGGCTACCGTAAGAAGAAGGATAATAGCCGGGCACCTGGCTGTAAAATGCAATCTGGTCACTAGTGAGGTCTCCGTTATGTCCCTGGCCGCAGCCGTGACCATTGCCGTGTCCCTTGTAAAATTTCTGCTTAACGTAGTAATCCACGTCGGTTCGCTTTACCATTTGTGCGAAGTCCAGGGTCATCCGATCCAGGACGACTCTGGCCTGAGTGTCGGTGTCGAGATGTTTGTGGCCATTTCGCGCAATCGCTGCGGCACTGCTCATCAACTGAGAGGCAATGACTGTAATTATCACCACGACCAACACCGACACGAGTAACTCGGCAAGAGTGAACCCCGCAGCTGTACGTCGTAAGGGCGCAATAATGGCTGATTTCATAGTCATCGGTTAACTGCAAGCGTGGTCATGACGTACCCCGCGGGCGTGCCTGTTGTCGGATTATCAGGATCAACTGTCGCAGGCCAGTTAACTGCAATATCTGCCAATGAGGTCGTCTCGGATGGCGGGAACCTGTAAGTGATCTTTGCCCTAAACACGGCATCTGTAGGTGGATCTCCGTTGAGGTTACCAGTTTGCAGGCCTTCGTTCGTGAAATACATCGTGTCAGGCGCTGCTACCTGTAACCAGTGGCCGTGCAGAGCGCCCCAATTACATGGCTGGTTGGGGTCCGGGGGGTCGGGGCAGACCTTATTAGCCTGCCCGGGCGGAAGCGAGACGTCGGCGCGCAAGACGGAATTGAGCTGTGCAATGATTTGGTTGGCCGTCGTCTGTTGAATACTGTTCTGCTGAGTCTTTGAAGCGACTGGCAGCAGCGCAAGAAGTGTTAGCAAGCAAATGGCGGCCACCCCCAAAGCCAACGTTACTTCAACCAGGGAAAAGCCAGCTATTTGGCGGCCAACCGCTTTCTTCCTGAGCGCATTCTGACCGTTGGCAATCGCGCCTCCACTGTCACAGATCTGAGCGGGGTTCATCGTCGAAAGATTCTTACGTCGCCAGCGAAGCCGTTTACCTGCACTGCGACGACATTGCCGCTGAATATTGAGCCGCCGATACTGCTGCCGCTCGGAGGAGGGGTCGCAGTGCCATGGGTCTGGAGCAGTCCAATCTCCACAACCCGTCTGATGTCGTAGCTATCCCCATTCACCCTGCTCTCACCACGCGGACTAAACTGAAGCAGCCGAGAAAATGTGTACTGCGCAGCGGGAGCAGGATTGCCGACGGGGTACTGGAAATTATGAGGGGTCGTTAGCGGCGCAGTATTGGGCGGCGCCGCGTTTAGTTCTCCAAATCGAGAATAATTGGCGTCCGATGCTGGCGAGGGAGATGGCCGCGCATCAAACGTGTCGCCAGCGCCCGTTCCCAGTGCAAAGAGTGGAACGTGAACGTTCTCGATTTTCGTCAATTTTCCTACTTGAATCAATCCGGTTGCATCGATAGTGGCCGCGCCTGAGCTGCCGTACACGTTAGTTCCGTCTTTGGATGCAACGATTGACATGATGAGCCTGCCAACCTTCGGTGTGTCTGTATTCGGCGAAGCGGGGTTCGCAGCGTTCTCCTCAAGAAACCCGACCCACACATAGGTGTTGTTCGCCTTTGCATACGTGCGGGCGGTGTCGAGCACGCCTTTAATCGTGTATGCGGCGCTGGTGACGTCGGTGCCACCTTTGATGTTGGTGAACGCGGGAGCGATCAGCAACATCAACATCGCGACGATGCCGACGACGATTAAGAGTTCGAGCAGGCTAAAGCCTGCTCGAGGTTGAAGTGTTGAACGGTTGAACCGTTGAAGCGGCGAAACCGCGAAACTGCGAAACAGCGAAAAACGGCGCAGCAGCGCCGCACTCCTCCCCGCAACGCTTCGCACAGCGATGCAGGCGGGCCAAGGCGCTTCGCGCGAAATCCGTGCGATCCCTGCAATTCGTGGTCTCTTAGTAGCCGGCTTCGTCATTAGGTCATTCCTTCGGGGGTCGTCAGTAGCGGTTCACCATTCTCACCACATAGCTATGCGTAAAAATGACTGCGAAGTTACGATAAATCGCTGCGGCAACCCACGAAGGTGCTGAACGGGTTGAAGCGGCGACGTAGGTGCGCGCTGCGCGATCGTGCGGACACTGCGGGAGATGCTGGGGGACGGACATCTTCGGGGGCGCAGTGAGCCAGTAGCGCTTTTCGCTCAGGCCACTCGTACACCGCTTCCAGTTGTTGATCGATTATCTGACCCGTGAATCGGTTGATTGCGACATGGAGCACGCCATTCCCGCCGGTGCGCCTCGGTTCCCGGTCAACGCCGCTCGGCCTCACTAACGCATCCGAACGCAGATGCGCTATCAACTCATCAACTACCTGTCCGCCGTAGCCTCGGGCGAAGGCGGATCACCCGTCAACTATGAACTCTCAGCGATCAACCGCTTCCGCTACTCAACCACTTCCGCTACTCAACCACTTCCTCTAGCTGAGTGCCAAGCACAGTTCCGTCGTCGCGATCAAGCGCCAGATGGAGCCAATACCGTTTCTCGCCTTGGACGATGAATTTTGTCGGGTCGGTAATATCTGGCGTTCCCGGAGCGTAATTTCCCGTTTGGGCGATTACGTCGATCATCAGGTTCCAAGTTCGCGCTTGACCTATCTCCGCCAAGGCGCGAGCGATCGTCTGCTTTGCTTCATCCGAACCGGCGAGATTAGGCACCGCTGCGGCGGCTGCCGCGACCAGCCGGGCAACGTCGGCCCGGTTAACGGCAGCGCCATTGGCCGCAGTGGTAGCGGCGACGATGGCTTGCGCTGCGGTGAGCGCGTCGTTTTGGGAAACTAGAGTGGTCGCCGGCACCGGCGGTGGTGGCGGCAGAATTTCGGAGCCGGGATCGTGTACCCACGCCCCACGGATGATCGAGGCAAGAACAGGGACATTTCTTGTGTTAAGGTTCATAATGCCTGCGCGATCGCCTGCAACGTTGTAAGTAAAGAAGTCGAGTATCCCCCTGTCATTACTTGTCGCAGACGCGAAATCCAGGGTCTTGTTCGCCATGGAAAAACTGGGGCTACAGGCGTAGCCAAATTCGCCGACGTTCTCAAAACGCCGGTTGAGCTGTGTGTAATTTGCGGGAGTAGGCGCCGGGTATGGTGCGAACGGCGGCCGATCCGAATTCTGATGAGGATCGTCGAAGGACATGACTTCTACCCCATAGGCGTAGTTCAGGGGGTTACCATCATTTAAATAGTCGATCACTGTAATCGTGTTGCCCGTCGGTGATCCGCCCGTCCCCGAATCATGCAGATCATCGGTGTCGTATTGATCGAACAGCGCCGCTACGACATTGAACGTGTTGCGCAGGTGATTAGGAGCGTTGGCGGCAACGCCAACCGCCTGGTTCATGGCATAGTCGATGATCTGGCAAAAGTCGATGTTGTTCCCTTGCAAGGGAGGGTCGTTGTTGGCCGTGAGGTTACCGGTATATTGCCAACGACCGAAATAGGTGGGATCCGTGAAGCGATTACCTTGGAAGGTTCCAGGTACCCAGGTCAAGCCAAATAGCGCCGTGAGGTCGCCATTCCTCTGCTTGCCGTAAGCGTGACCTATACCGTGGTTACCGGGGTAAAACCAGGGCTGCGGTATCACCAGGGCCAGGTTATTCATGTCCCACCTTGCGGGTAACTTCCCACTAAGCTGAGGCCAATCGGGCGCTGGCCGGTTGTGTTCGCGGGAAAACGTCCCTAGGTACTGAAGCAGGCTCTGAGGAAACTTAGTGTCGTCGTAAGCACCTGTCACAGGGTCGGTGCAAACAGTCCGTCGAAGCCTAAGCAACTGCAATCGGCTTGTCACCGCCTGGTCCGTCCGCGGTGAGGTGCCCCAAGACACTGCTGACACTGCGGTGAAAGGTGTGGTGAAAGGCGGTATAGCTCCGAGGAAATATCTCGCGTAATTATCCGCTGAAGCCAAGAGAAACGAGGGGCTATTGAAAGAGTCACCAGTCTGTTGCGTCGTGGCATAATTTCGCCAGCCCATTAACTTGTTGATTGAAGTAGAGCCAAGAAAACCACCCATGCTGTTGACCAGGGTTGTCGGGGTTATCACCGTCGGCGTTGCTGGCAGAGCCGTCAGATCGGCGAAAGCGACGGTTCCTTTTCTTGCCAGGTTTACCGGCCAAGGAGTCGAATCAGGGGACGGGAACCCGGAGATCGTCAAGTGCAAGACTGCGTAACCGGTGCCACAGTGGTTTGTTGCGCTTTGTGTGACCGTGTACGACCCGGGGCTAGTCGGTGCGCCATAGATGTTCCCGTTGGTTGTATTTATGGATAAACCGCTGGGTAGAAAGTCCACTCCGAAACTGTCGGGATTATGGTTTGTATTAAACAAAAGAGAGCACGGAACTCCGGTGGCTAAGGTTACGTTTGTATGATCCGGCGTAAAGTTTGGCGCACAGTTAGAGTTCGGTGTGAACGCGGCTAGCATAATTTCGCTTTCTTCCGAACGGTCCCTCAGCATCCTTCGAGCAGCCGACGGAGGCCGACGCCGACTGGGCAGAGTAGGCCGAGTCAAGCTCGCATAGGTGGGGAATCCCCCAAGGTCCATATTGATCAACCCACCTTCGTCATACACGGCGAACGCATACCTTCCGATCACCGCATTGGGCGCAGGCGCAGTATTTGGACCCTGAGCAGTGAGCAATACCCAGTCCGGCGGTGTGAAACTGGACACCGGGGTGGAGTCAATGGTGGTGCCTGTGCTCGCTGTAGGAATCAAGTAGTGGCTGTTCCAACGAGCGAGACTGATCGACCTGCCACCTGCCGAAGGGGCACTCGAACTTACGGTCGAAGCGCGGCTTCGCGGCGCGCCCGAGTAACTCCGCCGGATCAAATTCGGGATGGGCTGCGGATCCGTTATCGGTGGAACGCCGTACTGTGACGGCTGGATGTTGCTTGCGGTTACCGGCTGATTAGTGGCGATTTCCTGCTTAAGGTCGCTGACGGTGATGTCGAGCGCGGTACGGGCAACGAGATCGGCCGTTGTATCATTAGAGCTCGACTGTGCAAGCTGCCGGTTTGTAGTAGTGCGGGTGAGATACGCAAGGCCCAAGGCGGTAGCAAGCACGACAAGGGCGAGCACAATGATCAGTGCAGCGCCTTTAGACGCGCCACGGTGAGAATGAAGGAACCTCTTCATAGGGCAAGAACTTTCGTGGGGTTAGCTAGAACTACGCCGGGATAAATCATTGGAAAGTGCAGTTGGCGGTAAAGCCGGTTCCGGTTGCAGACCCTCCGAAACCGATGGGGTTAGAGGGTGGAGCCGAATAGCCGATGCCGGGGACTATGGTCACGCCTGTGACGCGCCCACCGCTGTCCACCGAGGCGACGCGCAATCTAAAACCGTAGTTGTCGGCCGGATCGCATAGGGTTCCAAAGGCAGGGTCCAGATTGTCGTTGACCCTGTAGAAATTGCCAGCATTAACGATCTGTGCGCTGACTATGACGAGACACCCGGGGGACGGCGATGTCGTGGGCGATGGTGATGGAGTTGGTGATGGCGATGGTGATGGAGTTGGTGATGGTGATGGCGTTGGTGACTCTTTGGCGGACGTTGGCGACACGACGGCAGTCAGGAGGGCGAGAACACTGATCAGCGCAGCGCCCTTAGATGCGCCATTACCAGGATGGAGGAACTTTTTCATGTTTTAGAAGGGTACGAAGCGAAGTAATCATTGGACAGGCGGGGAGAGGTAAATAAAGCGTTCGTAAAACCGAATACCGGAAAGCGCAGCAAGCGGCAAGAATGTATTCGTATTGCCGATTCGGCCACCATTTGCAATAATAGTGTTGACCGCACACTGCCATTGCGTCCGTAACAGACCGGGAGTCGTTTGCCACTGCGTCTGGGTTGGGCAAGGTAGCGTGGGGCAACTAGGGCAGGTCGTATTTGCCCAGTCGATCAGTTGGTTTCCTAGTAATGTGATATTGTCGTTTGGAGGGGGTACTTGAGCAGAATTGTCGAGAAGGACTTTGCTCTTGGGATCGATCACTGCAATGTCCACCACGATCGCGGACACATCTTGCATACCGCTTACGGAAGTATGCGGTGGATTTATCCAAGGGATATCTGAACAGCTTCCATTTTTCAGCAGATAATAATATTCGAAGCGAAAAACCTGGCGACCTAACAGCTCCGAATCCGACCAACTGGCTGTCGCACTGCTGGCCTCCGGCCAAGGCGGAGTCGGTAAAGGCGGCGTCGGCGTTGGAGCTGGCAGATCCCCGACGGGGAGCGGTGATGCAAGCGGTATGGGAATGAAAACTACTGGCGCAGGTGTTGGCGTGGCCGTCGGTGTAGGTGTTGCTAATGGCACCACGATCGGAGCCGCATTCCAAAGTAAGCCTTTTCCCATCCGCTCCATCTTATTATACAACGCCGACGTGGAGTTTGAATTCACTCGGTAAGCCACAAGCGAAACTGGGCTTTGGTAACTCGATGTCGGATAGTAACCCGGCACACCGCTGTAGAATGCTATCTGATCGTTTCCGGGTTGTAGCACTCTGCGCAGCGGAGAGGCTGCAGATGACTTAACATAATAATCGACGTCAGGGCGTTTCACCATTTGGGCGAAATCGATTGCCATTCGATCAAGCAGTTGTCGCGCTTGCGCGTCGGCGTCCATTTGTTTGTGGCCGAGTATCGTCACAGTAGCAGCAGTGTTAAGAAGCTGCGCAGCCAGAAAGACGAGCAAAACCAAAACTCCAGTTGTAACCAACAGTTCAGCGAGGGTAAACGCGCGCGTTCGCCTGCGTGTACTGTGCGTTGTTCGTCGGCACGCCGTAGGGCCGCAAAGCCGGCTCGGCACATTGCTTCTGGACGTGTCGCCAAGAAATCCGCTGCGAGCAGCCCCGAAAGCTTTCGGGGCTACAGCAGTCACGATGTGATCACTCATCGGTTCAATTCCTGTCGAACGCGGCAAACATTTCCGTCGATCCAGATGCGTTTGCCGCCGTGGCAGCTGCCGGCCACGTAACCTTCACATCAGCGTACCTCAATGCGCTCCAGCCAGAAGTAAGCCATGTTACATTCAATTGGTACCGAGAATTTGTGCTCAACGATGTCGTAAACTGCCCTGTGCCATCAAAGTACAATGTTTTGTTCGTTCCAAAGGTTATTCCGAACTGCGACGAGGTATTCGTCGTTGTCGGAGTCGCTCGTAGGTCGGAGACCACCGCAGCCATAACGTTCGTCGCGGCGGTTTGCGATGTCGCGTTACGATTCGTCTGCACGCCGACCGGCATCAAGCCGAACACGGCAATTAAGCAGAAGCCAGCTATACCAAGAGCGAGTGTTACTTCTACAAGCGAGAACGCAGCCGCCACGCAGATTGACCGCTTCATGGCCGGTATACCGTCACGCTACCACCTATGCCACCAACCTGAATGGCAACCACATTAGGACTGTTCAGGTCAACCGTGGTACTATGCGTCTGCTGCAACCCAATTTCCGTATACGCTGATATGGTGTCGCTATTGGTCGAATACTGGATTCTGGCCACGCCTTGTGGATCAAAATTGATTACTTTTTGGAACGAATATTGTCCGCTGTTTAACGCAGATCCCAGCGGCCAATCAAACGGGGTGACAGATGCTGGGGCGTTCCCGATAATGTAGTTATTCGATGAGATGTTAGGGCGCGCCATGTTACCTGCCATAGTCAACGTGCCCGCCAAGTGAACATTGTCCAAATACTGGAGCTTACCAACGGCGACCAGATTTGCGCCATTATTGTAGTTGGTCCATGCGGGATTTGGCAGGCTGGGGTTGGTAATATCATAGCCGCGCGTTCCATCCTTAGATGCGACGATAGCAAATGCTACCCGGCCCGTGCCGCCTATTTGAGGGCTGACCGAGGCACCTTGAGAAACGTCAACCTCCTTAAAGCCGATCCAGGTGTAAGTGTTGTTTGCCTTTGCGTACGTGCGCGCGGTATCGAGCACGCCCTTGATCGTGTATGCGGCGCCGGTTACGTCGCCGCTACTTTTGATAGCCGTGAACGCGGGAGCGATCAGCACCGCCAGGAGACCAACGATGCCGAGGACGATGAGCAGTTCGAGCAACGTAAACGCAGCGCGCTGCGTGTTGATTGTTGATTGTTGAGAGTTGATGGACGGCGCGCGCTGCGCGGTCGGGCGGTCTCCCAAACTGAGGCCATTGGCATCTGACATCTGGTTAATCGGCACGAGGGCGGATCGCGCTCCTCGAGGTCCACGACGCGAGTTCGTCCGACAGCAATTTTCCGTGGTTGCACGGGTTGCGCTCCGAAGGGAATGGCGGGTCATAACGGCAAGAATCTCGCCACGTTATACTTCGGAAAAATGACTGCGAAGTTTCGAAAAATCCGCAGCCAAGTTGCAAAAACCCCTAAGTAAAGAAATTCCCCGGCTGTTTCCTAAGAAAAAAAACCTAAGTTTTTGCTTTACAAAAGGCTTCGCGTCCCCCAGAAACGTCAATTCAACTATGAAATCCGTTCCCCCCGGAGCAAGAATAGCTCCGTCTATTGCAGGCTTCCTGTCGCTGGCAGGAACCGTTCACGCCGCCAATCCAACTCCCTTTGGCAGTATCAACACAATTAACCCCCAGAAGAAAACAGCGCCGGGAGATCCACAGGATTTTAATAAAATGATCTGTTAAAACGCGAAATCCAACTATGAAATCCGTTCCCCCCAGAACAAAAATCACTCTGTCAATTGCAGGGTTCCTGTCGCTGGCAGCAATCCTCTACGCCGCCAATCCAACTCCCTTTGCCACTGTCAACACGCCCGTGGGCGTGGCCGCTTCGGGGACTGATCTGATCGTGACCGAATACTGCGGCCACAATGTCGATACGATCGACTGCCAGGGGAACGTCACGCTGTTGGCGACGCTTCCGGGCGTCAATGACTGCAGAGAAGAATACGTCACTATCGCTCCAGCCCAGTCGGTGAATGCCGGATTCACTCCGCGCGACATTTTCGTTACACAAGGCCCGGCGATTTATAAGCTCACGGGAGGTACCGTCACCCCGTTTGCGCTGATGCCAGGCTGCGCCGAGGACCACACCGGGATCACCTTCGACCATGTGGGCACATTTGGCTACAACATGATTGTAACGTGTGAGAACGGTCCCGTCTGGCAGGTTGACGGGACCGGAATTCCCACCTTCATCACCGACGCCGCCACCCATCTTGAAGGA
>Ga0126383_10001019_pt1 | contig 16872 bp, 13 predicted proteins | sample PanSoiMetPlot_35_FD_96882 | JGI IMG/M metagenome (GOLD analysis project Ga0126383, IMG submission 96882) | Tropical forest soil microbial communities from Panama - MetaG Plot_35 | ecosystem: Environmental > Terrestrial > Soil > Tropical forest > Bulk soil | place: Panama | collected 2016-02-17
AGTGAATTGAACACCGGCGGCAGATACGATCCAAGCATGGATAGTTGGACGGCTACTAGCATCACTAACGTACCCGACGCTCGAGACTATCATCCGGCAGTGTGGACCGGCAGCGAGATGATCATCTGGGGCGGGCACAGTAACAACGTTGGCGAGTTTAACACCGGCGGCAGATACAATCCAAGCACGGACAGCTGGGCGGCTACAAGCACCACTAACGCACCCTCTGCGCGAGATTCCCACACCGCGGTATGGAGCGGCAATGAGATGATCATCTGGGCCGGATACGACGGGAACGGGCGTTACGTGAACACTGGCGGGAAATACTGCGCGCAATCTGGTGCGCCCACGCCTACGCCGACACCGACTGCAACGTTCACGCCGACTCCGACAGCTACGGCTACAGCAACTCCGACCGCTACGGTCACGGCTACGGTGACCCCAACAGCAACAGCAACGGTCGCGCCGCGGGATACGCCGACGCCCAGACCTCGCCCCACACCGGCACCTCGTCCGTAGACCCTGCGGATTCGCTTAATACCTCGCGCGACTCGCGGGCGCGTACGCGCGTACAGGTTGAACGGTGACATCCGTCGGCAACGCTTTTAGAATTAGCTATCCTACCGAACTTTTTTGCACCACGGAGTGCACGCAGAACATGGAATGAAAAAGAGGGGCATCCGCAGATTCCATTATCCCCGACTTGCGCAGATTGATTGAGGCAGCTGATCAATCGTGCGCCCGCAGCAACGCGAGCAAGATAGATCGGCAAGCTGAAAGGCCGAGCGTGCGGGCAGTTGTATCTACCTCGCTACTGGAATAAAGGCGAGCGCATCGAGATCGTTGACGGGGATTGGCCCTACCCGGGTACACGTGCCTGTGGTCACGTCGCACGTGTCCAGCCACCTAAGGTGCGTGTTGTCGCTCCCGCCGCCCCCTTCCAAGCCGTAGAACACATTGCTGTTCGGGTTGAAGTCCGCCGCCTTTACCAAATTTCCAAGAAGCGTTGGACCGATGAGCGTCGCGTTACCGTTACCGTACGCCTTGTTGTAGCTGTAGAAGGAAAAATTATCGACGCCATAAATGTTTCCCGTATTGTCAGCCGCCAGGCCTCCTCCATTTTGGTAACCAAGCAAGGTTGACCCGGTCTGAGATGCCGCGCCCGTCGTGGTATCGACGGTGTAAAACTTTTGATTGTACCCAGAGACCGCATACATGATCCCAGTCGTCGGATCGATCGCGATATCTGTAAGGACCCAACCCAACGGGCCGATCGGAGTAACCAAAGCGGTGGCCGGATCGATGATCACGAGATAGTTTGGGTCGGTCGGAGAAGAGTCCATCGTGATACCGTAAAAGATGCCAGTAAATGGGTGGTAATTCATGCCGGCCATGCCGTAATTATTGCCGGCGGCATCATTCAGCGGACCGACCGTTGTAAGGACGGCGCCGGTGGCCGGGTCAAGGGTGTAAAGAATACCCTGAACACCGAACGTTCCCGTCGCGGCATAAAGCACAGTTAGTCTTGGTGCCGGCGTCGGACGAGGTCTGGGCGTCGGTGTCTCCCGCGCGGCGAACAGACGGAGGCCGACGAGGGCCGCAAAGAAGTAGAGAACTATTCCCCGCGCAGTCATCCAACGAGAAAGAGATAAGCCACGGCAGGGCGATGTGGCAAGCAGATTGGGCTCGTATTGTTTCACGCGGTAACGATTACGGCTCTTTGAAACCGGCCGCGTGCACGTGCGTCTCTACCAGATTGCCAGCGTCATCGTAAACGCGAATCACAGCATCATCTTATCGGCTGCGGTGCATAGCGTATCCGATTGCATTGGTGACTGCATTTGGCTCGCCGCACCATAGGCGACCGAACGGCAGCGCATCGGAAATCAGATCGACACCGCGTTTGTCTTTGCGCGGCTGGATTTCGTAAAGGTGCAACGGGAACGCGAGGCGGTTGGCTGCCACCACTTGGTTACGCCGCTTTATCGCCACGCGATGCTCGCTCAACACGGTCTAGTACTTTCGGTTCTTTTACATTAAGGGTCGATGGGAGCGTTGTTGACTCGCGGCGCAGCCTGTTGCTCGTCGCGGAAGTTATTGCGGTTTCTAATTTCGGATACGCTGGTAGGCAGCGTCGTTGTCGACTGGTTCGAAGGTCGAAACGCCGTCGTTGTTTGCGCGGTGCATGACGTGAGAATTCCCAGCGCCATAACCGCGCAACCGAAGGTGAGGCGAAGTGAGTGCCCCGGAATCGCCCGAAATCTTGCTGAAAAATGGCTACGAAATATCGGCGGCGTAAGCACAACATAGCATCATCTTAGATTTTGAGTCCAGCTGCCATCCCAGTCCGAATTTTATGAGAGCGAAGCTGGCGCGTTTGTGTCACGGTTCTGGCCGGTGTGGGTGGCCGTTGTAAATCGGGGCCGCGCGAAAAGAATTCTTTTTCTATGCGTGCTACCGCATACGTCGGCGAACATTGGTGGATTTCAGGGAGTGTTATGACTTTTGCGCACATCTGTTATGACTGTGACAGCGCGTTAGCACGGGTTTACGATGGAAAACCAGCGGGTGAAGGGAATCGAACCCTCGTGTGCAGCTTGGGAAGCTGCCGTTCTACCATTGAACTACACCCGCAATGGAGATTTTGGATTTTAGATTTTCGATTGCCGATTGCAACCGAAACAAAGTGCCACTGCAGTTCGCATGTTTAACTCGGGCGTCTGTAATGTGCGCCGTCCTCAGCGCAGGGGTGTCCGGCGAGAGCAGCGCTACCGCATTATCCTCTGAGGACAGCGGACCCTACAGCACTCGATCCTCAAAGATCACTGCCACGAAATCACGTCGTCTGCGGCCGTACCGACATTCTTATCGCCTGAGCCACCGGCTCCGTCCGGCCCGAGGGACCAGGCGATTACGCCGATCTGCAGATTCGGCGTCGCACCGGCATTGGCGCTGTAAGGGTTAACTACTTGATTATTGTAATCACCATCGATACGAATGGCGTAATTGTTGCCCCACGGACCGAAATACTGTCCTTTATTTGCCGTTGCTGTTCCGATGCCGGAGCGCGGGTTGGCAGGGTCCTTAACGTCTGGCGGAGAAATGAAGACAATTTGGCGCGTGTTCAGGGTAGCAGCAGCTGGGCAATCCCCGCTTACGGCAGTGCATCCGCGAAGCTCAGTAAACAGAGTCTCGTTTGTCGCCGGAGTTCCTCCGGGACCGAAGGTAACGTCAGTGGTGCCCGAAATCGGGTACTTTCCGTAATCCGTATAAAACGCATTCACCGCGTTGACGATTTGGGTGAGATCGTTTTTTGCCTGCGTACTCCTGGCCTGGTTTTGGACGGCTTTGAAAGCGGGGAAGAGCAGGCCGACCAAGATGGCAATGATGGCGATCACGACCAGCAGCTCGATGAGGGTAAAAGCGTGGGAGTGTCTGGTAGGGGGACGCATGGGGCGAATCCTAGCCGTAACTTGCCCGCTGCGCACGTCAAATGTTTGGAAATGTCTAGGGGTTAAAGAGTTGAACCATTTTAGAAGTGAGATGCCCTTTTAACCCTTCAACGCTTCAACGCTTCAACCGATCACGCCCACTTCGCCATCTGCTCGGGAAACGGGCATTGCGCGCAATCGGAATTGTCCTGCATGCAAAAATCTTCGTAGATCTGTAGTAAACCCTGTTGGTGCGCGACGCTGCGCAGCAATTGTTTTCGGCGCGGATCGTTTCCCAACAGACGCGCGGCAGCGGTTTTAAGTCGGCGGTTCGATAATTTTGCCGGGAGTTTCGCGTATTCGGTCCAAAGGCCCGTGTTCGGTGAAGTCGGAGCTTCGAGGTCGCGCGCCGTCCAAAATGGAAATAGCACGTTGGCGAGGATGTCGGCGATACGCGAATCCCCGATCAGAGCCATTTCCTTCGGCGACGCCTCAGACGTAAGGGTGTAGTGGAAATTCCAAAATGGATGTTCGAGCGCTTGAAAGAAATCGTGTGCTGCACTGACACTGCTTTTGCCGGACGCTCGCTGAAGACGCGGCCATTCGCGCGCAAGAACTGCCAATGCCGCGAGGCGGCGTTGCGGATGATTTACCGGACGGGTGCCGCTCACGTGCCAGGCTTGTGCCGGCAAAATCAATCGCTGCAGATCATCGCGATGCGGCCACCAGCGGTCCCACAGTCGCCGCACGTATTCACGCGCAGATTTTTTGTAGATGTCGAGGTCGGCTGTCTCCAGGAAACCCGCCGCGCCGAAAAGCAACGCCTCGCAATCCTCAGCATGTTCGCGCAGCAACCGCAGCGGCAAACGCTGCGTGAGAAGCGTGAATGGCAACTTGTTTTCCTTGTAACCGAGCGCGGTCGCGATCTCTTGGAAAAGCGTTTCGTCACGTCCGTGCGCGTCGATCTTGTTGCGAATCCGGTTGGCTTTTTGTTGCAGACGAAATTGTGCCGCGGCGTCGAGCACGCTGGAGACGCGTTCTTCCGGCAAGTCTTTAAGCGGCGCCTGACAGCGCCCGGGGCGCGCCAGTGGGATATTTGGGTTGAACGCCTCCGGCAAAGTCGCCGGATTAATGCAGACCTGCGGCACGTTCCGGTTCGATTGTGTGCGCGTGAAAAACGCACGATCACTTCTCTCGACAAACACGTGAAGCACGGTCGCTTCAAAGGCTGGATTGGTTGCGTGACCATGTGTTTCCCAGCTCCGATCCAGCAGATCAATCTCGATGCATCCGGTGATTGGCTCGCCGGCGTTGATCCGAATTGCAGCATCGCAAAAATCCGGTCCGGCTTCGCGGTTCCAAACACCGAACTGGATGATATCGATTTTATCGCCGTTCGTGCTGACGAACTCTTTGCCGAAATCGCCGGCAAACCAACGCGCTTGCAGGTCGAGCTCGGACGGAATTCGCGGCGCGATGAACAGCGCGCGCTCGTGAACGCGTGCGGTGTCGCGCATTTCCACGTAGTGCTCTACGAGCATGCTCATGCGCGGATTATGAGAACAGCCTACGGAAATGTCACGCGCGGTGAGTGGCAATTCTGGGGTCGCGCGCGCGTCTCGCGTGGTCGTTTCGGCGTCGCGCCGAAACAATCTTTCTCTAAAGCATTGCGTTTGCGGCGGGGCTGAGCGCTCAGAAACTCCGCGAACCCGAATCTGCTTCGCCAACACGCGAGACGCGCGCGTGCTAGCCGATCGCGCTCGTCGAATCCGCCCTAACGTGTTCCTGCGGTGCCGGCTCGCGCAGCCGCTCACGTAAGTCGCGAACAATCTGCTCCACTACCGCGGCATCGGAGCGCGGGAAAATGAACGAATACTTTGGGCCTTTCGCTGCGGCAGGTGAAATAACCAGGTTCTCGAATAGGAATAGCGGCTCATGACCTACCGCCGCGTCTTCCAAGTTGATCGTGCGCGCAAATTTGCGAGTTACGAAAACAAGCTTGCGCGGTTCTTCTCTTGTCGCGACGAGCGCGCCAAAAAGATTCGGCGGAATCCGTCGGCCACGCCCACTGATGCAGCGCGCCGTCCAAACAATTGTTTCGCCCAACACGTTTTCGCGGTGGAAAACAGATGCGAGTCGAGTCGGCAATATGATGGGTAATTGCAACGGCACGTTGCGATCTGCTGGTCCGTTCAGTTTTTTCCAAGCCAGCCAAATCTTCGCTTTTGTGGCGCGTAAAATTTTCGGCGCAAAATAAAAGAAGGCGCCGATGCCGATGAGAAAGATGATCAACGCGAGCAAGGGATTGAAATGGACAAGAGCCAGGCCACCCAGCACCGCAATGTCTTCGGCCAGACTTAGCCCGATGTTCGAAAACGGTTCGGGCGATGTGTTGCTGGCGAGTCGCGTCGCTGCTTTGGCAGTGTGCGCTACGAGGCTCGTGCCTCCGGCCAGCAACGCGACGATTGCCGTAAACACAGGACTGGGATGACCCAGCACTTGAATCGCAATCAGAGCGCCGCCGATCGGGCGAATCACGGTGTGCACCGCATCCCAAATCGAATCCACCCATGGAACTTTGTCGGCGAAAAATTCGAGCAAATAGAGAACACCGGCTATGCTGATGATCCATGGGTCGCCGAGGATTTCGAGCGATTGATACTGCGGCGCCAGCGTGATCCAGTGGAAATGGATGGCGAGTCCAGTGGCAAAAACGGTGAGGTAAAGATTGATGCCCGCCAGCGCAGCGAGGCCGAGGGCGACGGCGAGGAGATCGATTCTTTCCACAGAGAAATATACCCCCGGGTTAACAGGTTAAAACAGTCACAATTGCATCGGCTAACGTTTCAACGTTGTAACATTTGTAACCCTTTTAACTTCGTTCAATAATCTGCGCCATGCTCGACATCCGTTTGATTCGTGGGAAACCGGATTTCGTCCGTGAGCGGCTGGCTACGCGCGGAGGCGGTGACGAGGCGACCATCGACGAGGTATTGCGAATCGATGCGGAACGGCGCAAGGCCGAGACTGAGCTGCAACGGTTGCAGTCGGAGCGCAATCGTTTGAGCAAGGAGATCGGTGCGCGACGTTCGCGCAAGGAACCGAGCGAAGAACTTGAAGCCGAAGTGCGAAAAATCGGCGAACAAATTGCCGGTCTAACACACCGCGCCAACGCGCTCGACGAAGAGCAGCGCAACTTACTCTTGAATATTCCAAACTTGCCGCATGCGAGCGTTCCAAGTGGCAAGGATCCCAGCGCAAATCGGGTCGTCCGCAGTTGGGGCGAGAAGCCGCAATTGACCAAAGCTGCCGATCACGTTGCGCTCGGCACGAAACTGAATCTCTTCAATCTCGAATGGGCGGCAAAACTGAGCGGCAGCGGCTTCATTTGTTTTAGCGGCGCAGGGGCGAAGCTCGAACGCGCGTTAATCAATTTCATGATCGGTCTGCACACGCGTGAGCATGGTTATTTCGAGGTCAGTCCGCCGTTTTTGGTCCGGCGCGATTGCATGATCGGCACGTCGCAGCTTCCGAAGTTTGAGGCCGACATGTACGGCTTGGAGGAGAATCAGCTTTTCCTCGCGCCGACGGCGGAAGTGCAATTAACAAATCTCCATCGCGAGGAGATCCTGAACGTTGGCGATCTTCCGAAAAAATTCACCGCCTATACGCCGTGTTTCCGGCGCGAAGCGGGCGCCGCCGGCCGTGAAACGCGTGGCATCATCCGTGTGCATCAATTCGACAAAGTCGAATTGGTGAAAATCGTCGCGCCTGAAACATCGTACGAAGAACTGGAATCGCTTACTGCAGATGCAGAACGGGTGTTGAAACTGCTCGGGTTGCATTATCGAGTGGTCGAGCTGTGCACGGGCGATTTAGGTTTCGGCTCGGCCAAGACGTACGACATCGAAGTTTGGTCACCGGGGCAGAACGCGTTTCGCGAGGTCTCGAGCTGCTCGAACTTTGAAGATTTCCAGGCGCGCCGGATGCAGCTGCGGTTTAAGGATCGCGACGGAAAAAACCGGCTGTGCCACACGTTGAATGGTTCGGGTCTGGCGTTGCCGAGGTTGTTTGCTGCGTTGATCGAGAGTTATCAGCAGCCGGATGGCTCAGTGCGGATCCCGGAAAAGTTAGAGCCTTACTTCGGCGCGCGTGAAATTCGGTAAGTGTAGCGGCGTTTGTGTCAAACACCGAACCGTTGATCAGGCGCTTTGCACAAGCGCCTCTACAACTTTTTCATTATTGCAGCCCCGGTATTCCCAGGCTGCCGAGGCCGCCGGTGATTTTCGTCATCTCGGATTGCGCCACGGCTTTCCCTTGCTCGATCGCTTGCTTTACCGCGCTTAGCACCATTTCTTCGAGAAATTCGACGTCGTTCGGATCGACAACTTTCTTGTCGATCTTGATCGCAATGACGTCGCCCGCGCCGTTTGCAGACACTTTCACCTTCCCGCCGCCCGCGCTCACCTCGACGGTTTTCTGCTCAAGCTCGGCCTGAGTTTTGGCCATTTGCTCCTGCATCTTCTGCGCCTGCTTCATCAATTTGTTTAGATTCATGTGATCAAAGGGCAGTCATGTTAAGCGGAGCGCAGCGAAGTCGAAACATCTATAGATTTTGGCTTAAGAGTAGAGATTCCTCGACTTCGCTCGGAACGACAAAAGCCGTGTAGCAGTGAGTTCACGATCTTACCCTGGCATTGAATAGCTCGATAGCTTCCTGGATTAGCGGTTCGTCCTTGAAACCCTGAGAAGGAGATTGTTCTGGGACTACGGCGTTCCTGGAAGCGAGTTCTTCGTTCACGGTCAGCTTCAAACTCCAGTCCCTCCCGGTGATTTCATGGAGCAGCGTCTCAACGAACTTACGATTTGCTTGTGTGCCCAAGATATCCATCATGGCCTTGTCGCCAGCCGCAAAACCGAGCTTAAAATTACGCCCCTCGGTTCCAAGAACGTGGGCTGCTGAAGCTGAGTTTCGCACAAAGCCCTTCTGTGGTGGAATCTTCGCAAGAACGCGCCGCCAGACGTTTTCGGCATCGACTGTGGCGCTCTTTTGCTCGACGCGTGCTTCTGTAGTGGCAGCCGTGCCGGCTGCACGGGTCTGAGGAGCAGGCGACACGCCTGCCGCCACAGGAACAGATTTTTTCTGCGCTCCGCCTCCGTTGCGAAGCTCACCTAGTTTCTCGATCACCTCATCGAGCGTCGCTTGTCCGAGACTCTGGATCGCCTTGATGATCGCGACTTCGAAATGGAGCTTTTTGTTAGGCGCCCATTTCATCCGTCCTTCGGCTGCAGCAAACTGATCGATCAACTCGAGTAAACGATCGGTCGAAATCAGTTCCGCGTGCGCGGCCAGCGATTTTTGCACGTCAGGATCAACATCTTCGTTCAGAGCATCGGGCTTGGCTTTGAACACGAGCAGATCGCGTAGATAAGCGATCAGGTCAGCCATGAGCCGCATCATATCTTTGCCGGCTTCGCATTGCTCGTGCAACAGATCGATCGCTTCCGGTGTTTCGCCGCGCAAAATCCGCCCTGTTAGACCGCTAACTGTTTGCTCGCTGGTGAATCCGAAAACATTGAGCACATCGCCCTCGGCAATGTTTTCTCCGCAAAAGGCAACGAGCTGATCGAGCATGGACTCTGCATCACGCAGGCCGCCCTCTGCGCCGCGTGCGATCGCGTGTGCGGCCGCAGGTTGCAGCGTGATCTTCTCTTTCTTCGCGATGAATTGCAGGTGCTGCGCGATCAGATTTGCCGGGATTCGATGCAGATCGAATCGCTGGCAACGGCTCAGGATGGTCGGCAGAACTTTCTGCGGCTCGGTCGTAGCAAAAATAAATTTCACATGCTCTGGCGGCTCTTCCAACGTCTTCAAAAGCGCGTTGAACGCGGCTGCCGACAGCATGTGCACTTCGTCGATCAAATAAATTTTGTAACGCCCTTTGGCAGGCGCGTACCGCACGTTTTCACGCAACTGACGCACGTCTTCGACGCTGTTGTTGCTGGCGCCATCGATCTCGATCACGTCGAGACTGTTGCCCGCGGCAATTTCACGGCAGTTGTCGCACACTCCGCATGGCGTAACCGTCGGGCCTTTAACGCAGTTGAGCGACTTCGCCAAAATCCGCGCGGTCGAAGTTTTGCCAACGCCGCGCGGGCCAACAAAAAGATACGCGTGCGCGAGCCGGTTCTGCGCCACCGCGTTTTTCAACGTACGCGAGACGTGGGTCTGGCCGACCAAATCGTCAAACGTCTGGGGCCGATACTTTCTGGCGAAAACCTCGTAACTCACACGTTCAATCTACCTGCGCCAGCGCACCCGTGAAACCAGAAAATAGAATTCTAACTACGAATGGACACGAATGCGCACGAAGATACCAGACCACAGTCTCTGTGATTTTGATTGAGCGTTGGACGTTGGACGTTGAGCGTTGGACGTTTCTGATCATGGCTCGCAGAATTTTTGTCGGTTTCCTTTTCCTGCTCGCGCTCGATTCCTTCGGGCGCGAACCGATCAAATCACCGCCGCCAATGCAGGCAAAAATCGTTCGCGCGCGCGATCTTGGGATTCCGTTCGAAGGCGTACCGGGAAAGTTTGATGCGATTACGGATGTCCCGGGTGTCGAGGTTGGCTACACGACGTTGATCAGCGGCGACGGAAAACTGGAAGTTGGCAAGGGCCCCGTGCGCACCGGTGTTACCGCAATCATTCCGCGCGGTCATGAGTCTCTCAACGACCCGGTTTACGCCGGCTATTTCAGCTTGAATGGCAACGGCGAAATGACCGGCACAGCGTGGCTCGAAGAGAGTGGCTTCCTGGAAGGCCCGGTTGTGATCACCAACACGCATAGCGTCGGCGTCGCGCGTGACGCTGTGGTTGGCTGGCGAATTAAACACGGCGCGCCGGACACTACCGGCTATTGGTGGAGTTTACCCGTGGTCGCCGAAACGTGGGACGGTTGGCTCAATGACATCAACGGATTTCACGTGAAACCAGAGGACGTGTTTCATGCGCTCGACACTGCGCATGGTGGCGTAATTGAAGAAGGGAGCGTCGGCGGCGGGACGGGAATGATCTGCTACGAGTTCAAAGGCGGAAACGGGACGGCCTCACGCCAGATCAATATTCGTCCGGCAGCTGCCGGAAAAGATGCTCCGCCGCAGACGTTTGTTGTTGGAGTGTTTCTACAGGCGAACTTCGGCCGGCGTCCGCAGCTTGTGATCGCCGGGATACCCGTGGGCAAAGACATTCCCGGTGAAGTTTACAAGGAAGAAAGCGGTTCGTGTATCGCTGTCGTCGCAACCGATGCGCCGCTGTTGCCGAATCAATTGAAACGGCTTGCCCGGCGCGTGTCGCTCGGCCTTGCACGAACGGGAACGGTTTCCGGCAACGGCTCCGGCGATTTATTCATCGCCTTTTCAACTGCCAATCCAAACGTCGCCAGTCCGAATCAAATCACGCACAGCGTCCAAACAATTCCCAATGACCTGATGGATCCACTTTTCACGGGCGTCGTGCAAGCCACTGAAGAAGCAGTCGTGAATGCACTGGTGGACAATCATTGCATGACCGGCCGTGACGACCACCGCGTCGAAGCGCTGCCGCACGATCGCTTGCGCGAGCTCATGAAGCGTTCCCGCTGAGCGCGAATGCTGTCCTCAGCGCAGTGGCTGTGCGGCTAAGGCCGGCTCTATCAACCGATCACCAAAGCCGGAATATCTGACGGGCGTTTGACTCATTTGCTCCGCTTGCCTCGGCCTTCGGCCCTCCCGTTTATATCGCCCGGCTCCCCGCCGGCTTTGTTCTGTGAACCCCGAACGCATTCGATGCTGACACAAACGCCCTACAGTCTTTACTTTGTTGCTTTCTGCAACGAGGCCGGGTCGTCGAGCAAGATCCACTCAACCACTGAAATCGGCAGGCTGCCATTCTTGATCAGGTCATCATGAAATTGGCCGAGGCGAAAATTTTCGCCAGCACGGTCCTTGTAGCGACCGAGCAGATTCATGATCTGCCATTTGCCGGTGATGTAGCTGATCTTTTGTGTCGGGCTTGAAGCCGCGCCGGCTGCTTCACCTTCAGCTGCTTCGCGATCCAATCCGCCGGCGTCCATGAAGTATTTGACGGCTTGTTCGAAGTTCCAGCGGCCGGTGTGCAGATTCACGTCCACGCCGATTCGCGCCGCGCGATAACGCGACAATCGCAGGATTTGTCCCTGCGCGGGCGAGTTGTTTGGATAAAGACCGGTCCGCATCAACATCTCCTCGCCATAGAGCGCCCAACCCTCAACGAAGACTGTATCCTCGTGCTGGCGGCGGATCTCGTCGGTTAGATGATTTGCAATCGAGAGTTGGAGAAAATGCCCGGGAATACCTTCGTGCCCAAGAATTGGTCGGGGATCTTCGATCGCCGCGCGAATGTAAAAGTTTTTCGACTCAGGATTATAAGTCGGAATGAAAAAGAAACCCGTCGAATCTCTGTCGTAAACGCCCGGCGGATTCATGAAGCCACCCGGGCTGGTCGGCTTGAACGCGTCAGGCAACTGTCGAATTCGAAACGGTCCAAGATAATCCGGTAATGTTACGAGATTATGCTCCTTCAAGAAGCTGATCATTTCTGCTTCGCGACTCTCGTATGCTTTTAAAAACGACTCCTGATCAGCCGGGATGTTTGCAGCGCGTCTTGGATCTGGATCGGCCAGTTTCGGATCGCGAAGTAGCGCCTCCAGGGCACGATAACGCGCCAGCTCGGCGCGCCCGATCATCTCCACTTCCGAGGCGCTGAGCGGCAGAAGCAAAATGTGCTTGAGGTAGTAATTGTAGTTCGCTTCGCCCATCGGCGTAAAATCCACCATTGTCGGTAGGCGCTTCTCCAGTTCATCGGCATAGTCATGCAAAGCTGCGAGAGCTGCACCGCGCGCTTTCAGCAGTTCCTCATCCTCGTTAGGCGCAAGGTCTACATCGAGCGCCATCAGGCTGTTATTCAAAAGCGGGTCGATCGAGCGCGCGGACTTGATCGCAAGCTGCGCGTAAAGCTTTACGGGGTTTTGCAAATTGCTCAGGCCTTGTTTTAATAACGCCGGCATCTGCTTCAGACGCGCGGTGGCGGCGAGCGCGCGTTTCCTGGGCGTGTCGTATTCCTTCTTTAACAGCGAAAAGATGGCGTTTGTGCATTCGCCGGTGTAAACCTGCGGATTCGTGCGCTCGAATTTCAGAACGCGTTCGCCGAACTCGACATTCTCAAGCTGTGCGCGAAAGAGAATCCAATCGATGCGCTCCTCCTTCGGCCAGTTGTCGGTTTTCATGCCACGCACTTCGTCCAGGAGCGAACGCACGTGCTGTGCGCGCTCCGCGATTTTAGCAGACGAATAATCGGTCAGCCGATCGTCCCATGTGTGAAGTCCGGCCTCGCTGCTGCGGACAGGATAATTTTCATTCCGCCACGCGTAATAATTGTCGGCCATCTTATGCAACGTTGCAGTCGCCGCGCTTACGCTCTGGTTCTTGAAAGCTTCTGCCTTGATGCTTGGAGTCGATTTTGTGATCAACGCCTTGTTCGAAACGTCTGGGCGGCGTGCAGCGGATGATTGCGCCGCTGCATTCATTGAAATGACAGCGCCTAAAGCAAAAGCGGCTGGGAAAATAATGAAGGACTTCACTGGGCTGATTTCTATTACGTTCCGCAGAATGTAAAGCGGCAAAACATATCGCGTGTGTTCTTTACGATAATTAGCGCTTTCCCTGTAGCCGCCGCCCTGCGGGCGACGGGCGCGCTTCGCACCCACCTTTGCGTAGCTTCGGCGCGGCAAGCAGCGAAGCGACTACAGTTTACGCGCGATCGATGTAAACGATCTCGCTTTGGTACGGCCAATCTTCAGCTTTCTCCACTAATCCTGCGCGCACCGGGTTCTCACGGACGTGATTCCATTTCTGCCCATAACTTTCGTTGCTTCGTAAGGCGTGATCGAAGAAACCCCGTTGCCAAATTCGCCGCGATTGCTCTGCTCGACGCGACTACTTTCCCAAGACGCTGATTTAGCATTCCAATCCAACGGCCTAATTCGAAGTCATCCGGCCCGCATACGAACAGATGCAGGTGATCTGGCATGATAACATAGCGACCTACTGCCATGTTGCATACCGCATACGCGCTTGTGGCGAATTCGAGGAACGCGGCATTCACGGAATTGGTTGCCAAGAATTTCCGGCGCTGATGCGAACAAAATGTGACGAAGAACAAGGGATTGTTACCGTAAATGCGAGCGAGCCGAGGCGGAAGCTGTGGATAATCGGTCATATCGTAGTGGCCTGTAGCCGCCGCCCTATGGACGGCGCGCGCTTCGCACAGCGAAGCGGCTACAGCAGCGCGCTGCTCGTTAGTCGTTCTCTTCCAGTTCTTTAAGCAGTTGCTTCTTCAAATGCCGGCGCGCCGCCTTTTTGATCGCGCGTCGCTCTGCGGCTACGCCTTGCTTCTCCGCCTGACGCTCGCGGCGTGTTCGCGGTTCCACGGTTTGCGACACGTGCCGGATCTTCGGCCGGCGCGCCCCGATGTTTCGCTCTTTTGGTTTCGCATACGAATCCATGGAAAATTAGCGCTGCCTGTTGGCGATAAAAATAACAGGAATCGCGGCAAGCTGAAGAATCATCGAAAAGAGCGCCACAGCCACGACTGATTTGTCGTAAAGCAGTCCAATCGTCGCGCTGCCTAGAAACCAGGCGATTCCGAATCCGGTATCAAACAAGCCGAAAGCCGTGCTTCGTTTTTGCGGAGGAATGACGTGCGTGAGCATCGCTTGAAACAACGCGCCTTGCGCGCTCATTCCGATCCCCCAGAAAATCATCCCGACCAGTGCAAAGCTAAATGTGCCCAGAAGAACAAGCGGCGCAGCTGCGGCCGAAATGAGAAATGCGAACAATGAAATGTTCGCGCCGAACCTGTCGAACAGCCGACCTAACGGGATTGATGTGAGCGCGCCACTGGCCATCGCCACGGCGTAGAACAGCGGAATCCAATTCCTCGGTACGGCATCCGCTTTTTGGAAATGAAATCCGATCAACGCGAAATCAGCGAAGCCGGCAGCGATCAACGCGCCCGCGACGAAATAAGTCCAGTAGGCGCGGCTCAGATTCGCACTGGCAACAGTGTGTTCGGCGCCCTGCTCCAGTTCGTGCGGCCGCGGATGCAACAGGCTGGCTGCAAGCAAAGTTGTTAGACAAAGCAAAGCGGGGATGAGCAATACGGCGAAGCCGGTATGGAACCCGCCGTGAAGCCAAAGAATCAGCGCCATCAGCAACGGGCCGATTGTGGCGCCCGCCTGATCGAGCGCTTCGTTGAGGCCGAATACCCAACCAGCGCCGATTGATTTGCCGGCATAAGACAGCATGGCGTCCACGGTGGGTTTGCGTATTCCGCGACCGACACGCTCTGCTACGACTAGAGTTGCCGCGATCGGCCATTGCATGGCGAGCGCGAGCGCCGGGACGGCGAGCATGTTGACGGCGTACCCCAGAAACGCGAACACCCAGTGACGGTGGAATTTGTCCGCGAAATATCCCGAGACCGAGCGCAACGCGTACCCCATGAGTTCGCCCAAACCTGCTACAAACCCCAGAACGGCGGCGCTTGCGCCTAACGAGCCAAGAAAGGGTCCGACAATCCCGCGCGCCCCTTCGTAGGTGAAGTCGGCGAAGAAATTTACGATGCCGATAATCAGGACGAACTGGAGCGCCGATCTGCTTTTCATTTCACGACATCCGTGTTCATTCGTGATTTACTTGTCGCGCCATAGCTTTAGCGAAGGCGGATTCGTGGTTACCAAATGAAGACTCTCGGGATCATCGGCGGGCTTGGACCTGAAAGCACACTCGATTATTACCAACGGATCATCGCGCTTTATCGCAAGCGCACTGGCGACGGGCATTATCCGGAATTTGTCATCATCAGCGTTGATCTGAGAAAGGGACTCGATTTCATGGACGCAGACGACCTGAGCGGCATGGCTGATTTCTTGCTCGAGGCAATCGGCAGGATTTCGCGGGCTGGCGCAGAGTTCGCGATAATTTCGGCAAACACGCCCCACATCGTGTTTGACGACGTTGCACCAAAATCACCGATTCCACTGATCAGCATCGTGGAAGCAACCTGCGCCGCTGCGAAAGCGCAGAACCTGAAGCGGCTGGCCTTATTCGGCACGCGCTACACGATGCAGGCAAATTTTTATGCGAAGGTTTTCACGCGCGAAGGCATCGAGCTTTTCGTGCCGGACGCGCACGACCAGGATTATCTGCATGAGAAATATTTCAGCGAATTGGTTCCCGGGAAGTTCCTGCCCGAGACTCGCGCCGGTTTGCTAGCCATTGTTGATCGAATGAAAGCAAAGAACAGCATCGACGGCGTCATCCTCGCCGGCACCGAACTTCCGCTAATCCTCCGCGATACAGACCACAACGGCATCCCGTTTCTGGACACGACAAAGATCCATGTCGAAGCAGCCGTTGGTGAGATGCTCTCCTGACGTGTTTAATCGCAAATCGCCTGCAACGGATGCGAAGCAACGGCCAGGCTTTCCAATCAGCAATCGGCAATGGCAAACTGGGCGGTGAAGGGTTCGAACCTCCGACCTACTGGGTGTAAACCAGCCGCTCTACCACTGAGCTAACCGCCCGCCTGCGCCAACCAGCCTTCGCGCAAGGCTGCGGCGAGTAAGAGATTACCGCGTGGCAAGGCCGCTTCAAGTAAAGTGATAAGCGATACGTGAACGGGGCCAGTCAACGCGAAGCATTTTTTTTTAAAACGCGAACAATCCGGATCGCTGACGCGCATTGTGGCGACGGAAAGCGTTTGTTGTTCGCGCTGACGAGAAGCTGACCGCGTTTGTGGGGCTTGAATCGGCGATTTGCTTGAATTGAGCGAGCTGACACCGCAAGTAGTGCTGAAGGGTCCTGTGGAGTGTCTGACGTTCAAAGGCGCGCGTGTCACACGGCGCATACCCGTCTTCTCTACCGATCGTGGCTACAGCATTTGCGAAATTGCCTCTAGAGGTTGACCATTGCCCGATTTCCAGTTGCCGGAAAAACGAATGACGAACCAGCACACCGGTTCCGGACATACATTTTCCTGTCGGGCGGCGCGAGATTATCGTCACGTTTGGCCCAATGTCTTATGAGCGGCTTCTTCGAAGAGTTGCGGCGACGAAAAGTGTATCGCGTGGCGATCGCGTACATCGTTGCGAGTTGGGCGCTCGCGCAGGGTCTTGCCCAGGTCCTTCCGGTTTTCGACATTTCGAACTCGGTGATCCGGGTGATAATCGCGTTGTTGCTGATCGGTTTTCCGGTCGCGCTTGTTCTCGCCTGGGTATTCGACGTGACGCCGCAAGGAATCATGGTGACGCCTGCTCCCCGCGCTCACCGGCGTCGCAATCTCATCTTGCTCGTAGCCGCA
>Ga0126383_10001020_pt1 | contig 16862 bp, 11 predicted proteins | sample PanSoiMetPlot_35_FD_96882 | JGI IMG/M metagenome (GOLD analysis project Ga0126383, IMG submission 96882) | Tropical forest soil microbial communities from Panama - MetaG Plot_35 | ecosystem: Environmental > Terrestrial > Soil > Tropical forest > Bulk soil | place: Panama | collected 2016-02-17
GACCAGGCGCTTGCTGCCCATCTTGCGCATCAGCTCGTTCTTCTCCTCGACCACCACCAGCTCGCCCTTGTTGATGACGCCGACGCGGTCAGCCATCAGCTCGGCTTCCTCGATGTAGTGGGTGGTCAGGATGATGGTGACGCCCGAGTCGCGCAGCTCGCGCACCACCTGCCACATCCCCTGGCGCAGCTCGACGTCGACGCCGGCGGTCGGCTCGTCGAGGAAGAGCACCTGCGGCTCGTGCGCGAGCGCCTTGGCGATGAGCACGCGGCGCTTCATGCCGCCGGAGAGGGTGATGAGCTTGCTGTCCTTGCGATCCCACAGTGCCAGGGAGGAAAGAACTTTCCTGATAAAGGAAAAATCCGGTTTCTTGCCGAACAGGCCGCGGCTGAAGTTCACCGTCGCCATGACCGACTCGAACGGCGTCATGGCGAGCTCCTGCGGCACAAGGCCGATCATCTCGCGCGCGGCGCGCCACTCGCGCAGGATGTCGTGGCCGCCGACGGTCACCTGGCCCCCAGACGGATTGACGATGCCGCAGACGATGTTGATCAGCGTCGTCTTTCCCGCACCGTTCGGGCCCAGCAGCGCAAAGATCTCGCCCTTGTCGATCGCGAGGTCAACGCGCTTCAGCGCCTCGCGCCCGCCGGCGTAGGTCTTGGAGACGCCCTGGATGGAGAGGATCGGCGGCAAGTCGCCCATTATCGCCGGGCGCGACGCTGGCGCCTGCAGTCGGCCGCCGTGGTTTCGCGAAGGACCTCGGCGAGGCGCGGCGTCGCCGGCCCACGCCCTTGTGGCTAACCGGAATTCCGGCCTCCTAACTCAAACGAACTGAGCCGGCCGGCTGCTCATGGCCGATCAGTGAAGTCGGCGAAGGTCGGCTTCCTTAGAGCTCGCGCGAGCCGAGACCAGCCGGCATCCGTGCCTTCCAAATGTACGGGAGGGCCAGGGAGTGCAGCGCGCGCCGCGAGGTGCGCGCGTGGCTTCAGTGCTTCAGTGCGACCCGATCTGCAGCTGGTCTGCGGAGCTCGCAAACAGGAACATCAAACGCACCGCCGGGTCGTGCAGGTGCGCAAAGATCGAGCGCGTCCACACCGAATCCGAGAAGCTTTCGCCGCAGTTGTCGCCGTAGGCCGTCGACGCCACGCGCGAGACCGCATCCATCATCGCGGTGTCGAACGGCTGCACGTCGGAGAAGCCCAGCTTGCGCTTGACAGCGGAGTTCGCAACCATGGTCACGCCGCTGGACGTCAGCCGGTAGGTGTCGAAGTACTGATGCTGCGGCATGATCGGAATGCCCTGCGCATCGAGAAACGCCTTCAGGTCGTCGTCCTTGTACGGGAACGGCAGGCCGGACCAGAAGTTGTTGAACAGGCCGTCCCAGTGGTTCGGGATGTAGACCTTCGGATGGATCACGGGCACGACCAGCTGCGCCAGCGCCCGGCCACCCGTCCCGATCCACACGTCGACGCTCTTCAGCCCGGCGTCCACCATCGCCGCCTTCAGGTTGTTGAGCGGCGAGCCGTAGTTCACGCCGTCGACGACGATGTCCTTGTCGAAATCGAAGGCGCTGGCCGAGTTCTGCACGAAGAAGCTCAGGCGCTTGCCGCGGTTGTCGAGCGTGAAAAGGAACGCCCGGCCGCCGCCGCCGTTCGGATAGTCCTCGCCGACACCGGCGCGCAGGCCGCCCGTGACGGGATCGGGTACCGGCGGTCCCGACAGCTCACGTGCGAAGTGCTGGATCGGATTGGTGTCGTTGCCGCTGTGGTTGTACCGCACCACCCGCATCGTCACGCCGTTGCCGAGATGGAGTGCTTCGCCGCCGTTGACCACTCTGCATTGCCGCACCGGCAGGCCCTGCGCTTCCGCCTGGAAGCAGGTCGACAGTCCGCCGATCAGCGGCGCGCCGGTGATCTTGGCCCAAGTGGGTGTGTCCCAGGTGTGGTCGAAATGGCTGTGCCCGGCGACCAGGTAGTCGAGTCGGCCATGGTCGGGCAGCGCCCTGATGACGCGCGCCACGTTGGCGACTTCGACGGTGCGCGGTCCGATCGTGGTCGCGAACATGTCGTTCGGGAAGGTCGGCGAGGCCACGAAGAACGGCGGGCCGGGAACGCGGCTGATGTAGCCGTCCATCACGATCTTCAGGTCGCCGACCTTGAAGTACCAGTTGGCGATCGACATCCACGTCAGTTCGATGTCGTTCGATGCGCCGTCGTGACCGCCGTGCGCGTCGTCGTCGTGCGATCCCGCTCGCACGCCGACGCTGACGGCCAACACCGTGGCAAGCGTCAATAGCAAACGCGATGGTTTCACTTATTGTCTCCTTTGTCGACGTTGTCGCTCCTGCCACACGAGCGCGCTAGGCTGGTGTTACGCGGCGGCGACCTCGGTGGTAGTGCAGCGTTCGCTTGCGGTTCATGGAAGCCTTCTAATCAATCATCATCGTCGTCTTGGCAATGCCGTGCTCGTCGCCCGCCAATTTAGTACCGGCGAAGCGCCGAGGCCCCTAGCCTGGAAACAAAATGTCGAGATCAGAAAGGTCGTGGCGATAAAGATAAAGTCCGCGCCCGGCGGAGGCTTCGTGCTCGCGACAAGGGCAAACCAGGCGGCGATCGAGCTTAGGCGCCGCGCGGCGGCGCTCGAAGAGCGCCGGCGCAGTGCGGAGACGGATCAGCGCGATCGAGGCGGAACTGAGTGCATGCTCGCTGGTTGCACGCTGCGTCAGCAATGACGGCGTGACGCAGAGGCCGGGGAAAGCAAAAGCGTGGAGCTGATGAGCGGTGGCGAGCGCGCGTGCGTTACGAGTGGTTGACCCGCGCTATCGCGCTCTACCTCGCCCAGAACTCCGGGCCGCACTATGAGCCATTGTTTGTTTGTAATCCTTACCAGTGGCTAAACTTGCCAACGACTGACCCTCCGTCATACCCTCGGGCCTCGACCTAAGACAGGAAGCCTCATGGCGACGCAACCGACGGGGACGCAACTGGTGCTCTGGCACCAAACATTGAACACCGACAACACTTCAGGAGTCTTCAATGGCCCAATTGGCCCGAAAGCTACGAGTCGCGCACTCCGAATAGACAGCTCCATCTCCGAGGGTGTCCACCTCGCGCAACACAAGAAGCAGTACTGATGCTCCATCAGTTCGCTAACCTCCCCACGAGCTACTTGCTGATGTCGTTTGCGTTCGCCATCTTCAGTGGCTTGGTTGGTTTCTTCATCGGGCATCTGCGCGGCATCCTGATGTGCCAGACCTTGTTGAAGAAGGTCGTCGATGCCAACGTTTGCTGGCGCTCAAGGAAGACGCCGCGCGGCGAGCCGTTCGCTATCGAACCTCAGCCAGAAAGTCCGACCGCGGCACCTAAGAGGCGTCGGGGTCCGTCGTCGTCTTCCACGTCGTAAAGAATTTGGCCGCCGCTGGTGGTGGCCCACAACTCAAGTCGGCAGCGGCGGGCGCAGCAACGTTAGTGCGTGCCCGCCGCTACCTCCAGAACTACTGCTTCAGCGAGCGATACAGCGCCGTCTCGAAGTCAACGAATCCGGTGTAGGAGGCGATGTCCTGGAACGGCAGGATTTGCGACGCCCAATAGCCGCCGACGCCGTTCTTGCGGTCGATCCAGTAGAAGCAGTTGGGCAGCCCGGCCCACATCAGTGAACCCGCCGGGCGTCCGGAGGGTGTCTCCTCGCGGTTGAACTGGAACGTGTAGGCCCAGCCCTTGGCCACGCCCGGGAAGAACTCGCCCGTGTTGGTGATCAAGGGCATCGAGGTCGGCCAGCCACCGCTCGCCAGGCCCAATTTCGCCAGCCCGTCTTCACACATCTGCGCCACAGTCTCGGCCTTGAGCACGCGACCGTTGGGCCCGGCACCGTCGTTCAGGAACATGCGGATGAACTTCATGTAGTCACCCACCGTCGAGTACAGCCCGAGGCCGCCGGCTTCGAGTTCCGGGGGTTGCGGCAACGCGAGCTCCGGCAGCGGCGTCACTTTGCCGTCCTGAGCCCGCTGATGGATGGTTACCCGGCGCGTCTTCATCGAGTCGGTCATCGTGAAGGCCATGTCCTGTATGCCGAGCGGGCCGAAGATGCGCTCCTTCATCACTTCGCCCAGGCGCTTGTCGCGCTGCTGCTCGACGATCTTGCCGAGCCAGTCGATGTTCACGCCATAGGTCCAGCGCTCGCCCGGGTCGTGCAGCAGGACACTCTTGATCGACGCGTCGGTGCAGGTCAGGACCGAAGGGACGCCGGTGGCCTCACGGTATTTCAGATCGTCGGCGCTGAAGCATTCGTAGCACAGGCCGGACGTGTGAAGGATGAGGTCGTTGACCGTGATGTCCCGCTTCGGCGGGCGGGTCTTTGGCCGGCCTGCCGCGTCGAACCCCTCGAGCACCCGCAGTTCACCGATGGCCGGCACGTATTTCTTCGCCGGGTCTGACAGGCTGATCTTGCCTTCCTCGACCAACTGCATGACGGTCACACCAGTCACCGCCTTCGTGGTCGAGAAGATCGCAAACACCGAGTCAGTGGTCATCGGCTGGTCCTTGCCCAGTTCACGCTTGCCGACGGCGCCCTCGTACACGTTGCCACTGCGCCCCGTGGCCATCGCCACCACGCCGGGCGCACCGCCGAAGCGATTGACCGTGTAGTCGAGCACCGTGTCCGCGACGGTTTTGAACTTCGAGTTCATGCTTGTCTCCTTGCGGAAGCGGGCGGCAGTGTGACCAGCCGGTTCCGGCCGCCCACGAGACCGGCAGGTGGGTGAAGTATGTGCCCCCCGCAGGCCTCAGCCCATTTGTCGGCCTTGCCCATCGGCTGTCAAGATGCACCGGTTCCTGGCAGTCGAAAGCTGCGGCCGCGGCGGGAGGGTCGGTGCAGTATCGCGCCAAACGAAAAGGCGCGCATTGGCCACGCCACACGCTTTGGCAACGTCCGCTTCCGGATGGGCTCGGAAGCACCGCCGAGCGGCCGGTCATGGCCCGATAAGCGACCGGAGAAAGTTTCCGCGTCGCATCGGCAGGGGCTGAGCGGAGCGCCGCCTCCGCGCGCCGCGGGCTGCTACTTGGTGGTACCCACGGGAACGTTAAGCGTCACGTCGGTGGTCGCCGCGCTGTCCGCGCGAACGACCAGGCGGCGCTGCGCGGTCTGATCGCGCAGCGAGGCCGTCAGGTCGTAGGTGCCGGGTGGCACCTTGGCGAAGAAAAACGGCCCCTGCGTGGTCGTCGTGACGAGCGCCTTGCCCTGTGCGTCCTTGAGTTCGACCTTCACCTTGGCAAGGAATGCGCCGCCGCGCCCCGAGAACGTCGCGCGCAGGTTGAAGTCGGAGGCCGCTGCGCGAAACGCCTCGGCCACGTCACGCCCGACGCCGCCGGTGACGAAGGCGATGCCGTTCTGCGTTTCGGGCGCGGGCATCACCTGCGCAACGGCCGGCGCGGCGATCGCGGCGTTCACCAGCACGACGACAACGAAATGGCGCATCTTCATTCGAGACCTCCATATTTCTGCCTTCAAGTTGGCACCTACGGTGCATCCATTGCCAAGGCGGAGCGCCTCGGCGAGCTGCTGACCGACCGGGGTCGCGCCGGAAAGGCATTTGCCACACGTGCCGATCGGAAGACGGCACGCCCGGATCCATTTAACGCCTTTGCAATATCCGCGCGAGGCTTGTCGCGAGGTCGCGGGCGAGCAGTGGCTTCTTCAGCACCTCGTCCGCGCCCGCCTTGCGCGCCGCGCTCGCCACCGCGCCCCCGACAAAGCCGCTCACCAGCAGGACGGGAATGTCCCCGCGAATGCCGCGCACTTCGCGGATCAAGGCGGTGCCCACCATGCCCGGCATGCGCTCGTCGGTGATCACGGCGTCGAAACCCGTGGGTTCAGAGCGAAACGCCTCCAGCGCCGCTGCGCTCGACGTGAAACCCGAAGGCGCATACCCGAGTTCCTCCAGCGTGCGCGCCGCAAGCCTCATCAGCGGCTCCTCGTCGTCGACCACCAGCACCCGCTCGCCCGCCCCGCGCGGCAAGACGGGCTCGCTGTCTTCCTCAGCGGAATCGCCAGCATCGCCAGTGCGTGGAAGGTACACAATGAACTCGGTGCCCGCGCCGAGCGTGCTTGTCACGTCGATAGCGCCATTCATGTCGGCGACGATGCCATGCACCAGCGACAGTCCAAGGCCGGTGCCTGTGCCCGTCTCCTTGGTGGTGAAGAACGGATCGAACATGCGCTCGAGCACTTCGGGGCTCATGCCGGTGCCGGTGTCTCTTACCGTGAGCGCGATGTACTCGCCGGGCTCCAGGGTACCGACCGTCGCGAGGCGCGGTGTGTCGACGCGCGCCAGCTCGAGCGCTACGCACAGCGTACCGCCGGAGTGCATGGCGTGAACCGCGTTGGTAGCGAGGTTCAGCAATACCTGATGGACCTGCGTCGGGTCGCCGCGTGTCGCCGCCGGGCCTGCGCTTAGCTTGGCATCGATACGCACGCCCTCGGGCAGCTTGGCCGCGACGAGATCCAGAGCCTCGCGGACCACCTTCTCCACGTGCACGGCGACGCGCTCGCCCGTGCTCCGGCTGCTACTGAAGGCGATGATCTTGTCGACCAGCGCGCGGCCGCGCTCGCCGGCCACGATGATCGCGTCGACATCGCGGCCGAGCCGGCTCCCCTTCGGGGCATCGCGCGCCACCATTTCGCTGAAGCCGAGAATCGCTCCCAGGATGTTGTTGAAGTCGTGTGCGATGCCGGCCGCAAGGGTGCCCAGCGCCTCGAGGCGCTGGGCCTGGCGCAGCTGCTTCTCGAGGCGGCGCAACTCTTCCTCGGCCGTGTGCTTCTCCGTCACGTCGAGCACGAAGCCAACGAGCCGCTCGGGCTCGCCTTGGCTGTCGAACAGCATGCGTCCCTTCGATTGCACCCAGCGCGGCGCGCCGCCCGGGATCACTACGCGATATTCGGAGGACATCTCTCCGGTCTGGCCAGCGACCGCGAGCGAGCTATTGACCGCGGCCCAATCCTCCGGGTGAACGAGCTTCTTCCAGCTTTCGTAGCTCCCGTCGAAGCGGCCGGGCGCGACGCCGAAAATCCCTTCGAGCTCGGCCGACACCCGGACGGTCCAGGACACCGGCCACTCGCTCGTTGCCGCGGGAGCGCCTCTGCGCCACTCGAACGCCACCGCGCGTGCCGCCTTCTGTGCGAGGTCGAGCATTTCCTGGCGCGCGCGCAGCTCCTCCTCGGCGCGCTTGCGCTCGGTGATGTCGTTGAAGAGGATTCCGACGCGCCTGAGCTTCGGGTCTTCGAGGCGGAATGCATAAACGTCGTACCAGCGTCCGAGTTGCCTGGCTTCGTTTTCAAAGCGCATCGGCTCGCCCGTCAGTGCGATCTTGCCGTAGATCTCGAACCAATGTTCTTCGTGCTGTGGCGCGATCTCGCGCATCCGCCGGCCGACGGCGTTCTTGATTCCTGTCTGCCGTTCAAACGACGGGTTGACTTGCAGAAAACGGTAATCAACCGGCTTTGCGTTCTCGTCAAACAGAACTTCAATGGTGCAAAAACCCTCGTCAATCGAATCGAACAGCGTGCGGTATTTCTGTTCCGATTCGTGCAGCTCCTCCTCGATCGACCTTCGCTCGGTGATGTCACGCAGATACGCAGTGAACAGCCAGTCTCCGCCGACTCGCGTCGCCGCGACAGCGAGCTCGACCGGGAACTCGCTTCCGTCTGCCCGCAGCGCGGCAAACTCTAGCCGCTTGCCGACCACCTTCGTTTCCCGGGTTTCGAGAAAGCGCGCCAGCCCTAGGCGATGCGCTTCACGCTGGCGCCGTGGAATGATCAAGTCTGCGAGGTCGCGGCCGAGGGCCTCGCTTCGGAGCACACCGAACGTGCGCTCGGCGGCAGTATTGAAGTCCACGATCCGACCGTTCTCGTCCATCGCAATGACGCAGTCGAGTGCGGTGTCGAGCACCGCGCCTTTGCGCGCCTCGCTGCGCCGCAGAGCCTCTTCTGCCGATCTCGCCTCCGTGACATCGGTCACGGCAGTGCTGACGCGTAGCAGCGCGCCCGCAGGAGCGCGCAGGCACAGCTGCGTGGCGTGCATCCAGCGCACCTCGCCACGGCGCAAGATGCGCATGCCGAACTCCAGGCGGGTCGAATTGCCGGCGTAATGCTCCTGCATGACCTCGACGACGCGGTCGCGGTCTTCCGGATGGATCGGCAGCCGGGAGAGGAAATCCGCGCGTCCCGCAAAACGCGCATCTTGCGGAAGCCCGAGCATCCGCAGCAGGCGCGGCGACGCGTAGAACTCGTCGGTTGCGACGATCCAGTCGGTATGGCCGTCGCCGGTCGCGTCGACGGCCAGCGCATAGCGCTCCTCGGAACGGTGCAGCGCGGCCTCGGACTGCCGGCGATCACTGTTTTCCTGCTGCAGCTCCATGTAGAGACGGGCGTTCTGGAGCGAGATGGCAGCTTGCGATGCGAGCAGTTCCAGCACCCCGATGCGCGAAGACGTGAAGGCATGCGGCACCAGCGCGTTCTCGAGATACAGCACGCCGATCAGCCGGGCCTGCTTCAGCAAGGGCAGACACAGCACCGAGCGTGAGCGCCGCGCCGCGAGGTAGGGATCGCTCGAATACGGGTTGGGCTGCGCTGCGTCCTCGAGCAGCACGCTCTCGCGCGTGCGCAGCACGTAGCGCAGGACGGATTCAGGCAGATCCGCTGGGGTCGCTCGTGCATGCTGCACGCTGAGCTCCACTTCCTCGCGGACGGCCGCGGCCCGCGCTTCGATGTAGGGCACCTCGCCCTGCGGCACGATCAGTAGGCCGCGCTGCGCTCCGGCGTGCTCGAGAGCGATCGTCATCAGCTTCTCGATGAGGCGCTCGAGCACGATCTCGCCCGACACCGCCTGTGACATCTTCAGCACGCTCGCCAGGTCGAGCTGCTCGATCGGCGCCCCGATGGGGCTGGTGGAAGACGCGGGCACCACGGCCTGCCGCAGCGCCGGGTAGGCGTCGTCCAACTGGCGCAGCTTGCCTTCGGCGCCCCACGATGCATAGCCCGCGCGTGCGTCGCGCAGGTGGGCCAGGCCGTTGTTCCGCAGGCCGCGTTCGAGGTAGAAGCGGCCCGCCAGTTCGGCGGCCAGCGCTCCGTTGTGCACGAAGCGCTGTGCCTGCGCCGAGCGTATGGCATTCTCGTACAGGCGCATGGCATCGAGGTCGCGGCGCTCGATCCGCGCGATCTCGGCAGCCAGCAGCGCCTCGCGATTCTCGAAGTTGGCGGGACAGGGGCCGGCCCAGGCCGCGATCTGGCGATGGTGTGCGGACAACGGCGCGAGATCGCCGCGGCCGGCGTGAGCCAGCGCGGCATAGAAGTGAAAGTCAGCCGTCTCAAACGAGGCCGGCGAAGTCCACAGCAGCGGCTGGGCCTTGGCCGCTGCCGCGACCGCGCGCTCATGCTCCCCGGCAAGCACGCAGGCCTGGAGCTTGCGGATCCAGTAGACGCATGTCGGGTTAGCAAGGCCCGGGTCCGATTGAAGATGGCGCTCGAAGGCCTCTTCGTCGAACTGCGCATCGCTGAAACTCGCGAGGCCCGTGGTCGTACCCCTGAGCGCGCGGATCAGGCCGAGGTGGCCGGTGAGGATGTCCTTCACCAGCCCGAAGCGAGCCTTTGACGCGAACTCGAGGCCGAGCTCCGCTTCGCGCTGCGCCTGATCGAGCGGGTCGCCCGATGCGATCAGGTCCGTCATCAGGCAGTACAAGAGATAGCCGGCGAAGGTGAGGTCGCCGGTCTCATGGGCCGCTGCCAAGCCACACCGAAGCCAGTGTCGACCGCTCTGGATGTGCTCGCTCCAGGGGTTCACGCAATAGGCGAAGTTCAGGTACACGCGGGCGCGAAAGCGGTCCAGCCCGCGCTCGCCGCAAAGCTGCAGTGCCAGCTTGCCGAACTTGAAGCCCGCCGCCTGGTCGCCGAAGCGCGTCCTGAGCAGGAAGCCGAGCAGGGAGTAGGCGTACACCGTGCCGTTGCTGTTGCCGTGCTCCAGGCCAAGGTTGGCGATGCGGCACACGACCAGGCACACCAGGTTCACATCGGTGAAGTAAGCGCCCGGCACCAGCTCAGTGAGCACATCTACGATCGCGCGGCATTGCGGGTCGCGCATGTGCGGCAGCTCTGCCATCCGTTCGATCGAGCTGCCCTCGAGTTGCTGCAGCATGCGCTCGTATTCGGCCAAGACGGCTTGCGGCGCAGGGTGCGGCGTCCAGTCGACGCCGACCCCGCGCAGGTAGTCGAGCCCCACCTCGACGCTTCGGTCAAGGCGGTCCACTGTCGTGTAGAGCACCTGTCGCAGGCAGGCCACCGCGGCAGCTTCCACCAGGTCGCAGGCGCGCCCGGCAAGCATCGCGAGCCGCGCTTCCGCCCTCGCGTTGCCGGTGAGGAACTCGCACTCGGCGAGCTGCAATTCGAGCGCGAACATCAGCGCGTGACAACTGTTCCAGCTCTCTTCGTCGAGCAGTTCGCGGCCAGCCAGCAGGTAGCTCAGCGCGGACTCGTAGGCCGTCGAGCCCTTGGCGCGCTTGCCGGCCATGAGGTTGAGCTCAGCTGCGCGCACACGCTCCGGACGGCCAGTGATTAGGGCCGCGCCACGGTTGAGGTGGTTGGCAACGTCGAAGATGCTTTCCTCGAGCTGCTCCGCCGAGAGCCGGGACTCAAGCAGCCGGCCTATGCGCAGGTGCGCGGCCGCGCGCTCGGTGCCGGGGATCAACGCATAGGCCGCCTCGTGCACGCGGTCGTGCGCGAAGGCGTACGCGCCGTCGCTGCGAAACACGAAGCCGGCCCGTACGGCCTCCCACAGTCCCGCGTGCAGCTTCTCCTCGGAGCCGCCGTGCACGATCGCTAGCATGGCTAGCGCCGCGACGTTGCCCAGGCAGGCGAGTTGTCCGAGGGCTGCGCGCGTCACATCGGGAAGCCTGCCGAGCTTGGCCGCCATCAGGTCGGCGACGTTCTCGGTGTAGCCCTTGGCGCGGATGCGGGGTAGGTCCCAGGCCCAGTCCGCGGCCTCGTGGTCGAAGACCAGCAGCGACTCCTCGGCGAGCGCCGTGAGGAACTGCATCGCGAAGAATGGGTTGCCGCCGGTCTTCTCGAAGATCAGCTGCGCGAGCGGCGCCGCGCGCGGCCGCTCGCAGTGCAGCGAGTCTGCGACCAGCACGCGAACGTCGTCGCATCCGAGCGGAGCCAGCACGATCTCCTGCACAGCGCCCCCGGCGATGCGAATCTCGCGCAAGCAGCGCACCAGCGGATGGGACGCATCGACCTCGTTGTCGCGATAAGCCCCGACCAGCAGCAGGCACTGCAGGTCCGGCTGGGTGGCGAGGTCCGTGAGCAGGTTGAAGCTTGCCGCATCCAGCCATTGCAGGTCATCGAGAAACAGCACAAGCGGGTGCTGCGCCCGGGCGAACACGCCCACCATGCGCCGGAACACGCGCTGGAAGTGGCTTTGTGCCTCCTGGGGCGGCAGCTCTGCAATGGGCGGCTGCGGGCCGATCAGCAGTTCCAGTTCGGGTACGAGGTTCACCATCAGCTGACCGTTCACTCCGAGTGCCTCAGCCAGGGCCGCGCGCCACAGGGCGATGTCGGCATCGCCGCCGGCGAGCAGTTGGCGCACCAGGCCCCGGAAGGCCTGCGCCAGCGTCGCGTAGGGAACGTCGCGCTGATACTGGTCAAACTTGCCGGCGGCGAAAAGGCCTCGCGGCGGCACGATGCTCTTGTGCAGCTCGTTGACGACCGAGGACTTGCCGACCCCGGAATAGCCCGAGATCAGAAGCAGCTCCGGCGTGCCGTGCGATACGACCCGCTCGAACGCCGCGAGCAGCGCGCCGACTTCCTTCTCGCGCCCGTACAGCTTCTCGGGAATCCGCAGGACATCGGGGATGTCCTGCGCGCCGAGTGCGAAAGCCTCGACGGCGCCGCTCGCCTCGTAGCGCTCGAGGCAGCGTCTGAGATCGGCGCTCGCGCCTGCCGCGGTCTGGTATCGATCCTCGGCGGTCTTGGCCAGCAGCTTCATGACGATGTCGGAGACGACCGGCGGGACACCCGCGGCGCGCTCCGCGGGTGGCACCGGCTGGCGTGCGATGTGGCAGTGGACCAGTTCCATCGGGTCGCTGGCCGTGAACGGCAGCTCGCCGGTCAGCATCTGGTAGAACGTGACGCCGAGCGCATAAAGGTCGCTGCGCGCGTCGACCGACCGGTTCATGCGTCCGGTTTGCTCAGGCGCCATGTACGCGAGGGTTCCCGCGATGGTTTCCAGCAGGTCTGGGGCCTGGCGCTCACGCGCGAGCCGCGAGGCAATTCCGAATCCGGTCAGCCAGGCAGCGCCGCTCGTCAGGTCGACCAGGACGTGATCCGGCTTGACGTCCTTGTGGATCAGCCCTTGCGCGTGGACGCGGCCAAGGGCCACCGAGATGCCGATGGCAACGCGCAGGAAAGCGCCGGTGTCCCAGGGCTCGCCGATGAGGCCGCTAAGCAGCTCGCCGCCCGGATCGGCGAGCACCAGGAAGCTGCGTCCGTGCTCCTCTTCAAGCGTGAGGGGCTTTGCGGCCCATGCCGCGTGAAGACTGTCTCGCAGCGCGTGCTCGTGCCTCAACCGCTCGACGCTCCGCGGCGGGGGCTGCTCGGAGCCGGTCGCGACAATCAGGAGCGTGTCCCCATCCCGCTCCGCATCGCTCCGAAGCACGGTGTACTCGTCATCGCGCCGGAGCATCCTTGCATGCGCGCGCCCGTTCTGTCCTGCTAGATGCACGTCGCTGAGCATAGTCCAGCCCCTCCCCTCCACCCCCTTTATAGCAATCTACCCGGGCGGCTTTCCGACTATTTGGCCGTCTCATGGCTCCAATGTTTCAACTGACACGTTCGCTCGTTCGCGCCATCGAGCGGCGGCTCGCCCCGCGCCGCGTCAGCGCGCCGGCATCGACTTGCTCATGCGCTCGACGATGTCGGGCGGCACGAAGTTCACGAGCTCGGTGCTCTCGGCCTCGACCAGTTCGACGTAACGCTTCACCACCTCGTCCGGGTTCATCTGCCCGACGGTGATGCGCTGCAGGAGCTGATCCATGACCGCCGCGTCCTCGGGCGCCGCGGTCTTGCGGTCGAACCACTCGCCCGGGTTGTTGGCCATGCGGTCGTTGAAGCCGGTGGCATAGGGCCCCGGATTGATGAGGCACACGTCCACGCCGAACATCTTCAGCTCGGCGCGCAAAGCCGTGCCGAACGCCTGGATGGCGTGCTTCGTCATGGTGTAGGGACCCGAACCGACTCCCGCGCGCACGCCGCCGATCGACGACATGATGATGATCCGGCCGGCGCGCCTCCTGCGCATCTTCTGCGCCACGCGCTGCGTGACGGCCACGGTCCCGAACACGTTCACCTCGAACACCGCACGAAGGCGTTCCAGGGGAATCAGCGAGAGCGGCCCCGTCTGGCCCACTGCGGCGTTGGCGACGAAGACGTCCGGGTCGCACTCGTCCACATTCGCCACGTCTTCGGGTACGGTGATGTCGAGCTTGACGACGGTGAGCTTCGGCTCGGCCTTGGCGAGGTCCGCCGCCTGCTGGTCGTTCAGCACCCCCGCGATCACCTTGTGGCCGCGCTGGGCGAGCTGGACGGCGGCGCCGCGGCCGAAGCCGCTTCCCGCGCCGGTGATGAGTACGGTCTTGGGCATGCTGTCTCCTCTTCGATGCGATGATCTGCGGGTCGCTCCGCGCGCATACGGGTTCGGATTCTAAGGTGGCACATCACGCTTTTGCGCGTCAGCTGTCACCAGGCCTTCATGTCGGTTATTGGAACCTGGGGGTGACCTCGCTGTCGGCGCCCAGCATTTCCCAGATCTTCTCCGGGGATGGTGAGGCAGGCGCCTGGGCCCACGCCGGCGCCCAGACGACCACGGCGAACACCGTGAACACTGCCGCAGCAGCGATGGGCCAGCGGAGCAACCCGGGGATTCGCATCCAGTCCGCCAGCGCGCGCAGCCAGTGGGCGAGCCGGCGCGGAACGCCAGGCCCGTGGTCCAGAGCCATCGCTTCGGCGTGCAGGTGGCCGATCCGTTGCAGTTGGTCGGTCCGTTGTCGGGCGAGCAGATAGACCAGGTAGTCGTTCATCGACCTCTCCTCGTGGACGTCAGACCGAGCGAGCGGCCCGTGGTGGGCGTGTCCGGCCCACGAGATCGGCTCGGGCACGCCCACCTGGGGCGCGACTGATCAGTCGATGGCGTTGAACGCGATGCCGGCGTGAACCACGGCGGGCAGCCACACGAGGCCGGCGGTGATGAGCACGCTCAGGAGGCCAACGGCAAACGTTTTCATGACAACTCCTTTCGGTTGTGAGTACAGGTTGCAGCGGCCGAGTTCGTGGCGAAGTGAACGGCCCGTGGCGGGCGTGACTGATCAGTCGAGGGCGTTGAACGAGAGGCCGGCGTGAACGACGGCGGGCAGCCACACGAGGCTGGCGGTGATGAGCACGCTCAGGAGGCGAACGGCAAATCCTTTCATGGCAATCTCCTTTCGGTTGTGAGTACAGGACATGTCGGGCGACAGCGTCCTGCACGCCTCTTCTTACGAATGTCTCGTGGCTACGGATGTCTGGTGGGAGCGGGTTGCAGAGGCCGAGTTCCGGGCGTGACTGATCAGTCGATGGCGTTGAACGAAATGCCGGCGTGAACCACGGCGGGCAGCCATACGAGGCTGACGGTGATGAGCATGCTCAGGAGGCGAACGGCAAATGCTTTCATGACAAACTCCTTTCGGTTGTAAGTACAGGACGTGCCGGGCAACAGCGTCCTGCACACCTCTTATTACGCTTGTCTCCTGGCTACGGATGCCTGGTAAGAGTGGAACGATCCGAAGGTGATGCCACTTTGGGAGTGGCGACGCACGAACGCGACTAAGGCGCCTGCAGCACTGGTGAACAAATCACAGCGCCCTCGGAAATACCCACATCGACTAGAGGCGTCGATCTAATACGATCAGCGCGCTCGAACGATTCCGCTTGCACTGCTGCTGGCAACTCTCAGCATAAGTCGCTCCCGCATCGCTCGCTCTTAAGAACGAGCGCGCAACGCAAACGTTCGTCGACGAGTACTACGCCTCGACGAACCTCCTGGAAGCGCCATTAGCCACGTGGATCGGCACGGCGGACGTCGGCTATAGGCGAACTGAAACTCTGACGTAGGGAGCGCGTAGGGAACTCGGCGGTTTTCCCCGTGCTTCGGCGCGCGAGAGCGGGCGCGCAGCGAGGTCGCTGCATCCGGCAGGGCACCCGCCGCGTAAGGGTCGAACGACGTGCTGCGAGGCGATCACGCCATCGGCTCGAGCACTCGGGCGACGCATTGACCAGGAGAGCGTTCATGCAGGGCTATTGTGGTCGTGTCGCAATCGTCGACCTGACCAATCGACGAGTCGACTATTCCGGGTTGCCGGAGAGCGTGCTTCGGTCCTTCATCGGTGGTCGCGGCTTGGGCGCCGCGATCCTGTGTCGGCACGACGGCCCCAGCGAGCCGCTGGCGCCGGAAAGCCCGCTGTGCGTGCTCGTGGGACCCATGACCGGGACGGATTTCCCGTTGTCCAACCGGCTGGTCTTCGTCTTCCGATCGCCGCAGACGCGGACGCTGGCGTGGGCGAACACCGGAGGCTACATAGCAGCCGAACTCAAGAGCGGCGGGCTGGACGGCATCGTCGTGCTCGGTCGCGCCGAGACACCCGTCTATCTCCACGTGCATGGAGCATCGCTCACGATCCGTTGCGCTCGCTCGCTATGGGGCAAGGGCGCCATGGAGACGACCGAGGCGCTGCAGGCGATGCATCAGAAAGCGCGCGTGCTCGCGATCGGTCCCGCAGGGGAGGGACTGGTGCCGATCGCCACCGTCATCAACGACAAGGGGCGGGCGAGCGGCGTGCGCAACGGCGTCGGGGCGGTCTGGGGCAGCAAGACACTGAAGGCGATCGTGGTGGACGACCAGCCTGGCCGGCGCGCGTGCGTGACGGATCCGGTCGCGTACAAAGCTTTCCTGCGCGAAGTCACGGGCAAGATTCGCGCGTCGGGAGTGATCGACTCGAAGACCGGGACGATGGCCGTGCACGGCACCGCCATCGCGTTGGAAGCGCTGGGCAGGCATGGAGCGCTCCCCACCCGGAATCACACGCTGACCACGCACTCCCGCTACGCCGAGATGGGCGGGCGGGCGCTCACGGAAAAAGTGCTCGTCGACCGCGCGACCTGCACACGCTGTCCGGTGCGGTGCCGGCGCGTAACCGCGTCTGAAGGCAGGTTCAAGTTCCACGTCGAGGGACCCGACTATGCGCAGCTCTGCGCCTTCGGGCCCAATTGCGACCTCGTGGACGTCGAAGCCGTCTCCTACATGAACTACCTCTGCTACGACCTCGGGCTCGACCCTATCGAGATGGGAAACGCGATCGCCATGCTCGCCGAGGCCACCGAGCGCGGTTTCGCGACGAACGGCGTCGCTTGGGGCGACGCGGAGCGCTTTGCCGCGCTGATCCGGCAGGCCGGGATGCAGCAGGGCGAGTGGAGGCGGCTCGGTCTCGGCGCTTCCGGGGCTGCCAGCAGTCTTGGCATCGACCCGCTCGCCATGTCGATCAAGGGCATTTCCATCCAGAACGTGGACCCGCGGGCGGAACCGGCATGGGGCCTGCTGAACGCCACGGAGAGCCTCGGCGCGGCGGCCCATATCTGGACATACGGCGACCTCGTCTACGCAATGAAGGACGTCGGTGTGAAGCCGATCGTCACGCCGGAGAGCACGCCCGGCGAGATCGCCGGCCACGTCAAGGTCAAGCAGGACCTGGTCGCCGCTCTGGACGCAATGACGGTCTGCGCGTTCTCGA
>Ga0126383_10001021_pt1 | contig 16862 bp, 15 predicted proteins | sample PanSoiMetPlot_35_FD_96882 | JGI IMG/M metagenome (GOLD analysis project Ga0126383, IMG submission 96882) | Tropical forest soil microbial communities from Panama - MetaG Plot_35 | ecosystem: Environmental > Terrestrial > Soil > Tropical forest > Bulk soil | place: Panama | collected 2016-02-17
CGACGCCTTTGTGGATGGGCTCGACTACGAACGCAGCAGCATCGAGGGTTTTTTCACGAGCGAATGAGTGCTTCTAAAGAGAACATCGGTTGGCACTTTGGGGTGAGCTTAGGTGGGAAAACCTGGGAAAAAAGTGCCAACCTTGCGGTGCTACCTCATTGAAATCTTTGGAATCCAGCGAGAGTTGCCTAACTGGGCGATCCACTAATTCGCGATGCTAAAAATGCGGCCCAGTTTGCGAGCTTTTAGCCGATTCCGGTGCGATAGATTTGGATGTCCAAGTCGCGGATTTTCTTGCGTAAAGTATTGCGGTTGACGCCAAGTAGGTCGGCAGCTCGGATCTGATTGCCGCGGGTTGCGGCCAGCGCGGCGGAGACCAGCGGACCTTCGACTTCGCGCAGAATGCGGTGATAAAGGCCGGGCGGAGGCAAGTCGCCATCGAAGCCGGCAAAATATCTGGCAAGATAGCGCTCGACCGCGTTCGACAAATTCTCATCGCCAGCGCCGCTCTCCCCGGGCGCCGCTAGCGTCGGCTGCGATAATTCGGCATCGATAACGGCCGCGGTGATCGTTTCCTGCGGGTACAGCGCGGCCACCCGGCGCGCCAGATTCTCCAATTCTCGGACATTGCCTGGCCAGCGATGCCGCTTGAGGCGATCGAGTGCTGGCTGATCAATCTGCTTGGGCGGCAAGCCCTCGCGTTCCACCAAGGCAAAGAAATGCCGGATCAGATCGGGGATGTCTTCGCTGCGCTCCCGTAATGGCGGCAGCCGCAATGGTACTACATTAAGTCGGAAGAATAGATCTTCGCGAAACAGCCCTTGCTGGATGAGCTGCCGCAAATCCTTATTGGTGGCGGCGATGATGCGCACATCGGCCTTGATCGGCGTGCGGCCACCGACGGTGGTGTACTCGCCTTGCTGCAAAACGCGCAGAAGCCGCGTCTGCGCTTCCATGGGCATGTCGCCGATCTCGTCGAGAAACAGCGTGCCGCCCTCGGCTTGCTCGAAACGGCCTGAGCTGCGCGTATTGGCGCCGGTGAAGGCCCCCTTCTCGTGACCAAACAGTTCGGACTCGATCAAATCGCGGGGGATTGCCGCCATGTTAATTGCAACGAACGGACCATTGCGGCGTTTGCCATAATCGTGCAACGCGCGCGCGACCAGCTCTTTGCCGGTGCCAGATTCTCCTGAAATCATGACCGTCAAATCTGTCTGCATCAGCCGCGCCAGCACGCGATAGATTTCCTGCATCGCCGGTGAGCGGCCGACGAGTGGGATCGATTCAAAGTCTTCGGATTTCGGTGCGGGACGCGTTTTTTCTTTCGGCTCTGATAGCGCGCGGCCGACGATGGTTATCAGTTCTTTCAGGTCAAACGGCTTGGGCAGGTACTCGTAGGCGCCGCGTTCTGAAGCGCGAATAGCGGTCATGAACGTATTTTGGGCGCTCATAACGATGATCGGCAGGTCGGGCCGTACCTTCTTGATGCGCGGCAACAAGTCGAAGGCGCTCTCGTCAGGCAAAAGCACATCGCTGATGATCAGGTCGCCATCGCCTTGGCTAATCCAGCGCCACAGCGTCGCGGCGTTGCCTGTAGATCGTACTTCATAGCCGGCGCGCGACAGCGCCTGGTTGAGGACGGTCCGGATTGCCGCATCGTCATCCGCGACAAGAATACTGCCTGCAGGCATCAATGATTCCCTTGCGCTGGTGCGCGGCTCTCCGGCTGGCCGCCCTCGCCGCTCGAAACCGCGGCGTATTTCGGCATGAGGATACGAAACACAGTGCGTCGCGGCTGCGACTCGCATTCGATGATGCCACCATGATCGCCGACGATCTTCGCCACCAGCGCAAGCCCGAGCCCGGAGCCCGTCGGCTTGGTGGTGACGAAGGGGTCGAATAGGTGCGGCATCAATTCATCGGGCACGCCCGGCCCGTTGTCCCTGACGCAGAATTCGAGCGGCAGGGAAATGCGCGCATTTGTTCCCGGCAACGACAGACGAACTCCAGGTCGAAACGCAGTCGATAGCGCGATTTCGCCGCCGCTCGCAGTTTCACCGATCGCTTCGGCGGCGTTCTTGACCAAATTCAAGAATACCTGAACCAGGTGATCGCGATTGGCCAGCACCGGCGGTAACGACGGGTCATAATCCTCGACAAATTTGATGTGTCGCGCGAAGCCGGATTGCGCCAAGCGCTTCACATGATCGAGCACCACATGGATATTGATTGGCTCGCGTTCGACCGGTCGTTCATCGCTGAACACTTCCATGCGGTCGACAAGCTTGACGATGCGATCGGCTTCCTCGCAGATCAGTCGCGTCAGCGTACGATCGTCGTCGTCCACCGATTGTTCGAGCAGTTGCGCCGCGCCGCGAATACCCGACAGCGGATTTTTGATCTCATGCGCGAGCATGGCGGCAAGCGCAATCACCGATCGCGCTGCGCCACGATGCGTGAGCTGGCGGTCCATTTTATCGGCGATCGTGCGCTCTTGCAGCATCACGACGACGTAATCCGATTGCTCTGGCAGTGGCGCGACATGCAAATCAACCAGCCGATCGCCCGGATTGCGCGGCGTGCCAAGGTCGACCTTGTATTCGTTCACAGCGGCACCGCGCCTGCGCACCTGCTCGACTAGCACGAGCAGCGGGCTGCCGAACGGTACGAGCTCGCGAAGCTGGTGACGCCGCAACAGCGGCAGCGAGACTTCGAAAAAGGCTTCCGCCGCCGCGTTGGCATCGACCACCTTCCCATCCGCGGCAACGACGACCACGGGATGGGGCAAAGCGTTGAGGACGGCGTCTGCCGGCGTCCCGGCCAGCAAAGGTTCAACCGCGCTCATCCGCTGCCTCCGAGACGGCCGACGGCCGTGCGTCGCAGGAAAACCTGCTGTGATCTCTGTGGGTTAGGTGCTATTCGCAATTTCGGCCTGCGGGATGGGGCAGCCTGCACACGAATTAGGCGACATGACAAGGCTGCATAGAGTTTAGCCAAATCTGAGTTCGGCGCAAGTGTTGCAGTGCAATATTTGCGGCGCCATGCACCGGTTCGACGTCATGCCGGCCGGCTGCAAAAGCATGCGCTGCTGCCAGGACGTGCGATAAAGCAAGGCAGATCAGAAATAAGGTGTTGGATGACCGAGACTGTGGCTGCCGTTGTCGTTGCGGCGGGACGCGGCGAACGCGCTGGCGCAAACATTCCCAAGCAATACCAGCCTATTGGCGGGGAGCCGATGATTCGCGCGAGCTTGCGTGCCTTTGTGGCGCACCCGCGCATCGATTTTGTGCAGCCGGTGATCAATCCGAGCGACCGTGAGACTTTTGAGCACGCGATCGCTGGTCTCAAAGATCTGCTGCCACCGGTCGCCGGCGGCGCCACGCGCCAAGCTTCGGTGCGGGCCGGGCTGGAAGCCCTGGCGTCACGCAATCCCGGGCTCGTCCTTATCCACGATGCCGCTCGTCCATTTGTCAGCGGCACACTCATCGACCGCGCCATCCGTGCTGGTCGCACCAGCGGCGCGGCCGTCCCGGGGATCGCGCTTGCTGATACCGTGAAAGCCATCGACGAGCGCGCAACGGTGATCGAGACGCTCGATCGCAGCCGGCTGCGGAGCGTACAAACGCCCCAAGCTTTTACTTTCGATCTGATCCTCGAAGCGCACCGCCGTGCGGTTGCGGCGCGACAGGAGAGCTTCACCGACGATGCGGCGCTAGCCGAATGGGCGGGTCAGCGGGTCAGCGTTTTTGAAGGCGAAGCCGACAACTTGAAAGTGACGACGGCGGATGATTTGGCCCGCGCCGAGATTACCCGGCTCGCCGCACTTTCGGACGTGCGGACCGGCAATGGATTTGACGTGCATGCCTTCGCCGAAGGCGACCACGTGATGCTTGCCGGAATACGAATCCCGTATTCGCGCGGCGTGGCCGGTCATTCCGACGCCGATGTTGCCCTCCACGCACTCGTCGATGCGATTCTCGGTGCTCTCGCTGAAGCCGATATTGGAGCTCATTTTCCACCGAGCGATCCGCAATGGAAGGACGCCGCTTCGGACCGCTTTCTCGCTTTTGCTTGCGAGCGCGTCCGCAAACGGGGCGGCATGATCGCGCATCTCGACGTGACCATCGTTTGCGAGGCGCCGCGGATCTCGCCGCATCGGGACACCATGCGCGCGCGGATCGCCGACATTGCCAGTGTCGCAATTGACCGTGTGGCCGTTAAAGCCACCACGAGCGAAAAACTGGGCTTTGCCGGCCGCGGCGAGGGAATTTTTGCCATGGCGACTGCGACGATCCGCCTGCCCTGGAGCGTCGAATGAGCAGGCGTCTCCTGCGCGAGCAGGCCAGGCGCCTGCTCGACCAGTATCGGGCACGCGGTATGCGTGTGGCCGCCGCGGAATCTTGTACCGGAGGCCTTGTCGCCGCAGCGCTCACTGCGATTGCCGGATCGTCCGACGTATTCGAATGCAGTTTCGTCACTTATTCAAATAAGGCGAAAAAAAACCTGCTTGGGGTTCCGACTGCTACGCTCCGCCGCTACGGCGCGGTGAGCGGCGAGACGGCCGCAGCAATGGCAAGAGGCGCCCTGAAACGATCGGGCGCGGATTGTGCGGTCTCGATCACTGGCATTGCCGGTCCAAGTGGCGGCTCGAGGAAAAAGCCCGTCGGCCTCGTGCATTTCGCAGCCGCCAGCCGCGACGGCAAGTTGCTGGCGCGGCAGCGCCTGTTCGGCAATATCGGACGTGAGCGCGTGCGCGAACTTTCCGCCTTGGAGGCGCTCACGCTTTTGGCGCGTCTCGCCACACGAAAACGTGCGAGCCGCCGGGCGGCCTAGCCGGCCTGGGCGCCATAGACTTGATCGGCACGTCGTTCGAAGGCCGCCGAAAAACGACGAAATGCGGCCTCGAACATCGTTCCCATCACTAGGCCGAGCGTGCGGCTACGGAATTCGTAGCTGATGAAAAATTCGACGTCGCAGGCGCCCTGCCCGGCCGCATGAAATCGCCAACGGTTGTTCATTTTTCGGAACGGCCCTTCGAGATATTCGACCAGGATTTCAAGCTCCGCGCGATCAAGCGTCACCCGACTCGTGAACGTTTCGTAGATAAGTTTATAGGCAACCGTCATGTCAGCGACGATGATCTCCCGGCCGTCGGCATCCGCCGATCGCCTGCGCACGCGCAGTGACCGGCACAACGGGACGAACTCGGGATAGCGTTCGACGTCGGCAACGAGCTCGAACATGTCGAATGCGGAATGCTGGACATGCCGCTTGGTCGAGAACTGCGGCATTATTGACGCGAGGTCCGTAGCGCCTTTAATCGAGCAAAATCATCGCCCGCATGATGCGAGGAGCGTGTCAGCGGGCTCGCTGCAACCATCGAAAAGCCCTTGGCATAGGCGATCGCCGTGAGTTCTTTAAACTCATCAGGCGGCACGAAACGAAGCACTGGGTGATGCTTTCGCGAGGGCTGCAGATATTGCCCGATGGTTAGAAAATCGACGTCGGCGGCGCGCAAATCATCCATGACCTGCAAGACTTCGTTGCGCTGCTCACCGAGCCCGACCATGATCCCTGACTTCGTAAAAATCTCCGCATCGATTTCTTTGACTTGCTGCAACAGGCGGACCGAGGCGAAGTAGCGCGCCCCCGGCCGTACACTGACGTATTTGGATGGAACCGTCTCCAGATTGTGATTGAAAACATCCGGACGAGCGGCGACCACGATGTCAGCCGCGCCCGCTTTGCGCAGAAAATCCGGCGTCAAGACTTCAATCGTCGTATCGGGGCAGCGCGCCCGAATGGCACGGATGACCGCGGCAAAATGCACCGCTCCGCCGTCGTAGAGATCGTCGCGGTCGACCGAGGTGACGACGACGTGCTTCAGCCCGAGCTTTGCGGTCGCTGCGGCGACGTGCTCGGGCTCGTCAGCATCGAGGGGCCCTGGGAGCCCGGTTCTAACGTTGCAGAACGCGCACGCCCGGGTGCAGGTATCGCCCATGATCATGAACGTGGCGTGCTTGGCTTCCCAGCACTCGCCGATATTTGGACAGCTGGCCTCTTCGCACACCGTGTGCAGATCATGCTCGCGAACGATTCGCCGGGTCTCGAGATAGCCGGCCGAAATCGGCGCCTTGACGCGGATCCAATCCGGCTTCGCCAGAACAGGTTGGTCCGGCCGATGTGCCTTCTCCGGATGCCGCGGACGCGCCGGCCGGGCAACGGTATCGATCAATACGGCCATCGCAGTGCAGGTTCCCGTGGAAGTGTCGGCCAACGATACTTACGGCTGCGCTTTCGGTGCCGCAAGCCGTTCGCCTGCCGCTGTTATAGATGAACGGATCGTAATGTTTTTGCTGGACTTTTTGCGTTCGACACCACAATTTTTGCCACAATGAAAGCTGTTGATGGGGCGTGGGGCGCGCGACGCGTCTTCTAGATTTCCCATGAGTGCAAACAGCGGGCTGAATTCCGCGAAAGCCGCGGCGGCGCTCGGCCTCCACAGGTTCGGCTTTGGTCCGGTTGGCGACACGATCGCTGCGATTGCAGCCGATCCCCGCGGGGCGCTGTTAGCGGATCTTGAACGGCCTGATGCCGGCCAGATTGATGCGTCAAATCTGATGTCGAGCGCCAAGGCGGCGCGCGAAGTGTCCGATTTTCGCGCCGAGCGCCGCGCCGAACAAAAACTTGCAGCGCGCCAGCAGCAAGTGACCGAAAGCGGCGATGGCCAAGCCGCAAAATTGCCCGGCGCTGAGAGCGGCGCGCCAGCTCAGAAACCACCACTGCCGCAGCAAATCATTTTAAGCGAGGCAAAGGCGCGCTTTGACGCCGCGGCTAATGCCGAAATCGGTCTCGTCGAGCGATTGGTATGGTTCTGGTCGAACCACTTTTGCGTTTCCGCCGACAAAGACGCCGCCATGGTTGGCGCCTACGAGCGCGAAGCCATTCGGCCATATGTGCTCGGTCATTTCGCCGACCTTTTGCAAGCGGTGGAGAGCCATCCAGCGATGCTGGTCTACCTTGACAATGTGCTGTCGATGGGTGCGGATTCGATTGCCGGCATCAACCAGGACACGGGCCTTAATGAGAATCTCGCACGCGAGACCCTGGAATTACACACGCTCGGCGTTCGCAGCGGTTATACCCAAGCCGATGTGACCAACTTCGCCCAGGTCCTCACCGGCTGGACCCGGCTGCGTCCCGAGGAGCCGGTCCATGGCGGCGAATTCGTCTTCGTGCGACGTTTTCATGAGCCAGGCGATCAGATCGTGCTCGGCAAACGTTACATGGATACCGGCCTCGATCAGGGGCGCGCCGTGCTCGCTGATTTGGCGCGGCATCCGGCGACGGCGCAGCACATTGCCGAAAAGCTCGCTCGCCATTTTGTCGCTGACGATCCGCCGCCGGCGCTGGTGAACAAACTAACAAAAAGCTTCCTCGACAGCGAAGGCGACTTGAAACAAGTAGCGAGAACATTGGTGACCGCCGAGGAATCTTGGGCGGCGCCGCGACAAAGGCTCAAACCGCCGGCGGAATGGATTGCCGGCGTCATTCGGCTCACCGGGACCGAGGCTGACATTCCGATCGGCCGCCTCATGAATGCGCAAGTAGCGCTCGGCGCGCCGCTGTGGCGGCCGCCGGCACCGAACGGTTATTCGGACATGGAAGCCGCCTGGATTGACGGCGTCCCGCGGCGCATCGATATCGCCACCGAATTTGCCGGGCGCGCCACGTGGGCGGAGCCGCTTGAACTTCTTGAGAGCTCCCTTGGTCCCCTCGCCTCGGCGCAAACGCGCGAGACCGTCGCGCATGCCGAAAGCCGCGGCCAGGCCTTGGCGCTCCTTGTCATGGCGCCCGAGTTTCTGCGGAGATGACAATGAAACTGCATGCACCCTCGCGCCGCGAATTATTGCTTGCTTCGGGGGCGCTGTTCGCCTGGGCGCATCTGCCGAAGATTGCTCGCGCCGAAGGCCGCGATCCGCGTTTTCTCACGATCATTCTCCGCGGCGCGCTGGACGGCCTTGCGACCGTGGCGCCGGTCGCCGACCCGGATTGGCTCGCGCTGCGCGGCGACAAAGCGCTGACGCTCGAAGGCAAAACGCCAGCGCTTAAGCTTGATGAGTTCTTTGCGCTCAATCCGGCGATGCCACAGCTACACAGCATGTTCGAGGCAAGCGAGGCCATCATCGTTCATGCCAGCGCCACGCCCTATCGCGAGCGCTCGCATTTCGACGGGCAGGATCTTTTGGAGAGTGGATTGCCAAAGCTTGGCGCAAGCGAGAGCGGCTGGCTTAATCGCGCGTTGGCCGGTCTGACGCCAGCAGGACGAGTCGATCCGCGCGGCAGCAAACTGTTCGCGGTCGGACCGGTGACCCCGCTCGTGGTGCGCGGCCCCGCGCCGGTATTGTCGTGGTCGCCACAACGGGTGCTGCCGGCGAGCGAAGATACCGTGCGGCGGCTTCTCGCTCTCTATCGCGATTGCGACGCCAAACTCGCCGGCGTTCTGGAAGACAATTCTAAGCTCGTGCCGGCCCTAGAAAAGCCCGGCACTGGGCAAAAGGCCGTCGCGGCCGGCCCTGGACAAGTCCGCGCTTACTTCGCCGAGGCTGCGGGCACTGCCGCGAAGTTCCTAGCGCAACCCGATGGGCCACGCGTCGGCGCGCTCGCGCTTGACGGCTGGGATACCCATTTTAACGAAGGCATTGCGCAAGGCCGATTATCCCAATTGCTTGGCGCGCTGGACAACGCGCTGGGCACGATCAAGGCCAATATGGGCGCGGCTTGGCGCGAGACCGTCGTCGCGATCGTAACCGAATTCGGCCGCACCGCCCGCATTAACGGCACCGACGGTACCGACCACGGCACCGCAACCGTGGCCCTTTTGGTCGGCGGGGCGCTGAAGGGCGGGCGCGTGATTGCGGATTGGCCCGGATTAACGCCGGCGGATCTGTACCAAGATCGCGATCTCAAACCGACCACCGACCTTCGCGCCGTGCTCAAGGGCGTGCTGCGTGACCATCTGCGTGCCGATGAAAAGGCATTGGCGCAGATTGCGTTCCCCGGTACCGAGACAGTGAAGCCGATGGCGGGATTGGTTGCCTAGATATTCAACACCCGTCCATAGGCGTCCAGCACCGCTTCCTTCATCATCTCCGACAGTGTCGGGTGCGGGAAAACGGTGTGCATGAGCTCTTCTTCGGTGGTCTCGAGGTTCATCGCGATCACATAACCCTGGATCAGTTCAGTGACCTCGGCGCCGACCATGTGTGCGCCCAAGAGCTGACCGGTTTTTTTGTCAAAGATCACCTTGACGAGCCCCTGATCCTCGCCGAGCGCAATGGCCTTGCCATTGCCGACGAATGGGAAACGGCCGACGCGAATGTCCAGCTTCTTGTCCTTAGCGGCCTGTTCGGTGAGTCCGACTGAAGCGACCTGCGGCGAACAATAGGTACATCCAGGAATGAGGAGCTTGTCCATCGGATGCGGATGCAGGCCCTTGATGGCCTCGACACAGATCACGCCCTCATGCTCGGCTTTGTGCGCCAGCAGCGGCGGACCGGCGACATCGCCGATCGCGTAAATTCCCGGTACGTTGGTTTTGCACAATCCATCGATGACGATAGCCTCGCGATCGGTTTTCACGCCGAGCTTTTCCAGGCCGAGATTCTCGATATTGCCGACGACACCAACCGCCGAGATGACGCGCTCGACCGTGAGCGTTTGTGTCCCGCCCTTGCCGTCCTCGATGGTTGCGGTGACGCTGTCTGATTTTTTATCGAGCTTTGTCACTTTGGCGCCGGTGAAGATCCTAATGCCCTGTTTTTCGAAGCTCTTGCGCGCAAAGCCGGCGATCTCAGCATCCTCAACGGGGAGTATCTGCGGCAACACCTCCACCATTGCCACTTCCGCGCCGAGCGTGCGGTAGAACGAAGCGAATTCGATGCCGATCGCGCCAGAGCCGATGACAAGAAGCGATTTTGGAATCCGATCCGGGACCATGGCCTCGAAATACGTCCACACCAGTTTCTTGTCGGGCTCGATACCGGGCAACACGCGCGGCCGTGCGCCAGTTGCGATAATGATGTGCTTTGCTTGATAATCACCCGCGCCGAGCGCGCCCTTGGGTGCTTCGCCGCGGCCAGCCTTTACGGTGACTTTGCCGGGCGCCGCGATCATGGCCTCACCCCAGATCACAGCAACCTTGTTCTTCTTCATTAGAAAGCCGACGCCATCGTTGAGCCGCTTGGAAACGACGCGCGAGCGTTTGACGACGCCGGTGGGATCGTAGGTGACCTGGCCGGCCGACAGTCCGTAATCCTTGGCGTGCTGCAAATAATGCAAAATCTCCGCCGAGCGTAAGAGCGCTTTGGTCGGGATGCAGCCCCAATTGAGGCAAATACCGCCGAGATATTCACGCTCGATGATGGCGGTCTTGAATCCAAGTTGCGCGGCCCGGATGGCGGTGACGTAGCCTCCGGGTCCCGAACCGATGATGATAATGTCGTAGTTGGTATCAGCCATTCATTCCTCGTCAAAACACAACTGCGCCGTACCTTATCGAGCATCTTCACTGTTGTCGCGGACGCTTCGGCTCCGTTGATTGTGATTTAGATATGGGAGCGAAGCGGGACCAAGGCCATCACTCATTGTAGGAGAGTTCAATCGGCAATAGCCGTCATCGCCGAGCCGCTCCAAAATACCGGAACGGATGTCCAAAAAGCAGCCGTGCAGCTTAAGCCCGCCGGCGCGCACCGCACTGGCATCCAGGGGAAGGTCGTCAGATTGTCCAGAGATAGCCGGACTGATTCGTGCTCGCAAACATCTTGCCAGCGCTCCGCTGGCGCCGACATCGCGCGCAGCCGCGCCGGTTCGGCGATCCGTACCCATTGACCGACGAAATCGGAAACTTCTGCGGGGGCGCCGTTCAGGAGTGCCTGAATACCGCCGCACATCGCGTGCCCCATCACAATGATCTGTGGGACTTTAAGCGCCCGCACCGCAAATTCGATTGCGGCGCTGATTCCGTGCGGCTGATCGTCCGGCCCGTAGGGCGGCACGAGATTGGCGACATTGCGGATGACGAACAGCTCGCCGGGCGCTACATTAAACACCATTTGCGGGTCGGTCCGGCTATCCGAACAACCGATCACCAGGGCGCGCGGCTTCTGTCCGAATTTGCTCAATTGGTCGAAGCGAGCGCGCTCGTTGCGCCAGGTGCCGGCGCGAAAGCGGCGGTAGCCGGCGACGAGGTCTTCCATGTCGGCTGTGATCCCTGTTTCAACCGCTCATTCGCACGCGATATAAGGCGATGCAATAAAGATGGTTGGCGATGAGTGAACTAAGCGTCTACAGCAGCATCGGCGTTCGCAGCGCCGCCGAGGAATTGTTCCGGAAGTTCGAAAAGCAAAATGGCAGCCGCCTCGCGGTCACCTGGGGCACGGCACCGATGCTGGTCGCTCGCATCGAGGCAGGCGAATGCGCCGATGTCTTGATCCTCAGCCGTGCCGGCATCGATGCTTTGCTCAAGCAAGAAAAAATTCTGTCTGGCTCCGACGTGACGCTGGCTGGATCGGGCGTTGCCATTGCGGTCAAGGCGGGGGCGCCGAAGCCGGACATATCCACGCCAGAGGCTCTTAAGCAAACGCTGCTCAAGGCAAAATCCATCGCCTACAGCGCGCCGTCAGCGGGCGGCGCCAGCGGTGTGTATTTTGCCAAACTGCTCGAGCGCATGGGCATCGCCCAGCAAATGAGGCCGAAGACCAAATACCCGCCGGCGGGCGGTTTTTCCGGCGAATTGCTTTTGACCGGCGAGGCTGAGCTTGCGGTTCAGCAGAAACCCGAATTGCTGCACGTTCCTGGTGTCGAAATCGTCGGTTTCCTGCCTGGGGATTTGAATATGGTCACTGAATTTGCTGCCGCGATTATGACTGAGAGCAAACATGCGGAATCCGGGAAAGCGCTGATAAACAGTCTGCGATCGCCTGAAGCCGCCGCGGTGTTTCGGTCAAAAGGCCTTGATCCGCGCTAAACCGTCTGCCGTTACACCAACATCATCACCGGATTTTCAATAAGCGACTTGAACGCACCGATCAGCTCTGCAGCAAGCGCGCCGTCAACGGCGCGATGATCGCACGACATGGTGACGCTCATGATGTGGGCGGCTTCGATCTTGCCGTTGCGCACTACCGCTCGTTCATCGCCGGCGCCGACCGCGAGAATGGTGGCGTGGGGTGGATTAATGACCGCGGTGAAATCCTTGATGCCGTACATGCCGAGATTTGAAATCGCCGTCGTGCCGCCCTGATATTCCTGCGGCTTTAGCTTGCGGGCGCGGGCGCGGCTCGCCAATTCGCGCATCTCGTTCGAAATGACCGACAACGATTTGCTCTCGGCGTTGCGGATGATCGGCGTGATCAAGCCGTTCGGCATCGCGACCGCCACGCCGATATCGGAATGCTTGTGCTTGAGCATGCCGGCTTCGGTCCAGCTGACATTGGCGTCGGGAATGCGTTGCAAAGCCAGCGCCAGGGCCTTGATGACGAAATCATTGACCGAGAGCTTGTAGGCCGCCCTGCCGTCTTTGTCCTTGGCCGCAGTGGCGTTGATCTCCTCGCGCGCCTGCAGAAGTTTGCCGATGTCGCAGTCGACGGTGAGATAGAAATGCGGGATCGTTTGTGCCGATGCCGTCAACCGCGCCGCGATGGTGCGGCGCATGCCATCGTGCGGCACGATCTCGTAGCTGCCCTCCTCGTAAAGCGAACGAATCTGCTGATCGGTCATCGCCGGCGCGATCATGGGAGCGGGACCGCCGGCGGGAGGGGCGGCCGGCGCACGCAAGCCGCGGCCTTCGCGCACTGCTGCGATATCGCGGGCGATGATGCGGCCGTGCGGGCCAGAACCCTGGATACGGCCAATCTCGATGCCGGCTTCTTTGGCTAATCTGCGCGCCAGCGGCGACGAGAAGATTCGCCCTGCGGAGGGGGCCGCGGGCGCAGCGAAACCGCGGCCATTGGTTCGAGCCGGTTCGGCTCCGTCGCGTCGCGGCACTGAGGGAGCAGGCGGCGGCGCAGCGGGTGGAGCTTTCGCCTCCTGAGCAACCGAAGATTGGGCCGGTTGCGCCGGTTTCGGAGTTGCATCCACCGCGCTTGGCGTCTTCGGCGTCGGACCGGCTTTCGCCGCGGCTGCGGCGGAGGCCTTCACATCCTCGCCTTCCTGCGCCAACACGGCGATGAGCTGATTGACCGGCACGTCATTGGTGCCCTCGGGCACGACAATCTTGGCCAGCGTGCCGTCCTCGATGGCCTCGTATTCCATCGTCGCTTTGTCGGTCTCGATCTCGGCGATCACATCGCCGGTCTTGACCGGGTCGCCCTCTTTCTTGAGCCACTTCGCCAGGTTGCCCTTTTCCATCGTGGGCGACAGCGCGGGCATTAGGATATAGACGGGCATGGGCGCGCCAGTTTCACCGCTAAGGAGTTACCGGTAGCAAACTGCCTTGGTCGCCTCGACGACTTCGGCGACCGACGGCAGCGCTAGCTTTTCCAAATTCGCGGCATAAGGCATCGGCACATCCTTGCCGCAGACCCGGGTCACGGGAGCATCGAGATAATCGAATGCGTCTTCCGTCACGCGGGCGGCGATCTCGGCGCCGACGCCCGATTGCTTCCAACCTTCCTCGACGGTGACAAGCCGCCCGGTCTTTTTGACCGATTCGACAATGGTGTCGGTGTCCATCGGCTTGAGCGTGCGCAAATCGATGAGCTCGGCCTCGATATTCTCTTTGGCCAGTTCCTCTGCGGCCTTGAGCGCATAGCTCATGCCCATCGACCAGGCGACGATCGTGACATCTTTTCCCGGACGCACGATGCGGGCGCGGCCGATCGGCAGCACATAATCGTCAAGTTTCGGCACCGGCGAGGAATGACCGTACAGAATTTCATTTTCGAGAAAAATCACCGGATTGGGATCGCGGATTGCCGCCTTGAGCAGGCCCTTGGCGTCGGCGGCATTGGATGGAGCGATCACTTTTAAGCCGGGGATGTGCGAATACCACGCCGAATAATCCTGGCTGTGTTGCGCGGCGACGCGCGAAGCCGGTCCGTTCGGACCGCGGAACACGATTGAGACTCTAACCTGGCCGCCGGACATGTACTGGGTCTTTGCCGCCGAATTGATGAGCTGATCCATCGCCTGCATGGCGAAGTTGAAGGTCATGAATTCGACGACCGGCTTTAAGCCCGCAAGCGCCGCGCCGATGCCGACGCCGGCGAAGCCATGTTCAGTGATCGGCGTGTCGATGACGCGCCGCGCGCCAAATTCGTCCAATAGCCCCTGCGTGACTTTGTACGCGCCCTGATATTCGGCGACTTCCTCGCCCATGACGAAGACGTCGGGATCCCGGCGCATTTCTTCGGCCATGGCGTCCCGCAGCGCCTCGCGCATGGTCATGGAAACAAGTTCGGTGCCTTCGGGCACTTCCGGCTCCGGCATGATCTCCGCCGACGGCGGCATGGCGGTACCGGTCTTTGCGGGTGCGGGGGCTTCCGCTTGCTCAGCCGCTTGCGGCTTTTGCGCAGGAGCCGCCGATTCTGCGGCCTTCTCCTGACGCGACAGTTGCTCGGCCTTGGTCTGTTTGGCGGGCGCTTGCTTGCCGTCCTTGAGTGCCGCAGCGTCTTCGCCTTCGGCCAGGATCATGGCGATCGGCGTATTGACGGCCACGTCGGCGGTCCCTTCGGGCACCAGGATTTTGCCGAGCGTGCCCTCATCGACCGCCTCGACTTCCATAGTGGCTTTGTCGGTTTCGATTTCCGCGATCACGTCGCCCGATTTGACCGGATCGCCTTCCTTCTTAAGCCACTTGGCGAGGTTGCCCTTCTCCATCGTCGGCGATAGCGCGGGCATCAACACTTCGGTCGGCATGGCGGCTCACATCAAGTCGCGGCAATGGCAATTTCAGTGATAGACGTCGGTATAAAGTTCGGCGGGATCGGGCTCGGCATCGTGGGTGGCGAACTCGGATGCCTCATTGACGATGGCACGGACCGCAGCGTCGATTTTTTTCAAGTCATCTTCGCTGGCCCATTTCTTGTCGAGCACGCGTTTTCGCACCTGTTCGATCGGGTCGTGCTCGGTGCGCACTTTGTCGACCTCTTCCTTGGTCCGGTACTTGGCCGGGTCCGACATTGAGTGGCCGCGATAGCGATAGGTCAGCATTTCAAGGATGATCGGGCCCTTGCCGGCGCGGCACCAAGCAAGCGCTTGATCGGTGGCCGCTTTGACCGCGCGCACGTCCATGCCGTCAACCTGCGAGCCGGGAATACTGAAAGAAGCCCCGCGCTTGGAGAGATCGGGCTGTGCTGAGGAGCGGGCAACCGAGGTCCCCATCGCATAGCGATTGTTTTCGATAACGTAGATGACCGGCAGCTTCCACAACTCGGCCATGTTGAAGCTCTCGTAAACCTGACCTTGATTGGCCGCGCCGTCGCCGAGATAGGTCAGGCTGACCTCATCGCTGCCGCGATATTTGTTGGCGAATGCCAGCCCTGTGCCCAGCGGCACCTGCGCGCCGACGATGCCGTGCCCGCCGTAGAATTTTTTCTCCAGCGAGAACATATGCATCGAACCGCCCTTGCCCTTGGAATAGCCGCCGCGGCGTCCGGTGAGTTCCGCCATCACGCCTTTCGGGTCCATGCCGCAGGCGAGCATGTGGCCGTGATCGCGATAGCCGGTGATCATCTGATCACCATCGCGCATGGCGAGCTTCATGCCCACGACGATAGCTTCTTGGCCGATATAGAGGTGACAGAACCCGCCAATAAGCCCCATGCCATACATCTGGCCGGCCTTTTCCTCGAACCGGCGGATCAACAGCATCTGGCGGAGCGCGAGCAGCTCTTGTTCTTTGGAAAATTCGAGAACTGGGGGCTGATTTGCCGCGAGATCTGCGCTCGGAAGCAAGCCTTGCGCGCTCTGAGCCGATTGTTTGGTTTGGGCGACTGCCATTACTGTCCTCAACACGTCCGCGGCACTTATCCAATAGCCGAATTCACCCCCTAGCGAAAGGCGGAGGAGTGCTTGCCGCCGCCCCGTGACCGCGCAGCCAAAGCCTTGTCGGAAAAGCTCATTTCGGAATGTAGTTCGGCAAGTTCAAGGCCTCTTTCGGGCCTTCGTCAACGCCTTTTCAGGGCTTGGGCGCGGTTGCCGAAACCGGCGGCCGATTGAGCATGAGCGTCAAATCATGCGGGTCGGCGTAGTCGAGAAGTATGCGAGCGCGTTCGTCGAGCATGTCGGGATCGAGATCATCGGACTTTAGTAGCGCAATGCGCCTCTCCCATTGCGCTTGTTCGGCTTTGAGGTGATCGAGATCTGCGGTGAGCGCAGCCATTTGCCGTTCGATGTCTTCCTTCGCCTTGAGCCCACGGTCGCCGTTATACGCATTGACGCCGAAATAGCCGATCAGCAATGCCGCCAAGGCGTAGAGTGCAAGTGCGTTGAGAATGCTGCGCAGGCGTTTACGGGTGACCATGTCACACCATGCGAGCTTCTCGATTAAAGCGGGATTAATTTTTTGCGGCCTGATTATGTTGAGCTAATTGCGCTCGACGCCTTGTTTGTCGCGGTTTTCCAGCGTATTTCTATTAACATGCTATTACACCTAATTACGCAGCCCGCCTTAGCTCAGCCTTAGCTGGAAAACGGATTAACAAAATGACCAAGCGACCAAAGCACGCCGCCCGCAAGATGCGGATCACCGAATTGACCGTGCGCCGGGCCAAGCCGCAAGCCCGCGCTTTTCTCACATGGGATACCCGAGCGCCCAATCTGGCGCTACGCACGCAGCCGACCGGCCACAAGGCGTGGGC
>Ga0126383_10001022_pt1 | contig 16860 bp, 16 predicted proteins | sample PanSoiMetPlot_35_FD_96882 | JGI IMG/M metagenome (GOLD analysis project Ga0126383, IMG submission 96882) | Tropical forest soil microbial communities from Panama - MetaG Plot_35 | ecosystem: Environmental > Terrestrial > Soil > Tropical forest > Bulk soil | place: Panama | collected 2016-02-17
CAAACATATTCCGCACAAATCGGTGCGAATACTCAACAAGCACAAAACGCATTTGGAGCATTTCTACGTACTGTAACAGGGCAAACATATTCCGCACAAATCGGTGCGAATACTCAACAAGCACAAAACGCATTTGGAGCATTTCTACGTACTGTAACAGGGCAAACGTACAATGTACAGATTGGCGCAAACACACAATCAGCACGAAACGAAGTTAACAGTTTCCTTAACTCTATACCCCGAACAATCACAATTCAATTACAAGTTCAACAGCCCTACGGTGGTTATGGATATTCCCCATACGGCTATCCGGTCGCAGCAAAAGGCGGTGTCTTCTCAATGGATGCTATGGGATTCCAGAAAGTCGCGCCATTACACGCCCAATCTGGTGGTACTTTCTCAGCCCCGCCAATAGGTGACCCTAACCAATTCTTGAGTTTCTTGTTAGGCGGCGGCTTTGGAGGCGGCGGGGGCAGCGGCCCTGTAGATGTAAACATGGGCGCTGGTTCTAATCCTACAATACCAACAAGCAACGCCAGAATCAACGCTGGTCGTACTAGCATGAACATGAACCAAGGCTCAATCACATCACCTAACGTAGACCAAATCATGGCTGCTAACCCTGACATTACTATCGGTAACGCTACATTTCCGAATCCGATTCCAGTACCAACACCCCAACCCTTACCCAGCCCACTACCGGGAGGGGGCGGCGGTGCTGGTGGTAACCCAACAATGCCCAATCCATTCAACACCGGTGCCCCACCAGTTCCACTATACGGCTTTGGCCCTGGCGGTGCGTTTGGCGGTGCGTTTGGCGGTGCCCCACCTTCTGCCTATGGCTATGCGCAAGGTGGAACTGCAATGCTAGGACCAGACGGCTACTTTAGGCCACTGCACGCAGCACGTGGAGGTTCTTTCATAGTAACAAGACAGATGCATCTTGGTAACCTAACAGTTGGCGAAAACAATAGACCTGAACTCCTTACGTTTACACCCGGTAGAGGTATGCGCGGTGTTGGTCTGCTTACTGTTGTCCCTATGCCAAGGATTCACGCCCAGGCTGGAGGCCAGTTTCCAGTTTTTGGGAGTTCGCCTGGAGCAGGCTTGTTTCCAGGCATGGGCTTCAATCCAGACCCTAACTACAATCCAAATCCCTCAATAATCGTGTATCCTGCAGGGACTCAGCCCATAGTACAGGGACAGGGAGGGGTACCAGAAACAACGATAGGGCAGTACGGCGCGCCTAACCTCGGTAGTCCAACCGGATTACTTACCGGTGGTTTTGGCTTTGGTGGTAATATTGCACAGGCTACAGACGCCATACAATCAGCAGAAAACCAGGTCGTTACCCTAACTAACACAGTACAAGACAGCATTAGCAGCAACGAACAAACCCAACTAGATGTATCCGACCTTATGAAAATGATAAAACAGTTGATAGCAACATTGTTCGCACGTAACATAAACACTACCCTTAACATCGACGGTCAGAGGATGGCCTCAGTTGTATCCAAATTCTTGAACAATGGTGCGTATGGAGGTCGCTAACTAATTGCCAACCTCACAATATCACCCTCCACTAAGAGTACAGTTGCGAGATAAACCAGACGAACCACCAGGCCAGAGTAAAAACCGTAACAATGAACTCTGTACAACCTGCAGCCATCCAAGAAACATTCACCAAAAGCAGCTCTATTACTGCAAGGCCTCAGTAATGGCAGACGACCCAGATAAACCAGGTCACGCCAAGATAAAAGCACCCTGCCCATGTACAGCATTTAACACAATCGAACAACTAGCAATAAACACTGACCCACTTGTAAACAACCAAGACTCACCAGACAAAGACAAGTTTGATAGGTCAGGTGTAGACATAAAAGAGACTGTACAAACACAACCACCAACAAAGAAGCCTGAACAATCCATATCTAACCCAACAAATAATGACTCAACACAACCAATAGACCCTGTAATAAACGACGATACAAACGCAAACACATTTCCAGTACGAGACAACGCTAATTCTGCAGGAGTTACAGCACCATTATCAACACAAAGAATAGTCAAACCAGACCCAGAAAAGACCGAGACCGAGACCGAGACGTAACCTATGGTACTTAACACCACTTGGGGAACGTACGAAAAATGTTGGAATACTAATGTAAGCCCCAATCTTTGCGGCCTTGGTACCGTAATCACTATGGCTACACCACTAACAAAGATACGAATAAGCGGTGCAACCCTTGGGGTCCCATCTGGTTCTAGTTTCACCACATTGAAAGGCGAGATATGGGACTACAATATGACAGCACGTGTCGGTTCTATTTTCTCCCTATTTGTCAATGGTGTATCTGGTACTACTGTCCCAGTTGGCTCAGGTAGTAACGTACTATCGGCAAAATATATCTGGCAAACACCTAGCGGTTTTGCCCCAACGGGATTAACAAATGGAACAAAATACTGGCTTTTCTGCTATCCGGTATTTGGTGAGTCTGCAACATCAACAGATTGCAAAGTGTGGGGTATCGACGTATCAGCAGGAGAATGGCAATATTGTGAAATAAATGCATCGGGGCTTATTGGAACACTTGGAGGTGCAAACGCAGGTACACAGACAGTAAACCACCTATCAAATGACCTGAATGCCGCTGGTGGTAACGCTGTCACCAAGGCACTCACAGAAACCGTTACAATTGGAACAGTTACCCCAACATACACAAAAGGCACTCATCAAAGTCTCACCAAAGCACTAACCGAAACAGTAACGATTGGTACTGTTACACCAGCCAGAGGAAGGGGCAAACTCAGAACACGAACCGAAACTATCACATTCTCAGACACAGGCCAGCCTACATACAAGCGTAACAAACTACGAACAGTACCAGCAGAAACTATCGCAATAAGTGACTTTCTCACATTCGGTAAGGGAGTAGGCGGCCATAAAGGTATCTTCAGAAACCTATCAGAAACCATAAGCCTAACAGGTACTCCGGCCAGAACAATAACCTTCGGCGCTCACCAAATTGTACGAACACTAAGCCAGCAAATCAACATCAGCGACGCCCTAAACTACGTCGGCAAGGTAAAGCACACAGGTGACCCCGGGTACTGGCTACCACTAAAGGCAAGAATAAACATCTACCAATTCACTGACACAACTTATTCAAGTCCAATTTACACATACAACCCATTTCTAGAAAGTCAAGGCGGCATAGACAAGCCAGTAGAATTACACTTTGAATCCACAACAACAACAGCCGGTACCTTCCAAATCCAGATAGACAACAGCAACGACACGTACGACCCAGACCAGTTCGCAAGAGGTAACCGTGTAACAATTGACTGCAGCAAGGATAACAATACGTGGTCAGGGGCATATCATGGCTTGGTGCGCAGCGTAAGAGAGAAAGTATTTGGCCCTAACAACCGTATAATCCTGATAGAAGGCTACTCATATAACATCAGACTAAGCGAGCGCATAATTGATACCAAGATGCAAGCAAGGCTGAACGTAGGCGTATTCGACCGAACCGACTCAACAATGTTCACCGACAACTTGTTAAACACTTTACTAACAGACGATACCAAATACATAAACAGCGTAGACGACACCCAACTTTATAGCATCTTCAAAACTGCAAACATAACAGCCTCACCTATTGACGACTGGATACCCCGTCTCGATGCAGAGATGTCCACACTAAGCGAGGCTGTAAACTCTGTACTAGAGTTTACTCAATCACTTTTAGAAATAGACTTTAGCAATGACCAGTTAGTATTATTCAATCCAGACAGACCAGCAAGCGGCGGCTCTAATGCCTTTTTAGTTACAGATGCAATGAACCTAAACGCAGACAGTTCACTCAATACAATGTATCCAATAGAAGATTATACATACCAGATATCATACGATTTCCCAGACTCGGCTAACCGTCTAATATGTGCGATAGGAAACATACAATGCCCAGAGCAACTAATCCAAGGCCGCTTAATTCCTGGAACAGTTGGAGTACAAATATGGGATAATGACGCTACACCACCACCACCGGTAATTACAATCTGTTACGACCATTGGACAACAGGGCCTAACCCTTACGCGATAGGCCCATCAACAGTCGGCAATGGCAACATACCACGCCTAGGTGAATATATTCTGGCCACTACATCTACTATGTACGGAAAAATAGTCGGCCAGATAAACATTGCAATAAGCAAGTTAGGACATGGGCAAACTGGAACGGTCAAAGTAGGCATAAGAAAAAGTACTGACGTATTTGTACAATTTGGACTAGGTGACCCTCCAACATTTCCAGGTGACCTTAATCTCTCAGTCGTTCCCAACGACAGCACTTATCACGGCTATATGTTCAACCTGCCAAACAATGCATATGTAATGGGACTTGGTGACGTCGTAAGTATAGAAAGCACTGATGCTTCAAACCCCGGCATCTTTTGCGGAATGGAATCTGTTAGCGGCCATATAGGTGGTACACCCTCAACGTACTGGCCTAGCCCAGCAGATGGAAATTGGCACGAGATTTATTCCCTTGCCACTGGCGGCGGTTTCTACGTTACAGGTCAGAATTATGTAACTCAGTACAACCTTTCAAACTGGGGTACTATCCAGCTCAACGGGGGTACTGTGCAGCGAGTAGCCTTGCTGATAGGGGCCGGTTCGACCTTTGTAAACTATAAACTTGGAAGGATAACACTGCAGTTAAGGACAAACGGTACTCACGTAACCGGCAACTGGTGGGTAGGCATTCGCAAAGCAGATGATACGTTTATCTATTTTGCCAATGGCGGTAATGAAATATTCGATAGCATTACCCCTGAAGACGCCACGTTTAGAAACTATACTTTTGACAATCTGAATAATAACTACCCCATACAAGTAGGCGACCGAATCTCTATTGAGGGCGGTCTTACAGGTGGATACATAGAAATCCAGTTTACAAAAGACGGCGGCTCTCCACAACAGACACAGACCTATAACGGAACTTCATACGTGACAACAGGCATAACCAACTTTAAACTAGGCGGCTTTATTTGGACAACAACAGCCGAACAACTACCAGATGTCAGAATCGACCCCTGCGGCGGCCCCCCAGAAACCGTCGACGCAGACCCCATCTTCATGATATGCTCTGACAGAAACACAGCAAAAAGAATAGGGGCAGTCGAGCAAGTAATATCAAACGTACCAGCTCACGTCAAAAACATTACTACGTTTAATGAATACATGTTTGGAAAAATATACCAGATGGCTAAACCAAGATTTACTTTTGACTATCCAAGCCTGACTGTTGGAAGTGTAATGCCCAAGGCTGGAGATATAGCAGTTCACATAAGCCAGAAAGCGGGAGTAGGCGTACGCAGAAACCCAGTACAAACAGGCATAATAACACAGGTCACCTATGACTTTACACAGGATTCAGAGAGCATACTAGGCCTAAGAAAGGTCTCGCTAACAACCACAGGAATACTAAGAGGTTCGTACTAAGTGGTTCACACAGATTCTAACCTGTATTGGTCTCCAACAAAGCCACGAATAAACATCTACGCGTTTACAGATACGACATACAGCAGCCCTCTTTATACATACAATGCGTTTACCGATGTTGGTAAAATAGACAAGCCCATAGCACTACAATTCGAAAGTACGAGTACGTCATCAGGCACATTCGCCCTAGAAATCGACAATAGCGCTGACTCTATAGACCCTGACACATTCTTGAGAGGCAACCGTATTTTTATAGAGTGCAGCAAGGATGGCACAACGTGGCAAGCAGCATACAAGGGCCTAGTACGCTCAGCAAAACAAAAAGTCTTTGGTCCCAGCAACAGAACAATAACCCTAGAAGGCTATTCGTACCTCATACGACTAACAGAGCGTATCTTATCCTTCAGAAAACAAGCAGCACTCTTAGCAGGGCAAACATTTGACCGTACAGACAGCACGATGTTTACAAACAACCTGCTAAATGACATCATGACAAACGACGCTAACTACATGGAATCGATAGACGACACTGCGTTAGCCAGCGTCTTTAAAACCAGCAACCTTACTAGCAGCCCCATAGACGACTTTGTTCCTCGTATCGACGCGCCATTATCAACTTTATCAGACGTTGTAAACATGGTTCTTGAATTCTCTCAATCGCTGCTTACAGTCGATTTTTCAAATGACCAGCTAGTGTTATTCAACCCTGAACGAGTCCCAACCTCTGGAGGGGCAGGTATTTTCTTACTCACAGACATGATGAACATGTCAGCAGACGACGCCAACTACACTATTTACCCAACAAGCGATTACGTATTCCAGGTAGCATACGATTTTCCAGACGCTGGTAACAGATTGATAGGCAGCCTAGGAAACGTACAATGTCCACCAACAACAATACCAGGCACACCAGGAAGCGGCGGCGTAGACTCTACAAGTCTACTAAATTTCACAGGCCAATTCTCTTTTCTTTTCACATCAAACGGATTCATAAAATGGGGCGGCCTTATCACACCAGCGGCAAGCCCTATCAAGCGCATTAGGCTAGGGTTTATAACTTTAGGTACTCCAGTGGGTGCAAATAGAAATCAGTTTACTTGCCAGATTCTTAACTATGCGCGTACTCAAGCAAGCGCACCATTTGACTTTTACCCTGAAAGCCAAAGCACAGGCTACGGGGACAAAAACCTAGATATTCCTGTTGCAGCGTCAGGTGTCTTCTCATCAAAGTATGTTATGACAACCCTAGCCACTACTCAAACGGCGATAACTGTAGGCGGCGATTACTGGCTAGTAGTTTGGATGGGCGGCGGTGTGACGTGTGACAATAATAACAGGCCAGCATGGGGTTACATTGGCAGTGGAACCGGGGAGTACATCGGCTATGATGACTATCAGAACATAGTACAGAGCGGCGGTACTGGAACGCATGTAAAACAGTTCAAGATAGAAACATCAGAAGGGGCAACCGACCCAACTATTCCTAGCGGAGGAACACCACCTACAACTATAGAACCTTGCGGAGGTTTGCCAGAAAGCGCTGACGCTGACAACGTCAAGATGATAGCAACAGACCGAAACACAGCCAAAAGAATAGGCATAGTAGAACAGGTTGTTACGAACATGCCTGTTCACGTAAAGAACTTTGCATCAATGGGCGAGTACTTTATGAATAAACTGTACACAGTTGCAAAACCAAGATTTAATTTCGACTACCCGACCGTAAGTGTGCCTATAACGCTACCAAAGGCCGGGGATATTTGCGTTCACGTATCAAAAAAGGCTATGATTGGCAGGTCTAGAACGCCAATCCAGACCGGTGTGATATCAGCAGTTGCTTATTCATTTGGTCAGGATAACGATAGCATACTTGGTTTAAGAAAACTGAGCATAGCCACTACTGGAATATTGAGAGGATCTTATTAGTAATGGAACATTCTAAAATTCAACTACGCGACAGGCATTTTTACATGTCCTGGTCGCTTTCAGACGAGAAAAAGATTGAAAAATATACTGAAAGGCTGCGCTTTTTGCATGGCAAGACAGAACATGAAACAACGTACAACGAACTTGCTGACGAGATAATAAACCTAGCAAAGCGACGAGACAACGACCACCATAACAGCAAAGCGGAGTTAGGCCATGACTGGCTAGATGTCGAACCACTAGAAAGCACAGCACTAGAACCAGATATGGTAACGTTTCAAGGGGCCAACAAACTGCTAAAAATCTATTTTGGTTCGGCTTCTGGCGTCTTCAAATATATAGGTAGAGGTACAACAGCGGCAACTCCAACCCCATATTCAACAGCATTGACAGCAGAGACAGGCACACGCGCAGACGCTAGTACAACAGGTTTTCATTCTATCTCTGGAGTTAGTATCAGATTACTAGCATCTTATGCTTCAAGCACAGCAACAGCCACTATGTTTCAGATAGGGGCATTTGACGCGACAAGCTCAGGTTTGATGTTAGCCATACACGACTTTGGCTCTACTGGTCTGGCTCATGTAGTAAATAACGACGCCTTTTCATTGGGTATGATTGTGGATTTGGCCCCGATTGGAGATGTCTAGACATGTCAAGTACATACTGTTTTCCTACAAACAAATGGAACGAGTGGTTCTTCCAGCAAGTCTGCAGAATCAAAAAAATAGAAACACAGACCACAACATTACCACCAATCAAGGCCACAGACCTAGGAATTGTACAAGGTCTAACATTTTTAAATACATCAACGAACTTTATAGGGGCAAGAGGGGCAGGCAGCGGAAGGATAAGCGTTTCACCGGTAACCACAATTGACGAGGAAACTAACGCGGCAGTCGTGGCTTACGCGACCTTTGACGATAGTGGAGGGAATGGAACAGGGACCAACGTAGGTAGCGGTATGTTCGATGTACCTTGCTTTGACAACGAAGCCAAAACCGCAACTTATCATATCAACCCGCTATTCTTTGCATGGGAGCCAGCAGTATACCCGCAAGTAGCCAATACTAAACAGTTCTTAGGCGGCCACGCGTATGAATCAAACGTTCCCGGAATAGTCTCAGGTGACCAGAACGCCTACATCTACTATGCTTCAAACGCAGCGTTTAACCTCACCAGCACTGTATCATTTAGCTTGTGGTTTTATCCAACAGACCTTAACAGTATAGGTGCTGAAACATGGCGCTTTTTAGCATATCGCTGGATTGACGCTAGCAACTGGTTCTTTGTAGCCATAAAACCCAGCGACGACAAGGTTACAGTATTCATAAATGAAGGTGGAACACAAACCAAGTTAGTAAGCAGCGCAGCATGTAACGCCAACGCTTGGAATAATATTATATTTACCTATAACGGTTCAACAAATGCACTCGTAATTTACCTCAACAACAGTAGCAGTTCATCCGCATCTGCGGATACTGCCCCTAATGTCTACACAGCGAACAGCAACCTCTACCTAGGCGGTTTACCAACTTTTCCAGCAAAGCGTTACACCGGATATCTACTTAATTTCACATTCTGGAATATTGTACTAACTGGAACGCAAGCCTCAAACATGTGGCTGCATGGAACTATAATCTAATGTTTTCATACTTAGTTGGCTTTTAAACGCCAAGCACGAAACAGAGATAATGATAGTCAAAGCAACCCTAGCAGCAATGGTTATCGCGATTTCGTTGGTAGCCACTCTATCTTATCCAGCAGCAATAACAATAGCGCAAAAAGCAACACAATTACCAGCAAATATTAACCAAAGCAACAGCCAGAGTCATTTACCAGTTGAAACAGTACAGAACGACAATCTTATAATTACAACGGTACACAAAAACGGTCAACCATTACCAGAACAGCCAATAATAATACTTCCACCTGAAAAACCCGGAGAAAACGCAACAATAGAAACACCCTCTAATAACGAGACAACAGTAATCCAACCCGGAGGAAACGTAACTGAATTTCCAGGCAACGTTACCAATGTAGACAACGAGACAGTAATTATTACCCCGCCAGACCGCAACATAACCGAGGTACCAATTTCGCCAGACCAGAATATTACAGTGATAGGACCGCCAGTACACAACGAGTCACAGCCAGCACAACCACAAAACTGTACATGTCAGAATCAATCAAACGCCCAACCAGGCAATGAGATTCCACCCGTCCAGGTGATTCCGGCCCCAGGCCAGAACGTAACAACACATCCTCCACAACTGCCTTCAGAAAATGTCACTAATGGTACACCAGTCCCACCAACTAACAATAACATCAACAACAGCAACGTTACCATAGGCCAACTGCCGTTTTTTCCTCCAAAGAATAATACTGGTGGCGGCGGAGGAGAACACGCCACACAACTACCAGTTATACCACAAGGCAATCAATCAAACACTAGCGGAACAACTAATCAGACAGGCAGTCAATCAAACAATGAAGCACCTAAAGTAAACCCACTAATGCCCTCAAGCTTTACAAACAACAGCCGCTAACTTTACTTCCCCACTATTTTTTATTCTCGATGTACTTGACAAAAGCCGATGGCATACAACAAAAATTATATCAACATGCAGAGTTTCGGCAGCGACAAACCCGACAAAAACATTTACTGCATTATCTGTAAGCAACCTATCACAGCAAAAGACAACGTAAACGATGACTTACAACACGTCTCAACAATAAATCCAGGCGGTAAAGAATTCTATGGTTGGATTCATAGACGCTGCATACCTCCAAGACATACAGAACCAGAAACGTACTAGTAGTAGTTTGTTATGCTACTATTTTTTTCATTTAGACTATAGAATCTATAATTATCATAAATAATAAGGTGCAAGTGTACATAGATTTTAGCAAATAGTATGTACACCGCACATTTACGCCATCCCGTATCCTATCTTAATGAAGAAGACAAACTAAGCCGCGATGTAGTATATGAATTACGAAAGCGGCAAAATCAAAAGCAACCTAAAATAATTCACGCTGTTAAGGGTATGTAGATAGGCATAACATAACAAGACAAGTCGCTGGCGTACCCCAAAAGTACGCCATCACCACCACGTGTAAGCCGTACTCTCAGGGTACTATTACAAGCGACCCGACAAATTCCTTACCATAGATACTGCTACTTATCTTTTAAACGTTGTATTCGTACAAGACACATAATGAGTAAAGACGCTTACGACGGCAAGGTAACCGAAGAGCAAGTTCAAGAACTCGAAAAAAAGCGACTCGCATATTTTACAGCCAAAGAGCAAGGCTCAGATGAGGCACCAAAACTAGGCGTAGAATATCATGACTATGCTACCTCAATTCTAATTGATTTATCAGGCAAACTCGACCCACTACCAGACTTAGACCCAAACAAGAAGCCAGAAAAGCCAACTGAAGGGACACCAAAACAGGGCGGTAACCAAGACCCTGAAACATGGCACGTTGTCCCCATGAAAGACGACCCATCCAAGTTCAAGATAATAGACGACGACGGCAAAAACATTGCAACAGATTTCACAACAGCAGAATCGGCAGTCGAGTACATCAATTATTACAGATGGGAAAAACAACAGCAGCAGCCCTCGGGAGATGGAGGGCAGCAACCACCACCACCAGCACCAACAGGCGATAAAGATTCGTTTGGCATAGCCAAAATTTGCCCTGACGCTGACGCTGGAAGATTCCTAACAAATTTCAAAATAGAATACAAAACCCGGAACTACAGAAGCGGCAAACCAAGCGAGCCTTCGATGGAATATACATCCAAAGCAGGCAACGACGCAAACGATGGAGGCTCAGCAGTGAAAAACCAAGAAGTTACTTGGTACGCTAGAATCAACAAATTCAAAAAAGAAGACGACACATTTAGTACAAAAATCCTAGGAGGGGCACACAGTAGCAGTGACGGCGGCAAAGGCGGAACGTGTTACGACGTGCAAATAAACGTCCATGGTGGAACAGCAAACACTCTGCAAGTCGAACGACCTCATCCAAGTATGCATCCATGTCACCAGAAAGCATTATTCAAAATTGGCGAAACCCTAGTTGGAAAATGGATTGGAGTTAAAACTATCTGCTACTTGATAAACAACGGCAAGGACAGACGCATAGAGCAACACATCGATTATCCAGTACCAGACATAGAAAAACCACCAAACGCATGGCGAAAATATTGGGCAGTAGACGACACAGGCCAACTACCAAAGGGTCACATCGTACAACCAATCGGCAGCCTAACAACAGTAAGATTAGACGGTGTTCCAAAAGACGGTATCGAGTTCCGCTATGCCTCAGTTAGAGAAATAAAAGCAGGTTAAGGCTAGTGTCTGCGGTCAGAATATGGCTGCCCACCTTTCATTTCATTATCACATAAAACTGCAGTTCAGTAATTATGCTGCTGATATCATTACGGTCTATCTGCAAATCGCGGATTGTTTCTAGCTCTAGCCCCTCGCTATTCCGCAGTACAACATCCAAGTCGTCAACCTTTTCTTTTAGCACTGATATTAGCAAACTGATTTGCTCTTCTGTAAGTTCAACAGTCTTGATATCACTCATTCTACAGACTCAAACCCTTGCCAATCTTTGAGATGATGCGGATAACACTGAGCTGCATGTGTACCCATGACATCATACTCATAGGCAATGACCTTACCACAGGCAACGCAGCGTGCCTTTTTGATTCTCAAGACCTATCGACCACCTTTGCGCAAAACTCACACCAGATAAACTGTACATGCTGGTCATGCTTTACAGTAGTCTTGCCGCACTTTGTACAATAAAACATAGTCATTATGCAAGATACCTCTTTTTCGACATACCTGCAGGTACATCAAACGCATGACCATTTTTAGAGTAGCAATTTACACGACAGTCAAGATAACGCAAAGCCTTAAGCTCGCTGTAACGAACATTGTACCTTACAATGGTAGGGTTATCGCTAACCTCAAAAACATAGCCACACGTAACGCATTTCCTTCCCACTAGCTCAGGATAGAGCGGCTCTATCGAACTCATTTGTTAGTATACCACTCCCGCCAGAAATCGACGTGTTCTTTTTGCAGATGCTTTTCTAACTCTTTCATTTCCCAAGTTTCCCAACCGCAAACTTCACACTTGAAAAGGCCATCCAAATCTGTAACAACCGTCACTGGTGCTCGTACTCCCTGATAGCCAGATTCGGCGAGAGCAAACAGACACCATGCGACACCAAGTGTATCCCCAAATCAACAACATGGTCCGTATCACGGTCAAAGCGATGGCCGCAACGCTTGCAAACCCAAGCCATTAGGTACGCTCACACCCCAACTTCAACTTCATTTTATTGGCAACCTCGATAGCAAGTTCATTTCGATGCTCTATAAGACACTCCAAGCAGAGTCCATAATCATACTCGCTGCTTATCTTCCAGCATTTTTTACACGGCATTATACAACCACCTTCTTCGGCTTTGCCCTACTTGCAGCAAAGAATATGATAGCCGCTATAATGTAGACAAAGAAAGCAAAGAATGCAGCAAGCCAACTGCTAATTATATGCTGGTCTAAGAAAGCGCCTACCATGGTCAATGTCCCAAACAAAGCGATAATGACGCCGAAGATGTTACCAATAACATATCCAGCCTTACCCATTACTTTTCAACCCCAACCTTAACCCTGCTATACTCGATAACAGCATAGCAATGCTTGCAAACATTACCCGCTGTAACAAAGTCATAACACTCGCAAGTTAACCCCTCGTCGCGCAACAAGACGTTATAGCGCTTTTCTGGGTCACTATCTGACTGTACTTTCCACCATGCGCGACCATTCACCTTTTCTATGCTACCGGCTGCAGCAATTACCTTACCTCGTGCATATCGTGTTTTATTCACTTGTAATTTACCTCAGAGATTATAATAGTAGACCATGTGTATATAGTTTGCTAATAACACTTATTACACTGATGCTACAATTAAGTTATGTGACAAAAACTATACGAATCACCGATAGGACTTACCGTGACCTAGATACGCTAGGAACAAGACATGATACTTTTGACTCTATAATTCAGAGGCTCATTCAATCATACAAAAAGGTCGCTAAATAATGGGCCTGCCACGACACCTAGAAGTAAGCCCAACCACATTCAAACGACTGAAAGAAGAAAAAAAATATGGCGAAACGTTTGATGCACTTCTAAACCGACTCATGGACATCCATGATAAGGTAGTAAAGCGGTAACGCAGCAATGCACAAAAAGTACGTCTACTATTATGTCATATGGAAAAGATGCGCAAGATTCACTTTGCGTGTAAACGAACTGTATTAATGTGGAAACACAGACCAGGTGACCCAGATTGGATTTGTGAAGAGCTGGATGGTTCACCGCATAAATGCCCTGTTGCAGTCAGTGATATGCCTTCACAATCTCAAGCTCAAAAAGATTTGCCTGTTACACTTCCAGTCGGTCCTTCAGATCACGCTATTGATGCATTAACTTCTGCTATTGCCTATCACGCTAAAGAAGTCCAAAAGACAAGATATACTTTGAATATAATCGCAAGAACATTCGACACTTATCTCGGCATAAAACGAGGTGAGGACGGCCTCGAACACCAAGACCTAGATTTTGATGTTAATGACGCTGAACCAGTACAGTACCCCACAGACGAAAACGAGGATCGTGTATAACAAAATGTCTATAGAACCACGGTGGCCAACAGAACACCTTTACCGTCCTTGGATGATTGCTAAACTCGTAGCAATAGCGATAAGATGGGACGAACTCGGTTATGTCCGCTATTGTTATCAAGCGTTTTCTGAAATAAACCCCGATAGACTCGAGGATAGAATTCATAACTTTTCAAACCGTGAGGCAATGCGAGCCTGGTTAAACCCGCTAATTCGCCGTCTTCGCCGTGGGACAAGGCAACCGCTAGAAGACTATCTTAACCGCGTAGGCAGACCAAGCACTTATGCAGCGACCTGTTGCGATTTAATGCGACATAGATGGAACTCTAGCCCAAGACACAGAACCAGACAACTTGGCATTGTTCCATATCTAAGACAGTATTCAAAAAAGCCCACTAAATTACATCCGGAAAACTATACGCGAAAATGGCATCTATATGTGAGACCTGTACGCGGAGAATATGAGGTAAACGCATTAGGCGGCAGATTAGAAATGTTGTCAGCAGCCATGATTGAAAAACAGAGACAACTTAGTGACTGCCTTGAAGTGGATGCAGTTGATGAATCGCTGGCTCAAATATTAAGGGAAAACATACGTATACAACGAGGCGGTTAGACGAAACCATTGAAAGAAAAAGTACTCGAAAACCTAAAGACTGATGAATCTCCTACACCGAATTACGATGCTCAATCAACCGACGCCCAAAAGGTACTAAAAGGCTGCAGGTTATTCATTACCGATTTATGCTACGCACTTAAAAAAGATTTCTACGACGAACTAACTTACGCTGAAATCCAAGCAGACGCAAACAAACGAAATGATATTGCTGGACGTATAATAAATGACTTTAGTTTTGAGGAACGCGATGACGAAGGTCATTGGACTATCGCAATGATACGTCAATATCTTGCTACATGGGTGAAAGACCCTGACGCTGTACAAAGAGGCCTAAGGGCCGCTATGACTCGCAAAGAGAGAAAATATGAAGAAGAAATGGATGAATGGATGAATGATATTGGAAAAAAGATTCAGTCAAAAGCACTTTCATTTGCAAAAACTCAACCTGCTGCGCCAGTTTTAGAAATCGAAGATGTAACGCCAGACCGCAGCCGTGGAAGACACAAAAAAACTCCTATCGAATTATATGAAGACGCTTGCAGCGGAATCGAGGGTATTTGGCAAGCATTAGCCGGAGTAAAAACATTTCCAAACAATACGAGTGATGTTGTGCTAGAGTACATAAAACCGTCTAGAGATCACTGGCTACATATCATAAAAGGTTTAGAACATAGAGAATCAGTACATATCTACAATCTTTGTGTATGGACCTCACAATTGATTGCTGATAGAATCAAAATCTGGAAGGAATCACAGAGCGATAATACGGTGACTGCATAAATAATGAGTCTACGTGAAATTACCTGCAGTTTTTGCGACCAGCCACAACCTAGAATTATGTACGGCAAAGTAGACGGCAAAAGTGTATCAACAAATCTAGACGGAACAAAGCACTACCACATTAAAAACCAGTTAATGGCTTCTGCTGCTGCCACTAGCAAAGAGTACAAAACAGTAAGCCCTGCCACAGCAGAACGAATCGAAGCAATTCAAAAAGCCCATGAAGAAAACATTCAATCACAAAACGCACTAACTGAAGAAGTCAAAGGCTTAAGAGAAGACGTGAGGGGTCATGCAGAAGAACTCAGAGGCCTAAAACAAGAAGTCGCAAGTGTAAAAGAAGTCATTGAGCAGCTCGTAAGTGCTTACATGCGTGTTAATAAGAACGCTTTCTAATTATGCCAGGTGCAGCAGCAAGAACAAAGACCAGACGAAATTTTCCGTGATAAATTATGGGACGAATACAGGCAACGACGCCGCGAAAAAACATGCAGTAGATGTGGTTCGTACAAAAGATACTGGGTAGCCCCAGACACCCCAAAGGTGATAGCGAGAATAGAATTTCCAGCACCCGACAAACCAATAGTATACTATCAAAACATGTACAAAATAGACAGCGACACAGTAACAAACACCGGTACCCTTGCAGACAATTTTTGGTATGATTTATGCAAACGCTGTCAAGACCACGTGTTAGGCAGAGAAGATTACAAACTAGATAACAACAGACTACAAGCAGAACGTCAAAAAACATACAAGATTGAAGCCGAAGAAAACCGGCTATTATACCTGGAAGACGAAATCAAGGAAACGAGAGCTAGGGCAGCACGCATAAAAAAAGGCCTGGAAGAACCACAACCAGAACCAACAAAACGGCAGAACTCAATATAAACTTCTAAATATAAAACGTCTTGATGTCTGATTTCGCAGAACACCAAAACGAGAATGAAAACGAACGGCTTTCGTACAATGATTTACTAGCCAAGTATAAAAGTCAATTGAGGAACTTAAACGAACAGGTTTGGAACTTAAAACGAAATGTTATTCTTAGTCTAGCAAGAAAACTCGAAAATACTGAAGGTGTATCGAAAGAAACAATATCAGCAAAGATAACATACGACTTGAAAGATTGTGATGTATCAGATTCTTATATCAGAAAGGTATTAGGTGAAGAATATACACAAAAGTCAAAAAGACGTGAAAAATTTGCGACTAAAGTAGCGCAAATTCCGGTCGTGATTGGAGGTAATAATAATGATAACGCTGCAGGAATCCCAATACCTGCAGCGAGTGAAATAACCGAGACA
>Ga0126383_10001023_pt1 | contig 16858 bp, 14 predicted proteins | sample PanSoiMetPlot_35_FD_96882 | JGI IMG/M metagenome (GOLD analysis project Ga0126383, IMG submission 96882) | Tropical forest soil microbial communities from Panama - MetaG Plot_35 | ecosystem: Environmental > Terrestrial > Soil > Tropical forest > Bulk soil | place: Panama | collected 2016-02-17
CGATGCTACTCGATGACGCGGCGCCGAGTCTATCTGGGCACGATGCCATCCAAGAAACGAGTGCAGCGCATCTGTCGCGCGATCAGCGACGAGACCGGACGTGATACGGTCCGACTGGATCCGAAGACAATGGTGGAGAAGCTTAACCGGATGCTCACCGGCTGGGCCAACTACTTCTGTCTGGGAGCAGTCAGCAAAGCCTATCGTGCGGTCGATCAACACGCCCGCCGGAGGCTGCGTCGGTGGTTATGCGATAAACACAGCGAGCCGCGACCGGGATATAAGCGTTTTCCGGAGGCGTCCCTGCAGTCCGTGTATGGTCTGATCCAGTTGCCACACCGGACGGCGAACCTTTCGTGGGCGAAAGCGTGAGTCTTTTCCGAGAGCCGGATGCGGGAAATCTGCCAGTCCGGTTCGACGAGCGGGAAGAGGAAACAGAACTATGTCAAACCGGACTGAGGCGGTGGGGTGAAAGCCCCGCCAATCGCCACCGGGAGGCTACAGTCACTGCGCCTCTTCTCGACTCTACTCCCTATAACGCTCAAAACCCCTCTCCCGAATTGGGAACGCGGTCAATGAGCAGCTCCGCGGCCCGGCGGCGTGACGTTTCCAAGGGCGTGGGCTGGTGGCTGTTCTGGTGGCTCTTCGTTTTGAGATTCCCTGCGCTCTGGTGCACCTTCCTGCGTCAGACAAATCACTACGTCATTGATTCCGTTACACGTTGCGATTGCGTGCAGTCACCTGCGCAATCTCGGGAAGGATTTCTAATCCGAGGGTTGCAGGTTCGATTCCTGCCGCGCCTACCAGCCATTTAACCGCCTACGATACCCGGCGTTAAAAACCCGTATTCGAGCCTTGACTGAATAGGGAAAAGCCGAAGCAAGATGACCTCTCGCTCCGGCTCTGGATTTTTCGCTTCCGATTGGGCTACGCCGTCAGAGCTTTCTCGAAATGCTCGCAGACGGTCGTCTCGAGCTGGTAGTACTTGTAGGTAACGGGAGTGTTCAGGTAGGGCTTCATGATCTCCTCCACCTTCGGGAACCATTCGCGTTCGTAGCTCTGGGCAAACTTCTTTTCGCTCCACAGGCTGACAATGAATGCTTTTTCGTTGTTGATTTCCGGGAAGAAGGGCAACACTTCGAGGAAACCGGTTTGCTTCTTCACGATTGGCAATACTTGATTCTTGATGACCTTAACGAGTTCCTCTTTGGTTTCAGGTTTCGGAATGAACTCAAGGATTCTGGCAAACATGACTTTTCTCCTTTTAGGTGATCTTGTTCATCGAACCAATCCCTTCGTGAGAAACGAGACCAGATCGGTCCCGGGTTATTCTTGTACCCGGTTTACGCTAGACCAACACCGTAGACGCGGTCAGTGACGCATGACTCTAATCTGTGTGATCAGCGGCGGGGAGTGGTTAAGGAAAATTGGCCCATCTCTGCGGTGACTGGCGCAATCAGATCGCGAGAGACGGTGGACGTGTGCGGGAATCCGTGAACCCGACTTTAAGAGTCCGAGGTCACCGGAACTCAGTTGGTCTAACAGTGCGCCGTGAGATGCGTTGGACTTCGTCGGGTGCAACTCCCGCCGGGGAGCTGGTACGCTCCACGCGGTAGCAACCGAGACACACCAATGTGCAAGCAAACGAAGCTGTCGGAGCTATCGATCGAAAGGGTGCCAGGCGACTCCGAGAGCAGGCAGCCGCAATGCTGTGTATGTCAGGGGAAACAAGGAAATGCCAACTCACAACTCAAGGCCGCAGAGAAGATTTAGGATGGCCCACCCGGCAGTGCACCCAAAAGGGGTCAGTCTTCCGCCTTTACGTTGACCAGGGTGGTTCCTTGCGCCTAACATTTTTTGAGATGCCGCCAAGACCACCGTTCTAGAATCGGATTTTTACGGGACGGAGAGAGTGCGGTGGGCGGACGGTTTTTTCCCAAGGCACCGTTGGTATCTGAAACAGGCGGCGGATGCGCAATGAATTTTGAGTGGACACATGAGCAACTTGCGCTGAAAAAGGCAGTGCTCGAGTTCGCGCGTTCGGAACTGATTCGCCGCAACGATGGCGGCAGCCACAGTCTGTGGCGCGAAGGCTGGCAGAAGTGTGCTCACTTTGGAATTCTGGGGCTGTACTTTCCACAGGCATATGGCGGATCGGATGCCGGCGGACTTGCTACTGCATTGGCGATGGAAACTCTCGGGACGGTTTGCCGTGATACCGGACTGCTGTTTGCTCTGAGCGCGCAGATGTGGAGCGTGCAGATGCCGATCTGGCGTTTCGGCAGTGAACCGCAGAAAGCGAAATATCTTCCGGCGTTAATCAATGGAAGCCTGATTGGCGCGCACGGAATGTCAGAGCCGGGGTCGGGTTCGGATGCATTTTCGCTCGGAACCCGTGCCGAGCGCGATGGGGACTTCTACATTCTTAACGGCTCGAAGACTTTTGTAACCAGTGCGCCCGAAGCGGACCTGTTCGTGATCTTCGCGCGCGTGGGAAAGCATCCGGGAGTCTTCGGGCTGACGGCATTTCTGGTCGAACGTGCCCGGGGAATACGGGTGGGAGCGCCGATTGAAAAGATGGGGCTTGGTGGAGCGCCGATGGCGGAAGTCTATCTGGACGATTGCCGGGTCTCGAAAGAGAACCGGCTGGGAGGAGAAGGTCAGGGCGCACGAATATTCAATGATTCCATGGAATGGGAGCGCACCTACATTCTCACCTGGCAGCTCGGTGTGATGCAGCGGGAAATTGATGAAGCCAGCCACTATGTTCGCGATCGGAAGCTCGGCGGCAAGGCCCTCGATGATTTACAAGCTGTTTCCCACAAGATCGCCGAGATGAGAATTCGCCTGGAAGCTGCGCGCCTCCTGCTTTATCGCGCAGCCTGGCTCAAAGCGGAGGGTAAGCCGGTGTTGCTCGAGTCGTCGATCGCGAAGGTGTACGCGGCCGAAGCTGCGGTGGCCAATGCACTGGACGCGATTCAACTGCAGGGTGGATATGGATACGCCGCCGATACTGGGCTTGAGAGTGGATTGCGTGATGCCATTGGAGGCAGGATCTACTCCGGAACTTCAGAAGTACTGCGAAATATGATCGCACACGAGCTGGGGCTGTAAAGCGCTTTTAACCATAACGGCTTCGCTCTGGGAGACTTGTACCAGCAATTCTGTGAGCCACGCGGCGACATACTGGGCTGACCGGCCGGCTCTCGTAGAAGGCGAGAACCGCCGGACGTGGGCTGATCTGGACCGGCTCAGCCATCAGGTCGCTTCTTTGCGTCTGCGGAAGGGAGTTCCGAAGGGAGCTCGCGCAGGCCTGGCCACGCCGAAATCGGCGCGAATCGTTGCAGCCATCCATGGCGTGTTGAAAGCGGGATGCGTCTGTGTGCCCGTGGCTCCTTCCTCCCCTGTGGCTCGGATGAACGTGGATTGCGCTCCTGCTGCCATTTTCGGTTCAGCAGAAATTCTCTCGCAGTTGGCGCTTTCGTCGTCGTCCCTCAAGATCGCGGTGGATAACCGCGCAGAAGATGCGGTCAAGTGGAATGAAATCGTTTGCAGACAAGCAGCTGCTGTGGATGTGCATACCGAGCCGGGGTTGTTTCTTTCATTCCCCGCAGAACTTACGGAATGGCTGGCCAACCAGCAGATCCCAGCCACCTACGCGGTGCCCTCCCTCGGAATGATCGCCGGAGCGCGGGGACATAAAGGCGCGAGGTGAATGTGCTCCCGAGCGTGGCGCATGGTTCGACTGGCAAAATGACAAGCTAGCCCTGGCGAGGATGGTGAAGCATGGATGATATCGAGCAGACAGTGATTGACTATTTCCGGTCCCGGGCATTGCAGAAGTCGACATCTGAAGCCCTAGATGGCTCGTCACGCTTGATGGAAATGGGCGTTTTGGATTCGCTCGAGCTCATGTCGCTGGTAACTCATATGGAGCAGTCTTACGGCTTCACATTGCCGGACGCGGAATTTGTTCCCGAAAACTTTGAGACGCCGCGAACCATTGCGGATCTGATCCGGCGAGTGAGGACAAGTGCGCCTTGAGGTTTGCCATCATGCGCTCCGGTGGAAGCCGCCGCCACCAAGGCGTAAAAGGCAGGGGATGGCAGCGAAAATGCCGTTATTCCCGGGTTGAGGCATGCGAGAGGTATCCAGGCGGCTCAAATTTACGATTCCGCGGGTTACTCCAGTACCAACATCTCGCTTGGCGGAGAAATCACTCAGTGTTGCGTAACATAAATATGTTGACTTAATGAAATTATGACCTATCCTGCCCGAGTATGGCACGCCGGGCACCGCGCCGAGGAACGCATGATGTTGGAATCGATTGCACGCTCTCCGAGCTCGGCCCAGCGTGATGTTTTGCGCGCGCGGATCGTTCTGCTGGCGGCCTCTGACCAGCGGAACGAACACATCCATGCGATCCTGAAGGAATCCAGGCCCGTAGTCATCAAGTGGCGCCGACGTTTCGCGGCGCAGCGCCCGGAAGGCTTGCAGGATCAGGCGGGCCTGGGGCGCAAACGAAAATATAACGCCGCTATCCGCCATCGCGTCGCCGCTACGGCCTACAGCACGCCGCCAGCGTCGTCCCATTGGAGCGTTCGTACCCTGGCCAGACATCTGGGCGTGGGCACTATTGTGGTGCAATCAGTCTTGGCCGAGTCTATTCAGACCTATAGCTTCCGCTATCGGAAACACTCGAACGATCCGGAATCCGAACCCACATGAGTACTTCTTTGCTCCAAGAACCGGTTTCGATACGACTTCCGCGAACATACGATGTGGAGCTGCTTGTCCGCGATCTGCAGCTGCTCCGCGACGTCAAAGCAGCGCCGCAGCCGGGGCCTTACCACCAGGGGGAATGGCAGGGTATTGCGTTACACGCAGCCGGCGGGAAGGACTCCGTTTTTCCCAGCGCCCCGGGGATGTCCGGTTATATGGAAACCGAAAATCTGCGGCGTACACCCTATTTTAGGTGGATTCTTGACGACCTCAAATGCCCGAAAGAAGTGGTACGGATCCTGTTTTTGCCACCAGGAGGCCACATCAAGGACCACTTTGATTTCCATACCAATTTCCAGTTCGGTTTGTTGCGCCTGCATATCCCAATCATTACGCATCCCGATGTGACGTTTGTCATTGATGGCCAGCGAGTGACCTGGGCGGCGGGAGAACTTTGGTACGGCGACTTTTCCAAAGTGCACTCGGTAAAGAATGACAGCCAGATCGTGCGCGCTCACATGGTGATCGACGTTCAGATCAACGATTTTGTGCTGAGCCTGTTTCCGGCGGATTACATTGAGCGCAGGCGGCAGGAGGGGATTGCGATGACCCGCGAGCCGCTCGAGGCGTCGGAAGTCGATCTGCGCCGGTTCACGTGCGATTTCAAGATTTCCGGCGAGTTGATGCCGATGTTTGTCATCGGCAAGCCGCTCTCGACTCTGACCCGCGGCGCCACGGCAGCCGCGCGCGTCATCGACGGCAAGTTAACGGTCCTAATTAACAATGAACCGGCGTTCCTGCTCGAGCGTGTATCGAGCGACACGTTCACCATAGCAGGATTGCCGCCGGGAATCACTTTGCAGTTTCAGGAAGAAAACCATTGTGTACGCACGGTGATCCTGGACATGAAGGGACTGCCCAAAGATTTGTATTTTGCCCGGCTGGGAATCTCAACCGGATCCGCCATCAGCCAAAGGCAAATTTCGCTCCCCCTGATCAGTGCAGGTTCATCTGCGCAAGGCTCAACGTCGTAGCTGGCAAAGGAGTCGAGGAATGCCAGACGCAGAACATTCAACCGTCCCCTTGACCGCTGAGGAATACGAGCAGGTCGTTGTCAAATTCAATCAGAGCCGAGCGCCTTATCCTGAGAAGTGCGTGCATGAGCTATTCGAGGAGCAGGTTCGGCGTACTCCCCGGAATCTGGCCCTGCGCTTTCAGGACCGGACATTCACATACGAGCAACTCAACGCGCGCGCGAACCAAATCGCACATTATTTACGAAAGCAAGGTATCGGACCCAATGTTCCGGTGGCATTGTTTGTGGAGCGTTCCGCCGAAATGATTATCGGCCTGCTGGCAATTATCAAAGCCGGCGCCTGCTATGTACCTCTGCTGCACGATGAACCTCCTGCCCGGCTCAATTACCTGCTGTTGGAAGTCCAGGCACCGGCGCTGCTAACGACGCGGATCCTGCAGGGCCGATTGCCGGAATACAACGGCAAGATTGTGTTGTTCGATGAATCGTTTCCATCGGAACCGACCGAGAATCCGGGAAACAAAACCAAGCCGAGCGATCTGGTGTGCATCATCTACACCTCGGGTTCAACGGGAACCCCAAAAGGCGTTGCCGCGAGGCATTCCAACCTGGCCAATTATGCGCAATTTATTGTCGAGCGCCTCGGGCGTCCCGAGGGATGGCACTTTGCTACGGTCTCCACGATCGGCGCAATTCTGGGCAACACTTCCGTTTTTGGTGCGCTGATGTCGGGCGGCTGCCTGCACGTGATTGATTATGAAACCGCGATGACCCCCAATCGGTTCGCAGATTATTTGGCTACGCATCCGATCGACGTCATGAAGATCACGCCCTCACAACTGAGCGCTTTATTGAACGGGGCGGAAGGCAGAGCGATCTTACCCAAGAAATACGTAGTCGTTGGCGGCGAAAAATTTACCTTCGACCTGCTGCGGCAAATCCGCGAGAACGGCCAGTGTGTAGTCATGAATCACTATGGCCCGACCGAAACTATGGGTTGTTGCACTTTCGTTGCGGACGGTTATGATTTTGGGCGTTTCCAGCCGGCATCGGTGCCGCTCGGACGGCCAATGGCAAATCAACAACTCTACGTCGTCGACGAGCAGCTGCGGCCAGTGCCGATCGGAGTGCCGGGCGAGCTGTGCATGAGCGGGGCAGGACTCACGACCGGGTATTGGAACCAGCCGCAGCAGACGGCAGAAAAATTTGTTAAGAACCCATTTTTGAAAGATGCGGCGGCGCGCCTGTACCGGACGGGAGATCAGGCGCGTTTTCTGCCGGATGGCAATATTGAGTTCCTGGGCCGGATGGATCATCAGGTGAAGATCCGCGGATTCCGTGTGGAACCGGCGGAAGTAGAAGCGGCGCTCAAACAGCATGGTCAGGTAAAGCAAGCTGTGGTTGTGCCCGAGGAGAACCAATCACGAGAATTGATACTGGCGGCATATGTGGTTCCGTCTGCTGCGCTCGCAGCAGGCGAATTGCGCGCATACTTGCGCGAGCGACTCCCAGAATACATGGTACCGCAGCGCCTGTTTGTCCTCGATTGTTTGCCGCTGAATCGCAACGGAAAAATTGATCTGCCGACGCTGGCCGCGCTTGCCTCGGATGAGCAAAACCATGCCGGCGGCTTGGCAGGGCCGCGCAACCCAGTCGAAGAACAGCTCGCCGGAATCTGGAGAGAGGTGTTGAAACGGGATCAAATCGGCATAAACGACAACTTCTTCGATTTGGGTGGTCATTCGCTGTTCGCGATCCAAATCATCTCACGCGTTCGCAACGCCTTTCGCGTCGAACTCCCGCTTTTCAGCTTCCTGGATACACCGACCATTGCTGACCTCGCAGCGAAGATCAGCGAGATTCCTGACCGAGTTGAAACTGAGGAAGAAGAGACGAGGCGGCTGCTGCGCGAAGTGGAAGGCATGTCGGACGAGGAGGCGGAAAGGCTGCTCGGAGCCGAGACCAAAACCGACAGTTCGGCGCCGGGTGGCGATCCCCAATAGACGCTCCGGGAGAAGAGAACGGTGGCGCATCCTCGACAGCTTCAGAAACGACCTGCGGACCAGCCACGCGCCCTTTCTTTCGCTTCCGAGAGCCTCTGGTGTCTGGAGAGACTTACCCCCAACAGCCCCGTTTATAACGTTCCCTTCCTGTGCCGTTTGCGCGGCAGACTCGATCGCCAAGCTTTCGGCAAGGCCCTCAACGCCCTGGTTGATCGTCAGGCAGTATTGCGCACAATTTTCCTGGCCTGGAAAGGCTCCCCTGTCCCCTATGTGATGAAGAAGCGGCCGATTGACCTAAAAACTGTTGACCTGCGCCATTTGCCGGACTGCGAGCGTGAAGCCGAAGCCCGGCGGCTGGCGCGGCAGGAGGCCGCGCGGCCATTCAACCTTTCGCGCGACTCTATGTTCCGCCCGTTCCTGTACCAGCTCGCGGACGAAGAGCACCTCTTCCTCTTCGTTACGCACCACATCGTGTTCGAACTGGGGTCTCTAGCCGTCCTCTACCGGGACATGGATTGCTTCTACAACGCCTTCGTTCTTGGTCAGACTCCCCGTCCTCCGGAAATGGCGTTTGATGAAAGTGATTTTGCGCTGTGGCAGCGGCAAACGCTGGTGGGCGAACGTCTCGAAGCGCTTCGCAAGTACTGGAAGGAGCGGCTGGCGGACGCGCCACTCGTCGAGTTGCCATTGGATTTCCCGAGACCACGAGTTCACACGCATCGTGGCGTGCGCCGGTTCTTCACCTTCTCTCCAGAGCTGGCTTCGGCATCCACGGCATTCCTCTTAAAGTCGGGCAGCACGCCGTTTCGTGGATTGCTGGCCGCCTTCTATGTGTTGCTCAATTGCTATTCGGGATTGACCGACATCTGTGTTGGCTCGCCGTTCGCGTCGCGCTGCGCGGGAATTGAAAACACGATTGGATTTTTTGCCAACACTCTGGTGCTGCGCACAGACCTCTCCGGCGACCCAACTTTCGGCCAGCTCGTGAAACGAGTGGATCGCATCGTTCTTCGCGCCATTGCGAACGCCGACCTGGGTTTCGAAAAAATCGTAGAGGCGGTTCAGCCTCCGCGCGATCCCAGCCGAATTCCGCTGGTTCCAGTCGGCTTCCGCGGGCGGACGCAGCCGTATGCGTCTCTGCGACTCGAGGACGTGGAGTGCGGCATTCCCGAGTTTATTGATAACGGAACGGCCAAGTTCGACCTGGCTCTGGAGCTGGAGGCTTCCACCGGGCAAGCATGCTTTCTTGAGTATTGCAGCGATTTGTTCAAAGACGAAACCATTATTCAAATGGAGCAGGACTTCCACAATGTTTTGCGTGGATTGGTGGCCGATCCCGATACACCGCTGAGCAAGATTGCGGCGGTAACAGAAGTCAGACAGCGGATTGAACGGCGCGAGGCGACAGAGCTCGACCAAGCCGTCACTTGAGTGGCTTTGATCCGCATTTCTCACGGAATCAGGCAAGCAGAATCACAGCGGAAGAATTAGCGACTCATCCTCTGCTCTGGCATTCACTCCGCTTTCAGCACGACATGATCATTGCGCGGTTCGGTGCAGCCGATCTGACTTCCAAGGTTTCATTGGAGACCGATCACATACGGACGGTATTGGGTTTGGTGGCGCCGGCGCGCGCCCTTCGGGGGGTCTCAAAATTGGGGTCCGGTCGTCGCCTGGGATGCTTTTCCCGGAACTTGGACGGCCTTGGCCATTCCGCTCGCGATTTCCTCCATCACCCCTTTAGCTCCCGTTCCGCGTCCGGAAGCGTCGATCCGACGCAATCACGTTTGTCTGTCAAGCCGATCAATTGGTTTTGCCGCTATAATATGAATGTAGGCAGCCGGACCGGACGGTCGCTCGTCGCAAGACGGGAGGAAAGTCCGAACTCCGCAGAGCAGTGTGCCGGATAACGTCCGGGAGGGCGGCTTCAAGGCCGTTCGACGGAGAGTGCCACAGAAAACATACCGCCCGGCGGCAATGCCGGGTAAGGGTGAAAAGGTGCGGCAAGAGCGCACCGCCGTCGCAGCAATGCGGCGGGCAGGGCAAACCCCACACGGAGCAAGACCAAATAGGGAGGGACCCGGGTTCGCCTGGGATACGTGCCGGCTCGGCGCGTCATAACCTCCGGGTAGGTCGCTTGAGGCACGCAGTAATGCGCGTCCCAGAGGAATGACCGTCCCGCAGCATTTTTGCTGCGGACAGAATTCGGCTTACAGGTCCGGCTGCCACACTGTTCCTTCCTTTTCAATCAATTAAGCGTGCGTTCTTGGGCGCTGTATCGGGAAATTGGGTTCAGCGATTCGTGCCGGTTTAAATTTCGGCGAATGGCACCCCACTTCTGAGCCATGGACCAACTGCGAAGGTCCATGCCTGAATAGGATAGCAGTGAGAGTTTCGGATTCCCGTCTAAAAGGGAGGTAGACAAGGGACTGTGAGAGAATTTGAGGCCTTTGTGTTGTCTTTTCTCATCGGTTGGTTATTGAGCCGCTTGCCCAACTAGAAACCGACATCTTCTTCTAAATCTTGCGCCCCCGCTGGGAAAGCACCTTTGCGAATCGAGCTGGCAACGAGCGCTGATATTCCCCGCGGGGGCGTGATCGTTTCAACCGACAATTCACTGAGTCAAAGGGTTGTATGACGTAACCGTGCCCCGTGAAGAGGCGTTCGCGGTACCTGGGAGACCGAGTAGCTAAGAGAAGAGACCTCAGTTAGGGACGAACGCAAGAAGCGACGATGGACATGGGGATTGACGATGAGTCTAGCAGCTTTGGGTGACTGAAGAAGAACAAACTTCCTGATTCGACTTGACGTCGTCTGGTCTTTGACATCGCCTGCTAGTGATTGAAAATCGCACGAACGGGAGGGGTTCGACGGCTGAAGATCGAATCAGTGGATCGTCTCTTCGCGTGGCCTACTGATTGCAAACCTGAAGCCTGCCCGATGCTCTGGCACCCCAGTCGAGGGAACGCTCAGTGCCTCCGTAAGACCAATATTCGAAGGAAACAGGATGACAAAACGCGCCATTGGCCTTTCCGTGCTGTTGACTGTTATTACCGCCCTTTCCGCTTTTACGCAAAACGCTTACCTCGAAAGCAACATTGGCCAAACTCCGAACCAGAACTCCGTTTATGCGTATTCGACTATAAATAGCATGGGGCTTGTAACGCCGATTACCGGCTCGCCGTTCTTAACCGGGGGTACGGGCCTTTTCACCTCAAACCCGCTGCTGGCACCCGGATTTATGTCCGACGAAGCGTTGGTCACGAATGCAGCGCGAACCCTGCTATTTGCCGTTAACGGCCACACCAATACGATTTCGTCCTTCAGCATTCAGTCGGACGGAAGCCTTGTCTTGGTCAGTAGCGCAAGCTCCGGAGGCCAAGACCCGGCAAGTCTTGCTTTGGATGAGAAGAGTCTGGCGGGCACCCAGTTAAGTGTCGTAAACCAGGCCCAAGACCCGTCGCAAACCGGCGGTGTTCCCAATCTCGCGAGCTTTCTGGTCAGCTCATCCGGAGTGCTGACTCCCGTCGCCCAATCGACGGTTAATTTCCCGACCCAATCAGTGCCCTTCCAGGCAGTCGCCAGCCCTAGCGGGAAGTTCCTCTTCACTGTTCAATCCAATTCCGGTGGGGCGCTGACGTCGTACAGCATCGGAGCTGGAGGGAAGTTTGTGCTTAACAATTCACTATCACCAACCCTCGGCTCGCACTTTATGGGGATAGTCGTACATCCCACGCAACGTGTGATCTACGTGGCAGCTCCGGACACTCATTTGATTGAAATCTACACCTACAACACGCAAGGTGTTCTGGCCCTTCACGGCAGCGTCAATAACCCCGGCCAAGGAGTTGGGTGGCTCGCGGTAAGTCCCATCGGTTACCGGCTTTATAGCGCGGAACCAGACTCGAACAGTGTCTCTGTCTACGACATCTACGAATCGAAATACTTAAAACCTGTCCTCTTGCAAAACTTGACTCTGAAGCCCGGGGGAAGTGCGACAAACATCAAGGCATCTGCTTCGGGAGTATTCGTGTATGTATTGGGGCTGGATCAGACCGGAACGGGCGGCAGCTACCTACATGTTCTCAATACTAACGGCGTAAACGCAACATTAATCGAAGCAACCAGCCCGGTTCTGATTCCGGAACCGCCCGGAGAAATCCCGACGGGACTCGCGATCACGTATTGATTCGCTGTGGCCAAGTTGCATGCCTAGTTAGGTGCACATGATATTCCTTTTCCTGCTGCTTGTACGGTTCAAGCTTCGGTTGTGCCGCCCGCATGATGCGAAGTGGGCAATTGCAGTCAAATTGACGTGGTTCACAGGGCAGAACGGTTTACGCTGCCAATACCTGGTCGAGTAACTGCTCTACAGCGCGGTCCGCTTCGATAATCGAAGATTTGTGATCGGGCATTCCGGAAAGATCGGTGTTGGCGAACGCGATCCTTCCAAATGGCGCTGCCCGTAGAACCTCGCCGGGCGCGGGTTTGCCATCTTTGCCGAAATAGAATCCTGGAGCCGGGTTCGCATAAGCATGTCCCCAGCGGTTCAGGATGATTCCCGCAATGTCACGCGAGGCGTCGAAGCCGGAGCGCGCGAACATCTCGTTAAGCTGCTGGCGAATCTGCCGCTCGTATTCGCGGAAGGGAGTCGAAATCATCTCCGCGCGACCCATGTGACCTTGCTGTTCGGCTGTTTTTCCCGGATACATGTACAAAACCTTGATCGCCAGGACGGCTGGCGAATCCGGTCCAATCGTCGGCGAGTCACTACCGCACAGAGCCAGCTTGCGCACCTGCAGGTAACTTCCCAGGCCATCGAACCACTGGCAGCCGGAAATCCCCATCTTGTAAAGAAACCGCCAGTTTCTCACCGCCACGTTGGCAACCATGCATGGTGAGCGATAGAACTGCGCGTAGGCGTCCTGCCGATCTTGCGGTAGGTCACGAACGATGTGCTTGGTCGTCCAGCTGCCACCAGCCATAACCACGGAACGTGCCTTGACACGATAGGTCTTACCGCCGCGCGTGTAGGCGACAGTCACCGACTCCGACTTCCTAGGATCGCCCTCGTGTTTTACCCAGACCGCTGTCGAATCCAACCGAATCCGAGCAGCTGTTCCTGGCCGATCAAGGGCGGCGAAGTTCACCGCATTCCGACAGACATTTTCGAGCGAATGCCCGCCAGCAATCGATTCCGGAATCAGAGTTTTTGCAATCAGGCGCGCAATCCCGCTGTTGCCGTCGGGGAACATTTCAGTCCCGTCATCCGGAATAGGACCCAGCCCGTCAAACGCATACGCGGTGTACCCGGAAAGGGCGTCGGGGCCGAGGCCGAAGCCCCCACCTTCGTCGGAGAAGAATGTGCGCACCGTTTCGCGGCGGATGGCATACTTCTCCATCAGGTGGTCCTCAAGCGTCATGGTGTCGAGACGGCGTGAGACGGCATCGCCGCGGTATTCCGGTTTTTGCGCACTCGCCTGATCTGCCGATTGGGACCGCAATAACTCCTCCCGCGTCTCGGCTGAAATCGGCGCGGCTTCCAGCTTTGTACCCCAGGGATCGGTTAACCACACCCCTGGCTTCTGCCCGAACTTCGCGCCGAAGTAGAAACCATACGGAGCTGAACCGAGATAGGGAGTGCGGGAGAGTGGAATCTCCGGATCCGAACTGCCCCACTTCTGATATTCCAAGCGCGGCGCCGTCAGTCCGATCGACTCGTAGAAGCGCGCGATAAAGCTGTGGGAGTAGGGAATCCAGAAAAGTGCCGAACCCTGATGTCCGATCAAGCGGTGGCCATCGACCAGAAATTCGTTGCGCTTGGCCTCGCCGCCAAAGATTGGATGATTATCCAGTACAAGACAGATCTTGCCTTCACCAGCCTTGCGTTGAAAGATCAGCGCCGCTGCAAGCCCGCTGATACCTCCGCCCACGATCACACAATCATAGCTCTCTCCGGTGTTGATCACGTTCGATGGCAGGCTTTCAAAGGCGCCATCGCGAATTTGGTGGCCGCCCTCGAGCACCACGGCGGTGTTGCCGTTGGAGTTCGCATAGTCGCCGACGCCGCCATAACCAGTCCACTCATCGGTCGCCGGATTCCGAGCACTCTGCGACGGCAGCTTCCCGGAGGCTGTTGAAGTCAAAAGCCCGCCAGAAACCAGCAGTGTGGCGTTAAGAAAATCGCGCCGCGTGATGTCCTGCGCCATCCCCAACAGCTTGTCGGCCTGGGATTTTGCACGCGTTGACACGCGCGGCGGCCCCTTCCTGGAACCAGTCCCAATGTTCCTGCGCATGAGTGCCTCCACGCCATCATCGGTCCGTTTGGCCGCATTATAAAGCGTGGTCAAGGGCGTACCGGGGGTTAGCGCGAGAGTGATGACAGGAACCAACAGGTGCAGCACGGTTCGGAACGGGGGAAGTACGGCTGCGCGCAGCTGCGCCTTGTGGAGCCCGACCTTTCCTTGTGGCATGATGATTCCGGCGCTTGCCAGATGGGGAGGTTCCCATGCAATTTGCAAGACTCGGCTCGCCACTCCTCACCGTTTTCCTTCTGCTTGCTGCCTTCGCTGGCCATGCTGAGACCTCGCCGCACGCGAGCGATCTCCGAGACACATCGTGGCAGCTGGTGAAGTTCGCAGGCGGCGATGACAAGATCCTGACACCTGATGATCCGGCAAAGTACACGGTGGCGTTCCAGTCCGATGGTGCTGTCAGCGTCCGCATCGACTGCAACCGCGGCCATGGCACCTGGAAGTCGTCAGGGCCGAATCAACTGGAGTTTGGTCCGCTAGCACTCACGCGCGCGATGTGTCCGCCGTCGCCGCTCAATGATCGACTCCCAAAGGACTGGCAGAATGTCCGTTCCTACGTCTTCAAGAACGGACATCTGTTTCTTTCGCTCATGGCGGACGCAGGCATTTACGAGTTCGAACCCGCCCCTCCGGAGGAACGCACCGTCGGGCACCTGAAGGGAAGCGCGACGTACCGCGAACGCATGGCGTTGCCCGATGGAGCGGTGTTGGTGTTGACGCTCGAAGACGTATCGCGGGCTGACGCAAGATCAGAAGTAATTGCCCGGGTCCAGGTCGAGCACCCCGGGAATCCGCCCATTGCCTTCGATATCCCGTACGACCCTTCTCGCATCCACCCTAATCGTAGTTATACACTGCGGGCCCGCATTGAGGTTGACGGGAAGTTGTTGTTTACTACCGACCGTCACTATCCGGTGTTGGGTGCGGACCAGAGCAGTGAAATCAGCCTGTTGATGAAGCGTGTGGGTAGCTCTTCTTCATCGGCGGTGCCGGCAGACAAATTTGCCGAGGAAGGTCGAACCATGTCGCTGGAGAACACGGAATGGAAGCTGACCAGCCTGGGCGGTCCCCCGGTGCAACCGGCCTCTGCGCAACAGCAGCCGAGCATTGTTCTTGACTCGCGCTCTCAGCGCGTGAGTGGATCGGGTGGCTGTAACCGGATCACCGGCGGTTACCAATTGCAGGGGGATCACCTTACCTTCACAAAGATGGCAAGCACGATGATGGCGTGCGTCTCAGGAATGGAAACAGAGAAAGTATTTCTGGACGCACTGCAGCAAGTGCGGGGGTGGAAGATTACTGGTGATAACCTCGAACTGGTGGACGCAACCGGTCAGCCGCTGGCTCAGTTCCAGGCACATCCCATGAAGTAACGAACATACACTTGTTCTTCCAATTCGCGGGGAAGGATATGGCCGTGTCCGGGATTTTGTTTCGCAGCGCCGTCGCCGCTGCCTCATGAGTATCAGTCCCACCCCGCTTCAGATGCCCGTCAGCCCGCTTTTGGCGCGAACGCTGATCTTTGTTCCCGGCCTTTCCGGCTTCGGAGGCATCGGCCTGTGATCCGCGTAGAGAAGCGGATCCGGTCTCATTTGCCGTGCCGCGTGCACCACGGTTAAGATGAGGAAGGGCAGTTTCGTTCAATGCTGCCTGCATTCCACTCAAACCAGGAGCCACCTAGATGTCCGCACCCAGCCGTAGGCCCGAGATTCGCCGCCGCCGCGCCCGTCGCGAAAAAATTCTGCAGCTGCGCAAGCGCCACGCCGCTGCCACCACAGATGCCGAAAAGAAGCGCATTGAAGGCAAGCTGCACCGTTTATCGCTGCGCTCCCCCGGATTCTCGCTGCTCAAAACCGACTGACTGCTTCTGATCTAGGAGTTCACCGCCCGGGGTGGTGTTTCTTCGACCTGGCCGGACCGGGTTGAGGTTGCGCCCTTCGACGCCACCTCTCGATAGGTGTTCAGAATCTGTTGCGCTGAAGTGTCCCACGAAAATTTCTTCGCCTGCTCGTAACTGCGCTGTTTCAGCTTTTCCCGTAAACTCTGGTCGAGCAGGACTCGATGAAGAGCGCGCATGATCTCGAAGACATTTTCCGGATTAACCAGCACCGCGGCAGGCCCAACCACTTCGGGAAGGGATGACGTGTTCGATGTCACCACCGGCGTACCCAGCGCCATGGCTTCCAGTGGAGGCAGTCCGAAGCCCTCGTAGAGCGATGGAAAGACGAAGATCTTCGCGGCGTCGTAAAAAATTCGCAGCACTTCAATCGGTACGAATCCGAGAAAGCGCACGTCATTCTGCACTCCGCCGCGAATGACGGTCCGGCGCAAATCAGGATGTTTCGACAGTTCGTCGCCAATGATCACTAACTTCAAATCGGGGTATTTACTCTCCTTCTCCAACTCAGCCTTGAGGGCAGAGAAGGCCTCGATGATTCGTACCAGATTCTTCTGGGGACTGATCCGGCCCGCATACAGCAGAAAGGGATAGTTGACCAGGTACCGCTCGGACAGCAACTGGCGGTCGCTTTCTCCGGCGTGGCCACCCAGGAAACGCTCGTCGATCGCGTTGTAAACGACCTCAATCCGATTGTCGGCAATGCCGAACAGTTTTTCGATTTCGCTGTTGGTAAATCGCGAAACCGCAAAAATTCGCGCCGCACCCCGCATCGCCCTTCCTGTCATCGCAAAATGCAGGAGACGCCGGGGCTGGGAACGGTCATGAGCGCGGTACATGTGTTCGAGAACGTCGTGGACGGTCATCACGTAGCGGCAAGGCAGAG
>Ga0126383_10001024_pt1 | contig 16853 bp, 9 predicted proteins | sample PanSoiMetPlot_35_FD_96882 | JGI IMG/M metagenome (GOLD analysis project Ga0126383, IMG submission 96882) | Tropical forest soil microbial communities from Panama - MetaG Plot_35 | ecosystem: Environmental > Terrestrial > Soil > Tropical forest > Bulk soil | place: Panama | collected 2016-02-17
CAACGCAGATGCGCAGCGCATCTTCAAACAACTCATCGCGCTCGCCGTCGGAATCTTCCAGACCCATGGCCTCTTCGTCGGACTGCGTGATGGTTTCATCGTAGTCCGGCTCCCACTGCGACTTGATATGCGAGACGATCTTATTGATTTCCGATTCATCGACATAGGCGCCGTGTACCCGCAGCAGGCGCGAAGAGCCCGGCGGCAGGAATAACATGTCGCCGCGCCCCAGCAGATGCTCCGCGCCGTTACTGTCGAGAATGGTGCGCGAGTCGACTTTCGAAGAGACGCGATAGGAAATGCGGGAAGGGAAGTTGGCTTTGATTAATCCGGTGATGACATCAACCGAGGGGCGCTGGGTGGCCAGCACGAGGTGAATGCCGACGGCGCGGGCCATTTGCGCCAGGCGCGTAATTGAGTCTTCCACCTCGTTGCCGGCAGTCATCATGAGGTCGGCCAATTCGTCAATGATGATCACGATGAAAGGCATGCGCGTCCACGGCTCGCCGTTTTCATCGAAGTCTTTCACCGAGTTGCGGCGCTCGCGCTCAGCATTGAATCCATCGATATTGCGCACGCCCCAGCCGGCGAGCTCTTTGTACCGCCGCTCCATTTCGCCCACTGCCCAACGCAGCGCCCGCGACGCCGGTTTGGGATCGACAATGATTGGCGTGGCGAGATGTGGAATATCTTCGTAAAGACCCAGTTCGAGCCGCTTGGGATCGATCAGAATCAGCTTCACTTCATCAGGTCGCGCGCGATAGAGAATTGAAAGTAATAGTGAATTGACGCCGACGGATTTGCCGGAACCCGTGGTGCCCGCGATCAGCAAATGCGGCATCTTTGCCAGATCGCTGACGTAATTCAGGCCGTCGATTGTTTTGCCCAGGGCAATAGTCAGTTTCGATGCTGATTCCTTGAAAGCGCGCGATTCAATGACTTCGCGCAGGAAGATTGTTTCGCGGCGCGGATTAGGGACTTCGATGCCGACGTGGGGTTTGCCCGGCATGCGATCGATGCGGATCGATTCTGCCTTCAAAGCCAGACACAAATCGTCGACCAGACCGGTCACGCGCGAATACTTTACGCCGGGGTCGGGTTTGAATTCGTAGGTGGTAACCACGGGACCCGGACAGATGAACTTGATTTGACCGGTGACGTTGAACTCGCGGCACTTCTCGGCGAGTTTGGTGGCCATCTGGAGCAATTCGTCATCGGCCTGTTCGCGGCGCATCTGGGGCTCATTCAAGAGAGTCACCGAAGGCATTTGATAATCGGTGGCCGCCGACTTAGCAGAAACCTTGCGCCGGCCATCGAAGTCCAACTGGCCGTTTGCCGGCGTTTCAGTTTTTCGTTTGACGGCAACTTCGCGCACCATGTCTTCAACCATGGCTGATTCGGCGGCTTCCGTTTTTCCGCGGGTGGACCCGCCGCGTTTGGCCGGCGCAGTGGCGGCCCCGGCCGCGGCGGACATCGTCTTTGGCGGCGCCGAGGTGGCGGCGGTGAATGACGCAAACGCCTGATCAAGCTCTTCGTTGGTTGAGCGAATCTCAGTCGCAGACTCCGCGCCCGGGCTTTCGACTGCTTTCGCGGTCAAATCATTCGCAGCCTTCGCTTCGCGTTTCAGTGTCAGCCATTGCTCGCGCCGCTCGCGCCGAGCCATTCGCCACAGACGAAACTTTTCCGGGATGGCCCGGAGGGCGCTGAGCCGCGCGCCGATTGCGGCCGCGATGGTTTCATAAAAATTGGCGAAGGAAAAATTTGTTGCCAGCAGCAATCCGGTGGCGGCGATCGCGGCCAGCAGAATCGCGGCGCCGATGGTATTCAAGCCGCTCACCAGCGCCCGGGCCAGCAGGGCGCCTACTAATCCGCCGGCATTGAAGCTCGCGTCGAAAAAGGGCTTGATGTTCGCCAGCGAGAGCAACGCCGCTGATGAGAGCACCACGATCAGCAGGCCGCTTAGTCTCAGGACCGGTGCATTGATCCGGCGCGAGCGAAAGCGGCGCCAGGCTGCGGCGACGATTAGCAGCGGCAGCAGGTAGCCGGCGAGACCGATCGACTGGAAGAGCGCGGCGGCCACGTTCGCGCCGATGATGCCGACCCAATTGCGGGCGTTGACTTCTCCGGCGGAGTTCCAGGATGGGTCGTTTGGATTGTAGGAAGCCAGGCAGAGCCCCAACAGCAGAGCGATAGCGACTAAACCGATCGCCAGGATTTCGTTGACGCGGGTGTTGCGCTGGGCCGGTTCCATTTCGATGTCTTGTTGAATTGCCGCCATAATTAGTAAGCAGTAGGCAGTAAGCATCCGAATGCCTGGCTCGTTACTTTTTTAACTCAGCTCAGTCCTTATTAAGCCGCTCGGCGCGACAGCAAATACTCCTTGATGAAATCGTCAAGGTCGCCGTCGAGCACTGAATCGACATCGCCGCGTTCCAGCTTGGTGCGCGCGTCCTTTACCAGGCGGTAAGGGGCTAGCACGTAATTCCGGATCTGCGAACCAAAGCTGATCTCCTGTTTGTTGGCCTCGAGCTCTTTCGTCTCTGCCTGCCGTTTCTCCAGTTCCAGTTCATAAAGTCTTGAACGCAGGACCTGCATCGCCACGGCCCGATTCTGATGTTGCGAGCGCTGGTTCTGACACGAGACGACAATGCCCGTCGGCAGATGCGTGATGCGCACGGCGGAATCAGTGGTGTTGATGTGCTGGCCTCCGGCGCCGGTCGAGCGATAAGTGTCAACCCGCAGATCCTTGTCGTTGATCTCGACTTCGATGTCCTCGTCGATCTCCGGGTAGACAAACAGCGAAGCGAACGAAGTATGGCGGCGCGCGTTCTGATCGAACGGCGAGATGCGGACCAGCCGGTGCACGCCAGCTTCCGCCGACAAGAGGCCATAGGCGTATTCGCCCTCGACTTTAAAGGTCACGCTCTTGATGCCTGCTTCTTCACCCGGTTGATAATCGATGACTTCAGTTCGGAAGCCACGGCGTTCGCACCACTTCAGATACATGCGCAGAAGCATCTCGGCCCAATCCTGCGATTCGGTCCCGCCGGCCCCGGGGTGGATCGTGCAGATTGAATTGCGGGCGTCGTTTTCGCCGGCCAGCAGCGTTTCCGTTTCGGCGGCGACAATCTCATGCTCGGCCCGGCCCAGCAGCTCACGCAGCTCATTCAGCGAGGCTTCGTCTTCTTCGGCAAATTCAAAGAGCACGCCGGCGTCGGCGATTTCGCTTTCGAATTTTTCCTGCCGCTCGATGGTTCGTTGCACGCGGCTGCGTTGCTGCAAGAGCTTTTGTGCCGCCTCCTGATCCGACCAAAAGTCAGGAGCAGAAGCTTGCGCTTCTATCTTTTCCAGCTCAGCGCGTTTAGCCGGGACATCAAAGAAACCTCCCGAGTTGCTCGACGCGTTTCTTTAAATCGTCGTAGGTGTTGCGTAAATCCTGAATTGAAATAGTTCCGATCATTGTTCTGTCGTAGCGCAAACTGTTAGTTTGCGATCGCAAGCTAACAGCTTGCGTTACCACACTCTCCTTCTCATAAAGCTCGCTGAAATAAATCCCAGGCTAACCAGTGCGCAGCAATAGACGAACACGTCGCCATGCCGCGAATAAAACGTCGTACCTTGCTCACCTTTGCTGATGGTCCAGGTCCGCACATCTTCATGAAATCCCGTCGTCTCGTCGGACACTCGGCCATCTGCCCGAATATAGGCGGTGATCCCGCTATTGGTGACGCGCAGCAGGTCGCGATCATTTTCGACGGCGCGTAAAACGGCATTGGCGAGGTGTTGGCGCATTACTGCTGTCGGTCCCAGATAGCCATCGTTGGAAATATTGATTAGCACGTCTGCGCCGGCATTAGTGAAATTGCGCGCGATCGACGGATGCGCCGCCTCTATACAAATAAAAACCCCGGCGCGCAGCGCGCCGAGGGGCATCAGCGTATACGAATTGCCGGGCTCAAATTCGCCGACGAGTCCACGCACCGAACTCGCGCCCGGTAGCCAGTGGGGCAGCGGCACGTACTCGCCAAATGGCATCAGGCGGATTTTATCATAACGCGCCGACATTTCACCTTTTTCATTTACTAATATCGCAGAATTTTGATCGCCCCCATTTTTGGCTGGTTCGAGCGAGTTGAAGAGGACCGAAGTCTGCTCGCTACGCGCGAAGTCGCCGATGACTTTTCGCAGATGCGGATCGCGCGCATAGCTGAAGTTCATGGGCGATTCCGGCCAAATGACCAGGTGCGGAATTTGGGGACTTATCTGGTGAGTGCTGGTTAACTGTAGTCCGCCGCGAGTCAAGGAGAAATGGCGATCAACCAGGAAATCCATCTGTGCCGGATCTCCGGCAAGATCCATCGGCACGTTGGGTTGCACGGCAATGATGGCTGCCTCGGTCTTGCTTCCTGATGAGTCCGAAGTCGCTTGTAAATCCGCCGACGCGACTACCACAGCAGCGACGAGCAGTACGGCTAGAGACAAGAGCGCCAGCTGCACCCGCCGACCGATCAGGGTTAGGGTGATTGCCGCGTTAAAGGCCAAGAGAATGAAGGTGACGCCATAAACGCCACCCCACCGCGCTGTCCCAATCAGCCAGGGATGAAACGCCTGTGAATATCCGAGAGCATTCCAAAGTTGTCCGGTCACGACGTAGCGCAACCAATCGGCGGCAACCCAAACGAACGGCGCCAGCAGTAATGCGGTTGCGCCGAATCGTCTCACCAGTAACGCGGCGAATGCGCACGCCAGCGCCGGGAACAGCGCCACAAAGGCAATCGGGAGGAGCAGCAGCGGATAGACCAACCAGGCGCCTAAGTGCGCGTAGCGCACCATCGGAAAGGCAAGCCACCAACATGTGCCGTAAAAAAAGATGGTCCCCCAAAGCCAGCCGGCGACAAACGCCTGGCCGGCTTTCTCAGCCCGTGCGACGACTATGAAGAGCGGCGAGAGGCTAATCCACGCAAGAAACCACAAATCGAAATTTGGAAATGAAAGCAGGGTCAGGAGTCCCGAGCCTATGACGAGGGCCGCTTCCGCAGCGTTAGGAAAATTGGCAGTGATCGCGCGGAGACCTCGCGGGTGATGCGATTCGCGCGTGATGGCCGCATTTTGCACAGCGGGAGTTTAGCAGTAGGGAACGGCTTGCCTAAGCTTCGCGCTCTGCTTTTCTGGAACCCTCGAAACTAATTTTTCCGTCCCAAAAATTTTTCTGGAAACTGCTTGCGGCGGCGCCGGCGGTGCTCCATTTAAGCGGTCAACTTACAAAACGCGGCACGTCAATGTGACAAATTTCGTCTTTGTGACAGGCCGGGTGAATGAAATTAAGTTGGGTGATTCAGTTTGACGTGATGTCGATCACAATTGACGGTTAATCCTTCTGTGGCTGTCCAATCGGAGTTTTCCTGAGGTTTTTATAATTAGGCCCTAAATGCGGGAGGACCCGGTCATTTCTGACCGGGTCCCATTTCGGGGGGATTAAACTGAAGGATCGCTCGGCGGGCGGCTGGCGCAGCGGCTTGCAGCGCTCAGAGAGTTGGTGGCGGCGGGGGCACGTTTCATTTCGTGCTTGCCGTCCTGCTCTTCAGCACTTGCCGTGCCATGGAAAGCGAAGCCGCGAGGCGAAGGGCAAACCGTTAAGTGCAAAGGGCAAAGAGCAAGGACCAGGATTGGGGTCTGAGCAACTGTCATGCGCGCCGGAGTCAGTCAAAAAGAAAAGAGCCAAGCACTCTTCGCGCTTGGCCCCTTCCACTCTGACCCTGGCTGCCCTTCAGGGCTTTCCGCCCATGGTTACTTGTCGTTTAAGGGCGATCGCTTCCTGGTTGTCGGGATCGATGGCGATGGCGCTGTCGGCGTACTTCTTAGCCTCGCTCAGATCTCCCTTTTCCAGAAAGATGCGACCGAGCAGGATGTGAGCGTCGATTAACGGATGGTTATATTCCCAAAAAATCGACGTCTTCAGGGCTGCGATGGCGGCGGCCTGATCGCCGCGCCGCTGATTAATGCGACCCACGATCAGAAAAGCCTCGGCGTTTGTTGGCTCGATATTCAACAGCTCCCGGACTTCGACCAGGGCGTCGTCGTCGCGGCCGTTCTGATATAGATCGCGGATTTTCGCCAGCTTTTCCTGGGCCACATTTGCGTTGGCCGCCTCGATCGCTTTAACCCGACTGAGGTCTGACACGTCAACTTGATTGAGCACGTCACGTGACCGCAGGTTGAGGTTCGCCACCGATTGCGATTTTTGCCACTCAGTTTCCCATTTGGCATAAGTCAACAGGTAGCGCCGCGCTTGATTGTCGGCAGCTTTCGCCGCTTCCTCCTGGTTCGCCCTGGCCTGGGCCTTCGCGAGCAGGAAATATGCCTGGCCGTCCCGCTGGTCGACAGCGATGACCTTCTCGAGCTTGGCGGCGGCGTCCGCATATTTCTCGCTGAGGAAGAGCGCATAACCGAGATTGAAAAGCACGGTGGTGTCGTCGGGTGACGAGTCAGCGGCCCGGGAAAGCAGCGTGATGCCCTGATTCAAAAGGCGCGTGCGTTCTTCCGGTTTCTTTTCGATCCGGGCAGCTTCGATTGAGACAGCCCCCGCATTGTTGTAGACGCCGACCAGCGGCATCGCCTTTTCATCGGCGAGGGGAACCAGGGTTGTCAGCGCGTGCGCCACGTCCCCCGTTTTCCAATAAGCCAATCCCGCATAAAACTGCCCCACGTTATAGTGGGGGTCCTTTTTCTGCAGCATCATGAAATACTCAATCGCTTCCTTCCAGGAGGCCTGGCGGCCGGATTGCGATTGATTGAAATAGAACTCGCCCAGTTCAAAGGCCGCCGCGGGATAGACAGCGCCTCCGTTTTCCTTGGCGTAGAGCGTCGCGGCATTCTTGAAATAGTTGGCCCGCGTGGGGTCATTCACGCCCGTCATTGACCCCTTCATATAGGCCTCAAACGCCTGCGGCGGAACCTTGGTGGCTTCCTGCACCAGATTATTGCGCGAGAACGAGAGCGCATTGTCGCGCTGATAGAGAATTTGATAAGCCAGCTCACCGTGGATGCGCTGCAGTTCCTTGATGCTGTCAGCGAAGTCGTATTGACGGGGGGCCCAGCCGTTCTCAAAGTTTTCACCCGCCATACGGCCTTCATTCACGCGAATTACTTTCGCCTGGCCCATGATGGTGGCGACCGGTTCATTAGCTCTTGCCTTGTCCGTGGATGGCGTCAGATCAATCTTGTAGGTGCCGAAAACAATCATCGAGGCCCGCAACTCTCGGGCGATCTTGATTGCCGTGGCGCGCGAAGGGATAACGGTCACTGGCAGGCGTAATCGCTGGTACGCGACTGCGCGTTCATCGCTCGAAACAACTATTAGACCCGGCTTATCCAGCAGCGAGGTGAGGGAATCCGCAAAACTTTCGCCAACCCAATTATACTCGGGATGATCAGACGTGTTTTCAAACGGCAGGACCAGGACGATCTCGGCTGGCGCACTCTGCTGGGCGTGGCCGTGTTGGGGCCAAAAACTCATTGCCAGCGCGATCGCACACACCGCCATGGCCGCGCACAATATCTTTCGATTCATCAATAATTCCTTCATTTTCTTAAGTAAATTCGGGTTGGAAACTTCGATGCCCGTATGATAGCAGCGGTTGGACACGCGCGGCCAGTTCGTGCGACTGGCAGTGTTGGAGCACCAGCTTTAGCCGGGCTCTTGCATCACGAACGCGCGGTTAAAGTCGATACTCCAGGGCCCGCATGCTTACGGCGTTGACTCGTTGACCACAAGTTGATTATCGATGGTGGTGACGCCTTTGATTTGACGAATCATTCTTTCGACTCGCTGCTTCAATTCAGCCGACCTGACTGAGCCAACAATCGTCACCTTGCCGCTCTCAACTAAGGTGCTTACATCCATTTTCGAGAGAATCGGATCCGCTGAGATCGTGGCTTCGATGCGGGCCTGAATCGAGGCGTCGTCAATCGGCGCTGATTCCACGGATGCCGACGGCGTAGCGGACGGTTTTGCCTGCGGACTGGGAGAGATGCTCGGAGAAGGCTTCGGTGACGGCGATGCCGATACGGCGGGCATTGCCGGGATGGCCTGCTGGGGCGACAACGAGGCAGTGTCGGGATCGAATGGGCGGCTGGTGATGAAAAGGGCGAAGAAGGTCGCCAGCATTGCCGCAACGATGATGCTGATGGCGATCCACGGTTCAGGATTGCGCGCGGTCGTCTGACGCCGTTTCTTGGTTGAGGCAGAAGGCCGTCTTGAGCTGTCGACGACGATGCGGCTTCGTGGTGGACTTTGATTTGACACTTGTTCGTTTAGACGCCGGACATTATATGCTATACGCGAATTGTTCCGTTCTTAATATCAGACGCGGCAGGGTTTTGGACCGCTGTCGTATTCCGAATGCGCAAGTTGGATGTCGGCCGGCCGTTCTGTTTTGTGAGCGCTGGAATGCGCATTCATTTGGAGGGCAATTGATGTTTTCCGTAAACAGATTTCTGACGGCGGCCGCGCTGGTGGCTGTCATTTTCACTGCCACGTCGGCCCAGGCGCTGGAACATACAACCACGGCGGCTGATCGGCAGACAGTTAATATCACCGTATACAATTCGAATCTCGGCCTGGTTCGGGAAACGCGAAAGCTGACCCTGCCGTCAGGAAAAATCGCGCTGCGGTTTGCCGATGTGACGGCCCAGATTCGTCCCGAGACGGTTCATCTGGCTTCGTTAACGTCACCTTCGGCGCTGCGAATTCTCGAACAAAACTATCAGTACGACTTGCTTAATCCGGCGAAGCTGCTGGACAAATTTGTGGGCCGCGAAATCACCCTGGTGTTGCGGCGTTATCAGAACAATACCGAGAGTTTCGAGCCCGTGCAGGCAACGCTCCTGTCAAACAATGGCGGCCAGGTATGGCGCATCAACGGCCAGATAGTAATTAACCCGACGAACATTTCCGAGATGCGTTTTCCTGATTTACCGAAGAACCTGGTGGCCACGCCGACGCTCGTCTGGGATGTCGAGAACAGCAGCCCGGCGACGCAGACCGTCGAGGCCAGTTACCTGACCAACGGCATGAATTGGCGCGCAGATTACGTCCTGCTGGTAAATGCCGACGATACGAAAGGTGATTTGCAGGGTTGGGTGACTTTGACAAACGCCAGCGGCGCAACCTTTGAAGATGCGCGATTACAATTGGTCGCCGGCGACGTCAACCGCGTCTCGGAAGAACGAAACTACGCGGTGGCCGGCGCGATGGCCCGGAAAGCCGCGGTGGATGAAGCCCAGTTTCAGGAGCAAGGCTTCTTCGAATACCACCTCTACACGCTGCAACGCCCGGCGACCATTCGCGACAACGAAACCAAGCAGGTGTCTCTGCTGGAAGCTGCCGGGTTCGAGGTGAAAAAAGAGTTCGTGCTGAACGGACAGCGTTACTACTACACGGGTTATAACAATCCCGGCCAGGCGATCAAAGAGAAGGTCGGCGTGTACATGCAGTTTCGCAATTCACAGAACAATAAGCTGGGAATGCCTCTGCCGGCCGGCACCATTCGGCTCTACAAGAAAGACGACAAGGGCAATCAGCAGTTCATCGGCGAGGACAAAATTGATCACACGCCCAAGGACGAAGACGTGCGTGTCAAAGTCGGCGATGCGTTCGATATCGTCGCCGAACGTAAGCAGACGGATTTCAAAGTGCTGGCGTCAGGTCATCTCTACGAATACGCCTACGAGATCAAGATTCGCAATCATAAAGACACGCCGGTGAACGTGGTGGTGAATGAACCGATCGGCGGTGACTGGGAAATGGTGACCTCGACTTTTGAGGCAAAAAAGACTGCTGCGTTCGCGGCGCAATTCAACGTGCCGGTAGCGAAGGATGGAGAGGCGACGTTGAGTTATCGAGTGAGGATTAGATATTAGGTTGAAGCCCCCGCTCTTTCACCCGCAGTTGATTACCCACAAGGTAATTTGTTATATCGCGGCGCATGAAAATCATCGCTCGCGTCGCTTTGTTAATAACGGTCGTCGCCTGCACCGCCATCGCGGCCTTTTCGCAAACCACAACTCAATCCAGTCCCCTCGACGCGCAGGTCCGCGCTGAAGCCGCCAACTTCAAAGGCAAGATCTACGTTTACGCGAAGAACCTGGACACGGGCGAAAGCTACTCCTACAACGGCGACGAGCGCGTGCGTACCGCGAGCACGATCAAAATCGCGATCATGATCGAAGCCTGGGCCCGAGTCGCCGAAGGCAAAGCCAAATGGACAGATGAGCTGGTGTTGACGAAAGCTGCGCGATATAGCGGTTCAGGAATTCTGCCTGAATTGTCTGACGGATTGCGGCTGAGTTTGCAGGATTGCATTCGCCTGATGATGCTCTTAAGCGACAATACGGCGACGAATATGGTCCTGGATTTTCTCGGCACTGACTCAGTCAACGAACGAATGAATTCGCTGGGATTTAAGAGCACGCGTCTGATGCGTCGGGTCGGCGGCGGTGGCGACACGAAGGAAGGGAAGATCGATGAGAATAAGAAATTCGGACTGGGGGCCACGACTCCCCATGAAATGGTCGATATCCTCGAGAAGCTTGAACGCGGTCAAATCATCAACGCCGCCGCTTCCAAAGAAATGATCGAACTGATGAAACGCGAGCAGGCCCGCTTTGCGATCGGCCGGACGATCTCTGAGCCGGTGGCCACAAAGTACGGCGCGCTTGACGCGTTGAGGAGTTGCGTCGGCATCGTCTATTCAAAGCAGGGCCGGATTGCCATCGCGATCACTACTGACGACATGCCGGTGAATTGGTCAGTCGATAACGCTGGCTACCTCATGATGTCGAAGCTCTCGCTGATGCTCGTCGATGGTCTCAAGTCTCGCTGATCGTCCCAGCTTCCGTTACAGCAAATTCAAAAATCTGTATTTTGTCCGCGGTTTTGGATGCTGAACATTTCTCGACTGAGGGCAAATTGAAAAAGATTGCCGTTTTCTAAATCGAAGACCGTTCGATTAATGCGGAACGATAAGTGCAACCGCTGAAGTCCCGTTACGAAGCTAGCTAGCAGGTCTGAATCAACCCTTGATTAAGCAGGACTTGCAAACCAGAAACAATCTCTTGATCTCGTCACGCCGGTCCCCGAAGCCGGCGCGACATTCTTTAACGCGGGCGGCTTTGGTGCGCGCTCGCGCAGTCTTTCGTTTCGCTAACGTTGAATGGAGGAACTCATGAGGAGATTTGCCTTACTGCTGGCGGCCTCAGCGCTGCTGGTTGTTGCTGCGATTAGTTCGTTTGGTCAACAAGGACAGTCGTCGGTCCGCGGAGTTGTGAGCGATCCGAAAGGCAGTCCGATCGCCGGTGCGACGGTGACCCTGGCGGCGCCGGAAAGGAATTTCACGCGCACGCAGGTAACCAACACCGATGGTCAATATCAGTTCAAGCCGGTGCCGCCAGGCACCTACCGGCTGGATATCGAGATGAAAGGCTTCAAGAAGTCGCTGGTGTCGTCGCTCCAGGCGCTGGTCGATACCCCGGCTGACGTCGATGTGCAAATGGAAGTCGGCAATGTTTCAGAGACGGTGAATATCACTTCGGCCGATGCTGAAGCGCCGATCAATACGACCGACGCGACCATCGGCAACACCTTCGATAGCCGGAGAATTTCTGAGTTGCCGCTTAACGCGCGCAACGTCGTCGGTCTGCTCTCGTTACAGCCCGGCGTTACGCAGACAGGCTATGTTAACGGCGGCCGCGCCGATCAGGCGAACGTCACGCTTGACGGCGTCGATGTCAACGAACAGCAGCGCGGACTGGACGTGGTGACGGGCGGCGCGTTCTCCAGCGTGCTGCGCGTGACCCCGGACTCGATTCAGGAATTCCGCGTTACCACCACCAACCCCAACGCCGATGCGGGCCGCTCTTCCGGCGCGCAGGTTTCATTGGTAACCAAGTCGGGGTCGAATGATTGGCACGGATTGATTTATGAATATCACCGCAACACCGTTACCACGGCCAACGACTGGTGGAGCAACGCCACCAAGCAACCGCGGCCGGCGCTCCTGCGAAATATTTTTGGCGGCGACCTCAGCGGGCCTATCAAGAAGAATAAAGCTTATTTCTTCCTTACCTATGAAGGCTTCCGCGAAGCCACTTCGACGCCGGTGACGCGGCTGGTTCCCAACCCGGCCTCATTGGGACAAGGTGTGGTCTGGTATCAGACTTCAAATACAAATCCGGCCGGATTCCCATGTGGTTTGAACAACGGGCTCAGATGCCTCGCGGTGACTCCGGCACAAATCAACTCGCTGTATACCGCCGCGAACAATGTGAGTCCCGGTATCAGCGCCGCGGCCGTCGCCTCTATTCAGGATGCGGCCAAGAAATATCCGGCAAATGATTTCATCACCACGGGTGACTTGATCAATACGGCCGGCTTTCGCTTCAATGCGAGCACACCGACCAAAGACAATGTCTACATCGCCAAAACCGACTTTAATCTGACTGATAAGCAGACCTTGTTCGTGCGCGGTACTTACCAAAACGATTTAGTCGGGACGGCGCCCCAGTTTCCCGACATGCCGGCGCCGTCGACCTGGTACCACCCGAAGGGAATCGCAGTGGGGCACACCTGGACTCTCAACAATCGCGTCGTTAATAACGCACGCTATGGACTGACCCGGCTCTCGGTCAGCACGTTGGGCGATTCCAGCCAGAATCAGATTAGTTTCCGCAACGTCTTTGCGCCGGCCCCGACCAGAACCCAGACTCGACTGACGCCGGTCCACAACTTTGTCGACGATGTGACCTGGCTCAAAGGAAACCATACCGTCCAGTTCGGCGGAAACGTCAGGCTGATTGCAAATACGCGCAACTCATTCGGCAACGCGTATGATTTTGTTCAGACAAATCCTTCCGGGTACGACCTGTCCGGCGCGGTCTTGACGCAAACGCAGGTAAACCTGGTGAACGGATGCACACAGTTTCCTTGCCAGATTTTCCCTAATCTTAATGGCGGGTACGAGGTGAACCTCCGCAACGCCCTCTCGGCATTCATTGGCAGGTTCTCATCCTATACCGCAAATTTCCTGTACGGCGCGGACGGAAAGATTTTGCCGACCGGCACCAGTTCTCTCCGTACCTTCTCAACCCAGGAATATGACTTGTACGTGCAGGACATTTGGCGCATCAAGCAGAACCTGACCGCTACCTACGGTCTGCGTTGGGGAACCTCGACGCCGGTCTACGAGGCCAATGGTTTTGAGATCGTGCCTACTACTCCGCTCGGTGATTTCTGGAACGATCGCGTGGCCGGCGCAAATCTAGGCGCGCCCTACAACGCTCCGATTACTTTGGATAAGGGCGGCAAGTTCTACAGCAAGCCGGGTTTCTATCCGCAGGATTGGAACAACTTCGCCCCGTCCATCGCGCTGGCGTGGCAACCAAACATCAATAATCGGCTCGGCAAGATAATCGGACGCGAAGGCAAGAGCGTTCTTCGCGGCGGCTTCCGTGTAAGCTACGATCACATCGGCGAGCAGTTGGCAGTCAATTTCGACGCCTCAAACCAGTTGGGCTTTGCCTCCGCGTTAAGCATTCCCGTGAATACTTACGATATCTCAGGACGCCTGGCGCCGCTCTATACCGGCGGCATCCCTGATGTGCGGACCTTCCCCGGAATTTCCGGCAACTTTAGTAACTCGCTAACGTTCCCGCTCACGCAACCGTCCGATCAGGCCCAGCGCATTGAAACATCGCTCGATAGCTCGATTACCACGCCGTATAACTACAACGTGGCCTTTTCGTATGAGCGTGAAGTCGGTAAAGGACTGAAGTTCCAGGCTGCCTATGTCGGCAGGTTTGCGCGTAACCTCCTGGCCCAACGCGACGTGGCCCAGTTCAATAACATTCGCGATCCGAAATCAGGGCAGACCTATTTCGACGCGATGCGTCAACTGATCACGTTGCGTTATGCGGGTACGCCGATTTTGAATGTTCAGCCACAGCCGTTTTTTGAAAATCTCTTACCTGGCCTGGCTGGCAATTTCTCGGTCCTCGGCACAACTCAGAAGTTGACCGCTACGCAGCGGGCTTATCAACGGATTGCCTACGGAAGTGTCGGCGGGGTCAATGGCGGCTTTGCGGACTACACCACGCGGCAGGCGCAGTGGGACGATTCGCCGATTTCGCTCATCCAGAACCTTTTCGTTCACCCGCAATACGCGGCCCTGACCACCTGGGCCACGCTGGCGAAGTCGAACTACAACTCAGCCCAGTTTTCACTGACGCAGCGGTTGCGTCACGACGTGACCTTCGACATCAACTACACCTATGGTCACTCGCTGGACAATGCGTCAGGCTTGCAGAACGCCGGGAACTATTCGACCGCCGCGTTGATTTTCAACCCGTACAACCTCGACGATCAGTACGCCAGTTCCGACTTTGATATTCGACACATCATCAATGCGAACTGGCTCGTAGGGCTGCCCTTCGGCCGCGGCAAGATGTTCCTGGGCAATGCCAATAAGTGGGTCAATGGGGTGCTGGGCGGTTGGCAACTTACCGGCATATTCCGTTGGAACTCGGGCCTGCCCGTGGCTTCTCCGTTCGGCTCAGGCCGCTGGGGAACAAACTGGGAGATCTCGTCATTCATGGTCCGAACGGCCGACATTCCCACGACCCAGGACAAGAATGCCAAGAACGGCCCGAACCTTTTCCCCGATCCGCTGGCCGCTTATACGAGTTGGCGGGATGCGATGCCCGGCGAGGGTGGCGACCGCAATGTCTTGCGACTGCCCGGTTATTTCGATATCGATGCCGGTCTCTACAAGACGTTTCATATCACCGAACGGCAGCGGCTGACCCTAAGGTGGGAAACCTTCAACGTTACCAACACTCAGCGGTTGAGCGGTCCGTCAGCCTTCGGAATCAATCCGATCGATCCGTTCCTCAATGGACAATTCGGATTGACGGCGATTACCGCGACGAGTATGCCGCAGAACTTTGGCGTGCTTTCAACAACTCAGAAGCCTCTGGGTGAATCGAGGGCGGGCCGCATCATGCAATTCGCCATTCGCTGGGAATTCTAAGCTGCCCTTTTGAGGCACAATCTACGCGGGCTGAGAGGCGACTTTCAGCCCGCTTTTCTTTGGACGCGTCCGCGCAAATCCCGGAACATCGGCCGGGATTCCATCGTTGAGCAAACAGACACTCGAGTAGCTTCCGCTGGGTTTTCGCAGGAGGAATTCAAATGAAACGCGTATTGATAGTTGTGCTGTTGGTAGTTTGCGCGGCGGTCGTCGGCCTGTGGCGTTCGCATGGCGGCGTGCGCGCCGGATTCAATCGCGTGATTAACGGCGCTGCGGATCCCGGTTCGCAACCGGCCAGTAGTGACGAGACCCGGAAGAGCTTTGAACTGAAACCCGGAGAACGGGTTTGGGTGCAGGGCTTCAATGGGCGGGTGGAGATTCAAACCTCGGACACCAAGACTGCGGAAGTTTACGTGAAGCGCACCGGCGACGATGCGAATTCGCTGCAGCGCCGGGAACTGGTCATTGAGCAAAACTCCGACGGGCTGCTGGTGCGTAGCCGGCAAAAATTCAACGGCGTCTGGGACCATCTTTTCGGTCATGATCCAAAAGAAGAAGTCACCATCAAGGCGCCGCGGCAAATCGCCTTGTCACTGAGAGGCATTAACGGCCGGGTCACCAGCGGCGACATCGAAGGTCCGCTGGATTTGAAGGGACTCAACGGCAAAGTTGAGTTGGGCCAGGTGGGTGACACCTCATCTATTGACGGCGTCAATGGCGAAATCGTGGTAACTCTGACCAGGCTGAGCGACCGCGGCGTGCAGATCCACGGCGTTAACGGCCCCATCGAACTTCGCCTGGCGAGCGGGCTCGACGCCGACCTGACGGCCAGAGGCATGAATGGCAACGTCAAGTCAGAGATCCCCGAGGTCACCGTCGACAAAGCGGATTGGTCACACTACACCGCGCACATCGGCAAGGGCGGACCGGCGATCGAAATCAGAGGCATCAACGGAAACGTGCGGTTGGCGCGAGCGGAGAAAACGGTCTCGGCAGACTCGGCAGATCCAAAGAGCGCCCGACCCTCATTCGACTCAGGAAGTCCAAAGAGCCCCGGCGCGGTGAAGGTGCCGGCAAAGGTAGATTGATTTCTCCCCTGATCGCTTATTCAGGGGGCCGGTTCAAAGTTTTCCTGAAAGTAATCCTTCTCAACCAGCCACTGGTCATCGTGATTCACCGGATTGCGGGCGATCATGTCGCCCTCCTTGGGCGATCCGGCGTCGCGGTCTGCGGCTGAGATCGACACTCGTTCGCTTAACTCCTCGCCCGGGACATATGGTCTGAGCTCGGCAATCTGTTTTCGCCGGTACGGCTTGAATTCACTGGTAGTCATCTGTCGGATTCGGAGTAGACCGAAATGTGCGTCGATGAGGGGCGCGCTGCCCAAACGAATAAGTGCACCCAGGAGGACTCGAACCTCCGGCCTTCTGATTCGAAGTCAGACGCTCTATCCAACTGAGCTATGGGTGCACATGGGGGTAAATAGTAAATGGTGAATGGGGGATAGTAAATCGGAGGAACGTCGTCAGTGGTCCGTTGTTCGTGGTCAGTTGTCCGTGGTCAATGGGGAGTTGTCGCTTGGTGTCCAACCGCCACAGCAATCCTGAAACTCCGCTCCCGTTTACAACCGTATCGCACTGACCACTGACCACTGACCACTGACCACTGACCACTGACCACTTAGCACTGACCACTGACCACTCACCACTGACCACTCACCACTTACCACTGCCAATTTTACACTAACCACGGCACACTGACGCCGACCCA
>Ga0126383_10001026_pt1 | contig 16819 bp, 27 predicted proteins | sample PanSoiMetPlot_35_FD_96882 | JGI IMG/M metagenome (GOLD analysis project Ga0126383, IMG submission 96882) | Tropical forest soil microbial communities from Panama - MetaG Plot_35 | ecosystem: Environmental > Terrestrial > Soil > Tropical forest > Bulk soil | place: Panama | collected 2016-02-17
AGGTAAGGCTGAAATACTTGAAACGATCGACAATGCGCGGGTGCTGCTCGATGTACGACAGACCCTGAGTAGGAATGGCGATCACGTTAGGCCAGCGGAGTGTAGCTGAGTACACAGCACGCATGGCCGTCATGATATTCGCAACAGGGTCAGACGTGACGTATGGATAAGTACCACCAGTCTGCTGATCCCACTGCTGCGCGCCTGTGAGGGTTGTTGTGTTTGCGGCTGGATAGTTTGCAGTATTGCGAAGAAGCGTCGCAACCTTGTTCTCGTGATTGATCATGATGCTACGAACAATCTTGTCCACAGCATTCTGCTCAGGATCGAGGATCTGCACACCACCGAATACCGGGTCTGCTAGACCACCAAGGCTGTAAAGCTGTTGACGCTCTTCATCGAAGATCGGCACCTGTAGAGAATGCTCACGTGTGTTGAAGAAGTCCGAAGACCACTTGAACCCGACAACTTCATGAGCAACCGTACCAGGCTCACGCCTATCTTCTGTGATCAGCCAGTCAGAGCGGTCATACACACGGTATGTGCCAGACTGGGTTCGTACAGGTGTTTCCGGCAACAGTCGAATCCCGTAGTATTGCTGCTGCATAGGCAGCGACACTGAGAAGTTACTGAGTACCGGGTCGATATATAGACCACTAGGATCGTACATTCTCTGTCACCACCTTTCTAAGCAACGCCACCGTAGGGATTGATGAGAAGTGCGATACGATCGCCGGCATTCACAGCAGGTGATCCCACACACTTACCCACAAGTCGCTTGCCACTTGCAGCTACCGCAGCACTCACCTGACCGTTAGCCTCCAACGTCACGAGGCTACCAAGAGGAATAGCGCCAAACGCGACAGCTTCGGTAACACCATGCACACGTACAGATGCACCCTTACCTCTGTTGAGGTCATTCAGGGTGACGTTGAACTGTGCAAAGCCTGCAATCACGTCAGTAATTGCAGCGATGGGAAGCACATGCTCGGTAGCTAGTGCAGAATCGTACTTCACAGCCTGGAACTTTGTGATCGCGTTACCAGGTGTTACGTCCATACCGATATCGAGCAGGAAGTTTCCCCATGCCATTTACATCACCCCCTTTCTATGCGGGAGCTGCCATCTGATAAGCATCCGCTAGATCAGGATACTTCTTGGCAGCCTCGTTGATTGCCATTTCATACGTGAACTTCGGATCATCTGCATGATCCTTCTGTGCCTCAGCGACCTTCTCTGCAAACAGTTTGCGAGCAGACTGAAGACCGCCCATGCTGCGAGTATCGAGAACGTGCCCATGATCGTCAGACAGGCGAGAACTACCATTCTCACCATACGACACGATACCGCCATGTACGATGGTGCTTACGGCATCCTCGAAGTCTGCGAGAGTCACGGTTCCCTCGGCAAACTTCTTGTGCACCTGACTGAGCTTGTCCATCGCGAGTGCAGACAAACCGTTGGCTGTCGGCACTTGCTTGTCACCCTCGGTGCGTGTGATCGACTTGACAGACTCAGCAAACTGATGAGCCTTTGTAGTTCTGTCAGTCTCGATCATCTGCTGATGCTGTTGCCACATGTGTGGGAACTGCTCAGCAAATGCCTTCTCTTCACCGCTAGCACTCACGTCCTTCTTGAAAGCAGAATGCTCAGTGAAGACAGTCTTGACACGCTCTTCGATCTTCTCACTGAACTGCTTGGTAGCAGCTTCGTCATCTGCCATTGCGTCGAAGTCTACACCATCAGTGGGAATACCAACGAGCTTTGCTAGCTCTTCCAGCGTCAATTTTCCACCTCCTTCTGTGAATTTAGTATAGATTGTGCCACCAGGCTTAGGCGTTTGATTTCCTGATGTTGGTGCACCCGGATCCGTTGCAGGATCTCTCGGTAGAGGATCTCTTCTCCAGCCACCACCGATATCAGGATTTTCCTTAGCAGGGTTACCCTGCTGTCGTGGCACATACTGACCAGTACCCGGATCAGGTTGTCCAGGTGGTTCACCTGATCCGATCTGTGGAGTAGGTGGTGAACCAGTACCAGGCCACGAATACTCCCATTCCTTCTGTTCACCGAAACTCACGTCGTATCCCAGCTCAGTGAGCTTATCGTAGGCAGCTTTGGTTTCCTCATCTTCCGCCATTGACTTGTTCTTACCGCCCAACAGTCTCCTAGCCTTGGCTTGCAGTGATGACTTGAGACTGTCTGATATGCCTTTCATCTGTGGGATACGTGCAATGGCGTTACGCAGGTGAGGCAAGTCAATCGAGCCAGATGCGTTCTTGTAAGGAAGGTGACGCAGACTACGTGGAGTAGTCTTTCCGTCAGAATCCTTCTTACCGCCGGACTCGATATACAGAAAGCAACTGTCAGGCAGGTCATTCACTGACGCAGTTGACCACACAGCGAATTGCTTCTGAGTATCTTCATCCAGCTCGTTCCACAGATCCTCGCTGAAGTTGATGGGCATGGTACGCTTGGCTACGGGACGATTCGTTAGACCACCGCCAATGATGACGTCAGCGACAGTCTCACCGGAATCGTTGACGAAGTATTCATCGTCCCATTCAAGCGACCAATACTTCCACTTCTTCTCAACGATCTCTTTCCTCGCATCGTCAGTAAACGCGACTTGTGCCCACAAGCTCTTTTGCTCAGGATCATCACTACTTGGGCGAATATCGAAGTCCTTGTACCAGCCCGATGCTTGCTTGCCCTTGGCAGTATCGGAACCATGCTCAAAATCGGTTGCAATTTCTTGTCCACGAATACCAGACTTGAAGTTAGCAACCATTCGTTCGAGCTTCTCGGTTGTCACAGGAACCTCGCCATACTGCGGTGTCGTGTAGACACGCGCAGGCAGAGCTTCGATCCACATGGCATTCTCTTGTGACGAACCTAGTTCCTCGCTACTAGGCTCAAGCTGTGCTAGTGCTGTCTCCAACATGTATGATTCTCACCTCCTTTGCAATAGATTGTAGTTGCTCTGAGGACATTGTTTCGGTTATCAGAGTCTCGCAGTTCTCAACCTTGAACTTACACAGTTTCCAGTTGATATCCACGATGTAATACAGTCTCCCGTTTCTGACGTAGTATGTTCCTACTGTCAGCTTCGACAGTTTCTTTAGTGATTTACCTGACTCTTTATTCTGGTCCGCTTGCAGGTTTGTTGACATTACCAGTCCCCGTGGTAATCTTGACTTTTCCCTTCTGCGATTTCCCGTTTCCAGAGCTAGTTGTGTCAGGCGGTGTGATGCTTGGTTGTCCGTTAGTTGAATTACCTTGTGATCCGATATCACCTTGTGCCAGGATCTGTTCTCTTGTAGGCACACGTTGTCCAGGTGCATCGGGTTGTTTCTTGGGCATATCGAAGGTAGCACGTATCCAGTCTTCTGTGGGCTGATCCATTGTGATACCTTCTTGGGCAATGAGATTCGAGAGAGCCGCACCAAGCATCTGAAGATCCTTAGTCTCACCGATATTCCTTGCCTTTAGCTTGGGGAAGTTTTTCGTCGGGTAGTTCCAGACTACGAGTTCTGGAATCAAATACATGTTGACTACATCACAGATGTAGTTGGCAACATGCCTGAGAGCCTTCAAGTACGTGTCACTTTGGACAGCACCAGCGGCTCGACTACCCGACGATCCACGAAAACCTATGGCAAGAAACTCAGCCATGACGTTCAGTAGAATCATCGTGTTGTGATGAGCTGCTGAGTCAAGCGCGTCCACCAGATTCCCGTGGATCTGTGCAAACTCCACGTCCACATTAGGCACGAGAAGCATGAAAGCTTCCTCGTTGGTGCGAAGATTCTTGAGCAGATTCCTCAGCACAGCTTTGTCTTGCGCTGTATACCCTGGCTTGAGGATACCCTTGGGCACGCCAAGACTGTGACGCTCTTTCTGGATTGCATCGATCTTGTAGAAGTGAGTCTTGTAATACCAGTGTGGGTATGCTGTACGTAGCAGGCTGCGGCCAGTCAGATCGCCACCCTTACGTGAGAAGGTGAACATCAACAGCTTAGCCGCATCAATTGTCACGTTCTCACTTGATTTGTCTGCGCGAATGGCATTTTGCACGATATTCGTGACTTCGCCGTTATTGTCGTAACTGATTGTCCCGATTGTACTCGGAGGACGGACACCGAGCTTTTTGAGCATCGTATAGTTCTTTGTGTTACGTCCCTGACCCGGCGGAGTCCACTCACGCATCTCATACACTTTTTCCAAGACAGCATAGCCGTCTTCGAAGAAATGTAGGATATCTTCAAGTGAGTTAGAAAACGGCGAAGTCATCCCGTCAACCAGATTGTCCTCGATGAAATTTGCAACTTCTATATTGATCGGCAGATTGTCGTAGGGATCAAGATAGAAATCTGCGCCGAGTACAGGTGTCTTGACAGCACGCATCGATACATCGACACCTGCATCGTTCATCATGTATGTGTAGGTGCGAAGTCGAGTGTACGGACTGACTAGCTCCGGTACAATCTCGATAATCTGAACAGGCTGACTGGATCCAACCTCCTGATTCAAGTCAGGCTGCTGAATCATGTCATCAGTGATACCACTCGATTGATACGAAGTACCCGTACTCGCGTGGCGCGGGGCCTTCGGAGTCAAAGGCTGCACAGGAGTGGTCTGCGACTGTTCATTGGACTGACCAGGAGCATTGGCCATGTTCGCAAACTTCTTACGTGTGCGCTTGGTATCGTTGTGATGAGTCTTGCGCTTCTGTGGCTTTGGTTTCCTAGGCTTAGCCATAGGCTATATCCTTATACCCCGAAAGGATTACCAACAGTGAAAACGTCGTCCATTACGACTTGCGTGTTGAGCGTGAAGAAGTCTTCCGACTCGGAGCCTTTGTAGTTTTCTCCGTAGATGTCTGTGATGTGGGAGTCTGCTCCTGCGACGAAGTAGGGGCCGATGAAGTACCTGAGCGCGTCAGCCGCGTGATCATCGACTTTATGCTGGATATTACCGTCACCTGTCTGCTCCTGTAGATCGAACTTCGTGTTTTTGCCTTGTTCTTTCACATGGAGTTTGAGCATCTGCCGGACGAGATTGGGACAAGCAGTTGTGACAAGTAGTTTGGGCGGATCATGCTTCAGCATCCTCTTGATCTGTTCTACGGCTCGCTTCCATCGCACATCTTCGAATGCCACGTATCCAATGATTTGCGCCAGAGTCGCGGCTTCATCTGCCCCACGCGGATCGCCCCACATACCATCTACATGGTATCCCGGTGGACTCTCACGATTGACGAGTGCCCAACCGTGCTCCATCGTGGAACGCTGAGTCTCGTAGTACTCGCGCCACACATAGGCAGTATCGGTAGCTGGGTCTACTTGGATATCGAGGCAGACGAATGGATTTGCAAAGCCATAGTCGAAGGCGAGGTAGTTTGGCCAATCTGGATGAAAATCGTAATCGGCCGCTTGGATGACGTGTTTATCTTCACGGAACTCCTCGTAGATAGATCCGGTCATGGCAGTAAACTCAGCACCGTATTCCTGACGGAACCAGTGTGAGCTTACAACCTGATATACACGCTGAATCTCTGGATCCTCGAAACCGCCCGGAAAGCGTACTGTATTTTCCCACGTGGGGAACTGCCAGGAACGATATGCAGTAAGCTGTTTCTTACCGGCATTGAATTGGTTGTTGAAGATCGCAGATTCTTGTCCGAGCATCCACAAGCCGTGGTACCAGTTGTATCCCTTGGGTGTGCTTGGGAAGTCACATGTGCCCTTCAAGTCAGACAAGGCTGGCTCGATGTATTGCTCCCAGATACTCCGGTCGTGTCTAGCAGACTCACACAAGATAGCATGGCTTAGCCCCTCGCCTAACAAGCTATCTTGGTTATCTGCTGACACGACCAGAATCAATGAATTCCATGGCGTGCGGATATACATGTCGCCTTGATGCTGTGAGTACGCCTTGCGACAATATTTCAGGATGCCCAACTCCTGGTAATCATTCCACACTACACGGAACTCTTTCTCACCGATACGATATGAAGTACCGATGATCCAGTTGATTGAGTCAGGCACGAAAGACTTGTGAGTCATGCGGTGACCGGCGACTTGGCTTTTACCGTATCGCCGGCCACAGCATGGAATGTTGAAACGTGTGGTGCTATACAGGTATTCAGATTGGCCTGACGAATGTGGCTTGAACCCCAGCTTCTTATACAGGAGTTCGTCTGATATACCTGGCTCAGCCTGTGGCGTAGCGGTCACTTGGGTTTGGGGTTCCTGTGGTGTTAGCTACGATGTTGTGGGCTGAGTGGGGGTTTGCAGCGAACGTAGCAACTCAGAGATGGGATCACCATCTTGGGCAGATGCTGCAAGTGCTTCTTTCACGATGAACTGTGAAGCCTTCAGTCTGATTGAATCACTCGTAGAGTTTGAAGACAACCAGACGATCTGAGCGGCTGCGTGAGCTAGGTTCTTCTTGAAGAACTCACGCGTATACCGCTCAACATTCTGAGCTTCCTCTTGCGCGCTAGCCGTCTTGTTCTGTGAATCGCTGAATTCCTGCCTTAGCGCAGCAGCATAGGAATGAAGCTCTTTCTGCAAAGCTTCATCACTCAGGCCGAATGCCAGCGGCTCGATTTCCTCGTTGTCAGGATCCTTTGGCAGATCTGTGTTGTCTGGCGTATCTGTGTTGTCTGGTGTTTCTTCGTTACTCGGGTTCTGCGGCATCCTCGTCACCGTCTTCGGTTGTCTCGTCTTCCTCGGTTTCCATGTCTCCCTCAGTCTCGGGGGTATCGGGCTGCGGGGCTTCGGTTTCACTCATTTGTATGAACCTCCATATTTGTGCAGGGTCGGTCGCCTTGGGTAGTATACCTACGTTACTCGGTGCAATATGCGGTATCTAAGAAATCGATGGTATGGCACCAAAATGGTTCGGTACAAACTAGTGAATAGTTCCCCACATTGTATCACATGTCACATGATACTTCTTTACTACATCTTTACACAGATCTCAGCTAGATCTAATGTTTGTCCTCGATACTGTGTATGTCAGTCAGATAGGACAACTTAGGAGGTTAGGACAGTGACGTATGCAGATCGCATGCGGGCCATCGTTCTAGCAGATCATGAGCGTTGGCTAGCTCGTGAGCATGATGAGTCACACTACGATGGCTCACGTGCGAGCATAGCTCATGGATCCATGGATCGCGCTTACATGCGAGGCATGGACATGATTCCGCAGAATGAATCCAATCGGGACTACCCGAACATGCCCGCGAGACTTCGATACTCGGATCCTACCCGCATGGCCGGAACATCGCCTAACGTGCGAGTGATTCGCTCCGATGGCACTAGTTCCGTAGTCCCGGCATCTAGCTTTCGTCGGGCACGTGCGGCGACTGAGAATCGCTACGCGGCAGTGGATCGGCAGAATGCCCAGGATAGGCGCATGAGGCGCATGTCTCAGGATATCGGTGGATCGCAGGCTGACTATGACTAGTCAGCCTGCACCACACTCTTAGCTTTCACCCCTAACCTCTTAGGACATTCTAATGCAAGTAGCAAGCAAGTCCGCTACTCTGTAACTAGCAAGTACAACCTAGTAACGAAAGGCGTCAAATGCTCAGTAAAGAGGATTTGGCGGCCCTCCGTGAACAAGCCCGCACAGGAGTGGATCCTGAGCTTTACGCGGGTAAGGATGACGTCAAGTATTTCGTCAACGGAGCCTGGACATTCGGGAAGCTTACCGCTGATATGAAGGGTGAGTTTCACGGCAAGCAAGGCTCACCCAAGCGTTCACGGAAAGGTCGCACGTATCGGGCAGCTAACGGGTCACGTTACTATCATCCGTGGAATCCCGATGAAGTGCAAGTTTATCGAGCTTAGGTAAAATCTAGGCTCGGCTAAGCTTGATCGCTTCTAACACGAATCGAGCTTGTCTGGAAAATCAAGGATGGATCGGATGAAGGGCGAACAGGCGTTCGTAACACCAATCGCCCCAATGTCACACATACTCATAAACATGAAAGAGTGTGTAAGTTGTGTAGTGGTGTGACAAGTCGGAAAAAAGCGAACATACGTTCGACGAACGAGTCACTCACAAAATCTGACAACCCAACGCTCAGATTTTCTGAGCCTAGCGCGCTTGAAAACAGACCTTGACTTTCCGTGAAATCCGTGATAAGCTGCATACGCTGTAGACAACCAGAAAGGCACAAATGACGGTTCAAGAGCTTATCGATGAGCTGTCGAAGATGGATCCTAACCACGAAGTGATCTTCCGCTACGTGGGTACGGGGTTCAACCACGACAACCCTATCGAGTCAGCTAAGGTGGATATCGTCGGTGGCCCATACAAGGCCGATGAAAGAATGGCGGTAGTCCTCCGATGATAAATCCATCATCACAAGCTGTCTGGGCCTACATTCTAACCGTAGGCCCAATCGTAGGTTGCATCGCGATTTGGGTACTAGCCCATCGTAACAAGTAAACTAGCCGTAAGGCTAGCAGATGGGGCTTGACATTCAAGACCCCATGTGCTAACCTTACGTCTGTAAGGTTATTCCCACAAAACGGGAGTGAAACATCAAGGAGGTGAAAATCAAATGGGTCTCTCTTCTGAGAAGATCGCTGAGCTGTATGCGAACAAGCGCACCAAAGGCTTGTACGAGGAGCGGTTCAACGAGCTTATGACTGAGAGTGATGAGCCGGGTATCGATCCCGCTGAGGAGTGGCCGCTCGACTTCGGTAAGAAGTCTGCGACCACGATGTATCAGGGATTCCGCAATGCAGCCGAGAAGTTGGGTTGCATGGATCAGGTGGATATCCTTCAGCGTGATAACCACGTGTTCATCCTCGTGAAGTCGCGTGTGGAGCTTGCCCTCAGTGACGATACTGAGGTGGAAGTCACCACCAACGGTAGCAAGGCTGCCGCCAAGTAACACCAGCACCAAGTAACACCAGCACCAAGTAACACCAGCACAAGGCCTAGCACACGTTTCAAACCATACGTGGCTAGGTCATCAGCTAGTCACAACTCACCTAACTCAGCCGGATAAAGCGATTAGGTTGCCCTATCGTGGATGGGTCGGCAGGCTATGCCAGCTGGTCAACCACGACAAGTCGGAACTGAAAGCTGTAACCAATGACGGTGATGCTGAGTTGTGGCTAGCTGTGCAACAAATCAACACAAGGTTCCAACAATCAAACGGGAAAGGAAGTCCAACAGTTGGATACAACTGAGCTTTCTCCAAGTGAGAAGATTGCTCAGGAGTTGGATTCGTTCCAGACTCGCATGGATCGCAAGCATTATGAAGAGAAGATTCGCGTCGAGTGGTTCAAGTCTCTGTATGAAGCCACTGGCGTGAAGCTTCCCTACGATGCTGGTAGCATGCAGTGGGTGACTGTCTATCATCCTCATCCTGAGAAGTGGGATGCAGATAAGGAGAAGATGGTGACCGACTATGCTGCTCCGCAAGAGATCAACGTGGATGCAACTAACAAGTTGCTTGCCAAGGTGACTCAGCATGCGAGTCGGCTCGGGCATCCTGTCAACAAGAACTACTCAAGCAAGTACTACACGCATGAGATTGTTCTCGAAGAGGATACTGAGAACAAGTGGAACAACGTCACGGTCACATACCAAGTCGATCGCGAAAGCGTTTGCAAGAAGGTTGTGACTGGTACGGAGGAAGTGCCGGAGCAGGTGATTCCCGCACACACGAAGGAAAACTTCGAGTGGGTGTGTGAGAAGATCAGCTATCTCGGCATGGACACCGCCGACTCCGAGTAAGTAGACAAAAGTCTACAACAAGTACCACAAGCCAAGGGAATCCATCACGAAGCAAGCGTAGGTCATGGGTGTGATGGTATACTGGTAAGGGGTTAGGCCAGTGGGGTTTGAAAAGCTAGTGGGTGAAAACCACGTGAGCTAAGTGGATGTGAGATGCTAGAGAGCTTCGAAACCTCGTCTAGCGTAAGCATAGCGCGTAAACCCGTAGCCCTGCAACCTGACGTAAAGGAAAAGCGTTAGGTGAGTAAGGCGGTAGCGTAAGCTTAGCAAGAGGCGTCGTGGCCCCGGCAGGGATAAGCTCACTAGCTCTTCAAGCCTCAGCTTATACAGATGAGGTTTGGTGAGTGTCGGCACGCTACCGACAATCGTATGCAGCTAACGTCAATGGTAGGGAATCCCTGTGAGTACCAAAGGCGTACAACGTACAGTGTAAACCTCACCGCAGACTAGCCGCCTGCGCAAAACAAAGCGGCTAACAAATAAGACAAATAAGGCAAACGGGAGACGAGCATGAAACCAAGTGCTCTGCAACGTCTCATCGATATCCAAGCCGAAGCGAGTTACTACCTAAACGGGTATGGCTTGACTGAACAAGGATGGAGATTTGAGTTCTCAAGCACCCAACGATTCATGGGTGATTGTGACCACAGATCAAGAACCATCCGGTTCTCGAAGCACTACATCATGAGCGATCCCGCGCAGATTACAGATACAATCCTGCATGAGATTGCTCACGCGCTTGTTGGTAGTAACCACGGTCATGATAGAACGTGGAAGCTGAAGGCTATGGAGGTAGGTGCAGATCCATACAGCTATCCCGATGAGGCTACAGCAGCCAAGCAAGTCAGGAATACTGCCAAGCCTAACTATCGGATCAAGTGTCCGAGTTGTGGCTGGTCAGTCACAAGATTTCGGCTCAAGCGTAAATCACTCCAAGGCGCAAGATGCCCGATGTGCTACACTGAAGTCGAGTTCTTCAAGATCATACACAAGTAGCAGCCAATCTTGTCTAGGTTGGCTAAGCTAGCTAGGCTCCAGCGACACTGGATGATCGCTGACCTAGCTAGCTCAGCAAGCCTAGGTGAAGGAGGTGAAAATCACATGGCTTGGACTGATGATCCTATCAGCGAAGCACAGATCAAGTTCATCCGTGATCTTGTGGATAAGAAGGATATCTCAACTTTGCCTCAGGCACAGGTTGATTTCATCCAACCACTCTACGAGGATGGCACGATTGACTCGGTTGCACAAGAGTACAATCTGCATCGAATGAACAAGGGTCAAGCTAGTGAGGCTATCGAGTTGTTGAAGCAACTGCCTAACAAGCCGGTAGTCTCCACTCCTGTGCATGCTGTTGAAACGGGTGGCGTGTCTGTTGACAAAAGTCAGACACGTGAGGGATTTTTCTTTATTATCGATCCAACGAATGGTGAAGAGAGATTCTTCAAAGTCAAGCATGGCAAGGCTGACACACGCTGGGAGGGTTACACCTTCCTCGAAGTGCAAGCCAGTGACTTCTGGTATCCTGTAAAGGATCCGAAGCACAGAGATGCTGTGTTCGCAGAGATTGACAAGGATCCGATCACTGCCATGAATGAGTACGGTATCAGGATCGGATCGTGTGGTGTCTGCGGTAGGACGCTTACGGATAGAGACTCAAGGCTACGAGGTATTGGGCCTATCTGTGCTGCACGTCTTGACTCGACTCCCACAGAAGAACAGCTTGACGTGCTCAGACAACTCGGTTTGAAACGGGACTAGTCATGAGTGAGCTAACCATGTGCAATCACTGTCAGCTAGAGCTGATGAAGATGCTAGCTGAAAGACGTGGTGCAACAGTCGAACTGAGAACAGATGAGTTTGGATGGATCGAAGCAAAATACTCCGATCGTCCCGAGCCGTCTGCTTGGTTCAAGCAACTCACAGATCACTGTGTTTGCTAGTAATCACGTAGTCACGTATCGCTAAAACCAGCTATTGACTTTCGCGGCGATATGTGCTAGACTGGTCTTTAGCGGTGGGCGGGGAATGCCTCGCCTGCCGCTAGAACCGATACTCAGGATAGTTGTGCTCGCAACCATCTTGACTTAGCGCAAGGCGTAGTTTCACAACTACGTCGTGTTGTACGTCAAGTGGTAATCGTAGTGACAATCAAGCAAACGGGAGGTAAGAGATGAAAGCTCTTACTGGTGAGCGTTTGTCAGGTATGATCGATACTGCACGTGATAAGTGTAAGGCACTCGATCCTGACGCACTCGCTAACCTCGATGCTGGCATGGCTATTGAGTTCTCGGAGCATTTCGAGTATCAGCAGCTCCAAGCTCAGTATCATGCTAGTGGTCTTCTCACTTCTGAGGCTGCACAGATTGTGTATGCCTCACTTGGTGAGGTCGGATCCGATAGCAATGGTGGTTGGGCCAGTGGTACTGACACGGCTACCAAGGTTATCGTGACTCAACTGATGGGCGAGCTTCTGAAGCTAAAGCTTGCTCGTCGCGGCGTCTTGGCCTAGTAAGATGGTCAAGATCAAAGAGTACGTGAGAGTAGCTGGTGCGGCTGCACCGTATTTCGGTAAGTTTCGTGTGGTTGTGTTGCGGAATCTGCCTGGTGGTGTTCCGAGTCAGATGCTCAGACCTCAGTTCGATACCAAGCGTGAAGCACAGATTTATCGTGCTGGTGTGCGTGATGGTATCAATCTTGCCCGTAACGGGTAAGCGGTAAAACAGTGCCTTGGCATAATATTGCCGAGTGGATAGCAGGAGTCTTTTGGTTCCTAGGATTCTTGCTCATCGTGTTCGTGTTAGGAGCCATCGGATCGAAACGGGAGGAAGCGAAGTTTGCAAGATCATACCGAGCAAAACAACGCCTCTCCAACAAACGATTCGCAGACGCAGCATACCCTAACCGAAAAGGTATGGCAAGCGGTGGATCAAAGGAAGACTATGATCTCGCCGACGGATCCGAAAGCATGCATGGTTTTGAACGATGGTGAGACTTACACCACGCTTCAAGACTGTACGATAGTGCAGGCGGATTTCGCTGCGATGGATCGTGATGGAGTGGATCCAGACTTGGAGATAGCTCACGCTGTCAAGCAGGGCTGGTATTCCAAGTACGTCAAGATCGTAACAAGATTCAGCTAACGCTGAATGTGAGCGGTGAAAGGTGATACGATACGGAACGTATCTTGGGTTCAATTCCCAACACCGCTTATTCCTGTTTTCTACAAACGGGAGGTAAGACAAGTGCCAATGAGTAAGAAAGAGAGACAAAGGCTGGGCAGAGTTGTTGCTCAGAAAAGAAAGCGTATCAAGGATCTGCAAGAAGCTCAGATCATGTTGACCGCTCTTCAGCGTATCGACTTGACTAAGCTCACGCAGACTGAGATTGCTCTCGTGTCTCGTCAGTTGAATGGCTTTCTTGCTAGAACTACCAGACTTGCTGGTGGTTATGATAACAAGAAGATACCGCTGGAAATCCAGCGTCTTGTTCACGCTGCTGGTAATCTGGCTAGTACATTCGCTGAGTTCAAGAAGGAATTCCATCGAGAGAAGCGAATGGATGGCAGAGAGCCAATCAAGAACGTAGTTCAAGCAGGTACGCTTTGTGGTTTCTGTAACAAGCGTCCTGCAAAAATCTACGAGGGCGACATTCCCATGTGTCAAGTTTGTGCAAGGGATGTAGATGTTGTCGTCAAGGGTAAGGTATAACATGCCTTCACCCGAACCAGTTGTTTGCAAGAAGTGTGGTCAAAAGGGTAATGAACGTCCTGGTTTCAGACGGCTTCCATTCCCAGAAGCTGTTGGTAATGACCAGGATATGATGCTCGTCGACTCATTCCAATGCAACAACTGTGGTACGAGTTTCGTGGTTCCAATCGGTTCAATCCAAGTGAGGAAACCATGAGAGAGTCAGACATAAACAGACAACTGTTTGGCGCTGGTCACTACAACGTCATCGCTAAGCAGTTTCGTCAGGCTTACGAGCCTTGGATGAACTCGGATGAGATTCACAGTCTCGAAGCTTGGAAGGTTCTCACGGATCTTGCGCTTAGTATGGCTGTGAGATTCCAGGCTGATAACGAGAAGTTCGATCCCATCCGATTTCTCAATGCTTGTAGTCCTGACGTGGAGAAGTATCCGCTTGGTCAGCTTTGGGAGCAATACCTCATCGCAATGCAGAGCGGAGTCAAGTTCAATGGCAAGGTCTGACGATCAATCCATTGAATTTGTGCCTGGTAACAGGTACAACTTCCATACCAGGGATGGCACCTGCTACGATGGTGCTATCTTCATGGGTGGTCATCCTTCCGAGGGTGTCATCATTAGGTATGGTATCGCTGTTGTGGGTATCGGCCCGAATGAGTACGATTGGGCCGATGATTACACTGGCAGCGATGACGCCACCGACTACTTCAAGTAGGAAGTGAGGCAGTATGCCGAGTACAACAACCGATTGGATGGATCCGCTCAATAGGCTGATCTTCAAAAAGGCTCTCAAAGAGCGTGCAGAGCGTGTCACTATTCGTGACGGTCGTGAGTTTGCTCTTGAGTATCGCACGATTCGTGATCGTCTTGAGAACAAGCCTGAGTTGAGTGTCTGGATTCATCCTGCGTCTGATAGCAAGGTGAGGCATCCTAGTTGGTGTTCACCTTGTGGATGGTTCAACGTGAGAAAGTTCATGCGCTCATGAGTACCATCCAAAACGCACAAGCAATAGGTAAAACGGGAGATCCGTTTTGGGTCGATGTGATCCAAGCCTATGAAACCATCTTCACCCAACCCAATCTCCGGCTACGAGTGGAGCGTGGTGACAAAGCAGCAGATGTTTACGTTGCTAGTGATGGTTGCGTAGTTATTGTTATATCATCGTTGTCGGGTGACGAAATGTCAACCACGAAGATTCAGACACACGGTGGCATCAGTGACAAATCAGGTTCCGGAAAGGAGCGTGACTGATGGCGAAGGTTGGTCTTAGACAGACCTTCGAGATGGAGACTCGCAACAAAGTCACGAAGGTGAACTGTGATATCACCTTCAACGTCGATGGTCGCGAGCTTCCGAACATGAGCGTGCTTGGCGCAGCTCTTGAGGAAGCAACACAGTTGATTCAAACTCGTGTTGCCGAGTCATACAAGGAAGTTCCCGCTCGCGTGGGTGATCCAGAAGCAGCAGTGAAAGCAACTGTTGCTCACGTGAACAGGGATGCAGGTGTTCAGCTTACCGATGACGAGAATGCTGTCTCGGTAGTGACACCGAAGGTTCCCGAGCCTGCTGTACCTTTCGGTGCAACGAAGCCTTGGGAACTGAAGTAACATGCCCCTCGATCCTGCGAAAATCAAAGAGCTTCTAGCTAAAAAGAATGCTCCGAGAAGATCGGGGGGTTCAGGATCACGCAAGCAACGTGACCCTAATGATCGCAGCTACAAAGCGTGGTTTGCTTTGTCGCAAGAGATCATCAACAAAGACACCAACGAACCGATGCGGTGCGAGAATCCATCATGTATGGATCCTCGCCCGCCGGTTCATGGTGGACAGTTTGTCGTTGAAATCAACGGTAAACTGATGTGCAGATTTTGCTTCATCGAGGGGTGGCTAACAACAAACCCCGCACAGGAGCAGATACCAGTAAATCATGCCGTATGACTCAGACAGATGGCCGCTTTACTTCGCACAAGCGGCAGACGTCTATCTCTACATAGAAGAGAAAGCCGTCAAAACTGAGGAAGGCTTGGTTTTCACTGGAACAATGGAGAGTGTCCGTACTCATCTAAAGATTTCTCGTGGATCATGGGGGCCAATCAAGGCTCTATTGCAAGACACCATACCCACGATAGATGAGGACGGACACTCTCTACCCGTAGTTGGGACAGTCTTAGTAAGGCTCAGACGTGGTGGAAATACCTCACCATCCGAATGGCTGGTAAACAGACCTTTATCGGAACTGGACTTAGCGGTCTACAGAAATTCGTCCGAGGGGTTGACAACGGCCGCGAGGCATGCTAAGGTGGTGTCTGACTACGAAAGACGCATAGAACAGCTTGAGTCTAGAATACGGGAGTTGGAAGCTAGACTCGAAGGGTAGCAATCGCTACACTGAACATAGGAGAGAAAATGGCAAGGCCACGTAAGACGAGTACCACTGCTGAGCCAGAAGTTCCAACTCAACAACAAACCGAAAAGAAGGGAATGAGAATGCCTCTCAGTCCAGATCAGATCAAGGCCATTTATGCGAAGCGTCGCACAAAGGGCCTTTACAGTGATCTTTGGGCAGAGTTCATGGCTTCCGATGAAGCCGGTGTCTCTGTTCGTGAGAACTGGCCTACGCAGTTTGCGTGGGATCCTGAGAAGCCCGAGGGTGAGCGTGGTAAGCAGGCTACCACACTCAAGCAGGGTTTCGAGAACTGGAAGAAGAACAAGGATGCTCCCGAGGGTTCGGAGCTTATCGACATCATCGTCGATGGTGACGAGGTTTACCTCATCAACCGCAGACTCACTGAGGGTCTGGAGGTTGCGGAGCTGGTCGAGGCTTAGCCAGTTCAGTAACAATCAAGTCTCCCGGTCACATCATGTGGCTGGGAGGCTTGATAAGCTAGTGATTGTAGGTATGGGGTGCCAACAGTCACTAGCTTATCAAGTCCCGAGCTTGTCTCAACTTGATTGGAGTGAACATGACCAAGCAAGAGTTCATCGATAAGGAGATTGCTACGTGGGGTCAGGATTATATCTTTGACCTCATTGATCGTGGCTATGAAGTTGTTGAGCTTGTCGATGCTCATGGTCAAATGAAGTTTTCGTGGGTATTGACGCAGCCGCAGAAATATGCTACGATACAGGTTGGCAGCGACTCCGTGTTTACTCCCGTTTCGCGGGGATTGCGCCTTTGAGTGAAGCGGGTTGAATGCTTGTGATGACGAGTCCGAGTGTTCACCCGCTTCCTCATTTTTGTCCTAACTGTGGTAGTTACACAGATTTCTTGGACGACAACACTGGCTGGTGCGCTAAGTGTTCAAGCCGCACAGCAGTATCGTCCACAAAGATTGAGCTAGCG
>Ga0126383_10001027_pt1 | contig 16819 bp, 13 predicted proteins | sample PanSoiMetPlot_35_FD_96882 | JGI IMG/M metagenome (GOLD analysis project Ga0126383, IMG submission 96882) | Tropical forest soil microbial communities from Panama - MetaG Plot_35 | ecosystem: Environmental > Terrestrial > Soil > Tropical forest > Bulk soil | place: Panama | collected 2016-02-17
CGACGCGGGCCGCGGCTGCCCGTTCCAGTGCAGCTTCTGCACGATCATCAATGTGCAGGGGCGTAAATCGCGCTGGCGCGACGCCGACGATGTCGAGCGGCTGGTGCGCGTCAATCTCGCGCAGGGCGTCTTCCGATTTTTCATCACCGACGACAATTTCGCGCGCAACCGCAACTGGGAGGCGATCTTCGACCGCCTCATCGAGATGCGCGAGAGGGAAGGGCTCGGCCTGCAGTTCATCATCCAGGTCGACACGCTCTGCCACCGGATCCCGAACTTCGTCGAGAAGGCGGCCCGCGCCGGCTGCAAGCGCGTCTTTATCGGGCTCGAAAACATCAATCCCGACAATCTGCTGCAGGCCAAGAAAAAGCAAAACCGGGTGCACGAATACCGCCAGATGTTCCTCGCCTGGCGCGCCCAGCGGGTTATCACTTATGCCGGCTATATCCTTGGATTTCCGGGCGACACGCCGGAGCGCATCGCGCGCGACATCCGCACCGTGCAGCAGGAACTGCCGGTCGATCTGCTCGAATTTTTTATTCTAACGCCGCTGCCCGGCTCGGCCGACCACCAGCAGCTCTACAAAAACGGGGTGTGGATGGACCCCGACATGAACAAATACGACCTCGAACACGTCACGACGGGCCATCCGGTGATGTCGGCGCGCGAGTGGCAGGAAATCTATCGCCGCGCCTGGGATCTCTATTACTCGGCCGACCACATCGAGACGATCTTTCGGCGGGCCAAGGCTTCCGGCATCAAGCCGGTGCGGCTGTTGAACCATATCCTGCAATTTTACTTCACGTTTATTCAGGAGAACGTGCACCCGCTGCAGGGGGGGTATTTTCGGCGCAAATTGCGGCGCGAGCGCCGGTTCGGCCTGCCGCGCGAGAATCCGCTGGTGTTTTACCTGCGGCGCGTCCGGGAGGTGGTCGAAACACACATAAAGCTTGCCCGCTTCTACCTCTTTCTGCACCGCATCCGCCGCCGCGTCGAGCGCGATCCCAGCCCCTATATCGACCCTGCACTCGCGCCGCTCGACGGCGAACAGCCGAGCGCCTCTGCCATCCGCGGCGAAAGAAAGGCAATCGCCGGCGCTGCCGCCTGAAGCTCGCGGACTTGGGATAGGGGGGACGAGGCGATCGAAACTCAGACCCGATGTCAATTCGCTGACCGGAAATTGCCATATTGGCATGCTATTCTGGTTCTCGTCGTGGAGGGCAGTGCGAAATTCGCGAGATAACAGCGGGGAAGGCAGCCTTAACCGCGGAAACCCTTGTGTTTTTGGAAGCGACGGACAGAAATAACAGCCAGGAGCAGCGAGTAATAACAGCCAGAAACAGCGAGCAATTACAGCGAGAAACAGCCAAAGATGGGCGCCGCATGGCGCCCCCTCTTTCTGTCGACGCGGGGGCGGCTGCTCAGGTTTCGCTGCTGGAAAAGCGCACGGTGGTGGCTCGGGCACGGTAGTCGTCTTGACGTTGACAAAGCCGACCATGCCCTCCTCGACCTTCTTCCAGGCGCGCTGCAGGGCCGGGCGGATGTCCTCCGGCTCCTCGACATATTCGGCGTAGCAGCCGAGGGCCTCGGCCATCTTGTCGTAGCGCGTGTAGCCGAGATCGCGGCCCGGTTTGTTGCGCTCGGGGTCAGCGGTCCAGCCGCCGTTGAGGCTGATCACGCAGAGGAGCGGCAGTTTGTGCCGCGCCACGGCTCCCAACCGAGTGTGTTAGCGATGCGACTCGTTATCTCGTTCTGGATGGCGAACAGATCACCGATATCGTGGTCGAAACGCTCCGCCCAAAGATGCGTGTTGGTTGCTGCATCGATCAGCTGCGCGTTGACTCTGACCTGGCTGCCTGAACGCCGGACGCTGCCTTCGAGCACATATCGCACGCCAAGTTCGCGGCCGATCTGCTTCACTTCGACGCGCTGGTCTTTGTAGGTGAATGCGGTACTGCGCGAGATCACCAGGACATTCCGCAGGCGCGACAGATCGGTGGTTAGATCGTCGGTGATCCCGTCCGCGAAATACTGCTGTTCGGGGTCGTTGCTGAGGTTTGCGAAGGGAAGGACGACGACCGACAGGCGGGGCGCAGTTACAGGAGGCGATGTGGAAGTGGTGGAGGACGCGTTTGCCGTCGGCAAGCTGGCCATACCTTCCGGTTGCCACGCATAGATCCGGACAGGTCGTGCGATGTTGCGGAGCTGCTGCTCACCCAGATCCCGGAAGACGATGTCTAGCTTGCCCGCGGCATCCTCCTGAACGCGGGCTGAGACGCAGATGCCGCCGGGCTTAGCCACTCCTTCGAGCCTGGCCGCTAGGTTCACTCCATCGCCAAAGATATCGCCGTCCTCGACGACGATGTCGCCGACATTGATGCCGATGCGCAAATCGATGCGCCTATCCGCCGGCAGTGGCGCATTGCTTTCGGCTACTGCTTCCTGCACCTCGACGGCGCACCGCAGCGCGTCGACGACGCTAGCGAACTCGACCAGCGTGCCGTCGCCGGTGGTCTTGACGATGCGGCCGTGATGTTCCACGATTTTAGGGTCGATCACCTCGGTGCGGAGCGCCTTCAGCCGGCTGAGCGTCCCTTCCTCGTCGGCTCCGATCAGGCGCGAATAGCCCGCCACATCGGCCGCAAGAATCGCCGCAAGCCGACGTTCGATGCGAGCTGGCCCTTTGGGCTCCATGGCGCCTCCCTGCTGGCGGTGATCCTACACCAACCAGCGCCCGGCGCGCATTAAGCAAGAAGGGGCGCTGGCAGGCGCCCCTTCCGCGTGACAGGGAGAAGCCGGTCAGGTTTCGCGGCTGGAGAAGCGCACGGTGGTGGCGCGGGCGCGGTAGTCGGTCTTGACATTGACAAAGCCGACCATGCCCTCCTCGACCTTTTTCCAGGCGCGCTGCAGGGCCGGGCGGATGCCCTCGGCCTCTTCGACATATTCGGCGTAGCAGCCCAAGGCCTCGGCCATCTTGTCGTAGCGCGTGTAGCCGAGATCACGGCCGGGTTTGTTGCGCTCGGGGTCGGCGGTCCAGCCGCCGTTGAGGCTGATCACGCACAGGAGCGGCAATTTGTGCCGCACCGCGGTGTCGAGCTCCATTGCGTTCTGCCCAAACGAGCCGTCGCCGTGCAGGCAGATGACCTGTGCCGAGGGCTTGGCGGCCTTGGCGCCGACCGCAAACGGCAACCCCACCCCCATCGTGCCAAACGGCCCGGAATTGAGCCGATGACCGGGGACAAAGGTCGGGATCGACTGGCGGCCGAAATTGAGGATCTCCTGCCCGTCGACCGAGAGGATCGCCTCGCGCTGCATGAAGTTCTTGATCTCCTCGCACAGCCGCAGCGGATGGATGTCGCCATCGGTCGGATAGTTGCCGCCGGCGCGGGTGCGCTTCTTCGCCTCGCCATCGGCCAATTTCTGGCGCCAAGGCTGGAGTCGGTCGGCGGCGCGCGCATCGACCGCCTCGCACAATTGCTGCAACACCGATTTACAATCGCCGACTATGGGCAAGTCGATGTTGCGCGCCGAGTTGCCCATCTCCTCGGGGTCGATGTCGATGCGCGCCACTTTCGCATCGGGGCCGAAGCGCGGCGGTAGGGCGTGGCCGATGACGTAGTTCGTGCGCGTGCCGAGGATGATGATCAGATCGGCCTCGCGGAACGCGTCGTTGCGCATCGTCAGGTACGCATAGGGGTGGTCGTCGGGGAGGACGCCGCGCCCCTGCGGGGTCGTATAGAACGGGATGCCGGCCTTCTCGACAAAGGCCCGCATCTCGTCCCAGGCGTGTGACCACAATACACCACTGCCCGAGACGATGATCGGCTGTTTCGCACTTTTGATTGCGTCGACGAGCGCATTGAGCGCCTTCGGCTCGGCATAGGGGCGCGCCGTGATGATCGGCCGGCCCATATAGCTCCAATCGACCTCACTCTCGTCTACAGTCGTGTAGAGCACGTCCCCAGGGAAATCGAGATAGACGGGCCCGGGCTTGCCGTTCAGCGCCGTCTGAAACGCGAAGTTGACCTGCTGCGGCAGGCGCTTCAGATTATGGACGCGGTCGGCGTATTTGACCCAGCCATCGAACGCATTGACCTGGTCGATCTCCTGGAAGACTTGGCGGCCGAACTGGCTGATCGGGCTCGAGCCGCCGAGGGCCACGACCGGGCAGCAATCGATCAGCGCATTGGCGAGCCCGGTGCCGAGATTGAGTGCCCCGGGGCCGCTCGCCGCCATGCACACGCCCGGGCCTTGCGTGACGCGCGAATAGGCCTGCGCCATATAGGCGGCACCTTGCTCGTGGCGCGTATCGATCAGGCGGATGCCTTCGTTGATGCACGCCGTCTCAGCGTCGAGCATCGGCCCGCCCATGATGAAGAAGATGTCCTTGACGCCCTGCGCCTTCAGACACTTCGCCAGGATCTCGTTACCCGTCAGCTCCGCCATCTCGGTATCTCCTCTTGTGTTTCTCCTCGTTCCCGCGAAAGCGGGAACCCAGGGCGGCAAGGCAGCAACGATCGCGCCTGGGCCCCCGCTTCCGCGGGGGCGACGGTCCGTTCAGATCACCCCTTCTTTCTTCAGAGCATCGACATCGCCGGCGCTCATGCCGAGCCAATCGCCCAAGATTTGCGCATTGTGCTGCCCCAGCAACGGGGCGGGCGCGAGCTTTGGCGGCTTCCCGTCGAAACGCACCGGCCAGGACGGCATCTTGAACGGGCCGGTCGGGTGCTGTGCCGTCTGCATGATGCCGCGCTCGGTAAAGCTCGGCTCGTTCATCAATTCCATCGTGTCGAGCACCGCACCCGCCGGCACCCCGGCGGCGCCGATCAGCCGCATCGCCTCGTGCTTGTCGCGCCGCTTTGTCCAATCGGCGACCATCGCGTTGACCTCTTCGATCCGCTCGCCGCGAGCCTGCGCAGTCTCGTAGCGCGCGTCGCCGATCAGCTCCTCACGGCCGAGGAGCTTGAGAAGTCGGTGCCAGTGGTCCTTCTGGCGGGCGAAGACATAGATCCAGTCATTGGCGCCGCCCGGAGCACACGGAAAGATCCCGGACGGCTCGGTGTTGCTCCGGTTGCTGTTGCGCGGCGCCGCCCGGCCCAGCACCGCCTGGGTCTGAAACCCGAAGCGGATGTAGTGCAGCATCGCGTCCTGCATCGCCACCTGCAGCCGCCTGCCTTGGCCGGTGGCGCGGCGCTCGTAGAGTGCGCCCAAGATACTGATCGCCATCAGCATGCCGGTGCCCGTGTCGCCGAGCGACGGGCCCGGCCGGATCGGCGGGCCATCGGGCTCGCCGGTGATGCTCATCGTGCCGCCGGCGGCCTGGGCGATCATGTCGAAGGCGAGGTTCTTCTCATAAGGACTGCCCTCGCCGAAACCTTTGACCTGGGCGTAGATGATGCCGGGATTCAGCGCGCGGATCGCGTCATAGCCGAGGCCCAGCCGCTCAACCGTCCCGGGAGCCATGTTCTCGATCATCACATCGGCTTTCTTCGCCATGTCCTTGACCAGCGCCAAGCCGCGCTCGGATTTGAGGTTGACGGTGACCGACTTTTTGTTGGCGTTGAATTCAAAGAAATAGAACGAGTCGGGGCTGCCGGGAGGACCGGCGAAGGACGTCCGCCCGGGCTCGCCGCCTTGTGGGTTCTCGATCTTGACGACTTCGGCGCCGAGCCAGGCGAGCGCCTCGGTGCAGGAGGGTCCCGCCTCGAATTGCGTGAGGTCGAGCACTCGGATGCCGGCAAGACAATTGAGGGGCGCGCTGTGTTGATCCATCGCTGCTCAGTCCCATGAAAGCCCTACTAAGCGCACGATAGCGCACGAGATCCGGCGACGGAAATCGAAACCATTTTGCGCCGGACGGCCACTAAGTTAGTAACCTCCATTCTGTCATGGCTGGGCTTGACCCGGCCATCCATGTGCCGGCGGCATCGGCGTGGATGCCCGGAATAAGTCCAGGCATGACGAACACAGAGCGAGGGTCGGGTGATGTCAGCGCATGACAGGTTTCGGATCGCAATACTCGGGGCCAGCGGCTACACCGGGGCCGAGCTGTTGCGACTGCTGCGCTATCATCCGCACGCCGAGATCCGCGCGCTGACCGCTGATCGTCACGCCAGGAAGCCACTCGGCGCCGTGTTCCCGCATCTCGCCGGAGAGGGCCTGCCCGATCTCGTCACGATCGGCGAGGTCGACTGGGCGGAGGTCGATGTCGTCTTCTGCGGGTTGCCGCATGGCACGACTCAAGAGGTTATTGCGGGTCTTCCCGAGCATTTGAAGATCGTCGATCTGTCGGCCGATTTCCGGCTCGACAGCGCAACCTACGCCGACTGGTATGGACGCGAGCACCGTGCGCCTCACCTGCAGCGTGAAGCCGCTTACGGCTTGACCGAGATTGAACGGGAGGCCATCCGGCGCGCACGCCTCGTCGCTAATCCCGGCTGTTACCCGAGTTCGGCGCTGCCGCCGCTGATCCCGTTATTGCGGGCACAGCTGATCGATCCCGATGAGATCATCATCGACGCCAAATCCGGGGTCAGCGGCGCGGGGCGAGCGGCGAAGGAGTCGAGCCTCTTTGCCGAGGTCTCCGAAGGCATTCATGCCTATGGCGTCGCCCATCACTTTCACATGCCGGAGACTGACCAAGCCCTCTCTGCAGCCGCCGGCCGCAAGGTGGTCGTCAGCTTCACCCCGCATCTGATGCCGATGAACCGCGGCCTCTTGTCGACGATCTATATCCGCCTCACCGGTGGGGCGACGCTCGGCGATCTGCAGGCGGTCCTCGAAGGCGCGTATCACGGCGAGCCTTTCGTGCGCGTACTGCCGGACGGGAGCCTGCCGGCGACCCGTCACGTACGGGGAACCAATCTGTGCCTGATCGGCCTGTCGCGTGACCGCATCGCGAACCGCGCAATCCTGGTCTGCGCAATCGACAATCTCGTCAAGGGCGCCTCGGGCCAAGCGATCCAGAACATGAATGCAATGCTCGGCCTTCCCGAGACGACCGCCCTCGAACACCGCGCCCTGTTTCCTTGATACGCTCGCCCCGTCCCGTCAACGCAAACGACGCCCGCTCGCCGGCAATGCGTTAGCGTGCTCGCCCGCTTCCGAGCCCGCGACCCTGTCGGCAGAGCTCCCGGAGCGATGCCAGATCGATTTCTGGCTGGCCCGTGTCGAGCATCGGACCGATACGCGTCACCTCTATCCCCTCGTCCAACATCGCGCAGGCTATGCCGATTGCCTCGCTGCGATCTTTAACGATCCGCATCCTCGTCGTGCGACCCTCGAAAAACGAGATGTACCAGGGATGGCCGGTGCCTTTGGACCGAGCCGCCGTGCAGGAACGAGGCCCAGCCATGCCCGGCCCTCCGTGCTGCGCGGCATGCATTAAGCAACCACCAGATCCGGCACGAGGGCCTTGCCCTTGGTTTCCGGGCCGAGCGCGATGGCAATGACAAAACTGAACGCCGCGGCGAGCGTCCCGACCAGCATCGGGATGGCGTAACCGAGATGGTAGGCAGTGGCGACATAAGCCAGGATCGGCGCCACCAGCCCGCCCCAGATCGCGCCCTGGTGGTAACAAACACCGGCCGCCGTGGCGCGCACTTCGGTTGGAAAGCGCTCGGCGAGATAGCTCGGCGCCTGGCTGGCAAAGCCGCCGCTGCCAAACGCGCCTTGAATCACGAAGGCCCACCAGATCAGCGTGAAATTGCTCGTCAGCAGATAAAAGGGAGCGATGGGGATCGCAATCAGCGCAGGCAGAATCTGCGCCGCCTTGCGGCCGTACCGGTCGGCCACCCAGCCCCAGCCCACACTGGAAAGGAAAACGATCAGATTGGCAGCGACGCCAATCTCGCCGATCGCGCCCGGCGGCAATTTCAGGTCGACCTGCAGGTGCGTTGGGAACAATACGTTGATCGAATAATAGAGAACGAAGCCGCTGGCCATGAACCAGCAGGCGTTCAGCGTGTTGAGGATCATGCCGCGTTTGAAGATGCTGACGAGCGGCGCCCTGACCTCGCGCTGCTGGGTGCGCTGGAGACAGCGGTTCTCGACCCAGACCTGCGGCTCCTTGACAAAGATGCGGACATAAAACACCGCCAAGGCCGGCAACACGCCGATCCATAGGAGGCCGCGCCAACCGATCGCATTGAAGAACAGGCCGTAACAGGCAAACGACAGCAGAAAGCCGAGGCCCCAGGACCCCTGCAGGACGCCGGCCATCAGGCCGCGCGAGCGCTGCGGCCAAGTCTCCATCGCGAGCGACGCCCCCGCCGGCCATTCCGCTCCCATGAACAGGCCGAGAATGGCGCGGAACAGGAATAGGAACCAGAAGGTCGGCGAGAACCCGGCAATAAAATTGCACGCCGAATAGCCGAGGATCGCAATCATCAACGGCTTCTCGCGCCCGAGCCGATCGCCCACCCAACCGGATGTAGTCGCCCCGATCAGACGCATCCACAATGTGATCGTGAAGACAAACGTCACCGATGTCATTGAGACGTGGAACGTCTCGGCGATCGGATGCATGATCAATAAGAATACGGTGAAATCGAAGGCGTCTAGCGTCCAGCCGAGCCACGCCGCGATATAGGCGTACCACTGGTCCCTGGTCGGCTCCTTCCACCAGGGTATGGGTTTGGCAGTGGTAGCTGCAGTCGTGCTCGTCATTGCGCGCTCCTCCGTATGAGAGTTATTTCACTGCGCCGCCTGTGATGCCCGCGATGAAGCGGTCGAGAAACAGATTGTAGGCAATGGCAACCGGCACGCTGGCGATCAATGCCCCAGCCATCAGCTCGCCCCAGTAATAGATGTCGCCGCGCACCAGATCGGTTGCCACCCCGAGGGTGATCGGCTTCTGCGCCGAGGCAGAAATGAAGGTCAGCGCGTAAACAAATTCCTGCAATGTCAGCGTGAAGGTGAAAATCACGATGGTTAGGATCGCCGGCAGCGACAGCGGCAACACCATTTTGACGAAGCTGCCGAACAGGCTGCAGCCGTCGACGATCGCCGCCTCCTCGACCTCGCGCGGCACCGTCTTGAAGAAGCCCATCAACAGCCAGGTGCAGAACGGGATCGTAAAGGTCGGGTAGACAAGGACCAGCGACCACATCGAATTCTCGAGGCCGAGCCAGGTGATGATCCGCGACAGCGGCAGAAAGAGCAGAGTCGGCGGCACCAAATAGGTCAGGAAGATCCCGATACCGAGGGCTTCGCCATTTCGCCCAGTCCGGCGAGTCAGCGCATACCCGGCGGGAATCGCGGTCGCGAGGGTGATGCCGACAACGCATACGCCGATGATCAGCGAATTCAGCAGCCAGCGCGCGAACAGGGTCTGCCCGAACAGATAGCGGAAATGTTCGAGGGTCGGCGGCGCGTTGAACCAGAACGGGATATTGGTGACGTCGTAGAGATCGGCGTTGGTCTTGAACGCTGTGATCAGCATCCAATAGAACGGAAAGGCGGCGAGGACGACAAAAAAGGCGACTGTGGCGTAGAACGAACCTTCTTTGATCGCGGTGTTGACAATCCGCGGCATCTCAGATCTCCCGCCGCCGGATGAAGCGCAGCATCACAATCACGAGGAGGAACAGAACCGGGAACATGAACAGCGAGACGGCGGCGCCATGCGCGACATCGCCGGAGAGGATGCCGATCTGGAAGCCGAGATTGCCCAAGACCTGGGTCGCGTTGACCGGGCCGCCATTGGTCAGCAGGTAGACAATACTCAGATCGGTAAAGGTGAACACCGTGCCGAAGATCAAGCCGACGACAACGATCGGCGCGATAATCGGCACGATGATCTGGTAGTTGCGCCGCCAGAACCCGGCGCCGTCGACCGTCGCCGCGTCGAGCACGTCCTGTGGCACTGCAGTGATGCCGGCGAGAAAAATCACGATCGCAAACGGGAAGAAGCGCCAGGCGTTGACGATGATCACGCATAGCATCGCGAGACCCGGCTCGCCGAGCCAATTCGGCGCGTCCGCGCGCAACATGAGCCCGAGCGCGATCAATGTCCTATTGATCACGCTGTAGAGCGAGTCGAACATCCACTCCCAGGCGACCGTGGCGAGCGCGATCGGCACCGCCCAGGGAAGAATGATCAGCGCCCGCACGATCTTGCGCCCGGGAAACGGTCGCAACAGCAACAGCGCTCCGAATTTCCCGAGAATCAGCCCGAGGATCTGCGAGCCAATCGTGAAAATGAAGGTGTTGAGCAGGGTGCGGCGAAAGATGTCGCTCTCCACCACTTCCACGAAGTTCCGCAGCCCGACGAAGTGGTAGCTAGGATTGTAAATCGTGTAGGCGCTGAGCGCGTAATAGACGGCAAGCAGAAACGGTAAGCCGACGAGCAGCAGGATATAGAGGATTGCTGGGGTAAGAAAAGCTGCGCCAAGTACACGCGGCCGGTCGAATACAATCTGGAAGCGCGACCTGCTCCCATGGATTTTCTCGGCAATAGCAACCATCGGTTGTCCCTTGCATCAGTGCCGGCGCGCCCGCTTGCCGTCCTCGTCGAAATAGCAGAGCTGGCCGTTGCGGACGGCGAAGGCATGCCATTCGCCCGGCCGGATGCTCTCCAGCGGGACATGCGCAGGCGGCAGCTTTGCTGTTACCTCCTGTGGCGATAGCAGGCCGTCGAGCTCCCCATACACGATCCTCTCGGAGCCCAGGTATTCGGTGCGATTGACGCGGTAGGAGAACTCGGTTACCGCTCCGTCCTGAATCATTTCTTTGGGTAGGAAATGCTCGGGGCGGAAGCCCAGGTGGCCGCTATTCCAGGTGACCAAATTCATCGGCGGCGTGCCGACAAAGGTGGCGACGAAGCGGTCGGCGGGGTCCTCATAGATCGTTGTTGGAGTTCCGACCTGCCGCACCTTGCCCTGATTGATCACCGCAATACGGTCGCCCATGCCCATCGCTTCGACCTGGTCGTGCGTCACGTAGATCGTTGTCGTCCCGACCCGTTGCTGGAACTGCTTGATCTCGTTGCGCGCCGAGGCGCGCAATTTCGCGTCGAGGTTGGAGAGTGGCTCGTCGAGCAGAAACACCGTCGGGTCGCGCACCAGGGCGCGTGCGAGAGCGACGCGCTGGCGCTCGCCGCCGGAGAGCTGCCGCGGCCGGCGATCGAGCAAATGTTCGATTCCGAGCAACTGCGCCGCCCACGCGACTTTGGGCCTGATCTGGGGTTTCGGGACACGCTGCGTCTTCAGCGGGAAGGCGATGTTGTCCCTGATCGTGAAATGCGGGTAGAGACCGTAGCTCTGAAATACCATTGCAATGCCACGGGCACGCGGCGGCACGCCGTTCACCACGGCGCCGCCGATCAGGATGTCGCCTGCTGATTGCTGCTCAAGGCCGGCAATGATACGCAAAAACGTGGTCTTGCCGCAGCCCGATGGTCCGAGAAGGACCATGAATTCACCGTCCCGTACTGCCAGGCTGATCCCGTCGACGGCGGTAACCTCACCAAAATTCTTGGATATCTCGTTTGCCGAGATTGCGGACATGGCAATGACCTTGATCTTACGATTTTTAGCCGGCCGGCCGGTGCCCGGATTGCTTCGGGCCCCGGCGCAGACCACTGCTCAGACTTCCCACTTCTTGAAGATTAGCTTGGTCTCGTTGGTCGCCCATTTTACCGCTTCTTCCGGCGTCATTGCGCCGGTCGCGGCTTTCGTCATCATGTCGCAAATGACGAAATCGTTGTACACCTCGTCAGTCGCTGCCCAAGCAGGGCCGGGCCAGCCGGTGACGGCGCTCCACTCGTCGGAGGTCTGCAGAATCGCCAGCTTTGTCGGCGGGTGAGAGGTCGGGTCATCGGACAGGATCGGCATCGGTTTCGGCACGATATTGGCGTATATCGGCATGTTGTAACCGGTGCTGGCTTTGAACGCCTCGACCCAGTGATCAGCATAATACTTGAGGAAATCGAGCCCCGCCTCTTTGTTCTTGGCGAATTTCCAAATGCCATAGGAATTGGACGCAGCGCCTACCAGTTGGCGCGCCGGACCCTTGGGTGGCTTCATCACGAAGATATCGTCGGCCACTTTCGGGTTGATCTTCTGCGCCGAGCGGTAGGCCGAGATCGGGTTGACGATGAACGAGGCGACCCCCGAGTCGATGTATTTGTTGTTGCTGGCGTCGTCCCAGGATAGGACCTGGTCGTTCATCGCCTCCTTGTAGAGCGCGGCGGCGAATTTGACCGCCTCGATCGCCGCCTTGCTGTCGAGTGTCACGTGCTTGCCGCTCTCGTCTTGGACGCTGGCGCCGTAGCTCCACAGCACGCCGCGCCACGCCAGGTTCGGATCGTTGCTGCGGGCGAGCGACATGCCGACCGGATGGCCCTTGGCCTTCAGCTTGGCGCCGCCGATCCGCACATCGTCCCAGGTCTCGGGGGTCATCCCGATCTCGCCCCACAGATCCTTCCGGTACATGCCCGGGTTGTTAATGTAATAATCGGGGTAGGCGGACCAGGTCTTGTCATCTTCGTTATACGCGATCTGGCGGCCGATGACGCTTATCTTGCCGTATTTCTTTTCGACATAGTCGACGAGATTGGTCATGTCGATCAGATATCTACGGTATAGATGGGGCCCGCCAGCGCCGTTCCACATGAACAGGTCGTGCCCGGATTGCGCCGCCACCTCGGCTGCCGCACGCGCGGCTATGTCTTGTTCAGGGATGTGGTCGACGGTAACGCTGAGGCCGTTCTTCGTCCCCCATTCATGGGCGAATTTGTCGAACCAAGTGTCGAACTCCGGGACGAAATGGCTCCATTGGACGATCGTCAGCGTCTTCGTCTGGGCGTAGGCGCGCGAAATAAGCGGCGCAGATATCGTTGGGGCCAGCCCCGCCGCTGCCAACCCGACACCCGCCCTCGTCAGGAACCCCCTGCGCGTCATCGGTCGAAAATGTCTTCCTGCTCCCGTTCCCATCAGAGTGCCTCCTCCTATGATCGATCAGATTGCACCGGCGCGGCCATCCCATCGTCTGCGCCGCGCCAGGTGTCTTTCTTGGGTGTCAGGCGGTCGCGAACAGGTGCAGCGCCGTGCCGGCGAAGCTAGCGCTGACGACGAGCAGCGTGGCCCCGACCACGAGGAACCCCACTGGCACCAAAACTCCAAACGGTGTTATGATTACGGACAGAACTCCCAACACGATCGCCGCAAGCCCAGCCAGGATCTCCATCCCGCCGACGGCCGGCGAAGCCTGATAGGAGACAATTTGCGTCTCGGTTCCCGGGCCGGAGGCCGAAAGCGCTCTCGGCCGCATGCCCACCGCGCCGCTCAGCAGTAGCGAACCGCCAAAGACGATCAGAGCGGGCGGCAGCAAGTGCGCCGTATTGATACCGATGAGTGCCAGAATGCCCAGCACGATCCCGGTAAGGCCGCACACGCAGTCCACCATGACTTCGCCGCTGAGCGTTGTGTCTTGGGCGGGCACGCTTCTGCCGGGCACCACCGCTCTCGCCTCTTCCGCGGCACTGTTGAATGCCTGAATCATCAACCCGACGCCGATGACGATTGCCGCAATCGACGCCAGGACCCCGGCCAAAATGCCGGCGAGAGCAACAACCATGAGAGCAATAACTGCGATTCCTGCGGCACCTTCGGTCATAAGACCGATTGGTTCCGCCTCGCTCGCCCGACTCCTGCCTTCAACGTAGCTAGCCATCTCATTTCTCCTTTGGTCGCTGCCACAGCGTGGGAGCGCCTCCAAACGGGTGCGATGCAGGACGGCAAGCAGCCTTGATAACCAAAAGCAACCGAGCTGCTGCCCTGGCAGACCCGCCTATCGCGTTTGCTGAGTTGGAGATATGCAGTGGAAATTAAGCCTTTCCGTTCGCCTCATTAATTTTTGGTTAGATGCCGCCTCATGGTGAAATTCCCGCGGTGGCCGCTCAATTTCGCGGCGCCGCGGCAACAGCCCCAACCGAGCAGATCGTCAGTCCCTTATTCTGTCAGCTGCATTTCGGCCGCGCGTTCTGGGCCGTTGCATTGGTGATCGCCGTCGCCGGCGCGATATCCTTGAGAGAAGCCTGAACGAGCCTCACCTCCGCCAATTGTGTCTTTACAAGAATTAATCTCGCGGCCATGACCGGGTGAGGTCGCGACCTCAGCTGTCACCGCGGTAATCCGAGCTTACTCCGGAGGTGGCTGTCCGTCATGAACACGCAGGCTGGTTCTGAACAACTCGCCCTCGAGGGCGAAGGGCGGCGTGACTTCTTGCTTCTAGTCGCCGGCGCTACGGGTGGCGTCGCCTTGGTGTCGGCGCTCTGGCCGCTGATCGGTTCGCTCAGCCCCTCGGCGGATATCGTGGCAGCAGGCGCATCGGTCGATTTCGACGTGTCGCAGCTTCAACCCGCGCATCAGAAAATTGTCGCTTGGCGAGGCAGGCCGGTCTTTGTCCTACGGCGCACCGCGGATGAGTTGCGGATGCTGCAGGAAAAGCGCGACACCAGCCTCCTGCGGGATCCGGGCTCCGCTAGCCATCAGCAACCCGGCTATGCGAAAAATTGGCACCGCTCGATCGAGCCGGAATACCTTGTGGTCGTTGGCATCTGCACGCATCTGGGCTGCATTCCCCGGCTCGAAGCACAGGTCGGCGGCAGCTTTGGAGCCAACTGGCCGGGCGGCTATTTCTGCCCCTGTCACGGCTCGAAATACGATCTCGCCGGGCGGGTCTTTGCTGGTGTGCCGGCGCCCTACAACCTGCCTGTGCCGCCTTATCACTTCTTCAACAAGACCATGATTCGCATTGGTGAAAACCCGCCGACCGAAAAATTCGACTTCTCCTCTATAGAGCAGGTTTAGCTTGAGGAGGCATCCAGCGGTGGTCTGGGTGCAAGAGCCTAGCCAGACACTCCGTGGGTTCGGCCAGCGCTAGGTTGAGATCGCGAGGTCGCGGAGCCTGTCAGCTCGATTAAGCGGCCATGGTGGTCTCGCCAGACACCGAGCCTCACGGTTGGGCTGCCGCAGTGATCGGCGATCGCCAGAGCGAGGGCGCGCACAGTGCATGGGCATTCCATCCAATGCGCTGACAACATCTCCTGGCTTCAAACCCGCTTGGCCAGTTGGGGAGCCGGGTTCGACCTCCTTGACGACCATCCCCTCGTGACCCCGCGAGATGGTCGCCGCGCCGGCTGGCGGGATCATAGGCCGCATATCGGCGCCGCGCCAAAAATAGAACGGTCCGGCATTGTTCAACGGCTGTGAGTATGCCGAGGTTGCGGGCACGGCTGCGGCCAGTGGTTGCGCAATCCTCCCTATGACAGCGCCGATCAGCGCGCCGATAAACCACAGCCCAAAGACCGCTGCGCGTGTGCAACGCGCTTGTAGTACCTCACAGCGCTCGATCTGCCGGATGGTAGCCATCCAACCGCCCCAAGCCGATAGATGTGTCCCCGGCCTCAAGGGTTCGTGTCCCAAACATTAACTTTTGATCAGAGAAAACTTCGATCTGCCGCAAGGCCCGGCGCTTTACCTCGTCATAGGGCGGCGGTGGGGATGAGATCCTTTATCAGAATTAATGATGCGGACAGGCATTCTTAACCCTGATAACCCACGTCGCGTTCGGCCTTGCTTCGGTGCCTTCCGTTGGCGCGTAAGAGGCCGGGGTCCAGACCTGGAACACAATAGAATTCGTAAAATAGCACAAATGAGGGAGGAGGCGCTGTGACTGTAAATATCTCCAACCTAGGTGTTGGGACCTCCGCAAGCCTAATTCTCGGCCGAAAGCTTGACAGTATTCCTTTCAGTCCTTACCACGTGATACTGATTCTGGTGCTCGGACTCGTCGGCTTTGTCGAAGGATACGATTTCGCGCTTGCGGGCTCTCTCCTCGTGCTTGCGAAGGAACCGCTGCACCTGACCTCGAGTGATATTCGCTGGCTCGTGGCTGCGCCCACTTTGTTCGTCTGTGCCGGGGGGGTTTATCGCCTCGGCGATTTCCGATCACCTCAGCCGCAAGCTCGTCTTGCAGATCGGAGTTATCATCACGACGCTGTTTACATTGCTTATTCCGCTGGTGCAGAGCGCCGAGCAACTAATCGTCCAGCGCCTGCTCACCGGCATCGGTCTCGGCTTTGCCGTTACGGCACCATTCCCGATTGCCGCCGAGCTGATGCCGGCGCAGCACCGACGCACCTACAGCGCGATCTACGAGATCATGCTGGCGAGTGCCTTTACGCTGTTGCCATTGATTGGCCTCTTGCTGGCGCATGACCCGAACGGGTTCCGCTTGATCGCGCTGCCGGGTGGCCTCGCATTATTTGTCGTCCCGGTGGTGCTGCAACTCGTGCTCCCCGACAGTCCGCGCTGGAATTTGCGGAAGGGGCGGCCGCAAGCGGCAGTAGATCTGGTCAACCAGATTATCCGACGGGCCGGCGGCCGGGTGCCGCCGGTCACTGTAACGGCGCTCGGGGCAAACCCGCTAACCACGCGCGAGGAGCCTCCACCCTATTGGGCGCTTTTTGCTCGGGGTCAGCTGCGCTGGACTGTGGTTGGCATCGTCAGCGGGACCTGCGCCGGTACCGCTTACTTTCTGATCGCGGTACTCTTGCCAAAGGCGTTGATCGATCAAGGCTCCGCCGTGACGTTGAGCTTTGGGGTAAGCACAATCGTGTTCCTGGCGACCATCCCCGGCAAGGGATTTAACGCCTATCTGATGGAGATTATCGGCCGGCGTTGGACGATCGCCTTCGCGCTGACCGGAGCGATCCCGGGCCTCTTTCTGATGGCGATCGCACACCTGCGACCGTCGTGATGAGCGCAGGAGCGATGGTCACCGGGTTCACCGTGCTGTCGGCCTTTCCCGCTAC
>Ga0126383_10001028_pt1 | contig 16812 bp, 13 predicted proteins | sample PanSoiMetPlot_35_FD_96882 | JGI IMG/M metagenome (GOLD analysis project Ga0126383, IMG submission 96882) | Tropical forest soil microbial communities from Panama - MetaG Plot_35 | ecosystem: Environmental > Terrestrial > Soil > Tropical forest > Bulk soil | place: Panama | collected 2016-02-17
GTAATAGCAAAACAAACACTCGCTGTCGATACTTCGCGCTCTCTAGTCCCTGCACTCTGTCGGGACAGCGACGTAAGGTGCGGCGCAAGATGTCGCCTTTCTCTGCAGCTGTCAAATCCCCTGCTGCGAAGGTCCCGTCGATGCGCTCCCTGCTCTTCAGCTTCTTAGAGCTCTTATTCTGGTATTCGGGCCCCACAATCGCATCCGAAGCAATGTAAAAAGAGCTTTCCAGTTTGGCCGGAGGAGCGGACGCGTCATTCCCCGTGAACGGCCTGATCGCGGATCAGGCTGGCAATTTCTATGGAACCTCGCTTTTCGGTGGAAGTGGTAGCTGTCGGAACCGTTTACGAACTCGTACGTTCCTCCTCCGGATACACCAGGAGCATTCTTAATAACTTCACGGGAGGTACGGATGGCGCCAATCCACTTCATGTTGAGTCTGGATTCAGCAGGAGACCTCTATGGAACAACATGATCGGGAGGAAGCGCGGGTTCGAGCGTTGTTTTCGAATTGAAGTACACGAATGGGACATGGAGCCGGACGGTGCTCTGCAGTTTTGCTGGCAGCAACGCCGCCTCGCCGAATGCATTTCTCCTCTTCAACTACAGCGTTACCGCTCAGGCTCGAGTAATAGGGTTCCACTCCCTGCTGTGGAAACTTATTCCGCCTCTCGTCGACCGCCGGTAGCTCGTCCGTAATATTGCTTCGCTATTTTTATAGTCGCCTCAGGGCGTGTGAAGCACTAACTCAAAGAGGAGAGTGCCCAGTGATAGCGAGCAGAGGCCTGAAGTACGCATGCATATTCCGAAAGTCACGGTTCGAAAGGACGTCGGTTCTTTTGATTCTTGCGACTCTAACGGGGTTCGTTGGTGGCAGTACGGTCGGGTTCGTCACCGGCCGTGCACAATGCGTGCCACATCCTCTTCTTCTGACCTGTCCTCTTCCCCTTCACGGCACTGACGACAGCCGGACAACTGCTCAGCGGCCGCCGGTCTAGCCGGAGAAGATGGCGTTTCCCCATTCAAACCAGCCCCCGTGAACAACCGTGGTGCCCGGGGCTTCTGAATGCCCTACGCTTCTGCCTTAAGCGCGAGCTGGCCTGCCACCGGGCGTACCGAGGTGGATAGTGGACTGAACCGACCTGCCTCGGAGTCCAATCGGTAACCAACCCCTCGAATGGTCTTCAAGTAAGTAGGTCTGGCGCTGTCGGGCTCGATTTTTTCACGTATCCTGCGAATGCATGCGTCGACGCTGCGCGGGGTGACGAACTGCATGTCTCCCCAGACGGCGTCAAGGAGCTGATCGCGGGTAAACACGCGTCCGCGATTCCTGGCGAGATAGTCCATGAGCCGAAACTCGAGGGTTGTGGTCGAAACCTCCACCCCGCGCACCAACAGGCGCATGGCCGCGAGGTCAATTTCGATGTCGCCGATCCTGGTAACAGCGGTTGGCAGCCGCCGAGAGAAACGGCGCAGCACGGCCTGCACCCGGGCCACCAGTTCGCGAGGGCTGAACGGCTTGCCGATGCAATCGTCGCCACCCAACTCAAGCCCACGAACGCGATCCTCTTCGTTGTTGCCGGCAGTCATGAAGATGATTGGCGTGCGAGCTACGGATGCGGTTTGCCGGATACGGCACCCGAGATCAAGGCCACGTCCGTCGGGGAAGGAAGCATCGATCAACGCGAGGGCAGGACGGCGCCGCTCCAGTTCTTCCATCACGTGCGGGCTCAGAAAGGCACGCACAGCATAGCCTACTTCCTCCAGTAATGATCGTGTACGACGGCATACTTCAATGTCACTCTCGACGACGAAGATGAGCGCTGGCATGCGAAATGTCCTCTTGCCATTTCACGGGAAATGGGTGATGAGAATACGTCTACCTCCAGTATCTGTACACACGCAGAGGGCTTGCCCTGTTTCGTGCGGGCATAGCCTCTGCCGGTAGCGGGACTGCCTTGCGTTGAATGTGAACTGGGATTCGAACGGTCGCAGACTGCTAATGGGTTCGACAAAAACAACGTCATAGTGTCGCCGCGGCCAGAAAGCGTGTCAACCAAAAGTAATCCACAAGTATCCGTCGCGACTGCTGGACTCTGACGGTCGGCTGAGGGTTCGTTTCCCATATCATCGGAACCTGACTCTGAACAACTCTGAACCAATATGCTTCATAACTGGAACCCTTGTGCGCTATCGATCGCCGCCGCGCCATCACCAGCTTCATCTACAACTCCAGACCAGGCACGATTAACACTGCGCTTGTTCAGGAGACCAGTTTCAAGGCGGACGACAATTTCTTGTGGGCTGAAAAGCCACTTATGACTACATGCCAATTGTTACAGGACGATGAAAACGAAATGAAATTCGCAGTACAGTTCGGGTGAGATGCGGAATGCGTCGTTCTGACCGCCGTGTTCCGTGGCGCGAAAGGAACGTGTTCAGGAGACAAAAAGGCAACCCGCCGTCCCTACAGAATTGGCGGGTTGTGCACGTGGTTTCTCCACACTGCTCGGGTGGGACGTTGTGGAGGCCTGGAGGATATCAATCTGGACGCCCGGCGACATTAATTTACAGCTACGAAAGCAGCAAAACCGTGTTGTCGACCTGATCGGAACCAAGCGAACACTTCCTATCCGGAGACCGAGACCACTGGCTTCTTGAGTCAGCCGTTGCTCATTGCCTGAGAGGCCAATTCTGCGTAGACTTCAAGGCCTTTCATCCGGCGAAGGACGCGACCCCGATTCCTGGCCTTGAGAAGGTGCGTGTAGGCGCGATAAGAATGAAGCAGCAGGCCGGGAGCAGCCTGCAGCCCGCGCACGGCGACCTGCAACTTCCAACTGGGCACGGTGTGCGTGGCCTTCCGGGCGGCGTAAAGCGCTTTTGAATAGTTCTGTGTCAACAGAGAGGACTTTGCCAGGTCAACCTGGTATTCTGCCTCGCCCAGGTCGATCTTCTGGTTTACCACTTGTCGCTGCTCAGAGGTTAACCTCCGGTTTGAAATCTTCTCGTATACCGCGATCCGGGCGCGCTTCATCCACATGAGATCCGAGGACAACCCGTTGCCAGCGCGGTGGCCGAGTTGAATTTCCGGGCTGTACGTTATGCGAGCGCCGTGGTAGGCAAGTCGCAGCCAAAGATCAAAATCCTCGCACCGGCGGAGGCTTTCGTCGAACAATCCGACGCTCGTTAGGGCCTGACGTGAAACCACAACCGAGGAAGTTCCGATTCTGCAATCCTCGCGCAAAAGCGAATCCAGTGTTACCGGTGGAATCTGCGGAGCGAGGTCAAACGCCGCACCGATAGGCGTGTTTCCGTGTAGCACCAGCAAATTGGAGTAGACCAATTTTAGCGCAGGGTCGCTCGACAATAGCTTCATCTGGTTCTCCAGGTGGCGCGGGAACCAGAAGTCATCGCTATCAAGAAACGCTATGTACCTGCCCCTGGCCTGCCGAATCCCCCGATTCCTGGCGCCGCTGGGTCCACTGTTCTTCTGCTTGCTGTAGTGAATCCGCTGCTTGTATCGGGTCATTGCCTGCTCGAGTTGCGCGGTGTCATCAGAGCCGTCATTAATGACGACCACCTCGAAGTCGCCAAACGTCTGCGAGAATACAGACTCTAGTGCGACACCAATCGACCTTGCGCAACGGTACGCCGGAATTACAACGCTTACACTTGGATCCGTGGTTTTCACAGTCGTCGCTCAGAGTGGGAACTGGTGTATCGTGTCTCACATCCCTGCAGCTCGACAGCCGGCCCAACCAACGGACGAAATCGCTGGCTCTGACTGCGTGGTATCATCGACGACTTGTTGTCGAGCGCGACGTAGCTTCAAGGAAGCAAGCGCTACCAGCCCACTCCCAAAAAGCAACAGCGTGGCTGGTTCTGGAATAGCGGTCCGGGTACTGCCTACGGTGATGTCCGTAATTCCCAGGTAGTTCGCGGGTCCTGTGAACGTTACCGAGCGAGCCAGGCCCGAAAAGGCAACGGAAATGTCCGCCCAATTGCAGTAAAGAACCGCGCCGCTACAGCCACCAGCACTGCCCCCGTTCACCCCGAGAACAATGGTTGCCAGCACCGACCCTGTGCCATTGGGAGCGCTCCAGACGGTGACTGTGATTGGTGCGAGCGAGGTGTAAAAGAAATTCAGGCCAGTTGTAAACCCGCTGGTCACGTCCATGTAGCCCGAACTCCCGGAGTTGAAGAACACCGCTGGGGTCCCAAGAGGAGTACCCGCAAAGTTGCCACTGCCTGCATTCAGGTACGACCGCAGGCCCAACGCATTCGACGAAAATGTAACTCCAAAATCCTTGTTGACACCGGCGAATGAGCCGAGTCCACCCCTGCCTCCGTTATAGAAATTGGCAATGGGTTCGAGGTTTTTCAGATACTGAAAGTTGAGAAAAAACGGGGATGAAGTCGCGTACGCAGGCGCGCACACAAGCGCAGCCACCATCGCCAGCCACACCTTCTTACCCACTGCTGACCTCATAGACACTCCTCTCGGCGGTTCACGGTTGCCAGTTCCAAACTTTTCTCACACACGGTGGTTACTGCTCCGCTTTGGGAACAGCCCAGTTTGTCGGTCACAGACTCGGTATTGCTGCCCGCTCCACTGCTAGGTTCGTACAACCGTGCAGGCTGCCGAACCTGATCGGAAGTTGTAATGCACAACTCAATCTCGGGACTAGCCTTAGGCATGTCGGGAGAGCGCACACTCATAGCTGCCCTCCGGCGATTGAGCTCCATGAGGCTGAATGCACGTTGAACAAGGAGGTCCTTCTTGAGGCAGCCGTTCTCCGGTGAGCTCAAGAGGTCGTCGTATCCTTTCAGACAATGATCTGCACACGCCAAGGCCTCGGCGTGCCTATGCTGCTCGATCCATAGAGACATTCGTCCGAGATCAACGAGCAACTGATTTTCCCGATCCACCCCAGCCAGTTGTTGCGCGTAATCGAAGCAGGATTCCGCTTCCTCTGATCGTCCAGCCTCTACCAAGGCATTTGCCTTATCGAGGACCCCAAAGAAGCAGCTAATTGACTCCTCGACTCGCCCAGGCACCGCGAAGGGGAAAATCATGGTTCACCCTATTCGGAACCGTACGTAAGTTCCTGCTGCAAATGAGAGCTTCGATCGAAGCGTACGCCCTCGCTCCCGCCCTTATTTGTGTTTTGCCGGCGTCCGATGTCGCTCGCAGGGCTCCATGATCGGTCAGCCACCGTTACAAATCGATGACATTCGTTTTAAAACTGGGCGACAGTTATCACCCATTAGTGCCAGTTACAGGCCATCACTTTCCGGCCGCTACGGGCGGAATGGGCGGCTCCCTGCCCTCGGTGCCGCACACGTGTTGTGGAAAAGCCGGCTGAAATCACGCTGAATTCACACTTCTTTTACAGAACGGTCATCGCTGCTTCACAACGTGACGCGAACTTATTCACGCTACGAAGAATATCCCTTCAGGTAGAACGCGCAATTGTTTCGGGTAGCAGATTCGGCTGTCCGCAGTTGCAGCAACTAGACGGACCCGTGTGCATCGAGGGAAGGATCGTTCACACGGATCTTAGAACCTGCTCTGTACAGTACACAGTTGAACATGCACACACATATCAACATCTGCCGACGGAGCTATCCATGAGCGTGGTCGATCTTGTAGGCAAGGATGCTGAGATCGGTACTATTCGCGAGCACCTGGAAATGGCCAGCTTCTCCGTAAGACTCTTTGCCAACGGAGGCAGTTTTCTGGCAATGGCGACCCATCTCCCGCCCACGCTTGTTCTCGCGGACACCAGCGGGGCCGATGACGCGGGATTCCAGTTGCTGCGACGCATTCGGACCAACTCGAACCTGGCTCGCTTGCCAGTCGTATTAATGTCGCAAACCGCCAGAGAGGAGCATCGAATTGCCGCTCTGGAGCTGGGTGCGACGGCGTTTATCGTAAAACCGCTCAGTTCCCGCGAGCTGATCGTTCGAATCGAGGCGGTGCTGCGCAGCGTTGCAAGAGCAAACTCTCTTCGTGCAGCCTGTTCGTACGATGGCCGGACGTCATCGGATTTCGAAATCGACAACGGCGCTATGACGGTATCGATTCGGGGTAAGACGGTAGAAACCACTACCCTGGAGTTCCGCCTGGTTGAATATCTCGCTCGACACCAGGGACGAGTATTCACTCGCGATGAATTGCTGGACGCAGTGTGGGGAGAGACCCGGTTTGTAACTCCACGGAGCGTCGACGCGTGCGTCCGCAGGGTGCGCATGAAGCTTGAGCCCAATCGCGAAAGTCCCACTTACCTGAAGGCTGTACGTGGTGTGGGGTATCGCCTTGATATTGAACGGCCCGACGGCAGCGGATCGGGGCAAGCACCTCTCGGAGCGATGGATACGACTCTGCTCCGGGAAACGGGCTGAACTCGGCATCGGGCGGATGTACGCGACAGTTTCGGACAGCCGCTTCAACCTGGCAATTTACGCCTCCGCTATGGGAGGGCCCGGGCCGGAAAGAATTGGCGCAGTCTTGCTGAACTGAGCTTCATAAGCCTGTTGAACCATTCCGCTTGAGTGGTGAGAAGCGTGTCCACACGTGCAAATATAACTTCAGGAGAGAAAAACACATGAGGTACGGGGTAGTCATTTTGTTCACCGGTCTGTTAGTTGCTTGTGTGACGGCACGAGCGGCCGACACTACAAGGAAGGGGAAGAAGCAGCAGAACAGCACCACTGCTTCCGTCAATACCAGGATTAACGAGCTGCAACAGGCCGTCCAGAGCCAACAGCTACAGATCCAGGCTCAACAGCAGCAGATTCAGCAATTGATGCAGCAATTGCAAACCCGCGACAGTCAGGTGCAACAAGTGCAGCAGCAGGCGAATGAGGCCGAGAGGAAATCAGCCGACGCCAGCGCGGCACTAAGCCAGCAACAGACGGAGGTCTCGGCTGTACGCAACGACGTTTCTGACCTGAAGGCTAACCAGTCGAATATGGCGCTGAGTTTGCAGGAGACGCAAAAGGCGGCCGCCGAGCCTCCCACAACCATTCACTTTCGCGGCATCACTATCACCCCCGGAGGCTTTTTGGCCGCTGAATTTGTTCGCCGGTCGAGGGCACTGGGCGCCGACATCAATACGCCATTCAACTCGTTGACGCTGCCCGGAGCCTCGGGAAGCCGATTGTCCGAGTTCTTCGGCTCCGGACGGCAATCGCGGATTTCGATGCTCACCGAGGGCCGCCTGAATACTGCTAAACTTTCCGGTTATTTGGAAGCAGACTTCCTCTCCGCCGGCGTAACCTCCAACAATAATCAAAGCAACAGTTACACCCTGCGCCAACGCCAAGTGTGGGCCCAGGCAGCGTTGGATAACGGCTGGAGCTTCACGGGTGGACAGATGTGGAGCCTGGTGACCGAGACGAGACACGGAGTGGATAATCGCACTGAGGCGCTGCCCCTGACCATTGACCCACAATACAACGTCGGCTTCAGCTGGGCACGACAGTTTGGCTTCCGCGTCGCCAAGAACTTCGGCAACACCATGTGGCTGGCGTTGTCGGCCGAGAACCCGCAAACCACCCTGGCTGCGGTGCACGGAAATTCGGCGAATTTCCTCCTCGGTTCCGCCGGAAATCTCGGCGGGCTTTACAACTCCCTCGCCAATTATTCGTTTAATCAATCGCCCGATGTCATCGGGAAAATCGTTTTCGAGCCTGGTTTTGGCCATTATGAGCTTTTCGGGATCTTTAGCCGCTTCCGGAACCGGGTGTTCCCCTGTGCGGAAGCAAGCGCTTCCTTCCCCTGCGGCGGCTCCAGCGTGCCATCCACATTCGGGGCATACAACTCCTCCAGAACTGGCGGCGGGGCCGGGGCTAACGCCCGCTGGTCCTTTGTCAATAAACACCTCGATTTCGGCCTACATGCTCTTGGCGGGAGCGGCATCGGACGCTACGGCTCCGGTGGACTGCCCGACACGACGGTTCGCGCCAACGGCACTCTCGGCCTGCTGAAGAGTTACCAGGGCCTGGGTACTCTCGAGTGGCATGGTCCGAAACTCGATATTTATCTCAACGGCGGCGCGGAGTACGCCAGCCGGAACTGGCAGATTGACTCGATTTCGGGAAAGCCCGTGGGCTATGGCTCTCCCCTGTTTTCCAACACCACTTGCGCTACAGAGCCTTTACCCGGCGCGGGAGGATTCTCTCCCGGTACCTTTATAAGCGGCGCTTGCATCGGAGATACCCGTGTTCTCATCGAGGGTACCGCTGGTTTCTGGTTCCGCTTCTACAACGGTCCGAAAGGACGGCTGCAGTGGGGGCCTCAATTCTCTTACGTGACTCGAAATACCTGGCAGGGCATCGGTGGGACACCTCACGCTGTGGACGGAATGGTTTTCACCTCGTTCCGCTATTACTTGCCGTAGGCCTCGGGACTCTCACGCCCGTGACCTAATTCACGGGCGTGACCGATTTACTTCCTTTTTAAACCCAGAAAATGATGGGGAGCTTTTTTCGACGGGCACAGGCGTCAGGACAAATGTGCGACGTTTGTGCGCCTCAGAGCCCGGCCAATGCATCAGGAGAGATCCGCCTGCTAGCACTAGCTGGTAAAGATTGCCCCAAACAGATCTGATCCCTGTCAAAGAAATTTCCCTTTCAGCACACAACACCAGTTTGTCGCGCGTTCTGCAGGCGGCGTCACCTTTTTATACCTCCTCCGACCTCACGGTCAGTGCCACACTCGTTCCCGGTTCCGGCTCCTGGTCGCCGTTCTCGCGACCGCAACGTGAAAGCCATTTTCGTTCTGGTAGGTGGTGAATCCATCCTAGAACGGTTCGCTGCGCTGCCCATTTCAACGTGGAACTACAAGACTCAGTCTGACTCCATCCTCCACCTGGGCCCAATGGCTCAAGATCTCCGCGCGGCCTTCGGCCTCGGTAAAGACGAGAAGCACATCTCGACCGTCGACTCTGAAGGGGTTGTGCTGGCTGCCATCCAGGTGCTCTATCTCGAGAAGAAACAGAAAGTCAACGACTGCAGGAGCGGCCTAGCACGCTCGACAAACGGCTGGCGACACTGGAGTCTCAAAATAACTGCAGGTATCTCTGCATGTTGGGAGCTAGCCAAAGCGAGTCGCGGGCGGCCGTCGAACCTGGCGTCCGCCTTGACGTTCTTGGCGCAGCCGCTGTTGAGCTCCGACGCGACCGGGTTCGCGGGTCAGATTCTCTTGTAGAACCGACATGTGTTTGACTTTGTTTTGCGAAATCAGCGCGTCACTTGTCTGCAGGAAAAGGCGGACTACAGGGTAGTGGGGTAGTTCAGGAGTTGTCTATTCCGCAGCAACGGGGCGTGCGGCGCGACCAAGTGGTTTTCTCCATATGCTGGCACCAGACGGCATCGGACTCAACCCCTTGCTGGACCAACCTCATTTATTCGATTCTATTTTGAAGCCGGGCGGCTTTACCTCAGGACTGGGGCAGGCTTGCGTCTGCGGCACCGTCAAAAGCGCAACTTGTCCAAATGGATTAACCCTACTTATCGCGGAGCTATTTACTAAGTACAATGACGGTAAGTCTATCTGCTGCGTCAGGCAATCGTAGGTTAGTTCAAAATAACCGCTGTAGGTGACGGACTGTCCCTGAAATGTACCGGTAACAAGAAATGAATTTCCTATCACGGGTCCAGAGAGACTGAAACCTGCATTATCGGCCCCCGTGACTGTAAAGTTTACCTTAAGAGAAGAGCCACTTTGACTTAATGATGCACTAGCATTATCTGTTGCTTGCAAGGGGTATTGACAGGAGCTGTTGACCGGAGAACACATTTGCCCAACATACATGCCAGCCAGCTTTGTAACAGCTGTGCCCATGAATGTTCCGCTATCTGTGCAGCCGCTCCCCGCCTGAGAACTGTAGATCCCTGAAATGGTCTTATGATCCGAGCTTAATGTGCCTTTTACATTGAAAATGTTGCCGTTTTCGCTGTAGCTGAGGACAAGGTTTTCATTGCTGTCTACACTGCCGGTCAAATCATTGGCGCCCATGCCAGCACAGCTTCCACTGAACCTAACATTCCCCGACGAATCGACCGTCAACATCGCGATCTGCTGGCTGCCGCTGGCGGACAACTGACCGTTTGGAACCTGGACCCCACCGGAGAGTTGCTGTCCTTCCTGCACATTCGCTTCAATATAGGTTTGAAGACCGAGGCTGGTGGTCGATGAGGCGAGAAACTCCCATTGCCCGGGAATCCCCGGTACTACTGCAGGTGTATAGCCGGTGCCTCCACCTCCGCAACTGATGAGGGGCAGAACCAGAATCACGACAGTGAGAACCATAATCCTTCGCATTACCTACCTCCGCCTTGCATTGACTGGTTTCCAGCCCCTGCACGACAACACTATTGCTCTGCCACCATGACCACGGGATGCAGACTCAAGGGCGATTGGTCAATATAGAAAGTCACATTGCCGTTCGTGACCGATGCGGTTTGACCGCCAAAGTTGCCGGTCCCGTTGGTTGTTATGGTGTAGGACCCGCTCAGCAACTGACTCGGCAGCAGCAGGAGACATGGTTGAGGCCCTGGAGAGGCCCCGGGAAGTAAGCAGTAGTTAGGATCCCCATAGCTGACATCCTCAAAGAAAGGCGCCACCGAACTACCCCCCAGACTGCCACTGCTCGAAGAGCTAGAGCTCACGGAAGCAAAAACGCCGCCTGCCGTGTTTGCTGTCATGGTTGGCGTTGAAGGCGGAGACAAATTCTCGTCATTCCCGTACGCATAATCGCCCACGATATAGCGATTCGAAAAGGGCGGCGGGGGCTCTGTCGCGGGCACCTGAAATTCCAGAATCCCATCCTGGGCAGTGTTGTCGACGCCCACCACAAAACCCGTAATGCAATTCGCCGGTTGACTGCAGCTGGCACGGGTCAGGCTGGAAGCTGGTGGCACCAAATAAGCCACAAACGGATGAGGCCCCAGGTTCTGTCCCTGGACTGGAGCACTAAAAAGGCTCCGCCCGGTTGCGGGGTCCACTGCGTAAGCTCCCGACACACTTGCTGTAGCTATGGTACCTGCCTGGTTTTCAAATAGCGTTCCGGCAAAACTGCCTACGCCATCAAAATTCAGCAATCCAACACTAACGTCTGGACCAGCAGTGGCCAAACCGCCAATGTGAATCATTTGGGGCGTATGAAGTGAGTTACCACTGAATGCATTAGCCGTCAGGACTGCCTCGCCACCAATGACAGGGTGGGTTCCGCCCAGCATGTCTGTACTGATCAGAATAATCTCGGTCTTACTAACCGTGTAAAAAGCCAGGTTGAAAGAGGCTTGGCCAATTGCCAAGGTTGCGGTTCCTCTTCCACTCAACCCAACGCTATATGACCCTGAGCCGCCGGTCAGCTGCGAGCTGAGGACTCCCGCATCGTCGATATCCGCCGCAGCACCACTTAGATTGCCAGATCCTGCTTGAAGCGATCCGGCTATCGCGTAATGGCCTTTCGCTGCATCCCATCCGGCAAGCCCAAATGCATAGCGGCCACTTAAGCCGTTCGAGAAACTGGACGTGTCCTGCATGCGTAGGAAACCGGTAGCTCGCGTCCCGGCTCCGGTATTGTCGTCAAATTCGATGATACGTCCGGAGGTGAACGTCCCAGCGGCTACATTCATGCCATTGTTTTGGGTCATGCCACACGCATCCCTGAAGGAGGCGATTACACCACTTTCACTGAAGTTATTCGAGCAACCGCTCACAGTCAAAGCGAAAGTGGTAGTCGTTCCGGCTGAATTAGTCAGAGTCATGCAGCCACGATTGTACAGATTGATCATTCCACCGCTGCCGATGGGCACCGATACGTCGACACCCAAGCTGTAACTGCTGTGTACGGGATCGATGGTGTAACTCTGTGGTCCACTGCTGCGGGTTATGTCTTCAACGCCGCGGACTACGTTCCCCATTCCGTCTAAGACCACACTCCCCGCCATCACAACCGGTCCATTCGCGTCAGAACCGCGAAGCAGAAAGGCAAACGTCCCTTGCAGGTACGCATCCCCATTCACCGGATTGAGCGTGATGTCCCCGCCGTTGGTCAAGGTGGGGGGAAGCGGTGCTGCCGCGGAACAAAACTGCGTCAATGGCGCATCGCCCATGTTGCCCAGGGTGATTCGACCTACGGCCGGATATGGTTGCTGGGCATCATTTACTTGCACGAGCGTTGGGTACTGCCCCGTAGTTCCACCAGGCGGCCCAAGTTCAGCCCCCGGGGCGGGAGTTCCCGAAAGGACGAATGCGCCGCTGTTTGAAGGCCAGGTAGTAAAGCTCAGGTTTGGCGGAGGTATCAGCGCGGTGTCAAGCGCCCAGGTGTAGGTCCCGATCCCGCCCGACGCCGTCAGCGCAACGGGAGCGTATGGAACGCCGGGATCGCCACTCTGTGTCGTTTGATTGTAGGCAATGGGATAGCTGGGGGCCTGTATTTTCAGGGCGGCGGGCACGATGGGCAAGTAAAGGGTGGCTGGCGCCCCCCCCGATGGAGTGCTCCTCACTCCTCGGGAGTCAGTAATTTCAAATTGCACAGCGGAGCATCCCGGTGTTACCGGTGTGCCAAGAATCGTCATCGTCGTGCTATCGCTGCCGGGAAGTAGTGACAGGCCGACCGGAAGTGAGCCACCAACAACCTTCCAGCTGTAGGGAGGAATTCCGAAGCTGGCGTAAAGAGCCTGCGTGTACGCCGCGCCAAGTGCAGCAGCCCCGCTGGGAATGACAGTACCAGCTGGCGGACAACATGGCACGCCCACAGTGCAGCCATCGTTCCCCGTGCCCAGATACGAGATTCGCTGTAGACCACAACCACCCTGCGAACTTCCAATACATGGAGGCGTTTGGACGATGGCGATGGTCAGGGTCACAGACTGATTTGAGGCAGTTTGCGAAGTCGCTACGACCACGTCGACGGGATTGGTTGCGCAGTTCGTACTTACGGATTGTGTTGGTCCATTGTAAGTAGCGGTGGTCGTCGTTTGATTGCTCAGCGTTCCCGCAGGTTGACCATGGAGACAACCACTTTGGAGACTCCAGTTAACCGACTGACTGACTTTCAGAAAGATCGTTGGATTTGTCTGTCCAACCTCGATCGTCTGGGGTGTGGTGGGCGAAGTAAATTGCAGACCGCTTGGCGTAGTAGTACCGCCTCCCGGATCGCTCCCGGAGGAACTGCTGGGACCGCCGCCACCGCAGCCAGTTGTCGCCAGGCACAAGAATACGCAAAGCATCGAGAGTGGAACGCTCTTGATCACGGCGGAAACCCTTCCTGACGGCTCCCTCGCCAAACGGAGAGCCTGGGATTGATCGAACAAGTTCAATAAACGCGTACCGACCCGAAACGTGCCAAACTCGCCTACTTGTTTTCAGTGCTGTTCGCCCTTAGACGCCGCTGTCCGCTTCTCCGCCTGCTGAGCCACTGCTCTTGGGTCGGGTGACGCCGACTTGTCGGGAGATTGCAGACGATCCTTGATCCACCCGAACAATGCGCCACCACCCTCGCGTTTTGCCAAGTCCGCGGGAGCGGCGAAACGAACCACTTCGGCCTGATTTGGAGCCGCAGCCTTGATTCGGTCCTTCGATTCCATGGGCGTTACGGCGTCATCTCGTACTTGTTGAATGCGCAGTTGGGCTTTCACCTCCGGCAGCCACTTCACCGGATCGAGAGGTTCGACCTTCTTCAGGAATTCGGGATTGGCGAAGTTCGTATGATTCGGGTCGATATCGACGACTGGCGATTTAGCCAGAAAATTCGGCCAATCTCCCCAGGGTTCGAGTGCGTCGACCGCCCTAATGCGTGGGTCAGCGGCTGCAGCTAGAATTGCGATCGTACCTCCCGAGCCCTCTCCGAACATTCCTACGCGGTTCATGTCTACATCGCCGCGCAGGCTCAGGTAATCGAGGATGAACTTCACGTCGTGCACCGTACTTCCCAGTGATTCTTGCAGCTCGCTCACAAACCACTGCTTCAGCGGGCGATCGTGGAAGCGGTGTCCGCTCAGTGCCGACACAAATCCGACAGCCGCGACGCCTTGGCTGGTGGCACGCTCGCACCAGCCGTTGTCTATAAAACGATCACTGTCTTCAGTGAAGTTGTACAAATAAAGGACCACCGGGGGTTGCTTGACCCCTTTAGGTAGCACCACCCATAAGTCGAGAGGATCGCCAGGGCGCCATTTTACCTGCACGAGCTGCCGTGTGAATTTCTCGTGCTCTTCTGTCTGGGCCAACAGAGGCTTCACTGGCGCTAGTTCGCTCTTGCCGATTTGCAACACACTCCAGTTCTCGACGATGGTCTCGTAAAGCGGCACGCCGGTCGCAGGATCCAAGCCCGGTGGGGCGCTCGGGGCGTGCATCTCTGGGGATCCGCCCTTCTGCTCAGCTGGAGGGGCGCTAGACTTAGTAGTCTCATCTTGGGCAACAACGAAGCTCGCGACAAGCAAGGAGAAAATGAGTAAAAACACGAGACGGTGGGAGCGCGGCATTAGCATCTTTTTGCACAACATTCGAAATCATCCCCGGGAATTTAGTTGAGCATCGCAATCTGAAACGCAAACCTGGAGAGGGAAGGACAGTTGCCCTCCCTTCTCCAGAATTACTGAGCGAGCATGTCTTGCACCTACTGGCGCAAGCTGTAGATTTCGTACTTGCCTGAGTTGAACAGACTGCCGAAATCTTTGTTAAACGAGTCGTCCGCCTGAATGGTGAGCACCGAGCCACCCTCGTCGCCACCCGCGTCAATCAAGCAACCACTAGAAGCAGCAATCGAGATACCCGTGAAGACGCCGGCGCAAGCCTGGTTTCCGTTGTTCGGGCTGTTGGTCTGCTTGAAGTGAGAGCGGAAGACGCCGATGTTCAGGTCACCGGTGTTGTTGGTGAGGTTGATGTTCTTGAGCAGCGGAGCAAAGTCAGACAGGTTGAAGCTGTTGTTAACGGCTTCCACCTGTGCGTTGGCGTTCATCGCGATCACGCCAGCCGGAACTGCCTGCTTGCCGCTGACCGGTTTGAAGGTAACTTGGCGCAGCAGCGACCAGATCGGATAGCTGCCGTCGTAGATGTGAGTGAAGGGAATCTGCTGGCAGGGGAAGGCGCCGCCGCTGCTGATCGCCGGACATTGGGGTAAGTTGAACGCGCCCGAAGGGTTGTTCGGAGTTGCAGTTCCGTATTGAGAATCGAACTCGCCACCCGCGGTGATGAACAGCGGATCGATACTATCTACCGTGAGGTAGTGTCCGGGAGTGCTGCCGGTGGCATTAGCTGTCTTGAAGTTCTGATAGCTCCAGAATGCATAGCCGATGCCATCCGTAACCTTCCAGCCCGGTGACAGAGCGCCGGTCACGCTGTTGAAGCTGCCCAGTGTTGCTGAAACTTCTTCGCCAGTGCCGATCGCACGGGCACGGAAGGGCACATTCTGACCCGAACCTGGGCAGGAAACGTTGGTTCTGCTCGGGTGCGATGGGGTCAAGCGCCACACCGGATCGCCGCAGCTGGTGCTACCATTCGGAGTGGGGCTGCAAGCCGCCGTGCCAAAGCCGTCAGCCGGGTTGTTGTCGAGTTCCTGACCGCTGTCGTCATCAGAGAGCCACGCCGTTGCGCTGATCGCGCTCTCCTTTACAGCTGCAGCCAGGCTGCCGGTTATGGTGCGAACACCACCGAACTCAAAAGTGTTGTAGGTCCCGGAGAGAGGTTCGCGCATGACCACCTGCAGCGGCTGGCCTGCGCCCGACGGCGGTCCACCCAGGAAGCCCTGATCGTAGACATTGTTGCCAGACGCGGGGTTTCCAGGCAGCAGCGTGCCCGTACAGGCGATGGTGCCTTCGAAGATCTTCGCCAGCACAGCGCGGTTGATGTTGGTGAAGCGATAGTGACTCGCGGCCTTGCTATCGGTGTAGGTGGTTCCCAACCCCAGTGAGTTGCTGGTGTCCGCGTTACTGACCAATACCACGACCGGGGAAATGCCGGTCGAGAGCGTTTCCGACGAGGGGACGGTCGCACCCGTCTTCGGATCGGTTCCGCTGATCTTGAAGTTCAGAACATTGAAGGCTTTGCCCTGACCAAACGAGTCGGTGATCACGCAGCCCTGGTTGGTATCGACGGCGTTGCAGCCTGTTGAACCCACCTGGTTATAGCCGAGACCAGCCAGACCGTTCGTAGTGTTATAAGCGCTCAGCGCGCGGGTGGTGGCAAAAAGAGCATCTTCGGGACGGATGTCAGTTCCCGCCATGTTGAAGAAGCAATACACCGTGGTCGTGGTGATCGCTCCCAACTGTCCGCAATGAGGCAACGCGGGTTGCGTCGCTGTTGACGGAGCGGGAGAAGTAGTCAGCAGGGTCGAGATGGCAGAAGGCAGGCTAGCCTGATCCGTCAAGCCAGGGATCTTGTTGGCTCCCGCACCGGTGATGCTGCCCGAGACGCCGAACACCGCATGATAGACACCCTTGCCAGGCGAAACCGACTTCGCTGTGGCGAAGAAGTCCTTCACACCGATGGTAGAGTCAGCCTGGAAGTAGGCGTAGACGTCGCAAACCAACGGGTTGCTGGCGTTGTCTACCCAAACCACCCACAGTGTGAGACCGGTATCCTGTGGAGGAGTGCTGAAACGCGTGTCTTGCAATTTCGCGCCTCCGGTTGTCCAGATTTCGTATCCGGTGAATGTGCCAGCTGTCGTGATGTTGACGGCGGCGTAGGCCAAGCTATTGGTCTGGGCCGACGAGCCCACACCAATGAAGACCGGGTTTGTTCCGCCAGAACAGTTGTTGGCGGCAAACGCGCTTGTCGTGAGCAGGGCTGCCGCA
>Ga0126383_10001031_pt1 | contig 16796 bp, 13 predicted proteins | sample PanSoiMetPlot_35_FD_96882 | JGI IMG/M metagenome (GOLD analysis project Ga0126383, IMG submission 96882) | Tropical forest soil microbial communities from Panama - MetaG Plot_35 | ecosystem: Environmental > Terrestrial > Soil > Tropical forest > Bulk soil | place: Panama | collected 2016-02-17
CGTTGGCGTACAGATGGCTCCCGTAAGAGCAGTAGCATCGCAGGTGGCGCTGATGCTTCCGGCGTAGGTGAAGTTTGAGGTCAGGGTAAAGTTAGCCTGTACTCGGCGTAGAGGTCGGTCGCTCCGCCATTGGGAACGGCGAGTAGTGCCAGGTCGTAGGTTCCCTGCTCGATTCCGCAGCCCAGGATATCGCCGCAGTTCGTGATGCCATTCTCAGAAATCGAGGTCCAGGAAGCTCCGCCATTCACGCTCTGCCAGATACCGCCGTCGACAGTAGCGCCGTAGGCGTTGACGTAGACGTACCAGACATACATCTCGTTGCGCGTAGGAACGGCCGTGATCTCACCGCGGTAGATGGGGCACGAGTAGTTGTTCGAGGCAGACTGCGGCGGACAGGCGCTTGTGCTCAGCACAGCTCCTCCGGGCTGGTTAGCAAGGCGCGTCCAGTTCACCCCGTCGGGCGAAGAATAGAAGCCATGATAGCGAATGACGGCGAAGAACAATCCGGCAGCCGCATTGTAGACGACAGACGTCGCAGAGCTTTCGTCGGTCGCTCCGCCCGGATCAACCAGCGCGTTGTAGGTCCAACTCTGTCCGGCGTTGAGCGACGTATAAAGGCCGCGAGTCGTACCTGAGTTCACGATGCCATCAATGACTCCCTCCGATGAAATAGCCATAGCGGACACGACCGTGTTGGTCTGGTTCGGCGCACTGCTGAACGCCATGCGGGTGCCGCCGAGTCCGCTGAATGAAAGTGCGCCGTTATTTGCTGAATTGACAAGCGACCACGAACTGCCACCATTAGTCGAACGCAAGATCCCGAGGCCAAAGTACGAGTCCGCCGAATTATTAGCCTCGCCGGTCGCTGCGAGAATGACCGTCTTGTTGGGATCGCTGTTTCCTGGCTGAATGGCGATTGCGCCGATCGAAAGCGTAGCCTGGTCGTCGCTGATCGGATTCCAAGTCACGGTGTTAGCGTTGGAAGCCGCCGCGTTCGTCGACTTCCAGATTCCAGCCTGTGCGCCTCCTACAAAAACCGTGTTCCCGGAAGAATCGGCAGGATCGACCGCCACGGCCGACGCGCGCCCTGCCACCTGATGGTAGTCCTGTGTGCCGTTGCCGCTGGCGTCAGAGGCGAGCGGCACCGGACCAAGTGGAATCCATGAGCCAATCGAAAACGAAGTCTGGCTGGGGGACTGCATAAGTGAGGCCGCGCGCTGCTTACGCAGATTCACCTTGCTCTGGTAAGCTCGCCCACGCAGTTCCGCCGATGGAAACCCATGCACAACGCGTCCGCGATAGAACCACTCGTTGCGTTCCTTGATGTGGTCGCGGCCGGAATCGGGAATTGACGTGAGTGCGTTGACTTGCTTTGCACCTTGGCTTTGGGCGAGCGGTGTGTAGGACAGAACGCAGGCAATCGCAACGGGAACGATCGAGGGGAGGAACCGGCTTGGCCTCACTACCTTGCTCACCTGCCAGTATCAGAAGGAGAGCGCAGTGAATCAATGTAAATGCGATGAAAATATGAAGTATGGCCCACTTTGGGAAAAACCGAGCGGTGGCTGCGTTAGATTGCTCGCGAAAATCGTCCACCTTGACCGATGAACATAGAACTGTGGAAAACGTTGTCATCCTGATGGCGCCGCTTTTTGGCGCCGGAGGACCTATGCAACTCTGGCTGCAGCGTTCGTGCAGATCGGGATTGCATAGGTCCTCCGGCCTGCAAAAAGCACAGGCCATCAGGATGACAACGGATGGAAGTGCTACACTCGTCCGTCTGCCAAAACAAGTCCCTCTCATGCGCCGTCTTCCTCTGGCTTTCTTCATTCTTCCGTTGTCGGTGGCAAGGCAAGACAAGCATAGATCGGTGTTCGTAACCTTACGTGCGGGAAAGTCGATCGTGAAGACTTTGTGCTGCGCTCTGCTGATACTCAGCCTTTCCGTTGTCCCAAAGTCCCGGGCTCAATCCGTGAAAGAACTGACCGTAGGGGCGGCCGCGGACCTCAGTCCCGCGCTCAAAGACTTGGGCGATAGCTTCGAGAGAAAGACGGGGATTCACTTGAAGTTTTCGTTCGGTGCTTCCGGCGCTCTGACACAGCAGATCGAGAATGGAGCTCCCTTCGACCTATTCTTCTCGGCCGACATGGATTATCCCCGCCAGCTCGTTCGCGATGGCCAAGCCGATGCCTCAACGCTCTATCAATACGCTGTCGGGAAGCTGGTGCTGTGGGTCGCGGCGGATTCTTCGCTCGACGTCGAGCACAAGGGCATGAACGCTCTGCTCGATCCGTCGGTCAAAAAGATATCCATCGCCAATCCGCAGCACGCGCCGTACGGACGCGCCGCCGTCGAAGCCCTCAAGCACGCCGGGATCTACGACCGTCTCGCCGACAAGATCGTCATGGGCGAGAACGTCTCGCAGGCCGCGCAGTTCGCCGAATCTGGAAATGCACAGGCCGGATTCGTCGCGCTCGCGCACGCCGTGTCTCCGGGTATGCAGGGAAAAGGCAAATACTGGGAAATCCCCGGAGATTACTACGCGCCGCTCGCGCAGGGGGCTGTGGTCATCTCACGATCTCCGCATAAGAAGCAGGCGGCGCAATTTCTGGAATATGTCAAAACAAAACCTGCCGCGGAGACCTTTCAGAGATACGGATTTACGCTTCCGTAAAAGCGGCTCAATAAAGGTGGAACTACGCAAGGCTTCTAAGGAATTTCAACAAATCTTGTGATCAGCTCTTGCGTGCCACCCAAAACAGTGTCTTGCTGAGCGGAGCCGGAGTGCAGCGAAGCGGAACTCCGGCGGAGTCGAAGCATCCCTACCCTACAACAACTGCTGAGTGGCGTGGGACTCTCACTCGGGATGACGTTGGAGGCGATGGGTCTTGGACCGCATCAGTCTCTAAACCGCCATGAGCCGAGAAACTGCTCAATCCACGCGACTCTGTGGAGTTTCTGCCGAAACGTTGTGTGGAGGCATCATCAAGCTTCCCCAATGCTGCTCGAAGCTGATCCGTGGGTTGGCCGCGAAGCGATCGGGATAGGACGCGAGTGCTGCCAGAAAAGCCTGCATTTCGGCGCGGACCGTTTCGTTCGTTTGCACTTTACCAATACTCCTGATTCCAGAAACCCTGGCCTTCATTCCCACACACCTCTTAGGCCCAAGACTTTCAGACCGTCCGAAACAACGCGCCCAGTAGATGACAATCCTGCGTGGTATTAGAACCCCAACGGCAAACCAAAGTTGTGCTGAGGGGAAATGTTCAGGGGGCTTGAATCAACCTAAAGCGTTTGATGGCGCTTGGTAAATGGCACCTTCCGGCTAAGGGACGCTACGGTATTTCCTTTATTGCTTGCCGCCGCGGGGCGTGATTGAAGTTTCGATCAATTCCGCCGCGAGTGCGTGCTTCTTCAAATGAGCCGCAGCCAACTTCCGCGCTTTCGGGGCCGATGCCTTCGGATCGAGGAAGACCAGAACCGAAGGCCCTGCTCCGCTGAGGGCCGCACCCAGAATTCCTGCCCGGCCTTTTAACTGTTGCATCACCGGGAGGAGCGGGCACAGCGGAGCACGATACGGTTGATGAATACGATCTTCCAAAGCTGCGCTGAGAAAATCCGGACGCCCCTGCGTGAAAGCCGCCAGCAGCAGCATGGAATTCTGAATGTTGACCACAGCGTCGGCCCGCGAATACTGCGACGGGAGCACACGCCTGGCCTCTTCGGTAGAGAGTGGCTGATCGGGAATAACAAGGAGCAGCGGCCACTTCCCTTTCGGATAAATGCAGGCGACTTGGGTCTCAGCCTCTCCTGACATGCGAGCTACGGTCAGTCCGCCCATCCAGCAGGCAGATGCATTGTCGGGATGATGTTCGCGCCGTGATGCCTCCCCGACGATCTGCGAGTCGGTCCAGCGGAGCTTGCCGAAGTGATCGGCGAGCGCAATTCCAGCCAGGCGCGCGGCAGCGGAAGATCCGCAGCCTTTGCCGATCGGAATTTCGTTCACGATGCTCAGTTCCAGAGGAATGACTTCCCTGTTCGCTGCTTGGAGCACCTCGCGGTACGTGTTGAGGATCAGGTGATTCTCGACGTTGCTGCAGATGGCTTCGTCTCGGCCCGTAGCGATGATCGAAAATTCATCTGCGGGGTACGCGGCAATCTTGATGTAGAAATCCATCGCCAGTGCCGCTGCATCAAAGGCCGGACCCAGATTGGCAGAGGTCGCAGGCAGCGACAGCACGACCATCGACTTGGATCCTGATTTTGACCTGGATTTAGATTTCTTCGCCATGGCTTCAGGATTGTTCTGCCTGGTCAAGCGTCCGCATCACAGCGTCCAGGGTGGCGTCGAGAACTATCGGTGGATGGCGCAACGGCTCTAAAGACTTCGAAATCGAGGCATCGTCAGCAGGCATCTCGCCACGGTGGAATTCGATCGTGAAGTCAGGGTCCTTCAGCAGATTTCCCGTCAGAACCAGCACCACGGTCTCGTCCGGCTTTACGAATCCTTGATGGACTAGCTTCTTCAGTCCAGCCAGCGTGACCGCAGAGGCGGGCTCGCACCCGATTCCCTCAGCGCCGATCTCCGCCTTCGCTTGCGCGATCTCAAGTTCACTGACCTGCTCACAAGCGCCTCCGGTTGCTTTGAGGACATGAGCTGCCTTCTTCCACGACGCGGGATTGCCAATGCGAATCGCCGTCGCGCGCGTTTCGGCCGGAACACTAATCAGGCGCCTGCCTCCGGCTTCGCGCAACGTGCGTACCAATGCATTTGCACCTTCAGCTTGAATCACCGACAACTTCGGCAATTGCGAAATTAAACCAAGATCGAGCATCTCGAGCAGTGCTTTGCCGATGGCCGAACTATTCCCCAGATTGCCTCCTGGAACAATAATGTGGTCCGGCGGATTCCAGTCGAATTGTTCGAGCAATTCAATGGCGAGCGTCTTCTGGCCCTCAAGCCGAAACGGGTTGATCGAATTCAGTTGATAGACCGGCGCCTTGCGGACGAGTTCCTGCAGCAACTTCAGGCATCCGTCGAAATCGGTGCGCAGTTGGCACGTAACCGCACCGTAGTCGAGCGCTTGCGAAAGCTTGCTCCACGAGATCTTCCCTTCCGGCACCAGTACCAGGCTGCGCATGCCTCCGCGAGCAGCATACGCAGCCATCGACGCTGACGTGTTACCCGTCGAGGCGCAAGCTACCCAGCGAAATCCTGCGCGTTTGGCAAACGTTGCGGCCACAGTCATCCCGGTGTCTTTGAAGGATCCGGTGGGATTCATTCCCTGATGCTTGGCGAAGAGTCGCGGCACGCCCGTGATGCGCGAGCATTGCGGCAACTCGTAGACCGGGGTATTCCCCTCGCGCAGAGTAACCGCTTCGTCCGGCTTCTCAAGCATGGGAAGGACATCGCGGAAACGCCAGACCCCGCTGAGATCGACGGGGCTGAATGAGACCTTGCGATCCTGCCAGACGAACTTTACTTGCGACGGATCCGCCCTGCCCTCTTTCCAAAAGGGATAGATAATCTCGAGCAGATCGCCACAACTGCCGCATCGGAAATCCTGCTCGGCGGAGTCGCTCACGTGTCCGCAAGCGATGCAACGGAACTGATATTGGCTCTCACTCACACTCGGCCCGGACGTAGACGTGGAGGACATGGATCGATCTACTTCTCGTCCTTCCGCAGGTATTGGTCGGTCTTGTTGATCCAGTCAGCCCGCGGCGGCGTGAAGACGTCGAGGTCCACGGTGTATTCGAGCGCTTCGGCCTTGTGCGGCATATTCGAAGGGATGCAGAGCACCTCACCGGCATGGACCGTAATTACTTTGCCGTCGATCCAGAACTTGAGCGCACCTTCCACAATATAAGTCAGCTGTTCATTGGGATGGCTGTGCTCGGGGACAATGCATCCCTTGTCGAGCAGCACGCGCGCGAGCATGATTTCCTGGCCGACCACAAACTGCCGCTTCAGCAGCGGATTCAGATCCTCGAGCGGGATTGTGTGCCACGGGATGTATTGCAGGGCAACCGGAAGCCCAGCAGGTTGGCTGACAGCGCGTTTAGCGCGAGGGCGAGGTTTCGTTTTTGACCGCGACTTCGACTTCAATTTGGATTTAGGTTTCGACTTTGGCATAAGTTCCCTTTGGCGCTTTCCACGTGATCCTAGGAATAGTGAGTGAAACAATTCGACATCTACAAGTCGCCGGTTTCCCCTGTGATCCCCTGTGCCCTCTGTGGTGAAGCCTTTGACTCTAGCCGGGTAGCACGGATCACCCAGAGTCAGACGCAATATTAAAGATCACTATTTTCGACGTACTAAGCTACGACGCTCCCTCCACAATCCGAATATCCCGTTCAGCTGCACTTCCAAGAACCTTCAATGCCGCCTTATATCCCGCGCTCTCGAATGTGGCCAGCGCGCTCTGTACACTGTCGAACTCGATCACGACGGTTCGATCATTCACTCCGGCTTCATAAGTTTTCGACGGCATTCCGCGCACGAGAAAGCGACCTCCTCCGGCCTGGATCGCCGGGCCTGCCAACTTTCCGTATTCAGCCAGCGCTGTCGGATTCGAAACCGAACGATAGAAAGTGATCCAGTATCCCTTGGCCATTTTCAACTCCGAATCAATGCACGCGACCTTGATACAACTTCACGGCAGTATCATGCAGGTAAGCGTGAGCTAGTTCTAGCGCGCGCGTCTCGGTTATCTCCCCTTCTGAAACCATCTCCGCCAGTGCAGCGGCCAGCGCCACACGCGCTGAGTAGTTCCCCAGCCAATAGCTCTCTTCCGCGCCCAACACCTGATTGTACGGGAAGCAATCCGTGCCAAAAGTGATTTTGTCAGGGAAGGTTTCCAGCCACATCTTTAATGTGTCCTTGAACGCCGACGGATACTGCGCCAGTTCCCCGAATGACGAATCGAGATAAACATTCTTCATGGCCGCCAGCCAGATCGCCTCACGCTCCAGCGGATATCCTCCGTGAATCATCACGAAAGTGGTCGAGGCATAGCGCGGATCACGCAGCACACTCTCCAGGTTCATGATGTTGCTCTGCGACAGATTGAAGTAGTCGCCGATGCCGACCGCGGTGTGAATGTGCACGGGCAGATGCAACCGTCCACCATCCTGAACGAGATAACGAAAGATGAAATCCTGGAACGTCCGGTACTCCTTCTCCGTGGGAATGCCGCCGTTCACGAAGCGCTGATAAATCTCCTCGGCTTGCGCGGAACTTGGATCACTGAAAGTTGTAGGACGGAAATACGCCACTTCAAATTTCATTGCAATGCCGCCGCGCTTCGAATTGTCTTCCAGCACTCGGTCGATGAAGTTCAGGTAATCGGCGAACGACGCAGGCAGCTTGTTGACGTTGACCTGCTGCATCCAACGACGCAGCATCTTTTCCTGCAGCGGAATGTAGACGCCTTCATCGGCGTTGCGGGCAGTTTCGCGCTGGTTGTTGAACGGCCACATGAACGCGTCTCCGAAGAAGACCCACGGAAACCGCTTTGCGTCGAGATAGTCAGGCATCATGGCGCGATTGGCCACGGAACTCTCGATGTTGATCTTGTCGAGAATCGAATCGAAATAAGCCGTACCAGTAAGCTGCTTCTTCAAGTCGTTCTTCTTATCGAGCAGCCACTTCGCATGGTCGGGTGACAGGTCGGCATATGGATAACCGAACAGCGCCTTCGCGGCCACCGCGAGTTCAGGATTGTCATCCCTCGTGCGCATCGCTTCGGTGGCATTGGGAGGCGCGGCCATCGCGTCGACGTCCAGATCGTCAGCGTATCCGGGATGCGCGTGGTGATCAAACGCAGGAATCTTCTGGATTTGCGGGAGCAGGCGCTGATATATCTGCTGAACATCACTGCCCGGCAACGGACGCGCCTGGGCTGCACACATGGCGCTCAGAAGCAAGAAAACGCAAGAACAAATTGCAATTCGCATGGATATGCCTCGACCCAACGACGAATCTGGGATTCTGCTCACTATCGGACGGCTGTCGCTTGCCATGCCGACGAAACTTTCTGAATGCGCTCGACCGCTTCTTTCAGGGTCTCCATCGACGACGCGAATGAGAAGCGGATGAAATCCTTCCCTGCTGGTCCAAAGGCCGCACCGGCGATCGCCGCGACGCCAGCCTCTTCCAGAAGAATCCTGCACAACTCTTCTGCGGTCATGCCTGTTCCCGTGATGTCAACCCATGCGTAGAACGCGCCCGCGGGAAGTTGAATGTGAAAACCGGAAACGCGATTCAGGTCGCGCGCAAATTGCTCGCGGCGTCGGGCGAATTCCGCAACCATACGTGGCGTAGTGCCTTCACGGTCGCGCATGGCCTCAATCGCGGCATACTGCGTGAACTCCGCCGTGCAGGTGTAGGTGTTCACTACCATCAGATCCAGCGCGGGAATGACCTCCGGCGGCGCCACTGCGTAACCCAAACGCCATCCCGTCATCGCGAAGCTCTTCGAGAATCCGTCGATGATGAACGTGCGCTCTTTCATGCCGGGATAGCGCAACATCGAAAGATATTCGCCACCGTAGATAATGCGTGCGTAAATTTCGTCAGAGAGCACCCAGAGGTCGTGCTTCACCGCGAGTTCGGCAAGCGCGCGCTGTACCTCGTCGGTATAGACCGTTCCCGTAGGATTGCCCGGAGAGTTGGTCAGCAGCATGCGCGTGCGCGGCGTGATCTTGCGGGCAACTTCGTCGGGATCGGGCTGCAGCTTGTTCTTTGCCGAGAGCGTGAACGGCACAGGTACTGCACCTAAGCCAAGAGTGATGGACGCATAGCCGGGAAAGCCGGGATCGGGATAGAGCACCTCATCACCAGGCTCGAGAAGCGCCATCATCGATTGAAAGAGCGCGATCTTGCATCCCGGGGCGACGACGATGTTGTCCGGAGAAACCTGAATGCTGCGCGTGCGATCGAGATAAGCGGCGATCTCCTGACGAAGCGCGGGGACTCCGATAACGTTGCAGTAACGGTCTTTGCCGTCGCGTAGGGCCTGCGCAGCAGCTTCGATGACCGACCGTCCGGGATGAAAATCCGGCTCGCCCAGTTCAAGGTGAATGATCGAGCGGCCCTGCGCCTCAAGCTCTTTGGCGCGCGCGAAGACGGACAGCGCGCCTTCCCCGCTCATGACTGACATTCGTGATGCTATCGATCGCATGAATCTCCTGAGAGCCTCGAGCTATGAGCTCCGAGCTGCAAGCAAAAGCGCAGTCCTTACCACGGATTTACACGGATACTTTTCTTGATTACTTCGCATTATCCGTGTGAATCCGTGTAAATCAGTGGCGCTTTCTCTCGTAGCTCGTGGCTCGAAGCTCGTAGGTCATTACAAACCTTTATACATTCCGCCGTCGACCAGCACTGTCTGGCCAGTAATGTACGACGCACGCTCTGACGCCAGCCAAACGATTGTATCGGCCAACTCGCGAGGTTCGCCTAAACGCTTCACCGGAGCTTCGGCCGCCCACCCGTCGAGGAAGTCCTTCTCCGGTTTTCCTGTGGCTGCCGAGCGCGCCTTTGCCAACTCCTTCAGCCGATCTGTGGCTGTGAAACCTGGGCCGACATTGTTCACTAGAATTCCATCCTTGCCAAATTCGTTCGCGAGACTTTTCACCAGGCCAACTACCGCTGCACGCACTGCATTCGACAGGACCAGATCCGTGACTGGCTGCTTGGTGGTGATCGAGGTGATGGTAATGATCCGTCCCCAGCGCTTGCGCTGCATGTGGGGGATCACCTCGCGCGCGAAATAGACAGTGCTCAGGAAATTGGCATCGACAGCCTTCTGCCAATCTTCTAGCGAGGCAGCCAGGAATCCTTTTGCCGGAGGGCCTCCAGCGTTGGTGACGCAGATATCGATGCTGCCAAACTTCGCCACGACTGCGGCAACAAAGCGAGTAACGGCTGTTGCATCGGTTACGTCGAAGGCCTCGGCTAGAACCTCTGCCTTATGCTGCTGGCGGATCTTTTCGGCGGCGTCGGTCAAAGTCTTGTGGTTACGCGCGCACATGGCAACGCGACAGCCTTCGGCGGCGAACGCTTCGGCGGTGGCAAGTCCAATTCCTTGGCTGGACGCGGCTACCAGCGCAACACGGCCTTTAAGTCCAAGGTCCATAGTGGCGAATTCGGCATTATAAATGGGGAGAGGCTTTCACCACAGGGAACACAGAGGTCACAGAGCCTCACGCGTTATTCTTTCATCTCTTCGACCGCAGTGGTGGTTTCTTGGCTTCGTTAGGTCCCTCGATGACATCCCTGTTTCGGTTTTGCTTGCTAGTGCAGGAAGGCAGTTTTAGTCTTGGTGCGAGGAATTCATGAACAAGCGCAAACGACGAGTGGAGACGGCTGCGGTGCGCGGTGCGTCGGATTTGGAAAAGAAGAATGGTCCCGTGACTCCGCCGATCTATCAGACTTCGACCTTCGAGGTCACCGATAACGAAGAGCAGATTCGGATCACGACGACAGACCGCTATTACACGCGCTGGGGAAATCCGACCATTACGCTGGCCGAGGAAACCGTCGCGGCCCTCGAGGGGACCGAGTCGGCGCGTGTGTTTGCTTCGGGAATGGGAGCGATCACGACGACGATCCTCGCGCTGCTCAAGTCAGGAGATCACATCGTCGCGCAGCGCGACATCTATGGCGGGGTGACCAAATTTCTTTCCGAATGGTTGCCGAAACTCGGGATTGAGACAACCTTCGTCGACACGAATGAATACGAGCAACATGCGCGGGCGATTCGTCCGAATACAAGGATGCTGTACGTGGAGTCGCCGACGAATCCCTCGCTGCGCATTGTCGACATGAAGAAGACCGCGGCGCTAGCCAAGCAGCATGGGCTGATCAGCATGATTGACAGCACGTTTGGCACTCCGATCAACCAGCATCCGGCGGAGTATGGGTTCGACCTTGTGATGCATTCGGGTACGAAATATCTGAGCGGGCATGCGGACCTGACTTGCGGAGTGGTCAGCGGACGGCGCGAGTTGATGGAGCAGATTGATGACAGCCGCAAGACGCTGGGGAACTGCATGGATCCGCATGCAGCCTTTTTGCTCATCCGCGGACTTAAGACGCTGGCAGTACGCGTGGCGCGGCACAACGAGAATGCGTTGCGCGTGGCCGAGTTCCTCGAGCAACATTCGAAGGTGCGAAAGGTGCACTATCCTTTTTTGAAGAGCCATCCGCAATACGCGATCGCGCGGGAGCAGATGTTGGGCGGAAGCGGTATGGTCACGTTCGAGGTCGACGGAACTGGTGACGATGCACGACGCGTGAGCGAGGCGATGCGGATGTTTACTCTGGCTACCAGCTTGGGTGGAGTGGAGTCGCTGGTGTCGATCCCGGTCTTGACGTCGCACGCGATGATCTCGGCGGAGCAACGAGCGGAGATGGGAGTGACCGAGCAGATGGTGCGGCTGTCGGTGGGAATCGAGAACGCCGACGATCTGATTGAAGACTTAGAACGTGCGCTCGAGGTGGTGGGAGCGGCGGCGACGGTCGCGGGAAAATATTAGCTCGTAGCTATTGGTTGGGAGGTCCGGGCCCTGAGTCTCTAACCACCATATGACAGGGCCTCGGGATCGGTTGAGATAATTTTCTATCTTGACTCGTAAAATATCTGGAATCAGCAACTTACGATTTCGACAACGCCTAAAATATTCTATCTAAAGACTTTATCGATAAAATATTGCTAAATAAGGAGTTACTGGTTAATATTTCAAGTAAGTCCTTTAGAATCAATCTTCGTTTCGCAAAATCCTGATTCTATTGTAGTTGGCCGCTGTTTCTAAGTTCACCGACCCCACATTAAGTTTTCAAAGAGCTAATAAGAATTCTTAGTATGAAACGGACCCGACTGGGAGTCAAAGGAGAAGTTCATTCTGTTGCCGAGAAGTCCCAAAACGGGAAGGGTTGTCGGCAGTGAGAGAGAGGTGCTGGTTTCTCCTTGAGTCTCGATCGCACGTTTCTTTCGCTCCTTCGGAGCTTACCTTCCGACTTTCTTTTTCCCACGCCTTACGGCATGGGCTGCATTCTTGCGCCGCTTCGCAGCTGGTTCTGTGGCATTGCTGAGACGCGCGGCAAGCAGCACATGAAGGCAGATCAATCGGGCCGGATGAGACGACAGCGCTGAAGTACCGCTTTGATACGAAGCGTTTGACCGGATGGACGGATTTGTCTTCCGGAGCATTCCCCTGCGCGCATTTTGAAATCATGGCGACCTTCAGAAAAACCGGTCTCTTATGAACGTAAGTGAGAGCCTGTGTCGTCCCTCCCGGAACACAGATTTCGCCACCTTACCCAGACTTACGTTCTGGGCTAACACATACCGCCGCTCCGCAGCTGTCTTCTCGGCAGAGCGCATCACGGCGTTCCGGTGAGAAGCGAAGAGTACAATGGCAGGAAATCGAATATCCCATCCCGAGGCCTGCGATGACCAAGCCGGCACTTCTGGCGATTTTCCTGCTCAGCTGCGTTGTTTCCATTGGCGCTCAGATGAAGGACGTTTATATTCCTGGGACGCCACCTCAGCCTCCACCGCTAGATCCAGACCACGGGAATACGGCCCCGGACGACCCGAGGTTGCGGCGGCGCATCGATCCAATGAGACTGCAGAAGGATGCCGACGACCTGGCTCGCGCCGCTCAAACCATCCCATCCGATGTAGCAGACATTCGGCGAGGCACTCTGCCGAAAGACACCATCCAGAAGCTGAAAGAGATCGAGAAGCTGTCGAAGCGTCTGCGGAGTGAACTGAATCCGTAGAAGAGCGGATCGGCTCCTGTCAGTCGCTGCCCAAGCACATCGGGGCATAAACACTAAACCCGGCCTCATGAGGCCGGGTTTGGTGTTCTTGGTGTTCGTGAATGGTTGGAGTTAGAAGATAAACTTCGCCCCGAACTGCAAAATCCGGGCGAGGTGCGCAGCGTTGTACTGGAAGACGTCTGAACTGGCGGGATCGAACGAACTTGGGTACGCCGCCTGCCCGGAGTAGCTGAACCATTGGGTGTGATTGAACACGTTGAAGGCCTCAGCGCGCAACTCGAAAGCCGTGCTCTCTTTGATGGTGAAGTGCTTGAACAGCGCCATGTCGAAATTGACGCGGCCTGGGTTGCGCAGGAAGTTTCTTCCAGTATTGCCGAACGTGAGGCCAGTGGGAACAGCAAAGGCAGCAGGGTTGTACTTGAAAGGAGGCGAACCGGCAGGTACACCGGAGGTGGGGTCGCCTACCACGTCAGGGTATGATCCCGTTCCGACTCCGTTCGCAACACCTGCGTTATCACCAAAAGCACTTCCGTTCGTAACATTGACGGGCGTTCCGCTGGACATCGCGGCGATACCAGAGTATTGCCACCCACCCAACACTCTGTGCGCCAATCCCGGCTTCTTGAGGAATGGCAGATCGTACACCCATCCGACGTTCAGCATGTGACGCTCATCGAAGTTGGAACTGGCTCGGCTGGAAGCAATGTCGTAAGAGTTTACGAAGTTGCCATCGTAGCGATCCGAAGAGTCGTCGATGGAATGGCTATAGGTGTACGCGAGCGAGAGGCTGAGGGCTCCAACACTCTTTCGCAACGAAACCTGAAGAGCGTGATAGGTGGAAGAAGCCTTGTCCTCGAGCCGCGTAATGGTGCCGATTCCAACAAACGGACGGAAGTAATTAGGGTTAGTTCCGCAAGCAGCAACTCCAAGGTTGACCGCAGGACTCATGACACCCAACCCGCCATAGGGAACTGAGGCTCCGCCCGATGTAACCGCGTTCGTTGGTACACCGAAAGCGTCAACAGGGTTGCCGCAGTCGTTTGATGTAATGATCTCGCCCGTCGTATACGGATTTTGTCCAGGCGCCACCGGGTGAAGTTGGTTGAGGTCGAGTTGGCGGCCCAGATGCGTTCCCTTGCTGCCAACGTAAGAGGTTGTAATCACGATGTGGCTGGGCAATTCGTGCTGAACGTCCAGATGCCACTGCTGCATGTATGGCCAAATTACCTTTTTGGGAATCGAGACGAAGCTTAAAGGAAATGTGGGAGCAGCTGAGCCCGTCGACTTCCCAATGGCGTCGTAGCCGATCAGGTTGATTTGCGACGAACTCTGCAGCAAGGGCGAGGACTGGCCTTCCATGCCTTCGGTATTGGCCTCGTTTCCATTGGAGTGTTCGAAGAAGATGCCATAGCCACCGCGGATGGCAGTCTTTCCATTGCCCCACGGATCCCACGCAAACCCGAAGCGAGGTGCCGCGTTGAACAGGTGACCCTGAGAACAGCCAACCGGGACGCCGTTCACACCGCACTGCACCAAGCCATCGAACAGATTGCCCGAAATAACAGCTCCAGCGGAGCCTGTAACGGAGCCATTGGCATCGTCGAGTACCGGAGCGGTGGCGGGATCAAATGCAGCTGGATCCCAGTTGTACGCATGTTTGTACCGGTCGCGGTAAGTCCCTTCCAGACTGATGCGCACACCGAGATTCACAGTCAAGCGATCGGTAACGCGCCAGTCATCCTGGAAGTACGGCTCAAGGATTTTGTAGCGATTATAAAACTTCACCTGGTTGCTGCCCTGGGAGAAGCTCGCGATCCTTCCCGTCAAGAGGTCTGCGAAAGCGTTCCCTGTACTGACAGAAGAGGAGGGATCGAAGTTGAGGGAACCGTTCACCTGCACACTGCTCAGTTCGTTTTTCTGACCTGCAACAAGGTAGGCGCCGAACTGCAGGTTGTGGCGGCCAACGATCTTCGTGAGGTTGTCGCGATATGTGTAAGTGGGATTGGTATTGTAGGGTCCTTCGGGCCACACTCCGTCAGGGTCCTCATAGAAGCCGCCGTTGTATTCGGCCCCGGCGCCAATATTAATCGCCGGCAACTTGCCGCCGCCTCCGTTTTTGTAGAGATATCCCATCGCAAAGCCAGCCGGTCGTTGGTACGTACCTTGCGTCTTGAAGGAGATGTGGTCGGTGGTATAGCTGGCGACAAACTCATTCAAGAGAGTCGGCGAGATATTGCTCGTCCAGCGTGCCACCATACTGACCCCGGGACCGTTGAAGTAGGTCTGTGCGGTCGGAAAAGCGGAACCGGTCCAGATGCTGGTCGACTCCACCTGAGTCCACGAATCGTGGATGTAGCGGAACGTCACCCGATTTTTGTCGTTGAGGTTGTGATCAACGCGGATCAGTTCTTCCCGCCAGGTTGTGGGTTGAGAGGAATTGGCGATATAGAATGCGGCACCGGGCACGTCCAGGGTCGGGGACGGGATCAAGCCCAACAGTGCACTGGCAGTACCCGTAGCCTCGATGGGCACAGTATTGCTCGGGAAAGTAGCTAACGTGCCGGCAGCGACGCCCGCTCCACTGGAAGGGCAGTCCGGAAAGTCACTACGCAGAAAATCGGTGCCTGCGGTAGGGCATACGCCGCTGAAATTTCCGGCGCGCTCCTGACCAGAAGGCACGGCGACATTGAAATCAGCCGGTACACGCTCGCGACGCCACTCCTGGGACCAGAAGAAGAAAGTCTTCTGCTTGTCCTTGTTGTAAACGCCGGGGATGTAGACGGGGCCGCCAATGGTATATCCAAAATCATTCTTTTTGTATGGTGGAACCGAGTCTTCGAAGTAGTTTCGGGCATTGAACATGTCGTTGCGGACGAACTCGTAGGCGTTGCCATGAAATGCCTTCGTTCCGCTCTTGGTTTCAACCTCAACTGTTCCCGATCCATTCCGGCCATACTGCGCGCCGTAGTTCGAGGTCAGAACCTTGAACTCGGAAATCGCGTCGATACTCGGATAGACGTTCAGCGTACCGTTGCTGCCGTTATCCATGTTGTCGCCGCCGTCGAGTTCCCAGTTGTTGTACTCGGTGCGGCCTCCGTTCATGGAGAAGGCGACGCTGCCGTTAATGCCCACCGACGGCTCATCTTGTCCGGTTTGATTGCTGACGCCGGGAACCAAGGTGACGAGTGAAGAGAAGTTCCGGCCATTGAGTTCGAGCTGGGTAATCTCTTTCCCGGTAACGACGCCGGCTAGTTCGGAGGATTGCGTCTCGACCTGGGCGACGTTGGCGCCTTCCACGACGATTTCGGTGGTAGCCGCGCCCACTTCTAGCGTTACATCGACACGGGCTTTCTGGGCGACGTCCAGTACGACACCCTTTGCCTGGAACTTCTTGAACCCGGGGGCTGTCACCGTAATGTCATACGAGCCTTGAGGTAATGCCGACTGGCTGTAGTCGCCCGATGAGTTCGAGGTCGTATCTCGAGTAATACCGCGCTCAGGGCTAGCGATAACGACGGCTGCCCCAGCGATGGCGGCTCCGCTGGGATCGTGCACCGTGCCGGTGATGGAGCCGGTCTGTCCCCAGGCGGCGGCGCAGAATGTGAGTACCAGCAAAATACCTAACAGCAGACGCGAGAATTTCATCTTGACACTCCGATATTTGCGCAGGCAAAACCTGCGCGGGTTCAGTCAGTAATTCCGCACTTGTTCCGAACTCTAAAAGCTACGATCGACCCGAGACACTGATTCCCGTTTGGATTGAGACCCGAGACGGGGTGTATTAAATCGTATGAATAGTGCGTTTGCATTACGTCCACTGTCAAGAAAAATCGGGACGAGTCCTGGTCGGAAACGTTTTCGTTAGAAAAAAATTTCTCGATTCTGAAAGTGTCCTGGCTTAAGCCAGGCTGCGGGTGGATTCGCGGACTACCAGTTCCGGGGCTACTTTTCGATGGGTGGCGGCCATTTCGCGTTTTTCGAGGACGGCATTAATCCCGTCGAC
>Ga0126383_10001034_pt1 | contig 16760 bp, 15 predicted proteins | sample PanSoiMetPlot_35_FD_96882 | JGI IMG/M metagenome (GOLD analysis project Ga0126383, IMG submission 96882) | Tropical forest soil microbial communities from Panama - MetaG Plot_35 | ecosystem: Environmental > Terrestrial > Soil > Tropical forest > Bulk soil | place: Panama | collected 2016-02-17
ATGTTGCCCTGGTCGCGCCGGTCGCTCGATTGCAACAGCAGCAATACATCGGCCTCCATCTGCAGTTCGAGCGCGCGCCGATAAGGAACACGCGGCTTGACGGTCACTGCGTCCTCGACTCGACGTGCAGCCGCAGCGTCGACAAGGGTTTGCTCCGCGTCGCTAAAGAACTCCACTTTCACGCGAGCTCGAAGCGGATCCGGCAACATCGCAATGGCAGAGAAGAGCGCCGAGGGATCGCGAAATCCACGGTAGATAGAACCCATATATCGGATGGTGAGGATTTCCCCGGGATCCGATTGTGGCGCAAGCGCCGGGAAATCCTCTTCTGCATAACCGTTGTATGCCACTGCGACAGCTTTTCCGTGGCGCCGGCGCAGTTGTTCCGCCCAAACCGGCGAAACCGTCACCAATCCTGCGGCATGCCGTAGGATCTGCCGTTCCAGCACCGCGTCGACCGGTTTCCGCCATCCCGGCCCAAGGTAATACGGATTGTCCACCCAAAGATCGCGGAAATCAGCGACCCAGGGAATGTTGTAAGCGCGAGCGAGCCGGCTCGCGACGAGAAGCCCCGTATTCGGCGGCGCGCTGGCGAACATTATCTCGGGCATCCATTCCTCGATCAATTGCCTGCCGGCGGGAATGGCGGTTCGTATCCAGTCGGCACGCCTATCGGGAATTTGAATCAGCCCCAGATAATGGCGACGAAGGGTCTGCCGAAGCAGTTTCGCGGGAGCGCGGCCTTGGGTAGGGGGGGTCGCGCGGCGATCTCCCACTGGCGCAGCTGCACGGCCACGCCACAATCGGGCGGCCTTTTCGAGCCAATGCTGCCGCTCAGAATACTCCGTGTAATGAACCCGGTCTCGTGAGATCTCGAGCGGCAAGCTGCGGTCCTCGACGATATCGGTCGTCAACACCCGGACCTCATGACCGCGGTGATCGAGGTACCGCGCGAGCTTGCCCAAGCGGACGGCTCCGATGACATTGGAAGGCGGAAACGCAAAGCTGACGAGCAACACCTTCATGCGGGGAAGTGGAGCTGCCTGGGTCCCAATTTCGCGTCAGCCAATGCGCCTGAATACGAGCTGGTGACAACCGTATGATCTGTTCTCGCGGATCTTTAGTGGCTCGAAACCGTCGCGCCCGTAAAACTCTGTGATTTGCTTGACGGAGGCATACTCGTAGGGGTAGCCGCCGACCCAATCGACGACGTCATGCATCCAGCTCATCCCGCGCCTGCCGGTCGTGCGGGTCATTTCCCGAAGGTAGGTTCTCAGCTCGCCCGCGCGCAAATAGCCGAGCAACGACCGGAGCTCCTGCGGCGTCCAGACGTAAATCGCATAAAGCGGGCGGAGCGGAGCCGGCAAAGCGTTGTATCGGCGTTTCCGCTCGAGCCACCATCGGCTAATCTCGCCACAATCATTATAGATCGCGATGAATAATACGCCACCGGGCTTGACCAAGCCTTTAACATTCTCCATCCCGCGCCACATCGCGCCCGTGTGGTGCAACACGCCCCACGAATAAACGACATCGAATTGCCCCAAGCCGGCCAGATAATCTTTATCGAGGACAGACCCTTGCTCAACTCTCCATGACTTGCTGTCGGGCGAATAGCGGCGTCGCAGTTCTTCGGTGCAGGCGACGCTCTGGCTGTCGAAGTCGAAGGACACGACATTGGCACCAAGCCGGCAGGCAGCGAGCGACGAGAGACCCGAGCCGCTGCCGATATCCAAAAAGCTTCTGCCAGAGAGCGAGTTGTCTCCGAGAAACTCATTGAGATTGTGTTCCGCTTCAGCGATCCGGGCCGGAGTGAGCCGTCTTAGGAACCGCGCCCAGTTGCGGCCGAATCGAAAGCGCCGGCCGGTGCTCACTTCGCGCGCATGCTGCTCGGCAATATTGTTGACGGCCGACATCGAAATCCTTCGCAGTCGTAGGGCTCAATCGATCTTCGGTTATCGGTGCGGATCATCCCGACACCGACCGCGACGCGGATTTGGCTTGCGCCTCGCGCGCGCACTCTCGGGTCACTGCATAGACCTGCGCCGGCGCAACCTGCCAAAACGAATCCGTGGCTCTCAGAGCCGCAGCGGCATAACGCGCCGGGAAGGTGGAAAGGATCTCCCGTAATAGCGCAACGACCGATCGGCCGAGGCCGAGATCACCTTGTTCGAGCGGAGCTCGCGCAATCAGGCAGTGGCGCAGGGTTTCCGGAGGTAAAGCTTCCTTTGCGGCATCCGGCCAAATTCGGATTTGCGGGTCGTCAACGAGATAGGCGACGACATCGCCGCCCGAGCCTGAGCCGAGAGGCAATCCGCTCAAATCGGCCCACGGTCGAATGTCGCCGCTGCTGTCGAGTGATCCGCGGAGAAGGCGCTTCATGACGCTTTGCCGTTGTGCGGTAAGCGGGCCGAACACCGGTGTACCGGGATGCGCTTCGGCGAACTCCGATGCCGCGCGACCGTTTACCGTCACAGCGCGCACGACCTGTTGCTCCAGGGCCGACAGAATCATGCCGGACACCACCATTGCGCCGCCGAGGAGTAGGACAATCCAACGCCGCTGCTGCGCCAGAAACCATCCGGCGAGCAGAGCAAACGGCATCACGAAGATTTCCATATAATTGGCTTGCTTACGGATAAACGTAACCGGCGAGAGCGAGACCGGGAGCAGCGAAAAAATTAGCAAGAGCCCGACCGTCCAGCCCAGCACGAAACGGCCTCCGGGCACTGGTTGCCGGCGCAGCATGAGCGCGCCACCGGCCAAGGCAAGCCAGCCGAGCAGGCCGGTGTGGTATATTTTGACAAACAGATAACTGAGATATGTCCATGGCGCAGTTTCGCCAAAGCTGTCGGTTGCAACCAGAGAACCTATGCCGTCATGAACAACCCGGTAGTGATAGAGAGGGTCGCCGTAAAAAATATTAAAAAAGGCAAGATCGGCCGCGGCCCACAATCCACCGCCGAGCAGGAACCAAAGCCAGCCTCGACGCCAGTGTCGTTCTGAGAGCGCAAGAAAGACGAAAAGTAGGCCAAAGACGATAACCTCTTCCTTGATCCAAAACACCCATCCCGCTAACTAAAAGCCCGGCCAAGAAATACAGTCCGGAGCGGTCCCCTGTTTCCGCAAAATAGAATACGACCAGCGATGTGCCGATAAACAGGCCGAGGTAAGGATCGGGATTGAGGCTTCCGGCGAGCGTGACATCGAGCGGCAGGACAGCGACCGCCAGCGCGGACCAGATGGCGGACGTGCGTCCCCAAAGATAGTTCGCGAACAGGTAGGTCAGCAGAATGCCGGCGAGCGAGCAGGCGAAAAAAAGACCGGCGGCGCCGGCCTCGCCGTTTCCGAACAGCCTGATCGACAATGCCTGGAAGGCGTTAATTCCATAACGAATCGCTCCCAGATAGGTGGCATGCGGAACTTGTCCGTCGAGAAGCCGGTAGGCTTGGGCGATGTATACGATCTCGTCGGTTCCCAGACCTCGCGAGAAGAAGGCTATCCGAATTGCTGCGGCAATCAACAATATGACGCCGGCGCAAATCCAGTCGGCCCTCTCTCCAGCTAAAGTCGGTGTCTTGGTCAGTTCGCACACTGGAGAGAAGACCCGAGAAGCAGCCGGCTGGTCCACGCGTTGATCAGGAGTGCGCTAGCTGACTGTCAATCGACTATTATTGCGCTTTTCGCGCGACCAGCAAGCAGCTGCTGCCAAAGGCCAGTCGGCCACCCCGTGCGATCCAGCGTGCCTCTAAGTCGAGAACCGCATCGATGGCGCGGCCCGTGATCCCGGCGATGCCATGGGCAGCTGCAACGCTCTCGATATCCGCGGCTTGCCGTCGCCCCAAACGATAAGGAAGCGCGCGAAGCACGAAGATCGGGGGGAGCAGCAGCGTAAATAAATAGCTATGATACTCCGTCTCGAAACCGGCACTGGCCAGCACCCGCGCGCACGATCCAACCGTGTACCGCCGGAAATGATTTACGACAAGATCTTCGCTGGAGAACAGGAATTAATAGCTTGGCACGGTGATGTAAAGGCGGCCTTCCGGCTTCAATACTTGGGAGAAGCGAGCGAGCGCTGCAACTTCATCTTCGATGTGCTCGAGAACATCGAAAAGCCCAATGGCCGCTATGCTGGATGACGCGAATCCGACGTCCTCGAAACTGGCGCAGACCACATGTTCGAGGCCACCCCGGCGAGCGACAAGAGCGCCATCGATGTGTGGTTCGACAACAATGACCTGGTACCCCTCTGCCTGCAGACCCGACGCCACAAAGCCGGTCCCTGCGCCGACGTCGACGATCGCGCCGTCTGGCGGATGACGAGACACAGCAGCGGCAATGCAGCGGTTACGGTGTCTGAACCAGAACGAATCTTGCTCGACATCGCGGAAATGAGAGAGACCGCCTTCAGGGTAAGCAATTTTTGATCGGGCCTTCGAGATCCAAAGACCGTTTTCGTCCTGGCGTAAAGACGGCGGAAGTACATCAGGCAGCATGCATGTTTGCCGATCGGTGAACACAAATCTTCAAAGAAGCCTGTACCAGGTCTCGACAAGGCGACGGCGAATGCGCCGGCTTCATGGCATCCCGCTCGCTTTCAGCCGCAGGGATACAGCGAAATCAGGAATCGACTTGCCCGCGCGCGCCGGACGCGAATCTGGCCAATCGGAAACTGGGCCCGGTCTCGACCCCAAGTGCCCCATCTCCGCGGTCGCGCCAGACACCGGCAATCGAGAAGGGCGGCTGGCCGCGAGCGTAGCGTTGGGTCTGCATCACCTCGCGCCAGATCACCGCCAGCAGCATGACCAGAAACGAGGTAAATGCAATGCTGATCGGTGCTGAAATGGCGCGGGCGGGTTCGGCGAACCCCAATAGACTAGAAACATACAGCGCAAATCCTATGAACATACCAAGCAGGCCGATATTGAGCAGCACCTGAGTCACCTTCTTCGAGTGGATCAGAAAATCCAGATTGTATTGGATTAATGAAATCAGATTCCACTTGCTGACGCCGTAACGGCGTCGGAATTGGATGATTGGCAGTTCGACAGCGGACCGGGCATTTAAATAGAGCGCCGGTGTATTGTAATGCACATAGCCCAGCCCGTCGGTCATCATGTCGAGCAGACGGGCGCTGAACAAACGATACGCACTTCCGAAATCGCGAATTCGCTGGCCGGTCAGATACCGGTTGACACGGTTGCCGACCCAGGTGACGGCAAGCCGAAATTTCGTTTCCTCACGCCGATCCCGATAGGTCGCGACAAGATCGTGATCATTGGCGATCTCTGCGACGAGCCGGCGGATATCTTGAGGATCGTGCTGGAGATCTCCGTCCAACATGACGATCCAATCGCCGCGCGCGACGCTCATGCCGGCTCCGAGAGCGGCAACCTGACCGTAATTCCGGTAGAGTTCGACAATTCGAAGCCCGGGGGTGTGGCCAATCATGCTCTTCAATCGGGCGAGAGTGCGATCCGTCGAGCCGTCGTCGACCATGACGATCTCGGAGCTGAAATCGAGCGTCGACAGCACCAGGGCCAGTTTGTCAAGGAGCTCGGGAATGACCTCCTCTTCGTTATACACCGTGCACACGACGCTGAGGTCGGGCCTCTTCGGCGCTTGTCGGGGTAATGTTCCGAGGGCGAGCTGCGCCTCGACCGATATTTCCTGGTCCGTGTCGATCATCCTTTCGCTTAGAGAATGCGACCACGCAGCGTGAGCTCCTGGATACGCCCTTCCCATTCGAGGAGCGAACGATACCACTGGAGCGTATAGCAAGTAGGATCCTCGCCGGCGATGTCGCCACGTTCAAGCGCCTGCTTGATCTCGACGATCCCCTCGTGCACGCGGATCGAAGGCTCGAAGCCAAGACGCTGTTTGATCTTCGCGAAGGATAGATTGTAGGTGCGCTTGTCCGGGTCGTCAGGGATCCGGTGGATCGTCACATGCGGGATCACATCCAGCACAAATTGAGCAAGATGGCGGATCTGGTAATTCATGTCGTCGCTGCCGACATTGAAAATTTCGCCGGCAATCCGCTCCGCTTCATCTTCGACCCCGAGAAGGAGGGCCTGAACGACATCGTTGATATGGACAAACGGCCGCCACTGCTCGCCGGAGCCCATCACGTAAATGACCCGTTCCTTCCAGGCTCGCAGGGTCATGATATTGACCGCCAGGTCGAAGCGCATGCGCGGCACGAGGCCGAACACCGTCGAATTGCGAAAGATCACGGTCTCGAACTCGGGACCGGCTAGTTTTACCAAGGCCTCCTCTACCCGCAACTTGCTTTCCGCGTATAAAGTCTGTGGCCTGCACTCGTCGTTCTCGGTCAAACGTTCATGAACGCCGTGACCGTAGACAGACGCGGAGCTCGAGTACACATAGCGCCTGACGCCGGCCTCCTTCGCCAATCGCGCCAGGCGTATCCCGCCCCCACAATTGATCAAGCGGGTCAGCTCTGGATCGATCTCGGCCGAGGCGTCGTTGCTTAGCCCGGCGAGATCGACCACGACGTCGACGCCGGTTAAAATCTCCGGATCGAAATCGCGTATATCCTCGACGATGACCGCCGCTCTCTCATTGCAGGCGATTTCGTCAAGTCGGTCCCTGCCAAAGAAGAAGCGGTCGAGGGCGATCAGAGAATGGTCGCGTTCAATCAGCTTTTTGCAGAGCGGAATGCCGAGGTACCCCCCGGCACCCGCTACCAGCACCTTCGCCATTGATTGTGGACCTCCGTCAGCGCGTGTCGGCAGTCAGCCGAAAGCCCCCTTCAGCCTCGGTGCGGCATCATGCATCTCAAGGAAGGCTCGTACGATTCCGTCGCACTCATCCTCGGTCATGTCATTGTAGACCGGCAAAGCCAGAACACTGTAGGCATTCGCCTCGGTGCGTGGCAGCGACACATCACGGCTGGCGCGGTAAGCTTGCATGTGGTGGCATGGCGGGCTGTAATACTTCCGGACGTAAAGGTTTTCCTTCGCCAGCACCGCCGCCGCGGCGTTCCGGTCGAGCCCGAACTCGCGTTCATCGATAAACACCGGGAGATATAGCCAGATCGGCTCCTGATTGTCGGGTGCCGACGCAATGGCCAGGCCAGGCAGCTTTGACAGACCGTCTCGCATCCGGGCGACTGCTCGCCGGCGCGTTGAGGCGCTCTGCTCGAAAATCTTTAGTTGCTCGATACCGATAAGCGCGCACACTTCGGTCAGCTTGGCATTTATCCCGGCCTCTTCGCAGTCGCCGTCGGCCAACTGGCCGAAATTGCGGATCGCCTTTGCTCGGGCGAAGATCTCAGGGTCATGGGTGCAGAGACAGCCGCCTTCCATTGTCGTAAAGGCCTTCGTCGCGTGAAAGCTGAACATCTGCGCGTCACCGAAGCTTCCGACCGGGCGTCCTCCCACCCTGGAGCCAAATGACGGCGCGCTGTCGAAGACTACGCGGAGCCCATTTCGCCGGCCGATCTCAGTCAGACGCGCGTAGTCGCAGGCGATGCCATACGCATCCACCCCGAGAATGGCCACGGTGCTGGACGTAATCTTGCGTTCGACATCGTCAGGATCGAGGCACAAGGACCCATCGGCCATGATATCCGCAAAGACCGGCTCCGCGCCGCACCACCGGACCGCGTGAGGCGTCGCCGAAAACGTGAAGGAGGGTACGATGACCTCCCCGCGTTCCACACCCGCCGCGCGCAGCATTGTCATGAGCGCCAGCTGACCGTTGCAGAAGACCAGAGTCGGGACCTCGAGATACTCCGACAACTGACGCTCGAACTCCAAAACCCAATGTCCGCCGTTGGTTACCTGCCCCGAGGCGAATGCAGCCTCCAAGGGTATTAAAAATTTGCTAATATCCGGAAAGAGCGGGCGCACGATCTGCAACGGGCGCTCGAATATCGGCGGCCCACCGAGGGCAGCAATTTCATTGCGCATAGATTTTATTCAAGATTGATCGAGTTCAAAATACTTTGTAGTCTATCCGTTCTAGTGTGGACTGTCAACGCCACGCGCTGGTGCAGATGATGTCTCCTCCAAGCAGACTGCCGATTGTGATCTTTGGCTGCGGCGGCCACGGCCGCGTCGTCGCTGACGCTCTCAAGGTTGCGCGCGCCCCGCTGGCGGGATTTCTGGACGACAGGCCGCCTGCTCCCATTATGAATGAAATTCCGGTGATTGGTGATCGCGGCTGTCTCGAGCAGCCAGAATTTTTAAAGAATTACGCAATATTGATCGCCATCGGTGAGCCGCGCCTGCGGCGCCAGCTCGCTCTGCTGGTTCTCGATCGCGGCGGCCGCCTCGCCACTGCGATCCACCCGAGCGCGATCATAGCTGCGGATGTCGCGATCGGCCAAGGCACGGTGATAATGGCCGGAGTCGTGATCAATACCGGCACCAGGATAGGGCGCTTCGCGATCGTCAACACCGGCGCAACCATCGACCACGACAACGTGATCGAAGATGGTGTGCACATCTCTCCAGGTTGCCACCTGGCGGGCAATGTGATCTGCCGAGCCGATGCGTTCGTCGGTACCGGGGCGAGCATCATTCCGCGCACCCAAATTGGCGCTCGCGCTGTGATCGGGGCTGGCGCAGCGGTGATTTCGGACGTACCGCCGGACACTTTGGCGGCGGGCTGTCCTGCCGTTGTCAAGCGGTCTTTGCTGACGGCTCGATCTAGTATTGGGCGCTGACAATCACCTCGGCAATCCCACACTCCTTTATGCCGAGGGCCTCGGCTGCTCGGGCCGAGAGGTCGATAATGCGCCCCCTGTGGTAGGGGCCGCGATCATTGACGACGACATCGACCGAGCGCCCGTTTTCCAAATTTGTCACACGCGCCCGGGTTTCGAAGGGCAACCACAAATGCGCCGCAGTCATAGCGCGGTCATTAAATGGCGTTCCGCTAGCGGTGCGGCGCCCGCGCCAGGCTCGGCCGTACCAGGAAGCGATACCAAGCTCTTTGACCACGACGTCTCCGGTCTCGGTATCCTGTTTCGTCGGCGTACCCGCTGCGGCCTCGACCAGCGCCGGCTGAGCCTCTGTATCTACCGCGGCTTGCGCCTTGGCGTGAGTGAGAGCACCGCACAACATCAGCAAACCGGAAGCAATGTTCCTCGCACTGCTCGTAATTCTGCTCAGGATCACGGGTCGGCACAGCTCCCCCCAGGTGTGTCGCTTACAAACCGTTATTCAACATCAACAGGCTGACAACCGGCAAAGTTGTCGCAGCAGATTGGTTGAATACAGCCTTATTGTAGAGTTGGCCGATGTTACTGATGAACTAAATATTAGCCATTTTAATTCGGGAGACGCTTGAGTATATGGAAGTTTTAAGGAAATCGAGCGGTTGTGATATGATCAACTCAGGCGTGCAGGAGGAGCCGCAGCGGCGCGACCGGTGCCGCTCTAAAACAGTCGGGTTTCTTTTCAGCCGGCCACGTAACGACGCTCGCCCGTGGAGGGTTGATAGAAAACGGTGATCAGTTTGCCGCTCTCCGGGTCGACAAACCGCTCGTTGGTCTGAATCCAATCCGGGCCTGGCGGAAGACGTGTTATCGGCTTGTAGCGCCACCGTTCGGCAGCAAGCCCGAGCAGCAGCACCAGCCCCGGGATAGCGAGCCGCAGGGTCACACCGAGTTTGCAACCCGCGATCGCCAACAATCCTGCCCCGGCTAATAGGATGCCGCACACGACGAACAATGCGGCCCGCAGCATCGATCGGTTCACGCCGGTTCGCGCTCGATGACCGCTGCCGTGCCGTAGGCGACGATTTCGCTCATCGTCTGGCCGATTTCTGCGGAATCGAACCGCATCATCAGCACTGCATTGGCGCCCATCGCACTCGCGTTCTGGACGAGACGGTCGACTGCATGACGCCGCGCCTCCTCGAGCAACTGAGTGTACTCGTCGATTTCGCCGCCGACGATAGAGCGCAGCCCCGCCATGATGTTGCCGCCCAGGCCACGGCTACGGACCACGACCCCAAAGCATTGACCTTTGATGTCGGTGACCCGGTAACCGGCGACATTCTCCGTTGTTACGACCAGCATCGTCCTCTCCAGCTCAGTCTGCCATCGAAGCTTAGCCGGAATTTTCGCCGGATCGCTGGAGCAATGCAACTGATAAGACTACCTTATCATCCTAATTGCTTACTAAATTGCAACCCTGCAATGAGCAAACGGTTAGTTGCAGCGCCCGCTAGCGGCGCGCTAGGCTGAAACTCCGGCGGAGAGCGAGAGGAAATGCGATGGCGCGCGGGGATTGGAAAGAGTCGGTCGTCGAGGTGGCCGGGACAAAGCTCCACCTGGCGCGCGCGGGCAGCGGGCGTCCGGTCGTGGTGCTGCACCACGACATCGGCAGTCCCGACCGGCTGCGTTTCTATGACGAGTTGGCCGGCCGCTTCGACGTGCTGGTCCCCCATCACCCGGGTTACGGCAAGTCCGAGCGGCCGCAATGGCTGCGCAGCGTGCGCGACGTCGCGGTGATCTACCAGTGGCTGCTGTCCAACTTCGGGATCGAGCGCGCCTCGCTGATCGGGCTCGGCTTTGGCGGGTGGATCGCTGCCGAAATGGCGACAATGGCGCCGCGCGACTTCCACCGGCTGGTCCTGGTGGGGGCGATGGGCCTCAAACCGGCCGACGGCGACATCTTCGACCAGGCGATCGTCAGCTACCTCGATTACGCCCGCGCCGGATTTCACGACCAAGAGGCCTTTGCCCGGATCTATGGCGACGTCTCGACTGACCAGCTGGTCGAATGGGACCTGTGCCGCGAGATGAGCTTCCGGATTGCCTGGAAGCCTTACATGTACAATCAGAGCTTACCGCAGCTGCTCGGCGGCGTGCGTGCTCCGGCGCTCGTCGTCTGGGGGGACGACGACAAGATCGTGCCGCGCAGCGCGGGCGAGCGCTATGCGGCCTTGCTGCCGAAGGCGCGGTTCGAGGTGGTACGGTCTTCCGGGCATTGCGTCGAAATGGAACAGCCGGATCAGCTCGCGCGTCTCGTCCGGTCTTTCATCGAGGAAAACTAACGAATCCGCCGGGGCGATCTCGGCCAAGGAGGAAGCCATGTTTGTCATGTATTTCACAGAGCAGCCGATGTCGACCTACCCGGCCGATATCGGGCTTGAAGTCGGCCATACCGCGCTGATGTTCTCGAACAAGCATTTCGATCCGGTCGCTGGCAGCCGGCTCTATAACGAATATCTTGAGCATTACATCTACGCCGAGGAACAGGGCGTCGAAGGCTTCATGCTCAACGAGCACCACAACGCGCCGTTCTGCATGCAGGCGAAATGCAACATCTTTGCCTCGATCCTCGCAGCGGTGACAAAAAAGGCGAAGATCGTCTTGCTCGGCAATCCGCTGCCCTTGGCCGAGAACCCGGTCAGGCTCGCCGAGGAATTGTCGATGATCGACATGATCTCGAAGGGCCGCCTGGTCCCCGGCATCGTGCGCGGCGGTGGCCAGGAGTCGCTCGCCGCCGGCGTCAACCCGGCCTACAACCGCGAACGCTTCCAGGAGGCGCATGATCTGATCGTCGCCGCCTGGACGCGCCAGGGGCCGTTCCGCTGGGAGGGCACGCATTACCAGCACCGCGTCGTCAACCCGTGGGCGGTGCCGTTGCAGAAGCCCTATCCGCGCATTTGGGTCCCCGGCGTCCTGAGCCAAGAGACGATCATCTGGGCGGCGCAGCAGCGCTATCCCTACATCGCGCTCAACACCTCGATCGAGGCGACCAAGAAGATCTGGGAGCTGTACGACAAGGTCGCGCTTGAGACTGGCTACGAGGCGGGCCCCGAGAACCGCGGCTACCTGCAGCAAGTGCATGTCTCCGACAGCGAGGAAAAGGCCGAGAAGAATGCCCGCCAGTTCCTGTGGATGCAGGGCGAGTTCACTGGCCTAGCGCACCCGGTGTGGTCGAACCCGTCTGGCTATTTCTCGCCGGCGCTGCGCCGTAACTTCGTCGAGTTCGCGGTCGGGCGCGCCGAGAACCCGCGCGGCCGCCCGACTTTTGACCAGCAGGTTGCCGACGGGCGCGTCTTCTTTGGCACGCCAAAGACGGTCATCCCCAAATTGCGCCGCGTGCTCGAAGAGACCCGGCCGAGCATTTACGGCATCTGGGGCAATGACGGCACGGTCAGTAACGAAGATGCGCGGACCTGCATCCGCCTCCTCGGCCAGGAGGTCATGCCGGCGATGCGCGAGATCGGCAAGGAACTCGGTTTGACCGACCCATTTGAGGCGAACGCTCCGGTGCATCTGCGCTACTCGACCGACCTCAAGCAAATGCCGCAAGCCGCGGAATGAGACTTCGAACAGCCTGCTTTCTGCTGGCGCTAACCGCGCCTACCGGAGTGGTGCCGGCTCAGGCGCAGTCTCCCGCCCCGCCGTCGGCGACGAACGCTTTCGACGGGAGTTATACCGGCGTTTCTGCGGAGAACATCAGTAGCGGAAACACCCTGGGCGGCGGCCGTGCTCGCACTCAGGGTTATGCCGGAGCGAGAGCTTGCCAGGATTTCCGTGCGCCGGCGCGGCTGACGATCACCGACGGTCATGCCAAGGTCAGATGGGGTGATCGTACACTCGAGGGAAACGCAACACCTGACGGTTCACTGACCATGAGCACCGGATATGGCCAGAAATTCGATGGCCGGATCGACGAGAAACACGCTATTAAAGGTCGGGTGGTCGGCTATTGCGCCTATGTGTTGACGTGGCAAAGGCAAGGCTGATCAGGACTAGAACCCAGTTTGCTCAGTAGTCTTGGACAGGGTGAGCCCGCCCTGAGCCGACCGAATGAGGCAAGCTTCCTCCTGCAACCTTCCGATGCCTGGAGACCAGACGTATCCCGGCGCGGAAGTGGCAGCCTGAACACCTGCTCAGGCCGAGCAGCAGGTCCCGAACAGGTTGCGGGAGTAGCCGGCGCGGCCGAGCACCGCGTCGCGTGACCCTTCGATCATGCGCCGGACCCGGTTGAGGTCGACACCGACGAGCCTGCCTTGCCATTTCATCACCTTACCGGCGACGAAAACGTTCTCGACATTGCTGGTATCCATCAGTGTCACGATCGTCCCCGGCACGTTGTTCAGCGGGAAGACGTTGATGCGGTCGGTCGCCAGCATGATGATATCGGCTTCCTTGCCCGGGGTTAGGGTGCCGATCTTGCGATCGAGATGAGCTGCCCTCGCGCCGGCAATCGTGGCCATTTCGATAACCTCGCGGCAGGTCATCAGCGGCGGCAAATTCTGTTCTCCGGCGAGCGAGCGTTCATTGATCAGCGCTCGCTGCAACGTGAAGGTCGAGCGCATGATCGAGAACATGTCTGCGGTCATGTTGCATTCGACATCGACACTGAGGCTCGGCTGGATGCTGTGATCGAGCGCCGTCTGGAATGGCGGCATGCCATGGCGCATCTGCATCTCGATAGCGGGGGCGACCGACACCTTGCCGCCGGTATCCGCGATCATCTTCCAGTGCGTCTCGCCGAGCTGCGTGCAATGGATATATTCATTGTCCGGGCCCATCAGCCCGGCCTTTCCGATCGCTGCAAAATTGCCCGACCTGTCCCCCACAATATGGCAGATGATCGGCACCCCGGCTTGCCGTGCGAGGGCCCAGTTGTCGGGGTTCGGAGCGGCATTCAGCTCGAGGGTGAGCAACTGGTCGGCGGAAGAAAAGTATTGCGCCTGCAGTCGCAGCAAATCCTTAGGATATTGGCTGCCGGGTCCGACACCGGGCGAGTACGTATAGACGGCGCGGCGCCCCGACTCTTTCAAGCCGGCGATGCACGCATCGCTGTGCGCAGGAGTGTGCGATACCTGCGAGGTGTCGACCGTCGTCGTGACCCCGGCATTGAGCTGGTTCAGGGAGGCGACGAGCTCCGAGATGTAAGCGTCTTCAGGCAAATATACCGGAGTGAAGATGCCCTGGATCACCCCCTGATAAGTCTTCTTGCCGTCATTGGGCGTCCCGAGGACACCGTCGGCGAGGATGGCGCGCAGAATGGTTTCGTATTGATGATGGTGGGTATCGACAAAGCCCGGCATCACAATCATGCCGGTGGCGTCGACGACCAAGGCGGCAGCATTTAGATTGCGCCCGACGGCAAGGATCTTCTTGCCGCCGATCAATATGTCGCCGTTCTCGAAGTCGCCGACCGCGGGATCCAGAGTGAGTACGATCGCGCCCTTCAGTAGAATGCGGTGATTGGGGTCCCGCTCGGCGCGTTTCAGCCGGTCGAGTGTTGCAGACCCGGCGGCCATGGCCTGACTGGGCAGGAGTTGAGCCGCCGCCCCCGTCGCCAACCCGGTCGCTAGGAGCTCCCGACGTGACGGCTCGATGATCGGCGTTCCGATCGGTTCGTAATTAACATTTGCCATCGCGATCCCCCCTTTGCACAAATCTCCGCCGGGCACAGCCGTTAGTTGGTGTTCTTCCGAGCCGTGCCTCCGATAATATTATCCCGCTGCCCGGATCGCGCGCCACAGGCGTTCGGGGGTGGCCGGCATTTCGATGTGGCGGATGCCGAGCGGGGAGAGCGCATCGACGAGGGCGTTGGCGACGGCGGGCAGGGCGCCGACATTGCCGGCCTCGCCGGCGCCTTTGACGCCGAGCGGGTTGGTCTTTGTCGGCACCGGGTTGCTGTCGCAATGGATCGCCGAAAGATCGCCCGCCCGCGGCATCGCGTAGTCCATGAACGAGCCGGTCAGCAGCTGCCCCGAGCTGGGGTCGAAGCGGATGTCCTCCATCAGCACCTGGCCGACGCCCTGGGCGATGCCGCCGCAGATCTGGCCCTCCAGCAACAGGGGGTTCATGACCGTTCCGACATCGTCGACGACGCTGTAGCGCAGGATCTCGACCTCGCCGGTCTCCGCGTCGATTTCCAGTTCGCAAATGTGACAGCCGTTCGGGAAATTCTGCTCCTTGCAGCTGAAGGTGGCGCCGGCGATAAGGCCGAGGTCCATATCCTCGCGCAGATTATCCGGGTTCAACGACTCGCGCGCGACCTCGCCGATCGTCAACCTGCGGTTCGAACGGGGCGCGGAGAAGAGGCCGTCGTCGAAACTGATTTCGTCGGTATCGGCGCCGAGCACGGAAGCGGCGACCGTCTTGGCTTTGGCGACAATTCTCTCGCTCGCGAGATAAACCGCCGATCCGCCGAGCGCCGCCGAACGCGAGCCCCCGGTACCCTCACCGATCGCCACCTTGTCGGTGTCGCCCTGGACGTAGTGCACCTGATCGGGATGAATGCCGAGCCGGTCGCACAGCAGCTGCTTGTAAACCGTTTCGTGCCCTTGTCCCTGCGTGATCGAGCCCGACACCAGGGTCACGGTGCCGGTACGGTCGAAGCGGATTTCTGCCGCTTCGAAGCCGCCCGCCGCGGCGCGCTCGATCGTGTTCGAGATGCCAAAGCCGCGCAATTTGTGGCGGCGGCGCGCTTCCCTGCGGCGCTCCTCGAACCCTTCGAAATCGGCGAGGTCGAGCGCCATGTCGAGGCCCTTTTCGAATTCGCCGCAGTCGTAGGTAAACGTCAGGCCCGATTTGAACGGCATCGCCTCCGGCGGGATCATGTTGCGCCGGCGCAATTCCACCGGGTCGACGCCAAGCTGGGCAGCGGCGAGATCCACCATTCGTTCGATCACATAACCCGCTTCCGGCCGGCCATTGCCGCGATAGGCTCGCATCGGGTTCGTGTTCGTATAGACGGCGGTCACGTCGGCATGAACGGCCGGCGTGCGGTAGACGCCCGCCAGGGTTCCGAGATTGGCGACAAAGGCGTTGGAGCCGGCTTGTGGATAGGCTCCGACGGCCGCGATTGTGCGGACCCGCAAGCCGAGAAACCGGCCGTCGGCGTCGAGCGCCAGCTCGGCCTCGGTGACATTGTCGCGGGCCTGCGCGTCGCCGAGGAACGCCTCCGAGCGGGTGCTCGTCCATTTGACCGGCCGCCCCGTCAATTTCGAGGCGAGCAATACCAGAGTCACCTCATTGTAGATCGCCGATTTCATGCCAAAACTGCCGCCGATATCGCCGGCGACGACGCGCACCTTGCTTTCGGGGACCTTGAGGATCTGCCGCGCCAGTTCGGAGCGATAGGCGTGGGTACGCTGCAGGGTCGTGTAGATCGTGTAGTGCTCGGCCGCAGCGTTGTAGTCGGCGATGCAGCCGCGCGGCTCCATCGTCGCCGCGGTAACCCGGTTGATGACGAATTTGTGCCGAACGATATGCGCGGCACGGGCGAAGGCGGCATCGGTCGCCGCCTTGTTGCCTTCGAGATAGACAAAGGAAATGTTATCGGGGCAGCCGTCCCACACCAGCGGCGCGCCGGGCTCGACCGCCCCCGCGGTCGAGACGATCGCCGGCAGCGGCTCGTATTCAACGGCGATCAATTCGGCCGCGTCTGCCGCTTGATCTCGGGTTTCAGCGACTACAAAGGCAACATAGTCCCCGACCCAGCGCACCCGGCCCTTGACCAGTGCCGGAAAGGGCGGCTGGTACGCCGGCGAGCCGTCGCGCCGTTTGTTCCCCGTGGCGGAAGGCAAGTCACCCCAGCCCGAGGCCTCCCAATCCGCCCCGGTCAGCACGGCGAGCACCCCTGGCGCCGCCTTCGCTGCCGACGTATCGATCGAGCGGATCCGGGCATGCGCGTGGGGTGAGCGCAGCACATGGCCAAATGCCATGCGCGGCAGCACCATGTCATCGACATAGCGGCCGCCGCCGCGCAACAGCCGCGGATCCTCGAACCGCGGCACCG
>Ga0126383_10001035_pt1 | contig 16755 bp, 12 predicted proteins | sample PanSoiMetPlot_35_FD_96882 | JGI IMG/M metagenome (GOLD analysis project Ga0126383, IMG submission 96882) | Tropical forest soil microbial communities from Panama - MetaG Plot_35 | ecosystem: Environmental > Terrestrial > Soil > Tropical forest > Bulk soil | place: Panama | collected 2016-02-17
AACAAAGAGGTCGCGAGAAAGCTCAACTGCATCGATAGGACCGTCAAACATCACATGACCAACATCATGCAGAAGCTTAACGTTCGCAACCGCGTCGAGGCGGCGTTGAAGTTTCACGGCGCTAAAGCAGCTGCGTAGAGATTATGACGCTTTTTAACGTTATTCGCCCGAGAATGGACCACTGAACCTGAGCCGGCAACCGACAGGCCAATGTTATGGAGCGACCATTCTTAGAACGGACAAGTTTGATGCCGAACCCAAGCAACAAGGGCCCGCTGGTGAGCGTTGCCATCGCCTCACTTTGGCGCTCGCTGAAAAAGGATATCTTCGACTCCTACCGGCCTGAGAGGCACTACATGCGCGGTCCCGGCCCCAAGTGGCACGCTAAGCACCGAACCCCACCGCAGCCCCTGGCCATGGCGGGTGTTTCCGACGCTTCCTTCCGACGCCATTTCGGTGGCATCTGCACGCGTCCAGCCAGGTTTTTGCAGACTGAACTATTTCATAACCGCTCAGCCACTCGTTGATCACCACCGTCGCCGCATCCGTCACGCCGCGACCGCATGCGGCAGGATTGGTGCCGTCGCCTCGAAACGCTTGCCGGCGCGGAGGCAAAATGCGGGCTCCAGCAAGCGCTCAGCGATGATCTGCGTCTTCTCGTTGTCCTGGAGCCTGAAGCGGCCCCGAAGATCGTTGAGCACCGAGACGTCGGCAGTGAAGCCCGGCTTCAAGGCGCCGATCTCGTCGGGAAGTCCCGCCATTTGCGCGGCATTGCTGGTCACCATCGGGACAACTTGCTGCAAGCTGAGGCCGAGCGCGAGCATGGAACTCATCGCCTGAGCGAGGCTGAAACGCGCCTGCCCGGCGAACGGATGGTTCTCCTCGTCCGGATGCGCGCCGGGGGTCCCGGGCGGAGGCGGAATGAAGGTGTTGTAGCCATGCATGTCGGCACCCAGCGTATGCGGCACCATCCCTGCGTCCAACGCCCTTCTCGCCAGCCGGTACGAGAAGTGGCTGCCATGCCCGACATCGATCTTAAGCCCCATGTCGATGGCAGCCTGGATGATCGGGTGCACCTTGCCGTTCTTGTCGACGAAGCCGCCGGGATGCCGCGTGAACGGGTGGGCGAGGATATCGCCGGGGCGCAGCAGGCGGATCGTGCGCTCGACGATGGTGTCGGCATCCACCCCGTTCGCGCCCTCCGGCGGCAACGCCCACAGCTGACCGAAATGAACGTAGACCGGCAGATCGGCTTTACGGCCGATCTCGCTCGCCATCTCCATGACTGCCGTACCCCAGCGGGCAAAGCCGCCGATCTCGGCATGCGCCTTTATACCCTTGACGAGATCGCGGTTGGCCTTGGCGGCAGCTGCGGTCGCCGCCACGTCGATGCCGCTCGGCGAATACAACGCCGGATAGTAATGGCCTTCGAGGCCGCCGACGAGATAGGCGGAAATGAAGGCGTAGCATCGGCTCACCGCCTTTTCCGCCACAAAGTGGCGGAACCCCGGAAATGTCATGCATGAGGCGCCGCCCTGATCGATCAGAGCGGTCACACCGCTTGCAACCCCTACCATATCGGCATCGAGGCCAAAGCGCCCGGTGACATAGCGATAGATATGTGCGTGGGTGTCGATCATCCCGGGCAGCACCAGCTTGCCGCGCGCGTCGATGACCTGCTTCGCCGATGACGGTAGAATGTTTTCGCTCACGCATTCGATCTTCCCGTCGGCGACCACAATATCCATAACGCCGTCGATGCCGGAGGCAGGACATATGACATGTCCGCCTTGGATGATGAGATCGTAGACGGGCGCGGCATTCATAGTTCGTCTCCTTTGAGTAAACAGGCAGTCGGAATCAATTTCCAATGCCAAGATAAGCGCTCTTCACACGTGGGTCGCTGAGCAGCTCGGTCCCCGTCCCTGTCTTGGTTATGCAGCCTTGCTCCAGGACATAGGCGCGATCGCACAGCTCTAGAGCCGCGAAGGCATTTTGCTCGACCATGATGACCGTCACGCCGTCGGCGCGGATTTGGCGGATGACATCGAATGTCTGAGCGACGAGGCCGGGCGCCAAACCCAGCGACGGCTCGTCGAGCAATAGGAGCTTGGGGCGGGACATCAATGCGCGGCCGATCGCCAGCATCTGCTGCTCGCCCCCCGACAACGTGCCGGCCGCCTGATTGAAACGCTCCCGCAGGATCGGGAAGCGATCGAACATTCGCGCCATGTCTTGCTCGATACCGGCCTTGTCCGAGCGAAGATAACAGCCCATTCGCAGATTTTCACCTACAGTCAGATAGGGGAACACGCGGCGACCCTCGGGACAATGGGCAATACCGAGCGAAAGCATGCGGTGACATGATGCTTCGGTCACATCCTTGCCCTCGAAAGCGATGCGCCCAGCGGCGGGAGCCATCAACCCCGAGATTGCCTTCAAGGTCGTGGTCTTGCCGGCCCCGTTGGCGCCAATCAGGACCACAAGCTCGGCCCGGCGCACGACGATCGAGAGCCTCCGGACCGCTGCGACCCTGCCGTATCGGCATTGCAATCCCTCAACTTCCAGCACGCGCGGCCCTTTCTCCAAGATAAGCGCGAATGACCTCGGGATGCGATTGAATCTCGCCCGGCACGCCGTCAGCGATGATGCGCCCGTGGTTGAGGCAGATGATCCGGTCAGATGCTCCCATGACGGTGCGCATGTCATGCTCGACCAGGAGGATGGTCGTACCCTTGCTGCGAATTTTGTCCAATGTCCCCATGAAGCGAACCTTCTCGGTCGGGTTCATTCCCGATACCGGCTCATCCAGCAGGAGGAGTGTTGGACGGGCAGCGAGGGCAATTGCGACCTCAAGCAGGCGTTGCTCCCCATAAGACAGGGCGGAGCCGAGTTCATGGGCGCGGGATTCCAGGCCGTTAAACCGCAGGATGTCCCAAGCCGAATCCTTGAGCTTGCGTTCATCTTTCATCACCGAGGGCAGGCCCAAAATGACGGCAAGCGGCCGCTGCCTCGCACTGAGGTGCAAGCCCATGAGCACGTTGTTGAACGTGGTCTGACCGCCGAACAAGCTGGTTTTCTGGAAGGTGCGCACCACGCCCCTGGCGGCGATTGTGTGGGGCTGCAGGCCGGAGAGGCGGCGGCCGTTGTAAAAAATGTCGCCGACTTGCGGACGCAAATACCCGGTAATGGCGTTGAACACCGAAGTCTTTCCGGCGCCGTTGGGGCCGATCAGAGAGAGCACCTCGCCATTGCGCACCTCAAACGTGATGTCATCGATCGCCATCAGACCGCCGAACCTGACGGTGAGCCCGATGACCTCAAGCACGATCGACGCAGAGGCCATCATTGGGGCGCCCCCGACGCAGCCTGCACCGGCGGCTTGGCATCGGGCGACGGCCCCTTGCGGCTTCTCCACCAGTCGTCAAGCGCCGGCACGATTCCCCGCGGCAGCAGAAACACCACCAGGATCATGATGGCCCCGAACGCGATCCACTGTACTTCGGGCTTGATTGCGAACGCGCGCAGCAGCTCAGGCAGCAGACCGAAAATGGCGCCGCCAACGATCGGACCCGCAAGCGTACCCTTACCGCCGGTCACCACCATGATGACCATCATCACGGTGTAGATGAAGAGAAAGATATCCGGATCGACAATACGCACGTAGTGGACATAAAGCGCGCCGGCCGCACCGGCCATGGCGGCGGAGACGACCGTCGCTAGCACCAGATAGCAGGTGACGTCGACGCCGACCGACATTGCCAGTGGCTCATTCTCGCGCAGTGCGATCATGGCGCGGCCCACATGCGAGTGCACGAGACGGCGAATGATCACATAGCAGGCAATGGCTGTTGCAAGGACCACATAGAAGTAGGCAGGCTTGCGCAGAAACGACAGCTCGAACAATTCGGGTATACCCAGTTTCAGGGGCGGGACATTGTTGAGCGCCATCGGCCCTTGCGTGAGTTCCACCCAATTGACCGCAACGAGGCGCACGACCTCGGCAAAGCTGATCGACACGATCACAAAATAAGCGCCGCGTACCTTGAATGCGATCTTGCCAAGCGCAAAGCCGCAGAGCCCGGCGGCGAGCGTGCCGAACAGCATGGCGAGCCAGACCGGCCTCGGCCCGACGCCGAGGGCGAAATCATCGGTGACGTGCACTTCGAAGCCAAGCGAGAGGAGTGCGCTCGCATAGGCACCGATCCCGAAAAAGGCGACATGGCCGAGCGAGAGCTGGCCCGTGAACCCGAGCAGGAGGTTCAGGCTCATCGCAGCGATTATGAATATTCCGGTCGTGATGAGGATGTGGAGGAAATAGAAGCTCGTCACCCACAGCGGAATGGAGGCCAGAAACCCGATGATCAGGACGGACTTCCAGCGGGTCAACTGATCCGCTCCTTCCGGGCAAACAACCCAGTCGGACGCACCAGCAATATCAGGATGATGAGCAGGAAACCCATTGCATCCCGATAGCCGGAGGAAATGTAGCCGACACCGATCTCCTCGGCGAACGCAAGAATAAAACCGCCAAACGTCGCGCCGACGAGATTGCCCATGCCGCCGAGGATCACGATGGCGAAGGCCTTGGCGGCGGCGAGATCGCCCATCGTCGGCGTGACAACGAATACCGGTCCCAATAGCGCGCCCGCCGCAGCTGCAAGGCCCGAGCCCAGAGCGAAGGTCGCGGTGTGGATGCGTTCGATCCGCACGCCCATGAGGGCTGCCGTTTCGCGGTCTTGGAACGTCGCCCGCATGGCCATGCCAAGCTTGGTGCGGTTGACGAGAAAATATGTCGCCGCGATGAGCAGGATCGCGACCGCGAATACGAACACCCGATTCCAGGATACCGAGAGTCGACCGAGCACGATGGGATCGGCAGGAAACGGGCTTGCAATCGATTGGGCAACGCCCGTCCAGGCGAGTTGCTCGGCGTTTTGCAGCGCAATCCACGCCCCGATCATGACCAGCATGGTGACGTCGATATCCGCGCTTCGCAGTTGCCGCAGCAACACGAATTCGATCGCGGCGCCCACAACGAGACCAAGGACCGTAGCGAGCGCGAGCGCCAGGAAAAAATCGACGCCCAACCGCATGACCAACGCGTACATCATGTAGGCGCCGAAGGCGTAAAGCTCGCCGTGGGTGAAGTTCACCACGCGCATGATGCCGAAAATTAGGGTGAGGCCGATACCTAGGAGCGCATAGGTGCCTCCGAGCATGAATGCATTGAGGCAATGCTGCAGGAACTGGTCCAAGCTCGGGATCCCGGTGGCAATAGTCAGCGGGCGGAACGACGGTATTGAGCATACACCGCCTCGCTGCAGCCCGCGAGAGAGCCCCCACGAATTGAAGGAATTCTCTCGTATATGTTCAATGGCCCGGTAGCCGTTAATCCTTGATATTGTTAAGTGCGCTCCTAAGGACTGGAAATTCTAGGGGACGCCGTTGCCAGCGTCCCCTTTGGCCGAACTGGGCAGTGCCCGGATCGCCGAGAGCCCTACATCCTCGTGACCTTGCCGTTCTCGATCTTGATCAGATAAACGCTCGGCACGTTCTGGGCGCTCTCCTGGCCGGGCGGACCCTGCTTGATGAAGGCAATGTCGCCGCCGACACCGGCGACCTTCACATTCCACAGCGCCTTCTGGATCGCCGCCGGCTCGGCTTTGCCTGCGGATTTGATGGCAGCGGCGATGGTCAATATTCCGTCATAGCCGCGGAAACCCTCGGTCAGGCCGCCGACATTGTAGCCGCGCGCCTTCCACTCGCTCACGAATTTCGATGCGAGATCGCCGTTCTTCACCGCCTCGGGAAACCATGGCGTGAAGAAGACGAGATGCATCGAGCCGTTGGCGGCTTCGCCGGCCTGTTCGATCAGCTGGTCGGGCGAATTGGAGCCGCCGGTCGTGATGATGCGGGTCTTGAGCTGCTGTTCCCGCGCCTGCTTGAGAATGAGCGTGATCTGCTCGACCGCGGTGGTGACGAACAGCGTGTCGCCGCCGGAGGCCTTGATCTTGGCGAGCTGCGCGGAGAAATCGACTGCCTTCGGGTCCATCGTCTCCCGCGCGCCGATCTCCACACCCGCTTCCTTGAGCATCGCCGAGAATTCCTGTGCAGCGCCAAGGCCGAAGTCGTTGTTGGTGCTGAGCAGGTCGGCCTTCCTGATGCCGAGAGACTTGACAAGCGGCGCGAAAGCCTTGGCCTCCATTTCCGAGGTCGGGCTGATGCGGAAAATCCATGGATTGCCGGAAGTCGTGATCTTGCCCGACGAGGACGTTTCGACCAGCATCGGGACCTCGTATTCCATGAGCTTCGGCATCACGGCGAGGGTCAGGGTCGAGCTCCACGCACCCATCATCACCGGGACCTTGTCTTTCTGGATGAGCTTTTCGGCAGTGGCCACCGCTTCTGTGGGATTGGACTTATTGTCCTCTATGAGGAGCTCGATTTTCTTGCCCAGCACGCCACCGGCCTTGTTGGTGTCCTCCTCGGCGATCTTGGCGCCCTGCGCGACGTAATTGCCGGATGCGGCGAATGCGCCGGTGAGCGGCTGCGTGACGCCGATCTTGAGCGTGCCCTGGGCGAGCGCAGCGCTCGCAGACAACATCAGCGTGCAAGCGATGGTGATGATCCGTCTCATATTTCTGCTCCATTCACATCGGTCCGATCCGGCATGGATACACTGTGGCGCGCCAACAGATTCGCGAAATTATGAGAATGGCGACGAGGCACGAGACCGCATGGCCAGACTTTGCAAGCGTTCTTGCGTAGAACAGGGTAGACAATGGGCAGCCGAAATGCCTGCCCAAAAAAAGGGCGACCTAGCGTGAGCAGTCAAGGCATCAGGGCGCGGCTGCCGCGCAAGGAGGATGACCGTTACCTTCGTGGAGAAGGGCAGTTCGTCGGCGATTTTCGCCTGCCTCACATGCAAGATGTCGTATTTCTGCGCAGCCCGGTCGCCCATGCCCGGATCAAATCGATCCACATTCCGCCGGCGCTTCGCCACGGCGTCTTCATTGCTGCCGATCTCGTCGGAGTGAAGGCGATCCGGGCCGATACGGCGCTCGCCGGATTCAAATCGTCGCTACAGCCGGTGCTTGCGACCGAAAAGGTGCGCCATGTCGGCGAACCGATCGCCATGTGCGTCGCCCCGACCACCGCTAGAGCCGAGGACATGGTGGCGATGGTCGAGGTCGATTTCGACGCCTTGCCGCCCGTCCACGACATGATGGCGGCACGCCGGAACGGCTCCGGCCTCGTTCACGAGCCGTGGGGCGACAACGTGTTCCTGACCACCGACACGGACGTGGATTTTGCGGGCGTGAAGGCCAAAGCGGCCGTTTCGGTGGTGCGGGACCTACGAACATCGCGCCAGGTCATGAGCCCGTTGGAAGGACGCGGTGTCGTCGCCTATTGGGACGGACGCGCCGAGCAGCTCGTCGTAATCAGCGCGACCCAGCAACCGCACATCGTCCGCTCCGGGCTTGCCGAATGTCTCGGCCTCGACGAGGGGCGGATCCGCGTCATCGCGCCGGATGTCGGCGGCGGATTCGGTTACAAGGGCGTCTTGCTCGCCGAGGAAGTCGCCCTGGCGTGGGCCACCCGCAAACTTGGCCGTCCTTTGCGCTGGATCGAGGATCGTAGAGAAAACCTCATGGGCGCGAACTGCCGCGAACACCTCTATCGCATCACCGCCTATGCGGATCGGGACGGCCGCCTCATCGGGCTCGACTGCGAGGCGACCGTCGATGCGGGCGCCTACTCGACCTACCCGTTCTCGGCCTGTCTCGAGGCAGGGCAGATCGCAAGCATTCTTCCGGGCCTCTATGACTTTCCCCACTATCGCTGTCGCACGTATTCGGTTGCGACCAACAAGCCGCCGATCCTTCCCTATCGGGGCGTCGCACGAACCGGGGTCTGCTTCGCGCTAGAGGTGACGCTCGATGCGCTGGCGCGAAAAATCGGAATCGAGCCGTCGACGTTGCGCATGCGCAGCCTCGTGCGCCCGGAGCAGATGCCGTTCGACAACGTCGCCAAGCGGCATTTCGACTCTGGAGACTATCCTGAGGCTCTGCGGCGCGCGACCGAAGCGATTGGCCTCACCGGGCTGCGCGAACGGCAGGCGCGTGGCGAGCCCGACGGGCGTCTCGTCGGCGTCGGGGTCGCGATGTACTCGGAACAGGCGGGCCACGGAACGAGCGTCTACGCTGCATGGGGCATTCCATTCGTACCCGGCTACGAGCAGTGCCTGGCCCGCTTCACTCCCGACGGGGGACTCGAATTGCGGATCGGCGCTCATAGTCACGGGCAAGGCCTGGAAACGTCGCTTTCCCAGATTGCGCACACGGTGCTGGGCGTGCCCCACGAAAGGATCAAGCTCATCCATGGCGATACGGCGCTGACGCCGTATTCCACCGGCACATGGGGCTCGCGATGCGCCATCATGTCGGGCGGAGCGGTGGCGGCGGCATGCGAAAAGCTTGCCGAACGGGTGATGCGGATCGGCGCCAAGCTCTTACAGTCGAGCGTCAAGGACGTACGGCTTGAAAACGGCATGGTGGTCGGCGCCCATGGACGCATTTCGGTCACCGAGATCGCGCGCACCTGGTACCGGCGCCCGCAGGATCTTCCGGATGACATCGACCCCGGCGGGTTCGAGGTGACGGCGGGCTACAAGGCAAAGCGCGACACCGGCACGTTCAGCTACGCCGCCCATGCGGCAGCTGTTGCCGTCGATCCGGAGACCGGCGAGATCGACATCCTCGACTACGTCGTCGTCGAGGACGGCGGCGTCCTTCTCAATCCGATGATCGTCGACGGCCAGGTTTGCGGCGGCGTCGCGCAGGGGATCGGAACGGCCCTTTACGAAGAGATGCGCTACAACGCGGATGGGCAGCCCCTAAGCTCCTCCTTGGCGGATTATCTGCTGCCCGGCGCCACAGAAGTGCCGCCGATTCGCATCCACCACATGGAGACGCCGTCGCCCTATACCCGCTTCGGGCAGAAGGGCTTAGGGGAAGGTGGCGCCATCGCGCCGCCTGCGGCCATCACCAATGCGGTCAACGATGCGCTGAAGGGACTGGGATTGGAGCTTCTGGTTTCCCCAATAACGCCTGATGCTATCGTGGCGGCGATCAGGTCGGCGGGCGCGGGGTGATGGCAAGGCCGGCCATTGTGAAAGACTGTTCCTCGCCTATCCGATTGGTTGCCGAGGCTCTAAACCCTGCTTAAGTCACGAGCCCGGAATCGAAGGGCGGCGAGCGTGTTTGGTGGCGGCCCAAACCCGAACGGTCCGGACGACGCTAGGTGAGGGCCGCCGACTTGTGTGTGTTCACAACACCCACAAGCAACGGGAAGCTGTAGAAGTCAGAAGGCAAGAAGCCCACTGTGAGAAATTGCAGTAGCGGCACGGGGATATCACTCAGGGGTTCGCCCCGAGTCGAAGACAGCGGGGCATGGCGCTAATCATTTGCTTACGCGCGGCCCTTTGGTCTCAGTGGAACCGCGTATAGCCCCCGCCCCCTTGCGTCCCTCCGCTGCCTCTCTCGCGAGGGGGCGGGTTCGCGCCACACAGCCGCGCACAGCGCCGGCCGCGCCGCCGGCGTAACGCCATGCCTTTGCCAGATTGTCGATATCCTGCCGTCATAGAGGATAGGTAAGGTTACCATGCTCGTGCCTCCACTGCGCGAGCATGGTCCCGACCTCTTCCTCAGCCCCCCAGCCCCAGAGGTCGGGGCCTCCTTCCCTTTGCGCCGCGGCACGGCATGCGCCCGCCGGCCTTGCCTGTTACCCAACCTAGCCCGACGGCCGGACCACTGTACGGGCTTCCTAGGCGCGCAGGATAATGGCCTTGGCCCTGGGTTCGTTGCGCGCGGTTGCTGCCGGGCAATTGGGCAGCCGCGCGTGACCCGCGCGCCGGGCGCCAGCGCCTCGCACAGCGCGCCGTGGTGTCGGGGCGACTCGTTGTTCCCCGCTTAGCCAGTTGTCAGCGAAAAACGACAAAAGTCAGCATTGCGTGAGGGACCGCGGTCAGCAAAAATCTGCAAATTTGCAGATTTTTCAGCGAGAAATCGACAAAAAGTCTGCGTTGTCAGAGAGGCGGCCGTCAGCGAAATCTGCAAAAAGCAGATTTTTTGTTGGATAAGTCCAATTTTTTTTGATTCGTGCCGCTTGGCGGGCTAGTGTCACCATGACACTGAAGGTGTCACAGGTTCCGGCCCAAGGCTTTCACCTTGGCCGGTCACTCCTGCCAATGGGCGAGATGGGTGCAGCTTGGAAGAGGCACGCCCATCCCTCCGCATTTCACCTTGCGAAAACGCCGCGCCCTTTGCAACCGCACTGTTCCAGCGCGCGCCGAGTAATTCACAAGTAAGTTTACACCCTCGGCGCCTTAAGTGCCCGGGCCTTCGACTCGTCGCGCCATGCGTCAAACGCGAGAGGCCCGTCCTTTTCAGGCAGGGCGCCGGGGGCGGACGCATAGACGGGCTGAAATCGAAATGGGGCGAGGGCATTGCGCGGGAAGCCAGAAACTTAGCCCAGTCGTCGCGAACCTGAACATTGCGATGGCGAATCTAACCACCCTGCGCCCGTTGGCGTGCCGCGGCGGTGCGCGCCGCCACTCTGTCAAGGATGGCGATCATGTCCTCCACCTCGGCGCGATCGTAGCCCTGTGTGATGAAGACGATCTTGCTGCGCCGGTCGGCATCGGTCCAGTGATCGAGCCAGGTAAGATTGTGCAACAGGTGCTGGACACCCTGAATGACTGCCGGACGGTCGGGTTCTTCGGCGACGTGAATGATGCCCTTCACGCGCAGGAGGTTTGCGCCGAGATTCTGCTGTAACGCCTCCAGTAACAGCCGCAGCGCTTCGCGCGGGATCGGCTGTTCGCGGACGAAGCAGAATGAGGAGATGTCGCGGTCGTGCAGGCCATGAAAATGGCCGGCATGGTCGGCGTGATCATGATCGTCGCCCGTGTGATCGTGATCGGCGCGACCGTGCTCGTAGGCCGCGGCGTTCAGCCACGCGCGCGCATCCAACGATGAATCCGACGGATCGAGGCCGGCGCTTCGCAGCAACGCGACGGCATCGAGCGCGGGATCGTCGATGCGCGCGATCCGCGCCGCAGGGTTGAGCCGCCGCAGGCGGGCTGTGAGCGCCGCTTGGGCGGCCGCCGCCTTGTCCGCTTCGATGAGGTCGAGCTTGGTGATCAGAATGTGGTCGGCGAGTGCCGCCTGCCGCACCGATTCGACATGCCGGTCGAGCGTGCCGGGGCCGTTCACGGCGTCGACTGTCACGATTACGGCGCCGATGCGGTAAAGTCCGGCGAGCGTCGGATCGGACAGGAATGCCTGAATGATGGGTGCCGGATCGGCGAGCCCGGACGTCTCGATCACGACGTGGTCGAAGCGGGGAATCTCGTTTGCTTCGCGCGCGTGGTAAAGGCGATTCAGCGTGGCGACAAGATCGCCGAATACGGTGCAACACAGGCACCCGTTCTCCAGCATCATGATAGTGTCGTCGCTCTTCGCCGCGAGGGCATGATCGAGACTGATCTCCCCGAACTCGTTGATCACCACCGCCGTGCGCGCCATCGCGGGGTCGCGCAGCGCGCGGTTAAGCAGGGTTGTCTTGCCGCTGCCGAGGAAGCCCGTGACGATGGTGACAGGAGTGTGCGGGGATTGCGCCATCGACGATCAGAACACCTCGCACCCCGGCAGCCCGCAGGAGATGAGGCGGTCGGACGGGAAATTAGTGATGATCTGGCATCCATCCTTGGTCACGACGACCTCCTCCTCAATGCGCGCCGCGCCCGAGCCGTCCTCGGCGCCCTTCCAGGTCTCGAGCGCGAAAACCATGCCTTCCTTGAGCGGCGTGTTCTGGCCCGTATAGCGCTTTGAAATGATCGGCCGCTCCCACAGCGACAGGCCGACACCGTGGCCGTATTGCAGCAGAAATGCTTCCGCCTCGTCGCGATAGCCGAACTCCTGCGCGTCGGGCCACACCTGCGCCACCTGATCGGGCGTGATGCCGGGCCGGATCATGTCGATCGAGGCGCTGATCCACTTCGATGCCGTTTCGTAAGCGTCGATCTGGTATTTGTTCGGCTCACCGCAAATGAAGGTTCGATAATAGCAGGTCCGGTAGCCGTTGAACGAGTGCATGATGTCGAGGAATACGATGTCGCCGGGCTGGATCAGACGATCCGAGAACGTGTGCGAGTGCGGCCGGCCGCGCGGACCGGACACCGAATTCACGCATTCGACCCTTTCGGACCCCATGCGGAACAACCGGTCGTGGGCGATCGCCACAAGCTCGTTCTCGCGCGTGCCGGGGCGGATCGCGCGGGCGATATCGACATAGGTCGCGTCGACCATGGCGCAGGCCATTTTCAAGAGTTCGATCTCGTCGGCGGTCTTGACTTCGCGCGCGTCGAGCATCGCCTGCTGGCCGTCGACGACCTCGATGCCCTCCTTTTCGAGCGCGCGCAGCATCGGCAGTTCCATGATGTCGATGCCGATTGGCTCCTTCTCGATGCCGAAATGCACCAGCGCCTTCCTGATCTGCTTGGCAAAGTCGCCCTGGACATTCATTTGCGGCGGCAATCCGCCCTGCATCGTCGAGATCGGAGCGGCGACGTTGTCCGCGATCCAGGGCGAAGAGAGACGCTTGGCCGGCGGCGCTGGATCCCACAGGAACGGCGGGCCCTGGACCGCGCACAACGCGTAGCGCATGAACTTGTCGCGCGCCCACTCGCCGATGTGGGTGCCGGTGATGTAGCGGATATTGTCGAAATTGAACGCAATGACGCCTCCGAGCCCGGCGTGGCGGATCGCGGCCTGCGTGCGCTGGAGGCGTTCCTTGAACAGGTGGTCGTAATCGATACCCTTTTCCCAGTCCTTGGCCATAATGCCCCAGGAGGCGGTGGCTTGCGGGCGATTGTATTTCATGATGCTTTCCTTGAGTTCCTCTGTTCGATATAGGGCGCTTATAAGATCATCTTAAAGGGTGCCGACGACGAAGATGATGTTACGCTGAAATTGTTTGACTGACGACTGCTCGGGCGCAGGAATCCGTGGCGCGCCGCGTGGCGTGTCCGGGGGTGCGGCTCAGCCGCCACTTCATGATAAGCTGACATTGCGTCGATGACCGTCGTCGCGGTCATCCCGATCCCTGTTTTGGCATCGCCGGCATTGCGGACCGGACGACGCTCGTCTCCGGCGAGCATCGCCGCGCGCGACCGAAGCGAGAGACCGCCACATGAACGAAGCAACAATCATTGAGTGGCTGCTGCAGCTCCGCCCAATCGGGGTGGCGTTCTTCATTGGATTTGTCCCTGCGCTGATTGCCCGCTGGAAGCGACACCCGATGACGCCCTGGTACCTCTACGGTCTCGCCTGCGCCCTCTTAGCTTGGCCCGCGGTCGCGCTGCCGGCGATCCACGCGCTTCTTGTTCGACCGCGCGTCAAGCCGCCTGAGCAGATCAGCCAACAGCGTCGCAGGACCAGCGCACTGGCACTGCTCAAGGAGGAGAGTATGCGGTCCTACCCGAGCTGGATAGCGGAGCTGCGACGCAAATCACCCGCCGGGATCGAGCGCCGCCGCTATGCGTATGAGCACCTTGGACCGGGCGAAGCGCTCGCGCTCGTCCGCGAGCGCGCCGAACCGGGCGACAAACACGCCGTGTCTTATCGGCATCGAGATGTTCATCTCGGCTACGTTCCCAGGCGACACCGTTGGATTGCCGAGGCGATTGATGACGGGCTCCGCCTCCTCGCCATCGTCGAAACCGTTAAGACCGGCGGGGTTTTTCGCCGGCGCGCAACATTCGTCGGCACGCGAATCATCGTTCTCTCTGATGGCCGTTAGCGAATACCGCGGGCGAAGGCACAGCGAGGTGCGTGGTGCGGACAGCGTCACACGATCAAGAATGAGAGGTTTTCACGACGCGGGGGATTGCCGGCTGGGAAATAACTGCGGCCGCAATTTCGGATGGCAGGCCATCATTTTCGGCGCATAGGCGGTGTCGGCGCCGAGTTCCTCGGCCGCATGCCAAGCCCAGCGCGGATCGTACATCATGCCGCGGGCGAGAACGACGAAATCGGCCTGGCCCGAAGCTATGATGTCTTCGGCTTGGCGCGCGCCTGCGATGAGGCCGACCGACATCGTCGTAAGGCGGGTCTCCTTGCGTACCTTCGCGCCGAACGGCACTTGATAGCCCGGCGCCAGCGGAATCTTCTGGCGCGGATCGAGCCCGCCGCTGGTCACGTCCATGAAGTCGCAGCCGAGCTGCTTAAGTTCGCGCGCCAGCACCACAGCCTCTTCTGGCGTCCATCCGCCGTCGACCCAATCGGTCGCGGAAACGCGGATGCCGAGCGGCTTTTCCTGCGGCCAGGCCTTGCGCACGGCAGCAAACACCTCCAGCGGAAAGCGGATGCGGTTCTCTATCGAGCCGCCGTACTCGTCGGTCCGCTGGTTGGAGAGCGGCGACATGAACTGGTGCAGGAGATAGCCGTGACCGCCATGCAGCTCGATGAGGTCGTAGCCGATGCGATTGACGCGTTCGGTGGCGGTGACGAACTCGCCGATCAGGCGGCGGACATCGTCCTTCGTGAGCGCGTGCGGCACCGGCCAGCCCTGATCATAGGGTAGGGCCGAGGGCGCCTCGGGCGTCCAACCCCCCTCTTCCGGCGTCAGCAGCGGCTTGCCCCCTGCGCCTGGAGGCAAGGTCGGGCCTTTGCGGCCGGCATGGGCGAGTTGAAAACCGAGCTTGGCGACACCGTAAGTGCGGCAAAAATCATGTACGCGCTTGAGCGCCGCCTCGTTGTCGTCGGAATACATGCCCGCGCACCGGGGCGAGATGCGCCCCTGCGGATTAACGTTAGTCATCTCGCACATCACAAGCCCGGCCGCGCCCAATGACAGGCTGCCAAGGTGCATCAGGTGCCAGTCGTTGGCCGAGCCATTGTTGGAATTATACTGGCACATCGGGGACACCACGATGCGGTTGGGTAATGTCAATTCGCGCATCGTGATCGGCGAAAACAGGGCGCTGGCCATCGTTGGACTTTCTCCTCTTGAGTAACGAAACCTGATCGGATGCGCCGGCCCGGCAAGTCGTCCGGACGAGCGCTAGAGCGCGTTCCGGTCGTTTGGAAGCGTCGTAGGGTAGGCAAAGCGTGCTCACCAAAAGCCGCAGCCCGGTGGGAACGGCGCGCGCAAGAGCGCGCTTTTGCCCACCCTACGAGCGATTCCAGTCGATCGAAGTCCGCTCTAACGGCGACCGCACGGTCGCCGAGGTTGGCATATTGCGGGAAATTCTTACAGCATGCGACACCGCAATGCGAAGCTCCCCGCCGCCAGCGGTGCCCTGGCCTCGCCCTCACTCAAGCCCGCTCGCGCGCGCCTGCTCGAGCGCCATGACCGTCCAGTCCTTACCCCCGTCCCCGTGGGCGACCGCGTCGACCAGACGGTCGCGCCAGACATTGCCGCTCGGCAACGGCACGCCGGCTGTCTCGCCGGCGGCGAGCGCCAGATTGGCGTCCTTCAATCCCAGTACCGCGATCTGGCCGACCTTGTCGTAGCTCTCCTCGACAATGATCTTGCCGTAGACCTTGTACGCCGATGATGCGAACAGGCCATCGGTCATGACGTCATAGAAAATCTGCGGCAAGACGCCGTATTTGCGGACCAGCGAAAACCCCTCGCCCATGGCCTCGATGGCGCATCCGAGCACGAAGTTATTGGCGATCTTGATCGCGGTGGCGGCTTCCGGATCGGCGCCGGCTTCGAAGCTGCGCCGTCCGATGGCGTCGAACAGCCGCCGGCAGCGTGTCAGAGCCTCCGGCGGCCCGCTGATCACGATGCCGGCCTGGCCCGACGCCACCAGTTCGGGCCGCCCCAGCATGGGCGCGGCAACCAGAATCTGGCCATTATCGGCATGCGCGGCCTTTAGCTTACGAATGACCCCGATGCCGTGCGTGCCGGCGCAGACATGAATGCCGCCCTTCGGCAACGATTGCAGCAGCCCGCCGGCCCGGCTCGCCACGTCATCGACTGCGGCATCGTCGGCGAGCATGGTGTAGACGGCTTCGCCGAAACGCGCGGCCTCGCCGATGGAGCCCATGACTTTGGCTCCGGCAGCGGCCAATGTTGCGGTCTTTTCGGGGCTGCGGTTGAACACCGCGAGCTCGTGGCCGGCATCGAGCAAGCGGCGGGCCATGGCCTCGCCCATACGGCCGATACCGATGAAAGCAACCTTCATGGCGTGTCCTTACAGAAGCTCACCGCGAACCCATTCGATTTCACGCGTAACATAATCGACGATGTCGCCGGTCTTGAGATGGTCGGGCAGCACATCCCAGGTGTATGTCTCGATTTCGAGCTGACGCGAGAGCGGATTTGCCTTGTGGAACCGTAGCGCGTCCTCGATGGCAAACCGCGTCGTGCCGAAATCTCCCAAGCTGTCGAGGAACACCGGGACATGAAAATGCGTGCGCCATTCGCGCGGCCCGGGGTTCGCCTTCCATGCCGCGAAGGCGTCCTCCAGATTGAGAAACCGCGTGAGCTTGCCGTCCTTCTTCTCGACCGTCTGCGTGAGATAGATCGTATCGGCGTAGCGCGTGAGCGTGTCGACGATCTTCTGCGTCACCTCCGGAATTCGCATCGCGGCGGCTTCCTGCAGCTTGAAGATCGGAATTCCCGCATCGACGAGCATCTGCAGCGATTGCGCGATGTTCTCGTACTCGACCGCCTGGT
>Ga0126383_10001036_pt1 | contig 16755 bp, 15 predicted proteins | sample PanSoiMetPlot_35_FD_96882 | JGI IMG/M metagenome (GOLD analysis project Ga0126383, IMG submission 96882) | Tropical forest soil microbial communities from Panama - MetaG Plot_35 | ecosystem: Environmental > Terrestrial > Soil > Tropical forest > Bulk soil | place: Panama | collected 2016-02-17
CGTCGAAGCTGTCGGTCATGGTGTACCAGGGCATCTTCCACCCCATGCGAGCCTTCAGGCGGGCTATGTCTGCCTGCGGCGCGCGTGAAGCCCATGCAAGGGTGGTGTCGCGAGCGTTCAGATGTGCCAGGTGCGAAACCTGGTCGGCGCCCAGCGAGCAGCCACGGCAGGCGTGGTCGGGCCAGCCGAATACCCCAGGCTCAAAGAAGGCGCGATAGAGGATCAACTGTCTGCGGCCGTCGAAGAGATCGAGTAGGCTAACCTTACCTTTGGGCCCCTCGAACTCGTACTTCTTCTCCACCGCCATCCACGGCATCCTTCGACGCTCGGCAGCCAGCGCATCACGGGACCGAGTGAAAGCCTTCTCCTTCATAAGAAGCTGCTGCCGCGCAGCCTCCCACTCTTGCTGCGACACGACCGATGGTGTCTTCATCGCGATATGCTCCTCGTTTGCTCCTTATTTCCATCCTTGCTCGTTGCCATATATGTTTCTCCTTCGTTTTCTGAAACAGCTGGAGATTTCATTGATCCTTTTCCTTCCACACTGGAAGGAGGTTCTGCTGCCTTGTTCTTTTTGCAGGACACTTTGGCGACAAGAACCGCCAGACCGCCAGTGGAAACCGTACCGGCCACGACGAGTCCCAGACCTGATAGACAGAATGGACACATTGTTCACCCTCATAAACTGGGACGCTTCTTAGACGGCACCGTGTTGGTAGTTAGTGACGCTACACAGCATGTGCCTATGAACCTCAGAATAGCTTCATAGTGCGGGTACTCAGTTTCACCTGCCTCCGTCCCTTGACGTCATTGCTGTCGGTGAACTGATATCGCCTTCACTGCATATATGCCTCAACGTGAATCTTCCCAGTAGCCAGATTCGAGGTCCCTACGCTCCAAATCTGCCGCTGGTTGACCCACGCATACTCTCTGGAAGCGGTCGAGAGACGGATGTTTGCGAAAAGATCAACCATTGGCTCGCCATTTCGCGGTGCCGCCTGGCCGTCGCCAGACAATGCAATCCGAAAGCCGTCGTCGGTCTCGATGGTCAAGTGTAGGTCAAGATCAATACGACCATCAGCGCGCATTCGCAGATAGTCGACGCCGCGCGCCCGCCCCGAAAGGCGGCCCTTACCGCGTCCATCAACCGCAAGGTCGAAGCGGGCTCCTTGCAGTGGAACCGCTTCCTTGCCGGCAAGGATGGCATCGATGCTCACGCCGTAATCAGTTACCCCTGTGACATCGAAATCGTATTCGTATACCTTCTCGCCCCTCATTGCCGGATTCTGAGTTATTGTCTGCGTTCGGTTCGGATTATCGACTGTGCTTGTCGACATTTTCGTCGCTCCTTTCATGCGTGTTTTGGGATCCTATCTAATGGCGACATTTCCCCACTCGTACGCAGGCGCGATTCCATGATCCTTGCGAGCAGCGTCCGCGGGGCCAATACGGGAGATTTGCATCGGCCAACTCGCCGGTGTCGTAGCGATCATCGCCCCTTGTCGCATATCATGGAATTTTTTCTACTGCAAAACTAGCAGGTCAACACCTGATTGACGCAGCGTCGGCTCCCTCGACCCGACCCGCTCCAAGCGGAATCATCGGTAGGATCAGGGCCTTCCATCCCGGACGCTTCGGAATCTCAACGGCCAAATCCTCTGTAAGGCGGCCATTGAAAATTCCATCAGAGCCCGCAGGCAAATACGGCCCGTGTTCCTCCAGAATTCCGCCAGGAACAACGACCACGGTTTTGTGGAGGGCCGCAAAGTCCCGTGTATTCAAGTCCGCAAAGCGAGGAACTTGGCCTCGCACCGCACAACTGGCCAAGGTGCAAACCAAAAATCCAAAAAACCGAGCAGCGTCGAAGACGCAAGTTTGGATTCAGCATGCGGGCAATTATGCCCACCTCGATTTCTTTCGTGCCAATCTGCTTTAGCGGGTGACACGGGCACCGCTGCTGGTACCGCTTGCACTGCGGGTGGCTTTTACCGGTTCGCCGACTTGCCTGGAGTTGAAGACCCGATTGCTACCTGTTGCGCATTTAGTGGCCGCGAGATCGTCATATGCTGCTGCGATGCATACTCCTTGCCCGTTTGAAAACAGGGGTCGGGTAGAAGAGGTCATCCCAAATCAATGTGCCAAAACTGTGCCAGAATCCAATGTTTTCATCCGATTCGGGTTAGCTTTTGAGCGTAAGCAGGTTCCCCGATTTGTTGGAACCATTAGTAGTTAGAAGCAAGGGAGGGAGCTGTCTTAATCGGTTTTTGTGCGCCCAAGGCAGGCGCGCTACCAGGCTGCGCTACGCCCCGACAAGTGCTGCTTCCATATTCTAAAGCACTTTCCGACTCTGGTCCTAATTCATGGGGATTCTGTTTTTTATTGCGTCATCCCCAAATCCACGAGCAGAGCTGCGGGAACACACGGAATTGTGGGAGGCCTCTACGCCCGCGCGCGAGCGGTGTGTCCTGGCACCGAGTCATGTTTCGAGAACACTTCGTTTTGCGTTCGGTTCGGCGCTCACAGCATCTGAACGACGACGGCAACGTCCAACTTGGAGTAGTATTTCTTCACGTCGCCCGCGCCGTACTTGCCGCGGAACTTCTCGACAACGGAAGCCACCTCCTTAGCGTCACCGGTGGGAACCGCCTTGCGCTCCGCCTCCGCACCGCGTGCCTCGATCCGGATTGAGGGGTTCTTCAGCAGATTCTTGTACCACTGCGTATTCGACCCTGACACCGGCAACAGGTAAAGCTTCTCACCTTCCTGCACGAACCAGACCGGGATCGTGACTGAGCGTCCGGACGTTCTGCCGGTCACCGTGACGTTGATTTCGCGATATTGCGAAAGGCGACCTATTAGATCATCTCTGCGGGTTGGCATACGCCCTCCTACGATCGTGTTCCGTTCCCAAATCGGAAAATTATTCCGCTGCTTATCAAGGAATAATGTTCACGTCCTCGAGAAAACCTCTTTTGCGACGGTCAGGGCATTCACTGCCGTGGGCCAACCAGAATAAAACGCCAAATGTGTGATTTCTTCAATCAATTCCTCCTTCTTAACCCCATTTTCCAAGGCTCTCTGTAGGTGGAACCGCAACTGGTCGGTGCGATTCAGGGCAACAAGCGCAGCCACGGTTGCGACGCTGCGGTCACGCTTGGAAAGCTCCTTGCGCTCCCAGATGTCTCCGAACAGCACTTTGTCAGCTAATTCGGCAAACTTGGGAGCGAAGTCGCCCCACGCCTGTTGCGCTGCCGAAGGTTGTGTATTCATGTTGTGCGACTCCTGTCACTGAGATCTGTGGACTCTCCTTTGATGATATTGCTCATAATTTGTGCATCTCACCAGTCCTGTCAATCGTTCAGCGGCCCACGAGTTTCTGCAGTGCTTCGGGATACCGCGCGCCTTGCACCGCAATCTTCGAGGCTGCACTCTCCAGTTGCTGGAGATCTTCGGGCGTAAGTTCGACGTCGGGGGCGCCGAGGTTCTCTTCGAGCCGGTGAAGCTTGGTTGTGCCCGGGATTGGAACGATCCACGGTTTCTGCGCCAGCAGCCAGGCAAGCACGATCTGTGCAGGGGTGGCCCTTTTCTGGTGCGCGAACCCGCCAATCGCATCGACCAGCGCCTGATTCGCTTTCCGGTTTTCCGCCGTAAAACGAGGAACGACGTTGCGGAAGTCGGTCTTGTCGAAGTGCGTGTCTTCGCTGATTTTGCCCGTGAGGAAGCCCTTGCCCAGCGGGCTAAAGGGAACGAACCCGATTCCGAGTTCCTCGAGTGTCGGCATAACCTCCGACTCAGGCTCTCTGAACCACAGCGAATACTCGCTCTGGAGTGCGGCGACCGGCTGGACGGCGTGTGCGCGACGAATAGTCTTCACGCCTGCTTCGGAAAGTCCGAAGTGTTTCACTTTGCCTTCCCGAATCAGATCTTTCACCGCTCCTGCCACATCTTCGATCGGAACGTCTGGATCAACACGATGCTGATAGAACAAATCGATGACATCCGTCTTGAGGCGCTTCAGCGAAGCCTCGGCGACCTCATTGATCTGCGAGGGCCGGCTATCCAGCCCGGTTTGTTTGCCCGTGTTCGGGTCAATCTTGAACCCGAACTTCGTGGCAATCACTACTTGCTCTCGGAACGGGACAAGAGCTTCACCCACGAGTTCTTCATTGGTGTACGGGCCGTACACTTCAGCCGTATCGAAGAACGTGACGCCGTGTTCGACAGCGGCACGAATCAGCGAAATGCCCGCCTGTTTGTCGATGGCAGGACCATAGCCATAACTCATCCCCATGCAGCCGAGGCCAATGGCCGAGACTTCCAGATTGCTTCTTCCAAGTTTGCGCTTCTGCATTGTTTTCTCCTTCGAAACCTAAACAACAGCGAATGCAATTCGTCCGCGACCGCTCCAAGGATGACAGCGTTACTCGCTTGATGAGGAAAAGTGTAGTCTTTTTTGAGCTGTGGGAGGTTGCCTAGGTTCGACAGACCTCTTGCCTGATTCTGCGAGGCCAAGCCAACGAATCAAGGAATCGGCCAGCGGTGATCTCCCCCAAAAGAATCCGGCGGACTCTTTATCTGTCGCTTCCATTCGTCTCTTCCGCCCGAGCCTTTTGTTTTTGTAGACTCAATGACGTGAAACGTTTTGGACGAAGGGCCCCCGAATGAAGCTCGCTCCACACTCTCGCCGCCCACAGCTGATCCGTTCGACCGCAAACAGCTTTTTGTTCCTATTCGTTCTGGTCGCGTTCTTCCCTACGGCTGTCCTTGCCAGCGACGAATATTACCGCCACACGTTTTTCGACAATAGCCTCACTTCGGATTCCTATTTCTACAGTTCCGCGGCCGCATTTAGTCCAAGCCGGCTGGAACAAAGAAATTCCAGGTTGCCAGTCGAGACCGCGACGTTTCTGACCCCTCCGAATGCCCTGCGGCTCGAATAGCAATCCCTCCATGGAGGGAATTGGCAGGCAGCAATCCATCTGGGGAGCTTCCGAAACCGCTTTCCCGAATTGCGCGGCAACACTTTATTTTTTTGGTGCTTCGCTCCGGAGGCCATTGCCGCTGCCAACCTTCCACGCATGGCTCTCTCCAACACGTCGGAAGGGCTTCGCGTTGCGCAATACCCGGGAAGCTTTACGGAAGCGCTGCCGCTCGGGCAATTCTCAGGGGATATTCCCGCGGGCCGCTGGGTTCAGGTTCAGATTCCTTTTTCCGCCTTTCGCACCACTGCCGTTTACGAGTTCCATCCCGAACAGTTGCAAAACATCACCTTTCTGCAGGGCCGCGGCGACGGTGCGCGCCACGTGCTACTCCTCGATGAAATTCGTGTGGACAACAACGCTGCAACTTCGCTTGCTCCCATGTCTGCGCCTCAAAATATTCGCTCCACCGGCTACGACCGTCACATTGACATTCAATGGGATCCCGTTGCGAGCCCGGACTTGGCTCGCTATGTGATCTATCGCTCGTTCGAGGGCAAGGACTTCCGACCCATCGGCATCCAACTGCCAGACATTCACCGATTCACCGATTTTCTTGGCAAGAGCGGAGTAACTGCGCAATACAAAGTCGCCGCGTCCAACCGTCGCTATCAAGAGTCGCCGCTTTCATCAGCAACAAGCGCCACGACCCGCACCTTTAGTGACGACGAATTGCTCACCATGGTGCAGGAAGCCTCCTTTCGCTATTACTGGGAAGGTGCCGACCCCGACTCTGGCATGGCTCGCGAGAACATTCCCGGCGATGACCGCATTGTCGCCACCGGTGCCAGCGGTTTTGGCATCGCCGCGCTCGTTGTTGGAGCCGACCGCGGGTTTATCACGCGCCGGCAAGCGGTCGCGCAGCTAACTAAGATTGTCGGATTCCTGGAGCATGCACCACGCTTCCACGGTGCGTGGGCGCACTTCATGAGTGGTTCCACCGGCCAAGTGATGCCCGTCTTCGGAGCCTTCGATGACGGAGCCGACTTGGTGGAAACCTCGTTCTTGATGGAAGGGCTCCTGGCGGCCCGCGCCTACTTTCACGGTTCTAACGCTGAGGAGGCGGCCCTTTATCAGCGAATCACCAACCTCTGGGAAAGCGTCGAATGGGATTGGTTTCGCGAGACTCCGCAAAGCCATTTCTTGTACTGGCATTGGTCCCCGCTCTGGACTTGGCGCATCCACCATCCCCTGATTGGTTTCAATGAAGTGATGATCACCTATCTTCTGGCGATAGCCTCGGCGACACACGGCGTTCCTACGAGCTATTACTATTCCGGCTGGGCCAGCCAGGACACCAGGGCCCTTGCTTACCGCGAAGGCTGGTCTGGCACAAAAGATGGGAATCGTTATTCGAACGGGAATACATACTACGGCATAAAACTCGACGTTGGTGTGGGTACGGGAGGCCCTCTCTTTTTTACGCATTACTCCTATTTCGCTTTCGATCCTCACCGCTTGCGAGATCGCTTCACCTCCTCTTACTTTGAAAATAACCGGAACATTGCTTTGATCAACCGCGCTTACTGCATCGCCAATCCCAAGCACTTTCAAGGCTACGGTCCTGATGCTTGGGGACTGACGGCAAGCGACGGCCCCTTTGGTTATTTTCCGCATGCCCCTGACACCAATAGCGATCGAGGCACCATTACTCCCACCGGCGCGCTCGCGTCGTTTCCTTATACACCCGAGGCCTCCATGGCTGCGCTCAAGCACTATTACCGCGATCTCGGCGCGGAGTTGTGGGGCATCTACGGTTTGCGTGACGCTTACAATCCGGGTCAGGATTGGGTGTCTGACATTTTCATGGGATTAAACCAGGCTCCAATTACCGTCATGATTGAGAACTACCGAACCGGCTTGGTCTGGAAAAGCTTTATGTCCAATCCGGAAATCGGTGAGATGCTTAAGAGACTCGAACGGGAAACACAGCAGCAATAGAAGGAAAAGAAACCATGGCCGCACAAGACCTGCAACGCCGGGAAATGCTTCGTATCATGGCCACCGCTGCCGCCGCTTCCAAGTTTCCAGGGTTCGCGAAATGGGCGTTCATCTGTGCGCATGACGCTTCGCCCGTGGAGCGAGTCCGGCCGGAGAGCTATCAGCCACTTTTCTTTTCTCCCTCTGAGTACGCCATGGTGGAGCGTCTCACGGAACTCATCATCCCGAGCGACACAACTCCCGGCGCGAAAGAGGCTGGAGTCGCCGAGTTTGTGGATTTTATGGTGGCCCATGACACCGAACAGCAATACCCCATGCGCTTGGGAATTAGTTGGCTGAACGCGCATTGCGAGCGCCTGCTCGGCAAAACATTCATGGCGCTCTCCGAAGCGCAGCAACTGTCTGTTCTTCAGCCGCTGGCCTACAAATCAAAATATCGCGAGGGCGAGGAAGATGGCCGTAAATTCTTCTCAGCCACGAAGGAACTCACGGTTGTGGGTTTTTATACGACGGAAATCGGGTACAAGGAAATTGACAATCCGGCGCTGAAGTTCTACGCCAAGTCGCCCGCCTGCCCGCATACGAATGACCCTGAACACAAGCATTTACCTCCGCCAAAATGGTGAGCCGTCATGCCAAAGCAAATTTATGACGTCATCGTAATTGGAAGCGGCGCCGGCGGCGGAATGGCGATCAAGACTCTTTGTGAGGCCGGCCTTAAGGTCTGCTGCATCAATGCGGGACGCAGGCTCGATCCCGCCAAAGATTTTCGCAATCATCGCAAACCGTGGCAGATGAAATTCCGCGGTTTCGGCGATCCGGCGAAGCGCTCGGAATCCGTTGGTTATATGGACAGCGAGTGGGTACCCGGAGTCTGGGAACACGAAATCCGGTACACAACTGCTCCCGGGACCGAGTGGACCTGGCCACGCTGCTGGGCCGTCGGCGGAAAGACGAACTTTTGGGGAAGATCCTCCGCTCGTTTTGGCGACATCGACTTCCGCGCCGCCTCTCTGGATGGCTACGACGTGGATTGGCCACTAACCTACTCCGAGATCGCCCCTTACTACTCGCGTGTCGAGCGCATGATCGGAGTGTCCAGTTCCGTCCAGAACCGGCCGAGCAATCCCGATGGCGAGTATTTGCCGCCGTTTAGTTTCCGATATCTCGACCACATCTTGCAAAAGGGCGCGGAAAAGATTGGTGTCCCATATCTTCATGACCGCATCGCACAGCTCACCGTAGATCACGCGGGTCATCCCGCGTGCCACTACTGCGGCGCGTGCACCACGGGATGCGACACCGGCTCGTTTTTCTCCACGCCCTGGCGTTTCTTGCCCCTCGCGGAAGGCACGAAGAATCTCGAACTGCGCACCGACGCGCTGGCGAAAAACATTCTTGTAGACGAAAACGGAATCGCCAATGGCGTCGCTTATCTCGATCGCAAGACCAAGCAGGAGGTCGAAGTTTATGGCAGGGCGGTCATCGTGGCCGCCACGAATGTCGAAACCGCGCGCATTTGGCTCAATTCAAAGTCGCGGCATTGGCCCGCAGGCATTGCCAATTCCAGCGGCCAGCTCGGACGCAATCTCTGCGACCACCTTTACGGAGAATCCGCTTACGGTTACCTACCGCAGCTCCTGGGGCAGCCTAGCTTCCCGGACAGCGTCGGCGACAACACCATCGTCTGGATGCCTCGTTGGCAAAACCTGAAGGATCCGCACGAGGAGAAATTCATCCGCGGCTACTCCGTCTATCCGGGCGGGGGCTGTGGCGAATACCCGTGGTACGCGACGCGCGCGGAAGGTTTCGGCTCTTCCTATAAGCGTGAGGTCAAGCGTCGCTATCCCACTCCTGTCAGCTTCACGATTCAGGCACCCACTCTGCGTATGGACAGCAACTTCGTGGACATCGATCCGGAAGTCAAAGATGCTTACGGCATTCCTTGCGCGCGGATTCATTTCCAGTGGGACGAAAACGCCTTGAAAATGTGGGAACACTCGAAGCAGGTTTGTGCGGATCTGCTACGTGCGGCTGGAGGAGAGGTCGAAGGCAGTGGCGATTCACCGAATGTTCCCGGCTGGAGCCTCCACGATACCGGCACATGCCGCATGGGGCATGACCCGAAGAAATTCGTGACCAACGCCTTCGGCCAGGCTCATGAGGTCCCGAACTTGTACGCTTGTGACGCCAGCGTCTTTCTCAATTGCACGGACAAGACCACCACGATCAGCATCATGGCCTTCACCCTGCGTTCTTGCGAGCATTTGCTCGAGAAGTTTCGCCGCGGAGACCTCAAGCGCGCCTGAGCACCGAGCAACGGTTGCCAACCGGGCCGCATCCGTGTAGCATTAAAACATGATAGTTCGTCGCCGGAAGAACAACCCCATTTGCATCTGTTGTGGCGTGTGTCTTCTGGCGTGGCGAGACTGAACACCTAAGTTCACGAAGCCTCAAGTTTTGCAGCCCACCGCCGGAAGAAATGGTTGGTGGGTTTTTTTGTTTTCGTTTTTTGCATTGCTTCACATTTCAACGAGTTTCGTAGCAAGCAGCAGGAGAGAAAAATGTCAGAGTACAAACACCCCGAAGTTCTGGTTTCCACCGACTGGGCGGCAAAGAATCTCAACGCTCCCAACACGCGCTTCGTCGAAGTCGACGTGGACACCACCGCTTACGACCAGGGCCACATCCCCGGCGCCGCGAGCTGGAACTGGCAAACACAGCTCCAGGACGGCATCCGTCGCGACTTGATTGACAAAGCTGCGCTCGAAAAACTTCTCGGCGCTTCCGGCATCTCGAACGACACCGCCATCATTCTTTACGGCGATAACAACAACTGGTTCGCGGCTTACGCTTTCTGGCAGCTCAAGCTTTACGGCCACAAAGACGTGCGGCTCATCAACGGCGGCCGCAAGAAATGGCTCGAAGAGAAGCGCCCGCTCACCAAGGAAGCTCCCAGCATCGGCCCAACCACCTATGGGATTTCCGCTACGGACGCGACGATTCGGGCATTCAAGGAAGACGTCTCTGCCGTCTTGGACGGCCGGAAGCCAGGCCAGCTCGTCGACGTTCGTTCCGCCGATGAATTCACCGGCAAGATCATCGCGCCTCCGGGCATGAACGAGACCGCGCAGCGCGCCGGGCACATTCCGCAAGCGGCAAATATTCCCTGGGTGCAGGCGGCCAACGAAGACGGCACTTTCAAGTCGTTCGACGATTTGAAGAAGCTCTACGAATCCAAGGGCATTAACGGAAAGGACGAAGTCATCGCCTACTGCCGCATCGGCGAACGCAGCTCGCACACCTGGTTCGTGCTGAAATATTTGCTCGGCTTCGAAAGCGTCCGTAATTACGACGGCTCCTGGACCGAATGGGGCAATCTCATTGGCGCGCCGATCGTGAACGAAACACGATCCGGGCAATCGAGCGCGGCTGCTACGGCGCACTGAGCGGGAGCGTTTTTGAATTTGCGTTCGTAGCGGCGGGCTTGCCTGCGGCAGAGCAGGCTTCAGCCCGGCCGATATGGACCGCTGAGTTTGTTGGGCCGAGCTAGGGTACCGGGCGGCGGGGGCCAATCTCCCCGGCTTCCGCCGCCGGTCGAAACAAACTTTGCGCAGAGGCGAAAGCGAAATGGCAGCTTGATTCCGTCTTCGAAGGGGGCAGCCTTCGGCGCGGAAAATGAGGGGCCATTTCGAACTAAGAACCCAAGTGAAGCCCGCCCGGGGCCATCGTGCTTGCTTCCTGGCTTACTCAGAACTTAGCACGAATAACTAACGATTCTTCAAAGGCGCGGTCGCCAAGTGGTAAGGCAAGGGTCTGCAAAACCCTTATCGGCGGTTCGATTCCGCCCCGCGCCTCCATCTCAACCGGTCTCTTCAAGTACACTGCTTCGTCAAAGTTCTGTGGCTGTTGCCGCCAGCAATGGGTATAACCGCGGCGGTCGGCGAGTTTCCGTCCTGTGATGTGGCTGCCCCGCGAGTGGCCGAGAGCCTTTTCCTGACAAAACCAAGCTTGTCTTGAAACTAAAACTCGCCTGAAAAACTGTCTATTGGTTTTTCAGCAATGAACGCACGCGGGCTTCTTCGGAAATTGGCAGAGCGTCTCCGTGACCCAAGCAGGTGTAGGCGTTGACCTCGTGGCCTCCCATTGTGGTTGTGGGCGCACCGGTGGACTGATCCCGGTTTAAGCAGAATATGCCTCTTTGATTTTTCGCGAACCTCGGGGAATTCACCCACGCCACGTCATCGCGATTGGGAAATCGCACGATGACTTTGTTTCCCTTTACTTTTCCTCCTTTGAGGACCGATTGCACTTCCACAACTGCTTCGCGCCAGTCGGGATCATGCTCCGTCACGCGCAAGGGCGCGCCGGATTTCGGCTTCGGCGCATTCCACTTGCGAACGTCCGTGACGCGCCCGACGACGACGAAATCCGAAGCTTTCATGCGGTCGAGCAATTCTTGATCACTGATGCGGTCCTGCCCTGGTGCTGCCGGATTCCCTGCGCTCCCCACACGAACCGGTTCGGCGGCTGCGCCGAGCTCATGGCCTAATTCCTTGACCGCGACGCCCGAGCCAAAGATCCATCCATCGGTGTAGAACGTTGCGCGTGTGCCTTCCTGAAACCCGGACGCATCTTTCACTTCCACCGTGACGCTGTCGCCTTTTTTCAGGGACACCGCCGCCGGTTTCTTGGCGACTGAATCCACCTTCACGACGATGGTTTGCGGTGATTTGGGCACGTCAGGAAAGGAAGTGGCCGCAAGCTGGCTGACCGTTCCAGAAAAAATGATGCTCGATTTTGTCGTAAGCGCAGCCCGGTCGATGGCTTGCGGTGCTGCAGCGTTGGTGCAGCCGCACAAAGCTAGCCACCAGCCGGCGCCGGCCAAAATGGCCTTGAAGAACAATGCCGAAATCTTCATGTGGGCCTCCTTGTGGTGCAAAGCGGCCGCCCTAAAGGGCCCCGCTACGCTTGAACTTCGCGACTTTCTCTGGCGTCTCCCTGCAAGCGCCTCATGGGATCACCGGAACGCTAAAATAGAATGGATCGATGGAAATCGGCACCGGGTTGCCTGAGCCATCATGGAGCGTTTTCGCGTTGAAGTCCGCCGCCCGCTGATACGTTACGCCCTGAGGGAAATTCGCAAAGTCGGGCGTGTTATTGGCGCAGAAGACGCCGCGAAATTCGTTGCTTACGGAAAGCAGATAGTCGTAGTCGCCAAGATAGGGCAGAAACTGTCCCACCGGCTGATCCGCGGGAACTGTAGCCAGAACAAAATCTCTCGCGGTGTTGAAGCCGTCGTGCGATTGCATCAGATGCGTGACCCAGCGCCCGCCGGCCAGTTGCTGGTACAGCAATCCCACAACGCCGTTGTTGGCGACCGCAAGCGCGACGTTCGTTGCGTTGTGGATGGTTGTGCCCGGCAAGTCCGTCTTGGACCACGTTACGCCGCGGTCGGTCGAGCTGCGCACGTGCAGCGTGTAGATGTCTCCTTTGCTGCCTTTATCAGCCCAGCTGACATAGACAGTTCCGCTGTGGTTGGGGTCCACGGCGATCGAAAGCGTTGAACCGATGCGTTCCTGCCCCATCGCAGGTGCGTTCGACCAGGGAATGGAAACTCTCTTGGCAACGATTCGCCCTGGCAGCTTGTCGGAGGGATCTTTCAGCACTTGAAAGGGGTTGGCTCCGGTGGCCGCAGCGTCGTCGCGCACGACCACGATGTCGCTGGTTGCCGTCTTGCCATCAAATTTGCGCCAGCCGAAATATGCCGCGTACACCGTGCCGTCGTTCGCCACCGCCGGCCGCACCGACGGGCCGTCCTGCCCGGCAGTTTTTCGTGTTTCGATAGGGATCGACTTGTAGGTTGCGCCGCCGTCCACGGATACGTCAATCGTCGCGGTGCGCCCGTTCGCTATATTGAAATCATTGAGGCCGACATAGATGCGGTCGCCACTGGCGACACCTAGTGCGCGCACGAAAGGCTGGTCCACATTGCCGCGGGTGGACTGCACATTCATCGTCGCGCTCAGCGAAACGTCGTTCGACTCCGATTCATCAAGAATGATTCCCGACGCGCAGGCGAGCGTTCCTGCGTGCAAGTCGCCGCGCGGATGATTTTCGCCGGTGGCCATGGCGTGGGTAATGTCGCAGGTCATGCGCTGAACCGGAGTAATCGCGTTGAGCACCCAGGTCTTTCCGCTATCTTGAGAAACGTAGACTGGCGCGTTCCCGGTCATGGAAAACGGATTGGGAGTGAATGCCGATGCCACCATCACTTGCGGATTCTGGTTCTGAATCGCCAGGAACGGCTCGCTGTCTTGATTGCTCTCGCCACTCAGGCTGGCGGGAATCAAGTTAACGACACTTATTGACGGCGGAACCGGGGACTGCCCACGCGCCAGGAATCCCGCGGTCAATATTGGCAACAGAGCGAGCAGCGGGAGTCCGGGAAACGTTGAACGAGCTGAAGCCAGAAAGCGAAGCCGGGACAAAGCGACAGCTTTCATGAGAGTGGTCTCTCCTGTAGTGGGTTCCCCCGCCGGGCGGCACATTCGCCCGCGTAGGGTACGCCTGCAGGTGAGCCGGGTTCCGCATGCCAGGCATACTGTCGTACTGTACGTTTGAAGCTGAGTCGTAACATACACCGATGCCCAAGCTTTCACAATGCCACGCGCGCTTCTGAGCTTCATATCCTTAGAACGATTGTCGCGCTTTAACTTGCGGGCGGGTCGGTCTCAGGCCGGGGAGCCGAAGCGGACGGCGGCTCGGGCCCGAGCTTTGGCGGCTTCGGCTTCGCGGTTGCGATGAGGCGCGGTGGTCTCGAGCGAATGGAGCAGCCGAGTAGAGGCACGGGCGATCTCTTCAATGGCGGCGTTGAAAGCGTCTTCGTTGGCTTTCGAGGGATGGTGCATGCCGGTGATTTTTCGGACGAATTGCAGGGAAGCGTCGCGGACTTCTTCCGGAGTAACTGGTGGATCGAAATTAAAGAGGGTTTTGATGTTGCGGCACATCGGTACGCCTCCCCGTTTCGTTGTCAGGATGCAGGGATCATTATAGGCGAAGAGGCTGGCTTGCGAGGCTGAAGGTGAACGAGGGCTCCAAAGAAACGTGACAGGCAAAAGACACCATCGAGCGCCAGCCCGTGACCCTGTGGCTCATGCGCCTTTATTGACAAACCAGGAAAAGAAAGCATCTTTGGCAACCCTAGCTGCGCTTCGGAGAATCTGGTTGTGGTGTCGCGGAAGGCGGCCAGGTGAGACTGCCTGTCGATCCAAATCGCTGAGCCTGGTTTTACGGAGGTCCTCGAAGAGGCCATGCAACCGAACAATCCCATCGCACACGTCGTGATCGTCGTTAAGGAAAACCACAGCTTTGACAACTACTTCGGGAGTTTTCCTGGCGCGAACGGGGCAAACCTCCCCGCGGCGCAAGACCCACCCGCCGGGGGCGACCCTCGACACGATCATGGCGCGTGGCTGAGGCGGGCGACAAATGCAGTGAAGGAGCAATACAGCGAAAAGGACATTCCTGATTACTTCTCGCTTGCGAAACAGTTCACCCTCTGCGACAACCATTTCACGGAAGTGGCCAGCCAATCGGAGCCCAACCACCTAATGCTTATCGCCGCGGACTCGCCGATCATTGATAACGCGAGCAAGCGGAGGACCTACCAACCGCAGGAGCCCTTCAACCTTCCTACGCTGCCCAAGGCGTTGGAGAGAGCGAAGCTAACTTGGGCGACGTACGGAGATCCCGGGTTCAGCTATTTCACAAAAATCAAGGAGTTGAAAGGCAGCAAGGACATTTTGCCGTGGACCAGGTTGGACACCGATGCGGCCGCCGGGGCTTTGCCGAGCGTGACCTGGGTGTATGCGCCGGGGAGTCCCGTCGACCTTTCGGAGCATCCGCCTGACGGGAAAAACGCGGGGCAGCAGACCGTGAAGCTGGGGAGTCAATGGACTGCCGACCGCGTTAGGAACCTCGGGAAAAGCAAGCTTTGGCCGAAGATGGCGATCTTCGTGACGTGGGACGATTGGGGTGGCTGGTACGACCACGTGGACCCGCCTCCAACGCCACAGGGCAAATGGACACCGCCCCCGCTGAGGGATTTATGGCCGGGAACGGGTCCAACCAAGGGGCCGAGTTATACGAACACGCAGTTCAGTTACGGATCGCGCGTGGGGTGTCTGGTCATCAGCCCGTTTTCGAAGCGGGGAATCAACAAGACGTTTCATTCTCACGTGAGCCTGGTGAAGTTCTGTGAGGTGACGTTTGGAGTGAAACCGCTGAACGCGAGGGACCTGGCTTCGGACGACATGACCGATTGCTTTGATTTCCAACAAACGCCGCTGCCGCCACCCAGCTAGGAGCGGAGGCCTAGGGAAGCGCTTGACGTGAAGTTCTTTGTAATATAAAGTACACGAAGATGCGAAGTAGGGGGTGAGAATGGACGAGCGGGATTTGCCCGGGGCCGTGCCGCCTGGTCGGGCAGCGGAAAGCTCTGCACGGGGACCAGGCTTCAGAGGGCTGATGGAGGCGGCGCGATTCTGGGAGCCGCGGCGGCTGGTTTACAACTTGCTGTTGTTGGGCGTGGTCATGATTTGGCTGGTGAAAACGTGGCCCCATTTTCGGCCGGCGATGACGCTTGAGTCGCTCGGGATCATGACGGTGCTGGCGCTGCTTGCGAACGCTTGTTACTGCGCCGCCTACCTTGCGGAAATCATGATCCAGAACGCTACATCGAGCGCGGCGTGGAACCGGCAGCGATGGGCTATTTGGGTGGCGGGAACGGTACTGGCAATATTGTTTGAGAATTATTGGATCGCGGACGAGATTTATCCGTTCGTTCGGTAAGCAGCAGAATGGAGAAGTAGCGCGCACGCGACCGCAGGTTGCGCGCAGCCTGCTGCGGCGCGTCGAAAGCGAGCGAGGCTCCCTGGTGATGGAGAAAAGAGGCACGCCGCGCGCCATCCTTTTGAGCCTACAGAACTACGTCCGGCTGGCCGCGCCGCACCTGATTCCGTAAGAGACAAGAAGGCGAATCGAGGCAGACTCGACATCAACTACTTTTGCGTTTTCAAAGTACATGCTGACGGCAGGGCCGGTACGCCCTTGGCGGATCCCAGTCGCGGCCTTGCTCGGGGCAGCGAAGTGGGAGGGCGCGCCGCCGGCTTCGCCAGGCGAGTCTTTGATCGGGCTAGACTCACCAAGTGCCCTGTGAGCCTCAGCGCGCCCGTCCTCTCCGTATAGGGGAAGGCACCAAGCCAAAAAGTATAGGGGCTTTACAGCCGCTTGGCCCCGCGGATCTTGTTCCCGCAGACGGGGGCTATTCCCGGCTCAATTCTGGTGGGGACTTCAGACGCCTGAAATGGCGGAAAGCGGTAGCAATCCGCGGGTTTCTTACCGACGCAATTCCAGGGGATGGCAGTTTTTCGACCTGACTCGCGTTGAGAAACGCAGGAAAAGCGGAACCCTTCGAAGCTCCTCTCGCAGCTCGGGACAAGCAGGGTAAACAACCTCCCGCGGTCCAAACGAGACCCAGCCCTGCCAACTAGTCGGAGTGCAGGGCCTGCATGACGTCCACACGGGCAGCGCGAGCCGCCGGCATGGCGGAGGCGATGACCGCCGCGGCGAGCAGCACAAAAGCCGAAGCGACAACGGGCAAGACACTGGGCATTCTCAGGTCCGGGATATAGCGCACGGCAATGCGGGCGAGCCAATACCCAGCGACGGAGCCTGCTACCAAACCGAAGGCTGCCATGGCTGCACCTTCGGCGATGACCCCAGCGAGGAGCCGCTGCGGCGGCGAACCGAGAGCGAGGCGAATACCGAATTA